>Ga0105237_10006833_pt1 | contig 12576 bp, 9 predicted proteins | sample KBSC24metaG_FD_81520 | JGI IMG/M metagenome (GOLD analysis project Ga0105237, IMG submission 81520) | Corn rhizosphere microbial communities from Kellogg Biological Station, Michigan, USA - KBS C2-4 metaG | ecosystem: Host-associated > Plants > Roots > Rhizosphere > Soil | place: Michigan, USA...
GTAGTGACGATAGCCACCGAATGCGAAGTTAACGCCCGGGGTTGCGTCGTAGTAAGGATCGCTGTAGATCACGGTGCGCGGGCTATCATAGTAGTAGCGATCGAAGTCGCCATGGTGGTGATGGCGGTCGTGATCGTGCCGGTCGCGGTCGTCACGATCGTGATGGTGATCGCGGGCTTGAGCGGCAGGAGAAGAGAGGGCGGCGGCGATGGCCACGCCTCCGGCAAGGATCAGTTTTTGGATATTCATCATAAGGAATCCCAAGAGTAACGCGAAGCGTGCCATGACCGGATTCCCTCTGTGAGTGGCCGTCGGCGGGGATTCCCTTCATGTTGTCGTTGACGACACGAACGTCGCGGATGGTGACAGTGCGTGCCGAAAATGTGAAGCTCTGCTCCGCTACGCCCGCCAGGCGTTACGTATCCGTGGAAATACCATCCCACGCCTGGCCCATGTAGCGGACCAGCCAGTTCAGCACATAGTGGCGTTCCATCACCACGCCGCCTTCGAGTTTGGCGGGCGCCGGTTTGCCCTTGAGTCGCGCGTCGGTGACCGCCCAGTGGTAGCGATAGATGAGATCGGCTTCGTCGAGGATCGCAGCCAGCGGGCGCACCCTGGCGTCCTTCACGAATTGCGCGGTGTCGCGGTCGCGCAGGATGGTCACGGCCTTGGCCACATCGCACATCGCCTCGGGTCGATCCAGGCTGTCGACATAGCCCAGGGCCCACAGCAGCACCCAGTAATCTTCGTAACGCCAGGAAAACTGAATGCGCTCCTGCTGCGTGGGCTTCGGGTTCTTGATGAATGCCGCCTCCTTGGGAGAGAAGAATTTGTCCGCGCCATACTTCTTCACGAGGTCATCGATGATGGACTGCTCGATACCCTCCCCTTTCACGGCGGTGAGACACACGGCGATCGCGCGATGCGCGATCTCTTCGACCGAGCGGGCTTTCACCGTTCGAGAGTCCTCGATCACCGGAAGGTGTTCGATGATGGGCACGCCTTCCTTGGTGAGCCGCGTGATGGAACCTGCTCTCCGGTCGAGAGCCTCCTTCGATGGCGGCGTACGCTCCAGCTTCTCGATCTGAACGCGGCGTTCTTCGTTGGACTGAGACATCAGGGGAACGGTGGCGAATAACAGCGCGCCGAAGATCAAAAGTGAGCGATTCATGGTAGCCTTGGTGAGGCCTGAAAAGTTACCTCGTCCCTCACGAATGGCACGGATAAAGGCAACGCAATCAGTATGATTTCACTCCACCGCAATGTTGGCCATCCGAGGGTCAGTTGACGTCCAACCCTCTCAAGCCAGTGCGATTCATACCGAATCGGCGCGGCAGCAGAGTAGATAGCCTAGGAGACCGGTGACCACCGAGGACACCTGCGGGAAGGAAATTACTGGGATCGAAACTGTCGCCTGGGCGGAGCTGCCAGAATTGGATGATCGCAACGAGCAAACCGGATCCGGGAAGAAATGGCGTTCAGGAACGGGAATCATTTTTGCGCCTTTTTGCGCAAAAAGTCATTGCGGTTCCTGATCCAGAACCTGGCCCAAAATGTCCAGACGCACGCACAGCCCACGCCGAAGACAATCAAGCAGACCGTGCCGAGAATGGTCTGCCCTGACAGCAAAGGATCTACCACGAGGCTGAGGATCGCGCCCGCTGCCAGGAAACCAAACACCCAACCGCCATACCAAGCCCATCGAGTGCGTTTCTGTGTGCCGTAAGCCATGAGAAAGCAAATGGTTGAGAACGCCAGCACCGGGAGGAGTAATTGCATGGAATCGGCCGCCAGAGTAAGATGCCGCTGCGATACGGTAAAATACAAAGGAGCTTTCCCCCATTGCGAATCCACATCTTCATTGCTGCCGCCTGCCTGACGGTCACCTCCCTCACACTCGCCGTGCCGCCAAGAGCCGCCGAGCCTCTCGGAGAACATCTCGCAGGGCCCGAGACCCAGAAGTGGTTCACGGCACATCGCCCCAGCGCGACCTTTGTCGCCCGCAACGGCCGAATGTACGGAATGGACTCGGATGCCATCGTCCGGTTCCTCAATGAGCAGAAGGTGGAAGTGATCGAACTGGGTGTCGCACCGATGACGTATACCGGGTCATTCAGCGTCAACGAAGCAGGTGTGATTCACCTGGCGCTGGACAAATACCCGGCGAAATGGCCGGACATGTTTTTGTATTCAGGTGCGACTGGCGTCTTTCTCAATCCCACCGACAACGACCCGTCGTTCAAACTCGGCGGACGCGGCGGGGCGACGGAAACCGCCAACATGGTTCCCTACTGGCCATTTCGTTTCAGGACGAAATGAATGCGAAGACTTGGATGACCTTGTGCGGTTTTGGCTCTCCCCTGATGGTTGGCACCGTGGCCGGATTTATACTCGCCCGAGTCTGGGTGCCATTCATTTACCTCTGCGTGGGTTGCTCGCTTGCTGTGATCGTTCTCTCCACGTTCGGGGCGTGGTTCGGCATCTTGATCTGCTTGGGACGGCTGCACATGGGATGTCCATTCTGCGCGGCCCGCAGTCCGTCTAGCGGCGGAGGCGCGCGCAATCTCTACGTCGACTGTCCCGAGTGCGGCACGATCCGCGTCACAGCCCGGCCATTCCGCACGGCAATCGCTTCCAAATGCTGACATCATGTTTTACGCACGCCCCGAACTGCTTCCGGACGACAAGGTGGCCTGCCGCGATTCGATCGGAGGCAGCCCTGTGCTTCCAGCAGGACAGGAATGGCCGGTCTGTCCGAAATCAGGCGAGCGCATGGTCCTGTTTTTCCAATTCGACATCCGGACGGAATTCGCACTTCCCTTTGCATCGGGAAGCCACCTGAGCGTTTTCATGAGCCCGCAAGTCAATGAGATCCCGACATTCAACTTCATTCCGTCGGGCCAGAGATTGCCGGAGCGATTTTGGGAAGGGCGCGAACCGCATTTCACCGTCCTTCTGTACCCACCAGGCATGCCGGAACAAAAGTCGCTCCCACCCGACCCATCCTTGGAACATCGGCGCCTGATTTTTGAACCGGTGAAAGCGGTCGAGGAACCGGGACTTTACGTCGGAGGGGAACCGCAATGGCTGCAAGATCCTGAAGAACATCCGGGACCGAATGGCGAGCCAATGGCATTCATCTGTCAACTCACGGAAAACTACGGCTTTCCGAAGCGCCCCGGAGCGCCGAGCCAGCCCGATTCATTTTCCCACAACGAGTATTGCTTGTTTCTCGGCAACCAAAGTTACTTTTTCGGCATGCCGTCGCGGCCGGAACCCGAGGCCGTGTGGGTGGTGGTTCAAAACTAGGGGATGATCGATTTCTTCGGACGCACCTTCGCATCCGGTGAAAAGGGGAAGAGGTAGATGACGATGAGTGCGGACATCGCCTTACGTGGCGGTGAATTTATTCGCCGAGCCGCGATGCGGCAGCATCAGCGGTTTCGGAAATCCCAAACGCGTCTCGTCGCGGCAGCCAAGGCCGCTCGGCGAATGAATTGCCGTCGCATCCGCTCCGCCCTGCGGGCTGCCTTCGGCAGGCTATCTCGCTCCGCTCGGTTCGCCGCCACGTCGACGCGCTACTCGCAGCCACGCGCTCACAGATTCAAAAGTTCTGGCCCATCAAAGAATCCCACACAGCACTTTGGGCAGCTCAGAATGAAGACGAAGGAGAATACCACCTCCCTAACACGCTTGATGCTCCCAGCGGGCTTGACCCGCTCGGAGGCCCAATGCCACCCTCACCCATGGTCGTTGATTTCCTCTCACGCCGGCGGGCGCCCCGCCTGTTGGCCGGCTTCGTAATCGCAATTGGCGTTCTCGGCACCGGTTTCCGCGTCGCAACGCCTGGCGGATTGGCCGCCGGCGGACCGGAGACACGCATCGATCTCGGGGGCGGCGTGGGCATGGAATTCGTGCGCATCGAGCCCGGCTCGTTTCAGCAGGGTTCACGCGAGGGCGATCCGCAAGGCGGCAAGGATGAAATCCCGCGCACCGTCACGCTCACGCGTTCCTTTTACCTCGGGAAGTTTCCGGTCACGCGCGGACAGTTCGCCCGGTTTGTGAGCGAAGCTCACTATCGCACCGAGGCCGAGGCGGGACCATCGGGCGGTTTCGGTTGGGACGGGGCGAAGCTCACCCAACGCGCGGACTTTAACTGGAAGAATCCCGGTTTTCCGCAGACCGACGCGCATCCGGTGACGCTCGTCACCTACAACGACGCCCAGGCGTTTCTGAAATGGCTGTCGCGCAAGGCGGGACATGCATTTGTCCTACCGAGCGAGGCGCAGTGGGAATATGCCTGCCGCGCCGGAAGCACTACGGCGTATGCGAATGGCAACGAGGCGGCGCGCGTCGCGGACATCGCGTGGTTTCGCGCCAACGCCGGGATGAGCACGCATCCGGTGGGCGACAAACCGCTCAATGCCTGGAACCTCGGCGACCTGCCCGGGAACGTGTGGCAATGGTGCGAGGACTGGTATGCCCCCTATTCGGACGGGACGGTGCAGGACCCGCTCCAGAAACAGCCGAATCTTTCCGATAAACCGCGGCGAGTCCTGCGCGGCGGCTCGTGGCTGCGCCCCGCGTCCGATCTCCGCTCCGCAGCGCGCTATCGCAATGATCCCGCGAGCCGCAATGCCGACAACGGTTTTCGCGTCATGAGCTTTGACGACCTCACGGCCGCGCCCGCGGCGGCGGCGGCTTCAGCCCCTCCAAAACCGGCACCTCTCGTCGAGAGCCCAGGGCGCGTGGAGTCCGATCATATCGAACCCATTTTTCCCGCCGGGATGGAAGCGGCCGCCGTGAGCAGCCACCTTCCCGTGCCGCATCACGATGTGATGCATTTGCTTTTGAAGACCGTCATCATCGGCGCCTTTTTCCTCGTGATTCTCGTCGTTCTCATTGCCATCGTGCGCGCGTTAACGCGAGGCGGCGGCACGAGTGTGTCGCCGGGCAATATGGCGAGCACCAGTTCCGGCCCTGTCCGGACGCGCGTGGTGGACGATGGATTCTGGATCGAATCGCCGGGTTTGCCCGCCGGCAGCGTCGTGGATTGCCGCTACGTCGTGAATGGCAACCCCATGGATAGCGCAGTTACTTTCCAGGGCGCCTCGGGAGGCCAGTTCGTTTTCACGGGGAGCCGGCCCAGCAGCGTCTCCATCGTTGTGCGGCCGATGGGAGGAATCAGCGGTTCACCGCTGGGCCGGGCGGGCGGCCTGATGTCCGATTACCTGCCCGCGTCTTCTCCGCCGATCCTGCCCGATCCCGAGCCTCCGCATTTCCGCAATCATCCCCCGGCCTACTGAGGCGATGCCAATCCGGGGAGTCGTCTTCGGTTTTGCACCTGGTGATATTCACCGGGCCGGCCGCACGCAGCGCTCGCTCACGGCGGCGGGTGTAGCGGCGGAAGACGCGCCGGCCCTGGGCGCCAAAGCGCTGGCATGCGTGCTTCGCGGCGCGAGCGATCCGGTGCTTCTCGCTCGCGCCGGGAGCTGGCTGGCATCGCCCGAAAAGATCGCGCCCATTCCCTCCAGCGAGACCGGCCGGCCGCTCATCGCTTGCGGGGCGAATCCTTCATCGCCTCACTGGACCCGACACCTGGCCCGTTGTGGCGGAGATTTCCAGCGCCGGTCCTGGCTGCCGCGGCTACGCGCCCTGCCGGAGCCGGATATCGTCTACCTCGAAGCGGCGGCGCAGGCTTCCCTGGCCACGTTGCTGGAGGATGGATCTTCCCTGCGCGAAGCACTCCACGGCCTCATGCGCGACGACCGGTTCCGGGCCGTTCATCTGGCCGCCCTCGACGGGTATTACGACTCCGCGCTGCGCGTGCTCCAACTGGTCACCACCATCCAGGTCGGCGGCGCGGAACGCGTCACCCTCGACCTCGCAGAGGAACTCACGCGACAGGGTGTGCGCGTCTGCGTCGCGGCATTCGGCCGCCCGGCACGGCTCGCCTTCCCACGACCCGTCCACTTTGCCGACCTCTCCGCCGTGCCGAACCATCCCGAGGAGCGCGCGGAAGCCGTGGCGGCACTCGCGCGGGAGATGGGCGCCGATCTCGTCCACGCGCATCTCATTCGCGCCACGGAGGCACGCGCGATCCGGGCCCGGGGCCTTCCGCTGGCGATGACGCTCCACAACATGCCCTCCGGGTGGCCGGCGGGATTGCGCGAAGACCCGCTCGCCGCCGATCTCATTTTCGCCTGCTCGCGCGCCGTCGAGGTTGCCTGGCACGATTATGCGGCAAAGCGGGAAGACGCGGGGACGACGGTGCGCGAACTCCCCATCCGCACGCTGTGGAACGGGATTGACCCGAAGCCGTATGAGCCCAGCAGTGCATTGCGGTCGGCGGGCGCGGCGTGGCGAGCCAGGCTGGGCTGGGCGCCGGAGACATTCGTCATCGCCGCCATCGCGAATCCGCGCGCCCAGAAACGCCTGCATCTTCTCCCGGAGATCCTGCGCGAGTTGCAGGCCCTGCTCGCGCCCCGCGCGGAATCGCAGGCCGGAATCCCTGAGTCGCGAAGCCGTCCGGTCCGGCTCATCATCGCCGGGGCGCACGGAGACAGCGCGGAGACACTCGGCGCCGAAGCATGGCAGGCGGTTACCGAAGTCGACTCGGCCATCTCGCGATGCGGGGTGGCCGGGGCGGTGCACTGGACCGGCGGCACTCACGACGTCGCTCCCATTCTCGCCGCGAGCGATGCGCTCGTCTCGACCAGCGCCTTCGAGGGATTGAGCCTCGCGCATCTCGAGGCGCTCGCCGCGGGTGTACCCGTGGTCGCAACCGATGTCGGCGGCGCTTCGGAGATCTCCCGGCAGAGTGCGCTTCTCCACCTCCTGCCCGCCAGCAGTGCGCCCCTGGCTTTTGCCCGGCGGCTCGCGGAACTTGCGCTGCCACCGGCGACGCGCTCGTCCGCATTGCCGGCGAGCTTTACGCGCTACCGGATGGCCGATCGCGCCCGCCGGCTCTACCCGCGCGTGATGGAACGCGCGCGCCCCGCCGCCTGCAGCGGCGAGCTTTGGCTCATCACGAACAACTTTTCCACCGGCGGCGCGCAATCCAGCGCGAGGCGCCTGCTCCTGGGCCTGCGAGCATCGGGGGTGAAAGTGCGCGCCTTCACCGTGCAGGAGGCGCCGGCGCATCCCACGCCCGGCCGCGCCGCCCTCCTCCGCACCGGCATCCCGGTCACCGCCCTGCCACCCCCGGAGCAGCTCGATGCCGCGGACGTGGCCGCGCGAATTCTCGACGAAGCCGCGGCGGCGCCACCCCGCGCCGTGCTGTTTTGGAACTTGATCGCGAGCTACAAAATTCTGCTCGCCGACGGATTCTTCGGCGTGCCGCTCTTTGATGTGAGTCCGGGCGAAATGTACTATTCCTCGCTCGCCAAATACTTCGCCCAACCGCGCCCCGGCCTCCCTTGCACTACCTTGCGCGAATACGGAGCACGGCTGGCCGGCGTGGTGGTGAAATATGCCGCCGAGGCCCGGGCCGCCGCGCAGCTCGGCGCACCGGTTCACGTCATCCGCAATGGCATCGCGATCGCGGAGAACAGCGGCGCCGCGGAGCCACCGCACCGCCGCTATGCCGGCCCGTTGGTCATCGGCACTGCCGCGCGGATCTCTCCCGACAAACGTCTCGAGGACCTGCTCGAAGCCTTTCGCCGCGCCCTACCGCGCCTTCCCCGGTGTGCCTTGCACATTGCCGGCGGCGTCGAGCGCGGCTCGGAGGACTACGCGAAGAAGCTGCGCCGCGAAGCGCGCGGCCTGCCGATTCGATGGCGGGGTGAACTGCCCGGAACCGGGAATTTTCTGCGCGAGCTCGATTTCTTCGCCATGATCTCGGAGCCCGCCGGCTGCCCGAATGCTTCGCTCGAAGCCATGGCTGCGGGCCTGCCCATCATCGCAACCGACGCCGGAGGCGCGCGCGAGCAAGTCCTCGACGGGATCACGGGACGCTTGACCCCGCGCGGCGATCACGAAGCCTTCGCGTCGGCGCTCATCGAACTCGCCCACGACGCCGACTTGCGAGCCCGTTACGGCCGGATGGCATTCTCGCATGTGCGCGAGCATTTCTCGCTCGCCGCAATGGTCGACAACTACAGGCGCCTCTGCATCCCGGAACGCCCACTCGGTCCTGAACCTTGCACCGACCAGCGGGGCGGGAGAACTTCTCGCACCACCTCCGGGGCGCATTCGCTTTTGGGACGCGGACCGGTGGTTGCACTGGTGCCTCCCTAATTGTCTTGTGCGATCGGCTCTCGCTAGTCAGCGTGAAGTGATGAAGAGATTGCTCCTCCCCGCCATTATCTGTGTTTCCCTCCTGACATTTGCTCCACGCAACTTTGCGGCGGACGCCAAGGCTCAGCTCGACGAATTGGTGGGAAAGGTGAAAGAAAAGATCAAGAATGGCAAAACCAGCGAGGCCGATCTCGGAGATGAACTCAAGAGCTTCGACACACTGATCTCCGAGCACAAAGGCGAGAAGACCGAAGACGTGGCCAAGATCGTCTTCATGAAGGCGCTGCTTTATAGCGAGGTGATGCAGGACGACGATAAAGCGGTGGCGCAGTTCAAGCAGCTTCAGGCGGATTTTCCTGAGACAGAAATCGGGAAGAAAGCGCCACAGATCATCACGCAAATCGCCGCCCAGGCGGAATCGAAGAAAGTCCAGCGAAGCCTTAAACCCGGCACGGTTTTCCCGGTTTTCGAGGAAGCCGGCCTCGACGGCAAGCCGCTCTCACCGGCGAATTTCAAAGGGAAGGTCGTGCTGATCGATTTCTGGGCCACGTGGTGCGGCCCGTGCGTGGCGGAATTGCCCAATGTGATCAAGACCTATGGGGCGCACCACGCGAATGGTTTTGAGATTATCGGCATCAGCCTCGACCAGGACAAAGACAAGCTCACCACATTCATCCACGACAAGCAGATGACCTGGGCGCAGTATTTCGACGGCAAAGGATGGCAGAACAAGCTGGCCGCCAAATACGGCGTGAACAGCATTCCCGCGACCTTCCTGCTCGACAAGGAAGGCAAGATCATCGCGAAGGATTTGCGCGGCGAGGCGCTCGAGAGTGCGGTGACTGAGGCGCTGAAGTAGTGGGCGGAAGTAATCAGTAATCAGTCCGGAGGGAGTGATCAGTGCAGTCCGCGTCCGGGCGCGTCGACTGATTACTCATTCCCCACTGATTACTGGTTACTGGTCTCTCCTCAGTGCATGATCAACTCGCGGATCAGGAAGCCGATTCCCGCGCATCCAAAAGCCAGGCTCACGCCCCAGAAGACTTTCTTCCTGGTGAGAGCGGAGATTGCGCCGATGGCGATCGCCACCTGGAGCATGGTCACTCCGCTGGCCAACAGTTCGTGCCGGTGGAGATGATCGTCCGCCTCCTTTTGCTTCTCGTCCGCCTCTTTTTCCAGGTCCTCTTTATCTTTCGCATACTCGGCCCGCTTCACCTCGTCTTTGGGATCCGGCTTGTGCCCCTGCCCTTCCATGAGGGCGTCCTTGGCGTCGAGGATCGAGGCCTTGATGCTCTTGGCCTGATAATGGGCCCAATGGTCCGACGACCGGATCTGGCAGATCATCGCCTCATTGGCGTGACTGCCGGCGAGCAGTGAAGTGACCGCAGCCACCGTCGCCAGGATCGCCGTCGTCACCGCGACGCTGGAGACAAACGAACTATGCGACTCGTGGGCATGATGCTCCAGATGCTCCTGGACGCTTTCAAGGGGGACTTCGGGTTCTTCCATGAGCCCGATTTCGGCGCGAGGATGCAGCGGCGTCAATCGTTTTCCAAATTTCTCCCGACAGCAAGGAGGGGCAGTGCATTCACTTCCTATCGGATTTGAAAGAATGTGGACGAACTAGTTGTCCGTCTACCTCCTGCGGCCTTTTCCTTAAGAGCGCGAGCGATGCCTTGCCTCTCCTCCGAAATCCGCCGTCTCCGCCAGCCCAGAAAAGCGCTGCCTCCGAGTGCCAGCAGCAATCCCGAACCGGGTTCAGGTACGGTCTGCGGGGCCACCACGCTCTCGAATGGTGTGGCAGTCATTACCGTGCCGCCATCGCTATTGTCCGCCAGCATTGCGCTACTTCCGACCACGGGACCTTGTAGATTCTGGATCGACAGACTCGTGCCGGTCTCCACCAGCGTTCCGGTGTAATTCGCCGGGAGAACAAGGTTAAAATCCGAGAGCGAGAACGTCGTCGAGGCGAACATGGCCAGCGTGTAATTCCCCGCAACGATGCCGGCATCGTCGATTTCAATGGTGAATGTTCCCGCGGTGCCTTTGGTCAAAGCGCCGCTGAGCAGCAGTTCATCCGAAGTCGACCCAATCTGTAAATCCAGCGCGGCGCCACCGTCCCAGAGCAGAGAAGAACCGTGAAACTTTGTCCCGGCCGTGCCGATGGAATTCGTTCCCGGCATCACCGTCCCGCCGTTGTGCAAGGTCATGGCACCGCTCACGGTGCCGCTGCCACCGATGGTGGCCCCACTGTCGATCACCACCGGACCGGTGCCCGTGGCCGAGCCGGTGGGATTGTTCGCCACCAGGACACCGTGGCCGCTCACCGTAGTCCCGCCCTTGTAAGTGTTGGCCTTGGCCAACACCACGGTCCCAGCTCCGCTGCCGCCGTTACCGCCCGGCACGCTCAACTGGCCGGTCCCGCTGATTGTCCCTCCAAAATTAGCGCCCTCGAGAGTGAGGACCGTGGAGGCTTTGCTGCCCAGGTTCACCGTGCCCGTGCCGTCGAGGTTTTGCGCCGTGAGGCTGAAATCGTTGACGGCCATCGTGGCACCAGCATCGACCCGGATGTCCCCGGAGTTGGCGGTGAGCGCACCAAGTCCGCCGCCATTGCGCAGTGTCCCAAAGGCTACCTCGATCTCGGCAGCGGTATTGACGGAGAGGTTTCCTCCGCTCGGAATCACCACGGTTCCCGCGTTTCCCGTGCTGCCGAAGTTCAGCTTGCTCGCGTTGGCAATGGCGAGGTTGGGCAACGTCAGCGTTCCTTTTGTGGAGATGGTCGCGCCATGTGTGCTGTCTGTGCCAACGTAACTGATCGCATCGTTCAGCGTGGTCGTGCCGCTACCGCGTAGTTCCGTGCCGTCACTCAGGGTTACCGAACCGGTGCCGAGGGCGGCGGCGTTGCTGAACGCCACCACTCCGGAGGTGATCAGCGTTCCGCCCGAATAGGTATTGCTACCGGTGAGGGTGAGCACCCCGGTGCCTTCCTGCTTGAGGTCGCCGGCGCCCGAAATCACGCCGCCGAAGGAGTAGGCATTGCTGCGGTCGAAGAGAAGCTCCGCTCCGGCGCCCAAGGACACTCTACCGGCGATCGAGCCCGTGGTCGCGCCGTTGCCCAATTGCAAATGTTGATTGGCGGCAATCCTGGTGCCACCCGTATAGGTGTTGGCGCCGGTGAAAGTCGCGGTCCCGTTGACGTTAACCGAGCCCGCGCCTTTAATGACGCCCCCAAAAGTGGCGCTATCCAGCGTAAGGGCCGTCGCCGCTTTGGCCCCAAGAATCACCTTCCCGGATCCCTGGAGAGAACTCACCTCGGTGCTGAGATCGCGGAGGGCAAGCGTGGCGCCGGCATTGACGGTAGTGGTGACCTGCGCCGAACCGACCAACTGGCCCAAGCCTCCGCCGTTCGCCAAAGTGCCGAAGGCGACGGTCGTAGCGGTAAGATTGGAGCCAAGCGTCACGCCGGATCCGATGGCCACCGTGCCGGTAAAACCAGCACTGCCGAAGGCGAGCGCGACAGTGTTCGTGGCATCGAGATTTTGCACCGTGAATGTCGTCCCGCCGCTGGCGGATAATGTGGCCTTGGTGGTTCCGCTGGCGAAGTCGACCGTGTTATTCAGCGCCACCGTTGCACTCCCGCGCAATTCCGCACCGGTGCTCAGCGTTACCGCCGCCGTGCCGAGGGCGCCGGCCTTGCTGAACGCCAGCACCCCCGTGGTGATCTGCGTCCCTCCGGTGTAGGTATTGCTGCCGGTGAGCGTCAGCACGCCAGCGCCTTTCTGCTGCACGCCGCCCGCGCCGGAAATGACGCCGGCGAAGGAGTAGGCATCGCTGCGGTCGAAGGCAAGGAGCCCACCTGAACCGACGGAGACGTTGCCGGTGATTGATCCCGTGGTCCCGCCATTGCCCAATTGCGCCGTCCCCAAGGCAAGGATGGTGGTCCCGCCAGTATAGGTGTTGGCGCCGGTGAGGATCACGACCCCGAGACTATTGAGCGAGCCAGCGCCACTGATCACGCCGCCGAAAACGGCGCCGTTGAGAGTCAGAACCGTTGCCGCGTTGGTCCCAAGAATCACCGAACCGGCGCCCTTCAGGGTATCAATTTCGGCCGAGAGGTCATTGAGGGCAATCGTCGCTCCCGCATTGAGCGTCATAGTACCGCCGCTGGCCAAAGTCGTGAGGCCGCCCGCATTCCGGAGGGTACCAAACGCCACGGTAATGGCATTTTGGTTGCTTGTCATCCCAGGCCCGACGGCAATGGTACCGGTATCGCCGACACTGCCGAAGGTCACGGCGCCGGTGTTGGTCGCATCGAGATTGTTCAGGGTGAAAGTCGCA
>Ga0105237_10006835_pt1 | contig 12575 bp, 7 predicted proteins | sample KBSC24metaG_FD_81520 | JGI IMG/M metagenome (GOLD analysis project Ga0105237, IMG submission 81520) | Corn rhizosphere microbial communities from Kellogg Biological Station, Michigan, USA - KBS C2-4 metaG | ecosystem: Host-associated > Plants > Roots > Rhizosphere > Soil | place: Michigan, USA...
GTCACCTGGAGACAGGCACACGACTTCTGTCTGTGGCGTTCGGACCGGGTCAACGAAAAAGCCCTGCTGGACAAAGGATTCATCAACCCCAATTCGGTGAAGAACCTCCAGGGTCTCGGACAAGAGAACTTCAATACCAAGGCTTATCTGATGGGTGAATTCCAGGCCACCCCCGGCAAACAAGCCAAGTCTAAGAAGAATGCGCTGAAGAATCCCAACGGTACACCTCGTACACAGGTGACGTTCGAGGACGGCATCCTTCTTCCCAACTATCGTCTCCCGACAGAGGCCGAGTGGGAATATGCCGCACTGGGATACGTCAACCAGAACCCTCTCCCCGGCAAGAACGATAAGAAACGTGGGGAAGAGCTCATCGCGAACAAACAGGTTTATTCCTGGAGCAATAACGTCAACGGTCTCCGCGACACACGTCATGGCAGCTGGCAAGGTACTTTCATGGCCAACTTCAAACGTGGTTCCGGTGACAACATGGGTGTAGCCGGTGGTCTGAATGACAACGCCGTGTATACCGCCCCGGTTACTTCTTTCTTCCCCAACGGCTTCGGCTTATATAATATGTCTGGCAACGTCAGCGAGTGGGTAGGCGACGTTTATCGTCCCCTTTCAACAGAGGACGTCGATGACGTAGCCCCTTATCGTGGTAATAAGTTCGAGACAGTCGATATGGGTAAGGAAGGCAAGGGTGAAAGGGATTCACTCGGTCGCATCAAGATGCGTAACGTCTCCGACTCCGAGAGCAAGGCCCGCCGCAACTACCAGAAGGGTGACGTGATCAACTACCTTGACGGTGACTCCACCATCGCAGGCATCGCCTACGGATATGGTAAGACCACCCTCATCAGCAACAAATCCCGTGTTGTAAAAGGTGGCAGCTGGAATGACCGCGCCTACTGGCTCAGCCCCGGTACCCGCCGATTCCTGGAAGAAGATCAGGCTAACAGCACCGTCGGCTTCCGTTGCGCAATGGACCGCGTAGGCAGCCCCGCCGGTAATGGACGCCAGACAGGTATCAACTACAAAGCAAGAAGACAAAATACGCGCAAGCAGTAATTGTAAGATATTCTCAAGACAAAGCCCCTGCCCAAACAGCAGGGGTTTTTGTTGTACCTTGCCTATATGCATCCATTACACGGCAAACTGTTCGCGGCTGAAGAAGCAGCCGTATTGTTTGACATTATTTCCAACCGCCGCGATGTACGCGGCAATCATTTTCTCGACAGGCCGGTGGAGGACGACGTGCTGCAGCAATTGCTGGATGCTGCACTTCATGCACCCTCTGTTGGCTTTTCTCAACCGTGGGAATTTGTATTGATAAAAGACCCCGGTGTTAAGCAGCAGGTAAAGAACAGCTTCATCATAGAAAATGACAAAGCCACGCCTGTCTTTGAGACAGAGAAACAGGCGGCTTATACCCGGCTAAAACTGGAAGGCATCATGGAGGCCCCGCTCAATATCGCCGTTTTCTACAAGCCTTCTACCCGCCCGGTGCTGGGGCAGACATCCATGGAAGAAACAGGACTGTACAGTGTGGTTTGCGCCATTCAAAACCTGTGGCTGATGGCCCGGGCGCTGAACCTGGGCGTAGGCTGGGTGAGCATACTGGATGCCGAAAAGGTGAAGCGTATCGTAAACGCGCCGGAGCATAATAAGCTCGTCGCCTACCTTTGCGTGGGCTATACGGACGGTTTTTACACCCAGCCGGAACTGGAGCTGCTACAATGGGAGAAGCGCAAGGCGGCAGAGGCAGCCGTTTATTATGAGAGCTATTAGGAACATGCATCCTACTCCGTACGCAGCGACTCCACCGGATTAGTCACCGCCGCACGTATAGCCTGAAAACTCACCGTTATCAACGTGATCATCAGCGCCGCACCACCCGACGCGGCAAAGATCCAGACAGATATCTCCGTCCTATAGGTATAGTTCTGCAACCAGTCGTACATAAAATAGTACGCTACCGGCACCGCTATCAACAACGACACGATCACCAGCAGAAAGAACTCTTTGGACAACAGTCCCCATATATTGAGTACCGAAGCACCCAGCACCTTACGAATACCCACTTCTTTGGTACGCTGCTCGGCAGTAAAAGAAGCCAGACCAAACAAACCAAGACCCGAAATAAAAATGGCCAGCGCCGCAAAAAACCCGGCAAGCTTGCTGCTTCTTTCTTCCGAGGCAAATTTGGAGGCATAGTCCTCATCGGCAAATTGATAATCGAAGGGCGCAGTAGGGACCAGCTTTCTCATGACGGCCTCTATCTTTGGCAGCGCCTTATGCATGGCCACGCTGGGCTTGACTTTTACAAGCATCCAGCTAAACCCGCCGTTAAATCCCTTCTGATAGAACACAATGGGCCGCATGTTGTCATAAGGCGACTGCATGATCATATCCTTCACGACCCCGAGGATCTTGTAATGCAGGACTTGCGTTCTGTTCTGCCACCAGGTCCATTTTACATCCACACCGACAGGGTTTTTTAACCCCATGAACTTAGCGGCGGACTCATTGATGACCATACCCGCCGAATCACCCGCCATCTCCCTGGAAAAATCCCTTCCCTGTACAAACTGCCACCCGATGGTCCTGCCATACTCCGGAGACACCGCCAGCGTCCCGAAATTTTGGTCTTTTCCCGGATCACTGCCCAGCCATTCGAAGCCACCATTGTTGGATGCCATCTCCGTGACCTTACCCATCGACTCGGCAAACTCCTGCACCACACCCGTACTCAACAGCTCGTTCCTGACAAGATCATATTTGCCATAAAAATCACCGGTCTTCATTCTCATCATGACCAACCCCTCCCGGGTGTATCCCACCGGCCGGCTTCTGGCATGATCCACCTGTCTCATTATAATAATGGTGCAATTGATCAGCGCTATGGAAATAGTAAATTGAAATACAACCAGGACCTTACGCGGCATAGCAGCCTCCTTTCCCAGCCGGAAAGCGCCTTTCAGCGCCTTGATAGGTTTGAAGGACGAGAGGAACAAGGCCGGATAGCTGCCCGAGATGATCCCCGTGACAAGAATAAAGGCCAGGCTCACCACCCAGAACAATGGCTGCCCCAACGGCATGGTCATCTCTTTAGCCGTCAGCTGATTGAACCAGCTCAGCGACAGGGCTGTCAGCACCAGCGCCACTACAAAAGAGAAGAGCACCATCACCAGGCTCTCGCAAAAGAATTGAATGATCAGCTGCCTCCTCAATGAACCAATGGCCTTCCGTATACCCACTTCATGCGCCCTCTTTTCAGAACGCGCCGTGCTCAGGTTCATAAAATTGATACAGGCCAGCAAAAGCACAAAGGCTCCGATCAGACACACCATCCATATCATATGCTTCACCGATCCGTCAGGAACGCCTCTCCAGTTACTTCCATCCAAATGCCATTCCGGCATGGGGTTCAACAGTACCAGGGGGTGGGCCGCAAACAGGCCCTTTGTATTCTCATCGTTGATATTTTTGATATGATCCAGCTCTACATTCTCTATCTGGCGGCTGACACCTGCGAAGGTCGCCCCGGGTTTTATCTGCGCATACAGCGTCATAAAATGGTTCCACCACTGGTACCTGGCTTCCTTTTCCACCCACTCATTCCAGGTAAGCCACAGCGCCATCGGGGCAATGAATTTTGTCGTGTGCAGCTCTGTATTCAATGGCAGGTCCTCGTATACACCGGCAACCGTTACATTGACATCATTATTTATACCTACGATATGACCCATTGGGTCCGTATTTCCAAACAGCGCTTTAGCGGTCTGGGCGGACAGGAGTATGGAGTGAAGTTCCCGCAGTCCGGCCCTGGTGCCCCGGATCATTTTCAGGCTCAGCATGTACGGAGCATCCTCGTCCATGTATTGCCCGATCCGCGATACCTTATTGTCGCCTGATGAAAGGATGGTTTCCCCCATATTCGTAGAGCGTACCAGATATTGAAAACGATCGCTGTAATGATCCTTCAACTCACTGATCAGCGCATAGGACAGCGGTATATTGAGATAAGGTCCGCCCCCGCTTACCCCCTTTATCGCCACCCGGGCGATACGGTCATAATTTTCGTGATACTTATTGAACGACAGCTCGTCGTGCAGCCACAACCCCGTCAGTATGGCAACAGCCATTCCCACGGCAAGACCGCCGATATTGACAAAGGAAGAAACCCTGCTCTTCTGCAGATTCCTCCACGCTACTTTAAAATAATTTTTTAGCATAGATATGGTTTTAAGGTCCCGGCCCGGTGGGCCGGGAAGGATGATCATTCCGACCTTAGGCTCTTCACGGGATTTGCCAGGGCCGTCCTCATCGCCTGTATGCTGATCGTCGCCACCGCGATCATTATCACCATCCCCCCCGCTATCGCGAATATCCACCCGTTGATATCCGTCCTATAGGCAAAATCCTGCAGCCACTTATGCATTCCCCACCAGGCCAGGGGCGTCGCAATGACAAATGCGATCAATACCAGCTTTACAAAATTCATGGACAGCAATCCCGTCAGGTGGCTCACTGTGGCGCCCAGCACTTTCCGTATGCCTATCTCCTTGCTCCGCTGCTCCGCCATAAATGTCGACATGGCAAAAAGACCCAGACAGGCAATGATCACCGCCAGCATCGAAAAGCTCGTAAACAGCATCCCCGTTCGCTGCACATCCGCATACATCCGTGCAAAACTTTCATCCATGAAGGCATAGCGGAACTCCTGATGCGGCGAAAACCCTTTCCACAATGCCTCGATACGACCCAGCGTCCCTTTCACATCTCCCGCATTTATTTTTACCGACATGGTATTGGCCCAATTGCCGATGATCAGGCAGAGCGGATCCACCTCCTGACGCATGGTCTCGAAATTAAAATCCTTCATTACTCCCACTATCGTCATCTGCCACTTGCCGCTTCCAAAACGCTTGCCCAATGGCTCTTTCAGTCCCAACCTCCGGACCATCGTCTCATTCACGATGGCAGAGGTAGAATCCGTGATCAAATGGTCCGAAAAATTCCTCCCCTGCGCCAGCTCGATCCCCATCGTCGGGATATACCGCTCGTCTACATTCCAGAATTGCGCGCCTACGCCCGTCTCCTCTTTATCCTTACCCTCATTGTATACCGTCCCCATGTTCCGCTTGCTGCCTGCAATAGGCAGGAAGTCGCTCATCGAGGCATTCCGGACCCCCGGCACCTTTACCAGTTCGTCCCTAAAGCTCTTCATCTGTTTGTCCAGCGAGCCCACTCCTTCTACCTGCACTACCTGGTCCTTTTCAAAACCCAGCTTCCTGTTCATCAGGAAATCCATCTGCCGGCTGACCACCAGCGTGGCAATGATCAGGATGATGGAGGTGGTGAACTGGAAGATGACCAGGGCGTTCCGCAGCCCTCCATGACGCGCCCCCCGGCTCACATTACCCTTGAGCACTTCCACCGGCTTGAAACTGGAAAGATAGAAGGAGGGATAGATCCCCGCCAGCAGCCCTACCGCTATGGCCGCGCTCGCCATCGCAGGGAACAACCACCACTCCTTCCACGGGAAGACGATAGAGGTAGCCGCCATTTTATTAAAAAGAGGTAATAACAACCACGCCACACCGATAGCCAGCAGAAAAGAGAAAAAGCTCAGCACGAGGGATTCCAGGAGGAACAGGCGTATGAGGCCCGTGCGGCGGGAACCGACGACCTTGCGAAGTCCCACTTCTTTAGCCCTGCCCGCGCTCCGGGCCGTGGAAAGATTGATAAAATTGATACAGGCCAGCAGCAATATAAAACCCGCTACGGCGCCGAACAGCTTGACAAATCTTATGTCCCCGTGGTTAAGGCCATCTTCCAGGTCCGCCGTCAGGTGGACCATACTGATAGGCTGCAGCTGCAGGCCGATTGTTTTCACCTGCTTCTCTGCGTCTTTTATCCCCGCCTTGCTCCACAGCGGCAACAGCTTGCTTCTCCACATTGTCTGCAGCTTCTCCTCCATCTGGGCAGGATCGGCGCCCGGTTGCAGCTTCACATACATGTTGTAATTCTGGTTCCACCAGGTATCCTGCTCCCCGCCCCAAAGCTCATGACCCGTCAGAGACAGCAGGAAGTCGTATTGCAGATGGGTTGTAGCAGGCATATTCTCCATTACCCCGCCCACTTTCCAGGGTTTTTTTATTTCGTTATTCAGATAGAAAAGCTTGCCGACGGGGTTCTGATGCGGGAAGTATTTTTCCGCCTTGCGCCGGGAGATGACGATGGTATTGGGTTCCGCCAGCGCATGGGCCCTGTCGCCATATACCATGGGCAGGTGCAGCATATCCAGCAGGGACTGATCCGCATAGGTGAACCCCTCTTCGTAGGTATTGTCCGTCTTACCCTCCGGCATCACCTCGTTGCTGCCAGCCCCCCAGAACAAAGCGTAAGGCATCAGGCGTGCCGACTCTTCTATCTGCGGAAATGTCATCTTCACGGTCTTCGCCATTGGCGCCGAAAAAGCCGTCCCCTTCCCAACCTTGCCATTATTGTCGTACACGGCGACCACCCGGTAGATCCGGGCCGCATCCGGATAGGACTTGTCATAGCTCAGCTCATTGCGGATGTACAACGTGATCAGCAGACAGGTGGCGACACCCAGCGCAAAGCCCCCGATCTTGATGGCAGAATAGAATTTCTGTTTACCCAGTTGTCGCAGGGCAATGGTGAGATAGTTTCTGAACATAGAGATGGTTTTGGTTGGAACAGCCCACACGAGGCCATCAGCAAGGACGCAGCCCCGGAGAAATTGTTGCATCCGTACATCCTCCGTATCGAAATCGAACATCCCACCAGCCCCTCAGGCTCAATTTATACTGATCATCAACAGGATACAACACTGGCACCCTTTTAGCTCATTTTTGGAAGTCAACTGCAAACCAACAAACGTCCATGTTCAGGAACTACTACAAGATCGCGCTCCGCAACCTGCTCCGTAACAAAGTCTATAGTTTTATCAATATCTCCGGTCTCGCCATCGGCATGTCCGTGGCCCTGCTCATCGGTCTGTGGATCTGGGATGAAGTTTCCTGGGACCATGTCCATAGCCGCCATGACCGTCTGGCCCGGGTTATGGACATCCAGGTTGAAAATGGCAAAGCCCATACAGATTGGGGCACGAGCGACCCGCTGGAGGCGGAGCTGCGTACAAAATATGGCAGCGATTTCAAACACATCGCCAAAGGCGCAGACATGGAGGCCCATCTGCTTACCTCAGGCGACAAAAAGGTTCAAAATATAGGCTATTGGTGTGAGCAGGAACTCCCCGGCATGCTGACCCTTCGTATGCTCAATGGAAGCGTGGATGCCCTGAAAGACCCGTCCTCCGTATTGGTGGCCGCTTCGCTGGCAAGATCGCTTTTTGGAAATGCCGACCCCATGAACAGGACGATACAGGTAGACGACAAGTGCCAGGTGAAAGTAGCCGGTGTCTATGAGGACCTCCCCCCCAACTCCTATTTCCACGACGTGGCTTATTTCCTTCCCTGGGAAAAATATCTCGACAGCCATCTATGGGTGAAGAACACACAAAATACCTGGGGCTATAACTATATCGTAACGTATGTGGAATTGTCCGCCAACGCCGACATCGACCAGATAAACACACGCATCCGCCACATCCCCGCAGAACATCTAACCCAGACAAAGGAAGAAATATTCCTGCATCCCATGGACAAATGGCATCTCTATAATGAATTCAAGGATGGCAAAGTTTCCGGCGGCCGGATACAATTTGTATGGCTGTTCGGCACCATTGCCGTCTTCGTATTGCTGCTGGCCTGTATCAATTTCATGAACCTCAGTACCGCCCGCAGCGAAAGACGTGCCCTGGAAGTAGGCATCCGGAAGACCATGGGCTCCCTTCGCGGACAGCTCATCGGACAATTCCTGGGCGAATCCCTGATGACTGCCTTTCTGTCCCTGGTCCTGGCTATCCTGTTGACGCAATTGCTGATGCCCATCTTCAATAATATGTCGGGCAAACAGCTCTCTTTACCCTGGAGCCAACCCGTGTTCTGGCTGGCAGCGCTGGCCTTCACGATTTTCACGGGTCTTCTGTCCGGCAGCTATCCGGCTCTTTACCTGTCCCATTTTGAACCCATAAAGGTATTGAAGGGTCGATTCCGCACCGGCCGCCTGGCAGCCCTGCCGCGAAAAGTGCTGGTGGTGGTTCAATTCACCGTCTCCGTCATTCTGATCATCGGCACCCTCATCGTCTACAGACAGATACAATTTGCACGCAGCCGCCCTATTAACTATGAAAGGGACAATCTCATCACCGTCAATCTCCTGAATATCCCCACGATCAAGCCGCACTTTAATGCCATTTGCAATGATCTGCTGCAGACAGGCATCATCGAAAATGCAGCAGGCTCTTCCGCCAATGCCACTGAGAGCTGGGGTACACGCAACGGTTACAGCTGGCCTGGCAAAGACCCTCAATTCGACCCCTCGTTCAGTGATCTGGCCATCACACATGACTATGGAAAGACCCTCCACTGGCAGATCATGGAGGGCCGCGATTTCACCAGGGTTCTGCCCACAGATTCCAATGCCATACTCCTAAATCAGGCCGCCGTCAAACTGGCTGGCCTTATACATCCCGTTGGTCAGTTCATTACAAATGACAATCGTCCACACCCCATCATCGGCGTGGTAAAGGATATGGTCACCGACTCGCCATACGATCCACCCATTCCAACAATATATTTCATTGATTATAGCTGGGTCAACTTTATCACCGTCCGCGTGAAAAAAGGCGTTCCCCTTTCCCAGGGACTCTCCTCCGTACAAAACGTATTAAAACACTACGACCCCAATGGACTCATCGGCTATTGGTACGCCAATGACTCCTATGAATTCAAATTCGCCGCCGAACAGCGCATAGGCAGGATCGCGATCTTTTTTACTGTGCTCGCCGTCTTTATCTCCTGTCTCGGGCTCTTTGGGCTGGCCTCCTTCGTAGCCGAACAACGCACCCGCGAGATAGGCGTACGAAAAGTACTGGGCGCCTCCGTATTCCATCTGTGGAGCACCCTTTCCAGGGATTTTATCACCCTCGTGCTCATTGCATGCGCCATCTCCATCCCCCTTGCCACCTATATGCTCGATCAATGGCTTTCCCGTTACAGCTACAGGACCGCCATACCCTGGGGACTCTGCGCAATGGCCGTGCTGGGCGCTATGCTGCTGACCCTGCTCACCGTCAGCTACCAGACCCTCCGCGCTGCTGTGGCCAATCCGGTAAAGAGCTTGAGGACGGAGTGATTGGTCCAGCCAAATTTTAGGCTAAATTTGCCCATGACTATCGACCAACTCTATCAGATCTTCCTCCGCCACCCATCCGTGCAGACAGATACCCGCAAGCTCGGCCAGGGCGATCTTTACTTTGCCCTGAAAGGACCCAACTTCAACGGCAATACCTTCGCCGCCCGGGCCCTGGAGCAGGGCGCCGCCTACGCCGTCATAGACGAAGCCCCGGATGGCATGGAAGTCCCGGATGGCAACGAAGCCCCCAATGGCGACAATGCCCCCTCCGACAGGCTCATCCTCGTGGAAGACGTACTCACCACCCTGCAGCAGCTGGCCCTTCACCATCGCCGTCAGCTCGATATCCCTTTTATCGCCATCACCGGCAGCAATGGCAAGACCACGACAAGGGAATTGGTACATGCAGTCCTCGCCTCCACCTACATCACCTATACCACTCAAGGCAATCTGAATAATCACATCGGCGTCCCCCTCACCATCCTATCCGTGAAGAAGGATGCACAATTTGCCGTCATCGAAATGGGCGCCAACCATCAAAAGGAGATAGAGGGATATTGTAAATACACCCTCCCCACACATGGCATCATCACCAATGTTGGGCTGGCGCATTTAGAAGGTTTCGGCGGACCGGAAGGAGTAAAAAAAGGGAAAGGAGAACTGTACGACTTCCTAAGAAGCAACCAGGGCGCCGCATTCGTCATGTGGGATTATGATTACCTCCGCACCATGAGTCAGGGCATATCGCATATTATAAAGTACGGCACCCATGATGCAGATGTTATTGGCAATGTGCATCGGGGCGGAACAGCCTCGTCCGACCCCGCCACAGGCTCCTTTCTCACCGTTGACATATCCGGCTCCTCCACCATCCACACCCAGCTCGTCGGTGACTACAACCTGCCCAACGTCCTGGTCGCCGTAACAGTAGGTCGTCATTTCAATATTCCGGATGAAAAGACAAAAGCAGCCATCGAAGCCTATACCCCCAGCAACAGCCGCAGCCAGCTCATCCGGCGCGACAGCAATCATATTATCCTCGACGCTTACAATGCCAACCCCTCCAGCATGCGGGCCGCTATCGAGAACTTCGCAAGACTCGTACCCGCAGGCATATCAGACAGCCCCGAACCAACCAATAACAAGGTCCTCATCCTCGGCGCCATGGCCGAGCTCGGCACAGACAGCCTCGCCGAACACCAGGGCATCGTCGACCTCATCGGGCAATACCCCTGGAAGGAAGTGGTACTGGTAGGAGGGGATTTTCAAAAACTGACCCACCCATACAAAAAATTCGACAACAGCCGGCAGGCGGGGGAATGGTTCAAACAATCCCGCACACACAACGCATACATTTTGATCAAAGGATCGAGAAGCACAAAAATGGAAGAGGTATTACAATGAAAAAAACCGAAAAATCATCCTTATTCACATCGAACACAAAAAGTATCTCCTCATTCTTATCCGACAAGACGAACTGCCCGTTGTCCTTCCATTGCCGGTTCTCAAAGAACCAGAAGAATACTGCCGGATCTTCATGCCCCGTTAGAAATTTTATCTTCTTTCTCCACTTGTTCTGCCGGGCTGAAAAGATCAGGTAGTAGTCGGCATGTTCCGTATAAAGATCACAAAAGAACTCTACCTTATGCTGTTTGTCCGGAGCCATCAATACCTTTCCATAAGGCACTTTTACAAAGAAGCCATCGCCTTCCATTGTTTGATATACCTCTTTCAGATCCCCCGCAGGCCACTGATTTTTGGCCCAAAACAGCTCCAGCGCCTCCAGTATCGTCCTGTAGACAGCCGGAAGGTTCAGACTGCCGTCCTTTGTACGCCACACATGCGCATCCACATACCAACGGATATCCGCTATTCTCCCATCATCCCACCATAACCCCATCCTCGAGGGCTCATAATCCGCGTCATGGGTCACCTGAAGAGAAATTCTTTTGTAATGACAGTACTTTAAGCTATTGATGTGCTTCTCAATATTGTATTTAACATGGGTCAGATCCGGAATATGCATGTCTGCGCCCACACTTAATAGGAAATGGGTAAACATTCATTTATCAAATTATCCTAATAAGATAGCAGTTTCCGGATTTTTATTATCATTTTGGGAATCAGACTTCACGGGCGTGTCAAAATTAGCAAAAGGTGTGTTGATTTGGGCTACAGGCGTGCAGGGGGTCACAACCCCGCTTTTGCTCTGATAGACCCGTCAGGGTTATAGATGCGGAACATAAAATGCCTGACCCTGAATTTAAACCATCGACTGTGTATGTATTCCATTTTGTCATCCGGAGGAACAGCGCTGCCATCCGGGGGATACTCAAATGCAGTGGTATTCTGTATGGTTCTCACCCTTAATCCAAATCTCATCCGGTAGCACCCGGTGTCGATGCCCGTAGTAAAGGACATTAAACCTATTGCAGCAGTATCCCTGGCCAAAGGGGCCAGGTCCTTTTTGTTCAGATCATAATGACGGTATCCCGGAAGCCATTGCAGATCGCCGCCGCAATTACTGTGGAAGTTGAAATAACCGTAATTCCCATGCTGCTTCTTCTCCGAATCCATTACGATATTGCTGAATTTATAGCCCCGGATCCCCTCCTCATATTCACAATATACCTTCACAGGCCTGTTTTTCAGGTTCCTGTACACAATTTTCAATACGTAATCACTGGAGTCATTGAGTACCTTTTTCATCGGCAGGAACTGCACCTCGAGCGAGTCCATCCGGAAGGTCTGGCCCGACAGACGGTCATAACAGGCCAGGAAAAGCAACAGAACAGGGACAAGGCGTAACATAGACGCAGTTTCGGAACGCAACGTTCGGATCGGTCAGGTTATTTTATTGCGGGTGTTTTTCTTTCCTGATCGTATCTCCGCTATGCGACAGATAGACCCATGAACTGTCCTTTACCCACACGTTAGCTGACAAGGTAGTACCCAACCGGAAATGTCTATATCTCAACCAAGATAACAAAAATTCCTATTGCACCGGCCCCAGCAACAGATAGCCCCTCAGATCCGTCACGCGCAGCTCCTTATCCCTCCTGATGCCGCTGAACGAACTCAGGATCAGCTTCCCATTCCCCTGTGGACAATGAATGGACAGGATCATCTTTTCCATAGGCACCCTCGTCCCATATTGGAATGTCTTGGTGGTATCCTGTAACAAAGGTTTTAATTCAACGACACAGGCACTGTCTTTCCCCGATGCCTGCCCGCCCCAGGAGAAAGTAATATGCAGCTGGTTCAGGGATGAATCCAGGGACAGA
>Ga0105237_10006838_pt1 | contig 12570 bp, 10 predicted proteins | sample KBSC24metaG_FD_81520 | JGI IMG/M metagenome (GOLD analysis project Ga0105237, IMG submission 81520) | Corn rhizosphere microbial communities from Kellogg Biological Station, Michigan, USA - KBS C2-4 metaG | ecosystem: Host-associated > Plants > Roots > Rhizosphere > Soil | place: Michigan, USA...
GAGGCGACATCACTAGTTGAGGGTTCGTGCCTGAAGGTAGCGAGCCGTGTTCGATGAAGAGGTCGAGATTGTAGGCGTAGACGCGAGGATCGGCGCTGATGAGTGTCTCGTCAATTGGGTTGAGCGGTGGGACGGTGCCATCATCCGAGCCGAGGTTCACCACGCCGCCCTGACCGTTCGCCCCGTGGCATTTCTGACAGTTGGCTACGAACACTTGTGCGCCCGACTGCACATCTCCAATCAAATTGAGCGCCGGACCGGCTTCCCCCGGATTCGAGGGACGCCCGATGTCCTCGCCACTTTCAGTGGTCGCGGCAGGGGCGGGCGCTGCCACTGCGTTCTCTCTGGCATAGTCAATTATAACGGTAGGCACGAGTTCCATTGCGCGGTCAATGGGGATGCGCGCGACGTTAGCAGCACGATCCACCCAGGCATAACCTTGCAATAGAGCCTCCTGAGTTGCAGCGAGCGCCTGAGCGTCAGTATTCGGAGTCGTCTGTTCGAGATTAAAGGCTGGATTGCGCGCATGGATCGCCGCAATTTGCTGATCGGTGGATGGGCGAGCGCTGATCAAAAAGACTAGCCCAAATACGAGCGCGCATCCCAGCAGTAAGGCGAGAATCGACCCGATCACCAGTCCCGATGGGCCGCTTCGCTCCGGTTTTGTCTCAGACTTCATGAGTTGGACTACCCTCGCGCAAGGATCGTAAGCGATAAGTAAAAGCCGCCATCCATATGGCGCAGATGCCAGCAGGTAAAAGCAGCGCTATCCAGTTGACGGTCGCGCCGGAGGGATTGAAGGCAGGCAAAATCAGCCAGTAGGCATAGACGAACTGTGCCACTAGCATCAGCAGCGCGACTAGCGCCAGGCTGCGGATGCGACTTTTGATTCTGCTTGAGAGCAGCAGCACAAATGGTACGATCACGCCCAAAACCAGTAGAAGCAGCGCGACGAACGTCCAGCCGCCCGCCCCACGTGCCAGATACCAGGACGTTTCCTCCGGCAGATCGCCTGCCCAGATCACCAGGAACTCCATGAACATCAGATAGACCCACGTGATCAGGATCGTCAACAGCACGTTGCCGAGGTCTTGCCGGGTTTGATGTTCCGATTCTTCCGGAGAAGGAGTCGGCAGCAGCAGCAGCAGCACGAGGACGAAGGTGTAAGCGGTGAGTGCCTGGCCTGCCAGAAAGAGCACGCCGTAGATCGTCGAGTACCAGTGCGGTTCCAGCGACATGAACCAGTCAATCGCAGCTAAAGTTGACAGCGGGAAATGGACAATCAGCCCAATGATCGCCGTTGTCCGTCTTGGTGTGCCAGGCCGTGTCATGCGCCAGGCGACGAAAATCCAGACGGCAAAGTAGATAGCCGCACGCACGACGAAAAACACTGGATTCAGGAACGGGCTTTGGTGCTGAAGCAGCGGATCGGCGCTGATGGTGGCGGGCCTTGCCCAGGGATAGAGCAGGGGCAGGCCGAACAGAATCGGGATGAACAGGATCGCCATTGCGACGATCAGTTGAGCGCCCGCTTTCAGAAAGCTGCGCAGCGGGATGCCCCAGTGTCCACCCGTGACATAATTAACCATCAGCATAAACAGACAGCCGAGGCTGATTTCCGCGACGAACGCGAAGCCGACCAGATACGCCTGGAAAAATGTCGCCGAGTCAGTGATCACACCAATGATCGCGACCAGGACGCCGATCACGCCGACGACCAGCGCAATAGTCCGAATACGGGTCAGACTATCCATCCGAGTCAGCGTCGTCATTGGGGAAACTGCTCCCGGTCACTTTGCGGCAGGCTGTCAGCAGGCGCGTGCTGGCTGAGTTGCAGCGCTCGAATATAGGCGATGATCGCCCAGCGATCCGGCACCGCAAGCTGAGAGGCATAAGGGTACATGCGCCCGAAGCCGTTGCTGATCACGTCGAAGAAAAAACCGTCTGGCTGATTGCGCAAAGCATCGGTATGGAACGAGGGCGGTGCGGGGAAATAGTATTTCGTCGTGATCCCGTCGCCATAGCCCGCCTGCCCGTGACAAACCGAGCAGTAAATCGTGTAACGATTCTGACCGCGCTCCAGAACCGCCTGCGTGATCGGGATTGGAAAGTCCGTCACGAATTGACCGTTCACCTTGCCAGTCGTCAGCGCGTCGTTATCGATTACTGCGTCGCGCGCGACCACGCCTTCCGGCGGCACCTGAGCGCACGCGCCGTCCTTGAAGTCCTGGATTTGCCCCAGCGTCTGACACTTCGGCTGAACCGCCATGTCATCATCACAGGCCGCGACTAGCAGCAGAATCACGAGAAGAATGAAACTACGCTTCCACATCGGCGACTCGCTCTGGCCTCAGGCTGTTGAGAAACTGGCGAGTCATGTCTGCATCAAACTTCGGATCACGCGCTTCGATGCACAGGAAGAAACGATCGCGTGTCATCTCTTTGAATTCGGGTACGTTGAAGACGGGATGGTAAGGCATCGGCAGACCGTTGAGGATCAGCATCCCGACCACCCCAGCGAACGCGCCGAACAGCACCGCCATCTCGAAGGAGATCGGCACAAATGCCGGAAGGCTGTCCAGCGGACGACCGCCGACATTGACGGGATAGTTGATCACGGCGCTGAAATACTGCATCCCAAACCCGGACAGCATCCCCACCAACGCGCCGCCTAAAACGATATAGCTGATCTTCGACGAGTGCAGGCTGAGCGCGTCCTCCATGCCGTCAATCGCAAAGGGACTGAAGGCATCGACTTTGCGATAACCGGCTGCGCTTGTCTTTTGGGCGGCTTGCAGCAGGTCAGCGGGATTAGTAAATTCTGCCATGAGGCCGTAGAGCGGCATGATCATCTACGCTCCTTCCGCCGATTGCGCGGCTTCTTCCTGCACCTCAGAGATTGAGATGACGGGCAGGAAGCGGATGAACAGGAAAATCAGCGCCGCGAATAAACCAACCGAGCCGAACAACATGACGATATCCCAGACCGTCGGGACGAAAATGCCCCACGACGACGGCAGGAAATCAGCACTCAGGCTGACGACGACAATCACGAAGCGTTCTGTCCACATGCCCACGTTGACCAGCAGCGCAATGATGAACAAGAACAGGGGACGCTGGCGGACGCGCTTAAAGATCAGCGCCAGCGGCATGATCGCGTTACAACTGATCATCAGCCAGTAGAGCGGCGCATATGGGCCGAGGGCGCGGTTTTGCACCAGAAATTCTTCAAACTGGTTGCCGCTATACCAGGCCATGAAGATTTCAGTCGCGTAGCTGAGCGTGATCAGCAGACTCATCGCCAGGATGAACTTGGCAATGTTGTCGAGATGGCGGTCGGTGATCAGGTCTTCGAGGTGGTAGAACTTGCGCAAAGGGATGGCAATCGTCAGCACCATCGCCAGCCCGGAGAGCAGCGCCCCAATGACAAAGTAGGGCGGCATCAGCGTGCCGTGCCAGCCGGGAATAATCCCGTAGGCGAAATCCAGCGCGACGATGCTGTGAACCGAGATCACCAGCGGCGTCGCCAGCGCTGCCAGCCAGAAATAGACCTGATGATAACGCTGCCAGTGGCGCGCTGAACCGCGCCAGCCCAGTGCCAGAAATCCAAAGACGATTTGCGCGAAGCGGCTTTTGGCTCGGTCGCGCACAGCAGCAAGGTCAGGAACCAGCCCCACAAACCAGAAAATCAGTGACACGAGCGCGTAAGTCAGGACGGCGAACAAATCCCAGACCAGCGGGCTGCGAAACTGCGGCCACATCGATTCTGTGTTTGGGTACGGCATCAGCCAGTAGAAATACTGCGGGCGACCCAAATGCAGGATCGGGAACAATCCCGCCATCGCCACCGCGAAAAGCGTCATCGCCTCGGCAAAACGGTTGATCGAGGTGCGCCAGTGCTGGCGAAAGAGCAGCAGAATCGCCGAAATCAGCGTCCCCGCGTGACCAATGCCGACCCACCAGACGAAGTTCGTGATGGCAAAACCCCAGCCGACCGGAATGTTGATGCCCCAGATGCCGACTCCAGTGTAGAACAGATAGGCTATCGCGCCGAACAAGCCCAGCGACAGCATAAACGCGATGCCAAAGCCGATCAGCCAGCCACGCGGTGTGGATCGGCGCAGCACGAACGAGCTGATCCGGTCGTCGATTCTCGCGTAGGGGGTTGAGGTCTGGGGCGATGCGGGTTGATCAGCAGCCATTTGCTCTAGGCTCCTTGATCCGATGCCAGCGCCGGATTTGGATTCGTTAGCTTCGCCAGATAGGTCGTGCGTGGGCGCGTATTCAGCTCCGCCAGCAGCGCGTAATTCGTCGGCTGGGCTTTCAACTGCGCGACCTGTGTTGTCTTGTCGGAAATGTCGCCAAAGACAATTGCATTGGCGGGGCAGGCCGTCTGGCAGGCAGTCTTCACTTCGCCGTCGCCAATCCGCCGCCCTTCGCGCTCAGCCGTGCTGTGCGCCCGATTGATGCGCTGGACGCAGTAGGTGCATTTTTCCATCACGCCCCGGCTGCGCACCGTTACATCGGGGTTGTTCAGAATTTTTAAATCAGGATCGCTGTAGTCGAAGAAGTTGAAGCGCCGTACTTTGTAGGGACAGTTGTTCGAACAGTAGCGCGTGCCGACGCAGCGGTTGTAAACCATCTGGTTGATGCCTTCGTCGTCGTGAACCGTTGCGCCGACCGGACAGACGGGTTCGCAGGGCGCTTGCTCGCAGTGCATACACGGCACCGGCTGATGCGCGAACTGCGGATCGTCCATATCGCCGCTGAAGTAGCCATCGACGCGCAGCCAGTGCATCTCACGCCCCGTCTCGACCTGCTCTTTGCCAACCACAGGAATGTTGTTCTCCGACTGGCAGGCGACGATGCAGGCGTTACAACCAACGCAGGCGTTCAGGTCGATACTCATACCCCAGGCATACTCGCCTGTCGGAGCCGTTGGATACATCGAGGGCAGCTCAGGAGCGCTGTAACCCAGTTGCGGGTCTTGCAGGTAATCTACAAGTGTCCCCTCGCGTATCAAATCGCGCCCTTCCATCGTGAAATGGTTCTGGGTCGTCGCCAGCGGATAGGTTCCACCTGTCCTGGCAATCTGCAGGCCGTCTGCGAACCATGTCGGCAGCACTAGCAGCGAATAAGCGTTGAATCCTGTGCCACTGCCGACATGACCGGTTTTCGTTCGCCCATAGCCGAGCGTAACGGTCACGCAGTCATCGGCCTGCCCCGGCAGAATCATTACAGGTGCTTGCACACTGCCGCTCGACGTTTTCAAGGTCACGAGATCATTGTTATTCAAGCCAAGCGATTGCGCGGTCGCTGGGCTGACCAACGCCGCGTTGTCCCAGGTCAGTTTGGTCAACGGCTTCGGCAGTTCTTGCAACCAGCCATTGTTGTTGAACTCACCATCCCACATCGAGGGATCAGGCCGGACGATGAGTTCCAGTCCGCTGGCAGCGGCGGGCGCAGCCGGAAGACTGAAATCGTTCAGCGCGGCGTTCACAGTTGCAGCCGACGTGTTTGCTATAACGCCATCATGCAAACTCTTGCGCCAGAAGGCGTCAAAATCACCTGCGTGAGTGGCATTCTGCCAGTAAGTCTGCACAATCTCGTGAGCGTCCATCTGCTTGTCTGTCAGTATCTCTCCGACCAGTTCGAGAGACGAGCGCGTCTCGTAGAGCGGCTGAATCAGCGGCTGGAGGATGGTCGCCGTGCCGTCGTAAGCACGCGCATCGCCCCAGGTTTCGAGGTCGTGGGTCATCGGCAGAGACCATGCGCAGGCCGCCGAGGTTTCGTCTTCATACAGGCTCAGATGCACACTGAACGGCACTTTCGCCAGCGCCGCCGCGAATGGAATGTCTGCCGGAGCGCTGTAAGCCGGGTTGCCGCCCAGAATGAGCAGCGCCGAAACGCTGCCCTTGTTCATAGTGCCGGTTAGCGAGCGCAGTGAGTCCCCTTGCGCTTCCGTCGTGAGCGGCGCGATGTACGTGACAGTCTTTCCAGAGTTTCCCAGCGTCGCGTTGATCCAGTGCGCGAGCGCGTGGACGACGGGTGGCTGACCCATTCCTGCCGTGACCAGACTCGTCCCCGGATGCGCTTTCAAATCGTCAGCTAAAGCATCAAGCCAGCGCGACCAGCCGTCGGGGATGTCACTCGGTGCAGCCCCAGCGAAACCGAGCCTTTGAGCGAGCGCACGAGTGAAGCGTTCCACGTCGCTGGAGCGAAGCGCGAGGCGGTGATCGGCCATCGAGCCGGTGATGCTGGGCGTTCCCTCGACCACGTAGAGGCGGTTCATGGTCGAGTTTTCCCCATGAACCCGCCGTCGATCCGTGAAAGCACGAGTGTAGGCGAGGCGACCAGGATCGGCAAAGAGGAAATCGTCCTCTAATGAGAGAAGAACGTCGGCTGATTCGAGGTGGTACACGGGAAGAACTGCCTGGCCAAAGGCTAGCTTTGTTCCCGCGTAAACATTATCGAGATTGATGGGATCGTACTGATGCCACTGGGCGTTCGGAAACTGGCGGATATACAGACGGAAAAGGTCACTTAGAGAGGCGGACGTTATGGAAGGTGTCAGAATGTGGATACCTTGACCGGTCGGAGAGGCAGTCAACGTTTTGCTCAGCGCTTCGTCAAACTGATCCCAACTGCTGGGCTGCCCATTATGAAGAATGGTTTTCGAGCGCTCAGGATCATAAAGCGAGAGGATCGACGCTTCCGCGAAAATATCGGCAGCGCCGAGGCTGGCAGGATGATCCGGGTTGCCTTCGATGCGGATCGGTCGTCCGGTATCGCTTTGAACCAGGATGCCGGTCGCAAAGCCGTTGAGGATGTGCGCGCTGGCGTAGAACTGGGGATTTCCCGGCGTGAGATTCTCCGGCTGTTTGACATACGGGACAAGCTGTTCAGGCGGGGTGGGGCTGCACGCTGCAATCCCAGCCAGCGCCAGCGATGCGGCAGCCAACTGCAAAAAGCGGCGGCGGCTCATCTCTGGAGCGCGCAGACCTGCCGGAAATTCGCGTTCGAGAAACGTGTGAAATTCAGGCGTATCAGCGAGTTCTTCGAGGCTGCGCCAGTAGTCTTTGCCATTGGACGCGCGCAGCCGCTCCCGGAGTTCCATAAGATCAAGTGACGTGTGATCAGACAATGAGGTACTCCCTTTATCCGACTCAGCGATGGCAAATATCGCAGTCGGTCAGATGCATCGTGTTAATCGCGTACTGTTCCAGCGGTGTAGCGGCGGCCTGATCGTTGGCGCTTGGCTGCCAGCCCATGACGGCTACATCAGCAACCGGGCGGATATTCGGCGTCGGATTGCGGTGACAACTCAGACACCAGTCCATCGTCAGAGGCACTGCCTGAGACACAACCGACATCTGATCGACGCGCCCGTGACAGGTTTCACACGCAATCCCCCCATTGACGTGAGCGCTGTGATCAAAATAGACGTAATCCGGCAGGTTGTAGACACGATGCCATTCGATAGGGATGTTCTGCTGAAGGCTGGCGGCAAGTGCCTCAACGTCCGGCAAGCCCTGCACGATCTGAGAATGGCAGGTCATACACTGCTGGGTCGAAGGCATTCCCGCGAAGGGTGAGGTTTCGGCGGTGGTGTGGCAGTAAATACAGCTTATGTCGAGACGCCCGGCATGAATCTCGTGGCTGAAGGCAATCGGCTGTTCGACCGCTGTCCCCATGCCCGTATTGTTAGGGGATTGTAGGGAAAGCGCCCACAGACCGATGAAGAGTGGAATCGCCAGTGCCAGCCCGATCAACGTCAGGCGCGCAATTCGGTTGGCGCTTCGCGGAAAGAGTTGCGACATGAATTCGAGACAACTTAATAATTTTCGGTTAATTCCGTTTTTAATTATAGCCCGCCTTTCTGGTTTTCTCACGCGAATTCGGTCCGCTTTGTGAATATTCACAAATGTATTATGGGAGGGCTTGGCGCGTATTGCATTCGCGCTAGACTTAGAATGCCTTTTTAATTACAACGGTAATTCTATGGCGAGACTCGGCTTTGTGAGCGGCAACAATCGGCTGCGGCGATCAATCGGTTGGCTCCTTATTTGCGTCATTGGACTGAGCGGATGTGCCGGATCGCCCTCAGTGCTGAATCCACAGTCCCCGACTGCCGATCGCGTTGCTCAACTCTCGTGGGTGTTGTTCGCTATCGCGGCGATTGTGTTCGTGATCGTCATCGCCCTGTTAATTCTGGGCATTGTGCGCGCACGTCGCATTGAGCCGCACGCAGGTGAGCTTGTGACTCGCACGGATGACCGCCGCGTGATCAGCATTGTTCTGCTTGCCGGGGCGGTCGCCCCGGCGGTGATCCTGTTCGGCGTGATGACCTGGAGTATCACGATTACCAACGCGGCGGCAGCGCGAGATACGCCTCTTGTGATTGAGGTCACTGGTCATCAATGGTGGTGGCAAATCAATTACCCGCACGAGAACTTCGTCACCGCCAACGAAATCCACATTCCGGTCGGGCAGCCGGTGACACTCAAGCTGATGTCGGCGGACGTAAATCACAGCTTCTGGGTGCCAGAACTCTCGCCCAAGCTCGATTTGATTCCCGGACAGACAAATACCCTCAACCTGGAAGCGGATCAGGCCGGGACGTATCGCGGTCAGTGTGCTGAATACTGCGGGATTCAACATGCACATATGGCCTTTCTGGTGGTCGCTGACGCGCCGGATACGTATGCGCGCTGGGTCACGCAGGAGCAGCAGCCCGCGACTACCCCTTCAAGCGATGCGGTGCGCGAGGGCGAGCAAACATTTATTCAATCCGCCTGCGTCTACTGTCATACCGTGCGTGGGACGAGCGCGGCGGGGACGCTGGGACCTGACCTGACGCACCTCGCCAGCCGACAGATGATCGGCGCGGGGGTGTTGGCAAATACGCCGGGCAATCTGGCAGGCTGGATTGTCAATTCGCAGGCGATCAAGCCGGGCAACCTGATGCCCGCGATGGAACTCGACCCGAAGCAGTTGCAGGCCATTCTCGCTTACCTTCAAAGTCTGGAATGAGGGACAGTCATTTATGGCGACCATCGCCGACAAGCGTCTGACCGACATCTGGGGAGAATCAAGCAGTCTGTGGCGCACACTGGCGACCGTTGACCATAAGACCATCGGCGTTCGCTACATGGTGACGGCCTTCCTGTTCTTCATCGTGGGCGGCATCGAAGCGCTGCTGCTGCGAATTCAGCTTGGCAGTGCGGAAAGTACCTTCCTCAGCCCGGACGTATACAACCAGTTGTTCACCATGCACGGCACGACGATGATCTTTTTCTTCGCCACGCCGATGCTGTTCGGCTTTGGCAATTTTCTCGTGCCGCTGATGCTCGGTTCGCGCGACATGGCCTTCCCACGCCTGAACGCTTTCGGCTATTGGGTCTTTCTGTTCTCTGGGCTGTTCATGTATTCCAGCTTCCTGATCGGCGCAGCACCGAATGGCGGCTGGTTCGCTTATGTGCCGCTGACGAGCCTGCAATATTCGCCGGGGCCGAACCTCGATTTCTGGGGGCTAGGGCTTATCTTCCTGAGCATCGCTTCCATCGGCGGCGCAGCCAATTTCATCGTCTCGATCCTGAAGATGCGCGCACCGGGCATGTCGATCAACCGGATGCCGCTGTTTATCTGGGCGCTGCTGGTCACGGCGTTCGCAGTGATCTTCGCCATCCCGCCGCTGACAGTGGCGAATATTTTTCTAGTGCTGGAGCGCGGCTTTGGCTTTCGCTTTTTCGAATCACAGTACGGGGGCAATCCGCTATTGTGGCAGCATCTGTTCTGGATTTTCGGCCATCCTGACGTGTACATTATCTTTCTGCCTGCCGTTGGCATAGTGTCCGAAGTCGTGCAGGTTTTCTCACGGCGCGTGGTCGTCGGCTATACCCTGCTGGCGACGGCGGTGGTGGTAACGGTGATCATCGCCTTCGGCGTGTGGGTACATCATATGTTCGCGGTTGGCATTTCGCCGATGGCAAGCGATCTGTTCAGCCTCGCCAGCGTGGTGATCGGCATCCCGGCGGGCGTGCAGATTTTCGCCTGGCTGGCGACGATCCTAACCGGCAAGCCACGTTTTCAACTGCCACTGATGTGGGTCGCCGGGTTTATCTTTGTGTTTGTAATCGGCGGGTTGAGTGGAGTCATGTTCCCAGCGGCGTCGTTCGATCAGCAGGTGACGGACAGCTATTTTGTGGTGGCGCACTTCCATTACGTACTGTTCGGCGGCGCGGTCTTTCCAATTTTCGCAGGCTTCTACTACTGGTTCCCAAAGATCGTCGGGCGAATGCTCAACAAGCGGATCGGCTGGTGGAATTTCTGGCTGACGTTCATCGGCTTCAACCTGACCTTTTTCCCGATGCACATCGTCGGGCTGCTGGGGATGCCGCGCCGAGTCTATACCTACCAGGGGGGACTCGGCTGGGACACGATCAACCTGATTTCGACGATTGGCTCGTTCGTGCTGGCGGTGGGGATTTTGCTTTTCATTGTCAACCTGATTTACAGCCTGAACAAAGGCGAAAAAGCGGGCGACAACCCCTGGGACGCGGCGACGCTCGAATGGGCGACGACTTCGCCTCCGGAGCCGTACAATTTCAAGACGATCCCGACCATTTACAGCCGCGTGCCACTGTGGGATCAGAAATCGCACCCCAATGACGAAAGCTCGAATCCGGATCCAACCGATCCATATCAGCGCGAAACACTCGTGACCAGCCTGTTGGACGCACAGCCCGAATCGCGGCTAATCATGCCAGAGGCTTCAATCATTCCGCTGGTGCTGGCGCTGGTGCTGGTGCTCGTCTTCGCGGGGCTGCTGATTCATGTGCTGTGGATGACTGGGATCGGCGTGGCAGTGAGCCTAATCGTTGTCGGTTGGTGGTTGTGGCCGACACGCCAGGAAGCGGAGGCGGCAGCGTCATGACCGTGATCCCTGCGCGCAGCGAACTCCCGACTCAGGTCAGCGGCAGCCGTTCGGTTGGCTGGTGGGGGCTGATCTGTCTGCTGCTCAACGAGGTGGTGCTGTTCGCCTCGCTGATCGCCAGCTATTTGTACATTCGCTTCAACTCAACGGCATGGCCGCCACTAGGAGTCCCGAAACCCGAACTGATACTCCCGGCGATCATGACGGTGATCCTGCTTTCGAGCAGCGTGTTTATGCATCTCGCACAGCGCGGCATTCAGCGCGGTGATCAGTCGCGTTTGCGAATCGGCCTGCTGATCGCGTTTGGGCTGGCGGTGATCTTTCTGGCGCTGCAAGTCTACGAATATATGCATTCAGATGTGCTGCCGAAGGACAATACCTACGGGTCGCTGTTCTTCGCCATCACCGGGATTCACGGGATACACGTCCTGCTGGCGGTGCTGATGAACGGCTATCTTCAGCTTCGTGCGCGGCTGGGACACTTCAGCGCACGGCGGTTGCAGGGCGTCGAGAACGTTGTGCTTTACTGGCACTTCGTTGATGCCGTCTGGATACTGATCGTCCTCTCCCTGTATGTATCCCCCTATTTTTGAAGGGAGCAGCGATGACCATCCCCAGTAAAAGGCAGTATGGTGCAGCCCGGTTAGCGTTCATGTACTTCGCGCCGCCAGCGGCGTGGGGCGTGCAGCTAGTGATCGGGTATGGGCTGATCGCATTGGCCTGCGCCAGCGGGACGAAGATCGCTTTTGACGTGCTGACGGTCGTCGCCGGAGTAGTTACCCTGACCGCCGGGGTGATCTCGTTTGCTTCCTGGCATCATCGTGGGATCGCTGAACTCGAAACGACGCCTAATTCCGACGAGTTCTTGGCGGCTGCTGGAGTTGTGTTGGCGATGATCTTCTTCCTGCTGATCGCAGGAACGGGGATTTCCGGGGCGTTTCTGAATGCCTGCTCGCCGATCTCGATGACGTTACCGTGACGCTTTCCCTGTCGTGGAGTTGGGATGGAAGGACACTGCTCGGGCTGGAGCTATTGACTGGGATTTACGTGCTCGGCACATTCCGGCTGTGGCTGCACGCCGGGCGTGGGCACGGGATTTCGTTCTGGCGTGTAGCAGCTTTCGCAGGCGCAGCGATTGCGCTTGTCATCGCGCTAGTGTCACCCCTCGACACGCTGGCAGTCGTATCCTTCGCTGCGCACATGACTCAGCACATAATTCTGATTCTGGTCGCTGCGCCCCTGTTCGTGCTGAGCGGGTTTCCGGTCGCCCTGCTGTGGGCGCTGCCACGTCGCTGGGCGCACGGCACAGCCAATCGGTTGCACTCGTTGAACGGGTTGTGGCACTGGATTACGCAACCGTTGATCACCTGGACGATTTTCACCGCGAGCCTCTGGCTCTGGCATATTCCACGCTTCTACGACGCGGCGCTTCAGGACAATACGATCCACTTTGGCGAGCATTTGTGTTTTTTCACGGCGGCAGCGCTGTTTTGGTGGGTGCTGATCCGACCGTCCGGACGCAAACAAATCCAGTATGGCCTCAACGTGCTCTATCTATTCACAACTGCATTGCAAAGCGGTGCGCTCGGCGCACTGATGACCTTCGCTTCGCAGCCCTGGTACGCCAGTTACGC
>Ga0105237_10006839_pt1 | contig 12569 bp, 14 predicted proteins | sample KBSC24metaG_FD_81520 | JGI IMG/M metagenome (GOLD analysis project Ga0105237, IMG submission 81520) | Corn rhizosphere microbial communities from Kellogg Biological Station, Michigan, USA - KBS C2-4 metaG | ecosystem: Host-associated > Plants > Roots > Rhizosphere > Soil | place: Michigan, USA...
ATCCTTCCGTTAACAGGACTTACACAGACCATCTGACACGCCCGCCGCCCGCGCGCCGCAGGTCCTCGGGTGTTTTGACCCGGGCGTCGGCGACCAGATCGGTCTCGCACTGCGCCATGGTGATCGGGTCGGCCGCCCACAGCGGGACCTGGCCGAAAAACCAGGTGATCACCGCGACGTGCTCACTGTTGATCGCACCCTCAGCCAGGGCGGCGGCGACCAGTGCCCACACCGGGCCCAACGGTTCCCCGGTGATGGCCGACCGCGGCCCCAGGTGGTCGCAGTCCCGCACCCGGCGGCGCGCTTCGTCGCGGCTGACGCGGAGCCGGACATGCAGCACCTCCGGCCAACTCTTCGCCCCGATGTCCTTGGCTGTGGCCTGCGTCTGGGCGGCCGCCAGGATCTGATGATCGACGGCTTCGGCCGCGCATCGCAGGGTTTCGCGGCGGGACTGCAGCTCCAGCAAGGTCTGCACGTCCAGGCCGGTGTGGTCCAGGGATGCGATCGTGGCCGCGGCGGCTTCGTACGCGGCGTACGCCTGCTCAATGACGGCCGGATCGGTCAATCCCATATTCGAACAATAGTTCGAACCACCGACAATTCGCCGTGACCAATGTGGCTTCAGTTGCCTACTGTGACCAGCGCAAGCAAAGTGACCAAAGTTTTTTCGACCGCGGGTACAGCCATGCCGCGCGGCCGCGGGCAGCCACGTGCACAGCTCGTGTCCGCAGCGTGAAAGAATTGCAGCCCGTGAAGACCTTCGATGCGCTATTCGCCGAGCTCAGTGAGCGAGCGCAGACCCGGCCGGCCGGCAGCGGCACCGTCGCGGCGTTGGACGCCGGCGTGCATCATCTGGGCAAGAAGATCATCGAAGAGGCCGGCGAAGTGTGGATCGCCGCGGAACACGAGAGTGACGACGAGCTGGCCGGCGAGATCAGCCAGCTCCTGTACTGGACGCAGGTATTGATGATCAAGCGCGGCCTGACCCTCGACGACGTCTACGGCAAGCTGTGACCGCCGCATCGTCCAACGGCCTGCTCCGAGTCGCCGTCCCGAACAAGGGCGCGCTCAGCGAGTCGGCCGCACACATCCTGTCCGAGGCCGGATACCGCCGCCGCACCGATCCCAAGGATCTGACGGTCGTCGACCCGGCGAACAAGGTCGAGTTCTTCTTCCTGCGGCCCAAGGACATTGCCATCTACGTGGGGTCCGGGCAGCTGGACTTCGGTATCACCGGCCGCGACCTGGCCGCCGAATCGATGGCGCCCGTCAGCGAGCGGCTGGCGCTCGGCTTCGGCTCGTCGACGTTCCGCTATGCCGCGCCCAAGGGCCGCGACTGGACCGTGGCCGACCTCCAAGGCAAGCGCGTCGCCAGCGCCTACCCGAACCTGGTGCGGAAAGACCTGTCCGACAAAGGTATTGAAGCCACCGTGATCCGCCTCGACGGCGCGGTGGAAATCTCGATCCAGCTCGGTGTCGCTGACGCGATCGCCGACGTCGTCGGCTCCGGCCGGACCTTGGCGCTGCACAACCTGGTGGCCTTCGGCGAATCGCTGTGCGATTCGGAGGCGGTACTTATCGAGCGCGCCGACGTCGCTCCGGATCCGGCGCGCGATCAACTCGCGGCCCGCATCCAGGGCGTGGTCTTCGGGCAGCAGTACCTCATGCTCGACTACGACTGCCCCCGCACTGTTTTGGAGCAGGCGACGGCCATCACGCCGGGTCTCGAATCGCCGACCATCGCGCCGCTGGCCGACGCCGACTGGGTCGCCGTGCGCGCCCTGGTGCCGCGCCGCCAGGTCAACGCGATCATGGATCAGCTGGCTGCCATCGGGGCCAAGGCGATCCTGGCTTCCGATATCCGGTTCTGTCGCTTCTGACCGAGAGCGGTGTTAGCGTCCCCGTACGGTCTGCAACCTGACGGAGGTCACGTGACACAAGCGCTGATTCTGCTGTTCGCCTTACTCATCGGGGTGGTCGCGGGCCTGCGGGCGCTGACTCCGCCCGCGGTGGTTGCCTGGGGTGCCAAGCTCGGTTGGCTGCCGCTGGTGGGTACCTGGGCCGAATGGGTCGGTAACTGGATCACCGTCACGGTGCTGACGATCCTGTTGGTGGTCGAGTTGATCACGGATCAGCTGCCCAAGACTCCGGCGCGAACGGTGCCGTCGCAGTTCGGGGCCCGGTTGCTCACCGGTGCGTTCGCTGGTGCCGTCATCGGTGCCGGGTGGCACCACACGTTCATCGGCATGGGCGCCGGCATGATCGGCGCGGTCATCGGGACGCTGGCAGGCTTTCACGCGCGCCGAATCCTGGTGGCGCGCAACGGCGGACGCGACTTGCCGGTGGCGATCGCGGAGGATGTCCTCGCGGTCGGTGGTGGCTTCGCGGTCGCGGCCGTCGTTCTGAGTGCCATCGGTCCGTATGTCGTCGTCTGAGGCCGTCGCGTTCGACGCCGTCATCGTCGGCGCGGGGCAGGCGGGACCACCCTTGGCAGGCCGGCTCACCGAAGCCGGACACACGGTAGCCGTCGTCGAGCGCAAGCTGGTCGGCGGTACCTGTGTGAACTACGGCTGCATCCCGACCAAGACGCTGGTCGCCAGTGCCTATGCCGCACACCTGGCCCGCCGTGGTACCGAATACGGTATCGGCACCGGCGACGTCACCGTCGACATGGCAAAAGTCAAGGGCCGCAAAGACGGGATTGTCACCACGGACCGCGAGGGCGTCGAAAGCTGGCTGGAAGGCATGGACGGCTGCACGTTGCTGCGCGGCCACGCACGTTTTCTCGATCCACACACGCTGCAGGTCGGTGACCAACAGATCACCGGCCAGAAGATCTTCCTCAACACCGGCGGCCGCGCGACTGCCCCGGACATCCCCGGTCTGGCCGACGTCGACTACCTCACGAACGTCGGCATCCTCGAACTCGGCACGGTGCCAGAACATCTGGTGATCATCGGCGGGAGCTACATCGGCCTCGAGTTCGCGCAGATGTTCCGCCGGTTCGGCGCCGAAGTCACGGTTGTTGAACGCGGACCCCGGCTGGCTTCCCGCGAAGACGACGACGTCTGTGCCGCCATCAAGGACATCCTCGAACGCGAGGGCATCGCAATTCACCTGGACGCCAGTGATATTCGGGTAGCCAAAGACGGCGACGGGGTGGCAGTGAGTACCGGCAGTGCCGTCGTATCAGGCTCGCATCTGCTGGTCGCGGTCGGTCGCGTGCCCAACACCGACGACCTCGGTCTCGAAAAGGCCGGCGTGGCAACGGACTCCCGCGGGTACATCACCGTCGACGATCAGCTGCGCACCACCGCGGACCACATCTGGGCCATGGGTGACTGCAACGGCAAGGGCGCGTTCACCCACACGTCGTACAACGACTTCGAGATAGTCGCGGCCAACCTGCTCGACAACGAACCGCGCCGGGTCAGCGACCGCATCCCCACCTATGCGCTGTACATCGATCCGCCGCTCGGGCGTGCCGGGATGACCGAAGCCCAGGTGCGAGCGTCGGGGCGAAAAGCGTTGGTGGGCAAGAGGCCAATGACTCGCGTTGGCTGGGCGGTCGAAAAAGGGGAGACCCAGGGCTTCATGAAGGTCGTGGTCGACGCCGAGACCAACCAGATTCTCGGCGCGTCCATCCTCGGCGTCGGCGGCGACGAGGTGGTGCACTGCATCCTCGATCTCATGGCCGCGAAAGCCCCGTACACCACCATGACCCACACCGTGCACATCCACCCTACGGTCTCCGAGCTGGTGCCCACCATGCTCGAAGGGCTCAGGCCCCTGCAGTAACAGCCTGTGCCACTTCGCGTCCGGCGACCAGCTGTCGGGTGACTTCGGCGACGCGCCGGCCCAGGTGCTCACAGGTTGCGACATCGGACGGGTGTACCTCGTCCGGGTTCGCATCGACGTCGGTCGCTGCCGCGGCACCCAGCCAGAAGCCCAGCCGGTTCGGTTCGTGCTCGCTGGCGGTGGAGTGATTCCAACCCGGGCCCAGCCCCAGATTTACCCAGTGCATGTGATGCTGGGCCGCGAAGACCGCCAGTGAGACAAGCGAATTGAGCTTGTCGCCGCTCTTGCTCCCGGAGTTGGTGAAGCCGGCCGCGACCTTGTCACGCCACGTGCCCTGCTGGCAGCGACGGCCCGTCTGCTCGGCGAACGTCTGGAAGGCCGCCGACACGTTGCCCATGTAGGTGGCCGTGCCGAAGATGATCGCGTCCGCGGCGTCCAGCGTCTGCCAGTCGTCGTCGGTGATGTCGCCCAATCGGATCAGGGTGACGGCCGCCCCCGTCGACCTGGCTCCGCTGGCCACTGCCTCGGCGAGGAACGCTGTGTGGCCGAACCCGGACTGGTAGGCGACGACGATCGACGGTGCGTCGTGAAAGATGTTGTCCGACATCGTATTCTCCTAGTTGTTCGGGATGGTGGGTGGGGCGTCGAGCGGGCTGTGCCCGGCGATCTCGGCGTATCGGTCCAGCCAGCCGGGCAGGGGAGTGCCGTCGAGTAATGCTTGGAGACGGTCGAGGAAAGCCTGTGTGCCGGGCCGGAATCCGTTGGCGTTGGGCACGCCGAGGCCGCGATGGGTCATCCGGAGCAGAGTGCCGGTGCCGTCGGCGGCGAGTTCGTAGCGGACCACCCCGGGTTCGACGATCTGTTGGTGCCACTCGTGTTCGAACACGTGCGGCGGGTCCCAGACCAGGATGCGGCCCGTCATGCGCTTCATGTCCGGTGGCACGGGCGGGCCCGAGGCGACCGTCTCGATCGAGCCGCCCTCGCGGCCGTCGATGACGGTCTTGCCCATCCAGATATCGCGATGCGCAGGCTCGGTGATCGCGGCCCACACTCGCTCGACGGGGTGCCTCAATCGCCGTTCGAAAGTCAGCGTCGCGCGGTCGCCGTCGACGGTGACGACGCCTTCGAGTTCATTGGCTGTCATTTTCCTCCTCGAATGTCGAATCCAGATGGCGCTCAAGGGCGTCCAGATGGTTGGTCCAGTAGCTGCGGTAGCGGTCGATCCACTGATCCATCGCGACGAGGCCGTCGGCGCGCAGTGCGTAGATACGGCGTTGGGCATCGGGCCGAACCTCGACCAGCCCGACCTCACGTAGCACCCGGAGATGACGGGAGACCGTGGGTTGGGTCAGGCCGGGGAGGGTTGCCACGAGTTCGCCCGCGGTGCGCTCACCTTCGGCGAGTACGTCCAGCAGAGCGCGCCGGTTCGGCTCGGCGACCGCTTCGAAGACGTCCATAGCGCTAGTATGCCTAGACATCTATATAGATGCAAGTAAATATAGCGGGAGCTGTGACGCGCTCGGTGTAGCCGTTTGCGGGTTGGCACAAACCTCGCGATAACAGGCAATTCTGCCTCTCGCGGATGCGGGTTCGCATGGTGCACAGTCGTTTTGTGACATGGCCCAATCATTCGCAATCGCAATACAGTTCGTCCGAAACCGGCACAAATCTGATCACCTTACCCAGCACAGTGTTGGCAGCAGATGCCCTGGAATTGGTGCTCCGGACGGAGTCGCCGGCCATCGCCAATCACAGTGTGCGGAGCTATCTGTTCGCTCGGTTGCTCGCGCCGCACATCGGCCTCGCTGCCGGTCGAGACTTCGACGAAGAGCTGCTGTTTCTATCGTGTGTTCTGCACGATGTCGGGTTGTCGACTCTCGGAAAGCGGAACACCCGTTTCGAGGTCGACGGCGCCGACCGCGCCGCGGAGTTCCTCAGCGGCCAGGGTGTGGAAGCGGACAGGGTCGATGCGGTCTGGGAAGCTATCGCACTGCACAACTCATTCGCCATCGCGGAGCGGAGAGGTGCGCTGTCCTCACTGACGTACCAAGGGGTGGCGATCGACTTCGGCGGCACGCTCGGTCTACCTGACACGCACCTGGCTGCGGTGACCGCGGAAATCGGAGCCGTCATCCACGCCGCATACCCACGGTTCGACATGGTCACCTCAATCGTCGATGCGGTCGCCGATCATGCAGCCGCTGATCCGCGCAATGCGCCGCGCTACACGTCGCCAGGCGAGATTCTGCGCGAGCGAAATGATCTCGGCATCACCTACGTCGAAGAACTCGCGGGCAAGGAGTCGCGCTGGGGCAACTGAACAACGTAACTCGTTCTTAGCCAGCACAATTACCCGCGGCTCGCGCTATCGCAACTTGCATCGGCCCGAACTGCGAGACCAGAACTCATGAAAGAGACCACTCGCATGCCTCAGCTTCAATTCTTCGATACTCCCGGCTACGGGGAAATTGCCCGTGCCAACTACAGCTACAGTCAGGCTCTGCGGATCGGTGATCGCGTAGAGATATCCGGGCAGGGCGGTTGGGACGACGACCAGACCTTCTCGGTCGACTCTGTGGAGGCGGAGATCGAGAAAGCCTTCGACAACGTCGAAAAGACTCTTGCAACGGCAGGCGCCAGCTGGCACGACGTCGTGAACGTCCACACGTACCATGTCCCCTCGCAGGACGACGCCATCGGTGGTGACCATATGGCGGCCGTCGTTGAGCAGTTCCGCAAGCGGGCAGGAGAACATCTGCCCTTGTGGACGGCGCTCGGAGTAAAAGCGTTGGGGCTGCCGGAAATGCACATCGAGATCGAAGTCGTAGCCATCATCGGATCTGGCAACAGCTAGTACGAAAGATGTGACGCCGGTGGGTGTTCCGACGCCATTGCGCTTGGAACACCCACCGGCGTCACCGTCGTTTGTTCGTCGTCGGAGCGCGTGTCGTCGGAGGCGACGCGCACGGTTGTGTTTCATCGGCTTCTACCAACGGCTTGACCGGGTAGTACAGCCCGCCGATTCCGAATATTGCAATCAGAAGTGGTGCGGTGCAGCATAATACGGCGACAAGATGACTCACAGCCGTTATGAGAGGCGCTCGAGGATCATCGCCATGCCTTGACCGCCACCAACGCACATGGTTTCCAGGCCAAATTGCTTGTCGTGGAACGCCATCGAGTTGATCAGCGTGCTGGTGATTCGGGCGCCCGTCATCCCGAACGGATGTCCAAGGGCTATGGCGCCGCCGTTGATATTGACCGTATCTTCGTCGATGTGGAGCTCGCGCATGGAGGCAATGACTTGGGCGGCGAAGGCTTCGTTGATCTCGACCAGGTCGACGTCACCGATCTTGAGGCTGGCACGTTGCAGGGCCTGTTTGCTCGCCTCGACGGGCCCGAGCCCCATGATCTCTGGTGACAATCCGGAGACGCCGGTGCTGACGATGCGCGCAAGCGGCGTGATGCCGAGGGCGGCCGCCTTGACATCGGACATCACCACCAGTGCGGCCGCCCCGTCGTTGAGGGGACAGCTGTTGCCGGCGGTGACCGTTCCGTTTCGCCTGAAAACAGGGGGCAGGGCAGAGACGGCTTCGATGGTGACGTCGGTACGTGGACAGTCGTCGGTGGTGACGTACCTGCCGTCGGGAAGGGGCACGGGGACGATGTCTCGAGCCCAAAACCCGTATGCGGTGGCAGCTTCGGCGCGATTCTGGCTGCGCACGGCGAAGGCGTCCTGGTCAGCGCGGCTTACTCCTTTGGAGCTGGCTACGTTCTCTGCAGTCTGCCCCATTGCGATATAGATGTCCGGCAAGTGTCCGTCGGCGCGTGGATCCGCCCAACGGGAGTTGTCCTGTGCGCGGGCGGTCGTGCGGGACTGAGCATCGGCGAAGACCGGGTTCTGGCCTTCGGGATTATCAGAGGCGCCGTTGAAGTATCGGCTGACCGTCTCTACACCAACAGAGATGAAGACGTCGCCTTCGCCAGATTTGATGGCGTGCAGTGCCATTCGCGTTGTCTGCAGGCTGCTCGAACAGTAGCGGTTGACTGTCACGCCGGGCAGGCCGTCGAAGCCGGCCAGCACGGCTACTGCGCGCCCCAGGTTGTTCCCGGATTCACCGGCAGGTTGCCCTACCCCGAGCATGAGGTCGTCGATCTGGGTGGGGTCGAGCTCGGGAACTTTGGCCAGTGCGGCGAGCACGGCGTGTGCGGCGAGGTCATCGGCGCGTACGTCCTTGAGGGATCCTTTGACTGCGCGGCCGACTGGGGTTCGCGCAGTGGACACGATGACGGCTTCGGGCATGGGGCTACTCCTGGGTGTTGGTTTGAGATGTGGCGGTGGGAGATTCAGTGGGTGGCGCCGCTGAATCCACCGTCAACGGGCAACACCGCTGCGGTGACGAATGCGCCGGCTGTTGAGGAGAGGAATCTGACTGCGCCGACGATGTCGTCGGGTTGGCCGTAGCGGCCGAGAGGAACCGTGTTGAGCAGTTCGTCTTCACGCGCTGGGTCGGCGCCGACGTGGCTGAGCATGTCGGTGAGGAAGGGGCCCGGAGCGATTGCGTTGACAGTGATGTTGTCAGGCGCCAGGCGGCCCGCGAGATGGCGGGTGAGCATGTGCAGGCCTGCCTTGCTGGCGCTGTAGGAGTAGTTCTCCCACTGGGGTGCGACCAGGCCGTCGACGCTGCCGATGTTGATGATCCGGGTGGGACGCTGCGGGCGAGCGCCAGTGCGAAGGAGGGGCAGTAGTCCGACGATGATGCCGAACGGAGAGACGAGGTTGGTATTGAGAACCTTGCTCCAGCCGGCGATCGGGTATTCCTCTAGCGGTGCTCCCCACGTGGTACCGGCGTTGTTGATCAGGATGTCGATGTGCTCGTGGCGATCTCGGACCGAGTTGGTGAGGTGTTCAACCCCGGCAGCCGCCGATAGATCGGCGCTGATGTAGCTGCAGCGGCCGGAGCTACCGAGGGCTTCTGCCTCTCTGTTGATGTGATGCGCTGTGGCCCGGCATTGTTCGACTTTTCTGCTCGTGATGATCACCTCGGCGCCGTCGATGACGAGGCCGCGGGCGATCATGGCGCCGATACCTCGCGATCCTCCGGTTACTACGGCTATGCGGCCGCTTACAGAGAACAGGGTGTCGTGGTCGGCTAGGGGGTGAGTGTCAAGTTGCATTCTTCGACGGTAAGAGAAATTTGGGTGTGCAATCTTGGGGTCTCGCGCACGTATGTTGTTGTGCACGTACCGGTTAACGGTCGCCGGCGGCCCGGTCAGCGGGGCGTGCGAGTGTCTGACGGCCGTTCGCCGAAGCTGCGGTGGTAGGCATTACTGAGGGTGCTCAGATCGCCGAATCCGGACGAATAAGCGATCTGGGTGATGCTCTGCGTACGCCAACCGGGATCTTGAAGACGTAGTCGTGCCAGTGCAAGCCGTTCCTCTCGGATCAGATCCGAGGGCGTCGTGCCGACGCGTTGCAGTTGATTTTGGATATGCCGCAGTGACCAGCCGAGTCCAGTGGCGATACCAGTACCTGTCAGCGCTGGATCGTGTGCATTGCTCCGGACGTAGCGCCGGATCGATTCCACCAGCGCATCGCCGGGAACACTGTCCGGCGGTGCGGTGAGATCGTTGTAGGCGATGGCGATGAGGTCGACAATCCGGTCCATGACCGCATCGAACGCGAAACCGTCAAGCTGATCTCGCTCTCCACGGACTGTGCGCAACTGATCGACGACGATGCGGCCGAGCCCGCGCCTTCCATCAAGGGATACGGGACGATCGTTGGTTGGCCGGGCAAGACGAGAATCCAGGTGCTCCCGAGGAATGACCAGCGCGACCGCTGAGACGTTGTCGCCATGGCGCATATCCATCGCGGCATCAAGCGAGGTGAGGGTCATGGTGTGGGGAACGGCGACGATGTCGCGGTCGCTCTGGGTGAGCTGCAGGTGCCCGTGGACCGGGATGAGCAACTCGTAGGATTCGTGCGGCGATCGACGTATCTGAGTGGAGTCTCGGGTGAGCGTTTCGGCATCGCCCCACCACCGCACCAGGCGGTAGCGATCTGACTGCTGGTATTCGATCCGCCCGCAGTAGTCGTCGCCCAAGGCGAAAGACATCGGACAATGGATTTCGGATACGCGGTCCCGCCACCAGTCACTGCGTTCCTGAGCACCCATGTCCTGGGTGCTCAGGGTATGCACGGCGTAGTTCACAGTGGGATGTCGCTTCCTTGTTCTCTCTGGTCGAAACCTCTGATCCGGTGTGCTGCAGTGGATGTCGATAGTTAGCCCCGGTACCTCCGCGGCGGCGGTGTTCACTCTAGAAATGTGATCTGAGACACGTCTTGGTTATCTGCGCAGTTTACCTTTCGCAAAGCGCACGGAGGCTTGTTGAGAGCGCTTGGTGTGCCTACCGTCAGATCAGGTCTGCGGTGGAGTCTGGCCGCAGGTAGGCGCGGTGGGAAGCCCATTGAACCGGTCGGCGATCCAGGCCATGCTGCGTTCGCCGTCGACGAAGATGGGCAGCATCGAATTGATGTCGAGTTTGTTGAACAGTGGGGGCTGTTCGTTGGTCCACAGCGTCACGTCTGCGCCCATCGCACACCAGTCTGTCGCGGTGTGCTCCACGGCGCTGTAGGGATCGAACGGATCCCAGCGGTTGTGCGTCAGATACACAGGGCTGGTGGGCTTCAGGTTGCCGATCCGTTGCGCCCATAGGAGTGATTTGAAGGGTTCGGCGGCCGCAGTGGCGAAGACGTCATCTGTGAGCCAGAACGGGACGTGCCGAAACATGTAGTCGATTCCGGTTTGCAACAGGCATTGACGCCCGGTGTTGGTCAGCATTTCTACTCCTCGCGGGGTGAGGGAGTCCCAGATGGGCTGCTCGGTTGCGGGGTAGGACGCCATAATGCCCCGCAGAACATAGCCGAGAAGGCCGGCAAGGAAGTTGCCGTCCATGGCAGGCAGGACTGGCGCGATCTCAGTGGGTGCCGCGGCGGCATAGGTGCCGACAACATGCAGCTCGGGACTGTAGCTACCCGCGCGCTCGGCCGCAGACAGTGCCGCGTGTCCGCCCGCGAGCCAACCCCAAAAGGCAACCGGGCCATGCGGATCCAGAGACGTACCGGGAAGCTTCATCGCAGCGCGTGCAGCGTCGATGAGTGCAGCGCCGCCGGCGATGCGATTGAGGAACTGCGGTGACACCGAATCGTGGATACCCATGCCGACACCGTCGGTGATGACGATGGCAAAGCCTCGGGCGAGCAGGGTCGCCACCCAACCTTCCTCCAAATTGAACATCACGTCGAAGCCGGTATCCAGCGAGGCGTGGATGCCTTGGTTGAACACGCGAGACGGCGCACATTGTTCGCCCATGCCAAAACCCATCACCGCGTATGCCAGCAGTGGCCGCGGCCCACTTCCCGGCCAGGGCCCATCCGGCTCGATGTAGGTGCCGGTCACTGCGACGGGCTGCCCTTGAGCGTCGGTGCTGCGGTACATGATTCGCGTACCCGTGCCTACGAACGAGCCGAGTTGCCCGGAGGGTTCGAGCACCAGCCGTGACGGCTCGGTGCGGATGAGATCACCGGGCTGGCCGGGAGGCAGGGGCTTCGGCGGCGTATAGAACTGCAGATATGGACTCTCGTCGGAGTGCGCCACCGGTATGACAGGGGCGCCGATTGCCAACACAAGAACCGTTACGGCCAACCCGAGTAGGCGAATGATTGTGCTTGCTTGATGAGTGTCCGTCCGATCTTGCCGACAATCAGCGCCGACGTTTCGAACGGTTGACTGCGTGGGAGCAGCGTCGTCCGCGTTGGGTGGACAGGTCATGTTGTGTACTCCGTGTCGTGGGTTTGGGCCGTCGGAACAGCTCGGTGTGGACGCACGCGCTGACGCTCGGCGCGTGCGCGCCTCGTTCGGGCATTCGCGCCGGAGTAAGGGGGTGGGCACCTGCGACGCTTAGGAATGTGTTGCGGCGGAGGTGTTCTGGCGGATCGCTCTAGGCGATCGCAGAGTCGGGGCTGTTGCGTAGCTCCTGCTTCAGGACCTTCCCCGTGGCGTTGAGAGGAAGTTCATCGCAAAATTGCACCGCCCGCGGGCATTTGTATACCGCCAGGCGATCCCGGCACCACGTCAGAACGTCTTGTTCGGTGAGCGTGGCACCCGGCTGCGCGATGATGAATGCCTTGATTTCCTCGCCGACGCGTTCATCCGCAATGCCCACCACTGCCGCAAGGCTGACAGCGGGATGGGTCATCAGCATCTCCTCGACCTCGCGAGGGTAGACATTGAAACCGCCGCGCACGATCAGATCCTTGGCGCGGTCAACGATGTAGTAGAACCCGTCGTCATCACGTCTGGCGATGTCTCCGGTACGGAACCAGCCCTCGGCATCGAGAACGTCGGCAGTGGCCGCGGGACGACCGAGGTAGCCCTTCATGACATTTGGCCCGCGAACTACTAATTCGCCACGCTCGCCGGGGCCTACGGGACGGCCGTCCGAACCGCGCAGGCCGAGCTCGACGCCCCATACGGGTATCCCGATGGAGCCGGGTCGGCTCGGCCGATCGAGGCGATTGAAGGCCACCACGGGGCTCGTCTCGGACAGGCCGTACCCTTCACGGATTCCGACCCCGAAGACCGTCTCAAATCGCTTGAGCAGTTCCACCGGCAGTGCTGCGCCACCTGACATCGCGACCTTCAGTTGGCGGCCGAGTTCGGTGATGTCTTCGCGGTCTGCAGCTTCGCCTAGAAGTGCCCAGTACA
>Ga0105237_10006841_pt1 | contig 12568 bp, 7 predicted proteins | sample KBSC24metaG_FD_81520 | JGI IMG/M metagenome (GOLD analysis project Ga0105237, IMG submission 81520) | Corn rhizosphere microbial communities from Kellogg Biological Station, Michigan, USA - KBS C2-4 metaG | ecosystem: Host-associated > Plants > Roots > Rhizosphere > Soil | place: Michigan, USA...
CGAATAGAACCCATACACATATAGCGCGTCTGCGGAGGCGACAATTGGGCCGACAGCGTTATTGAACCCAATCGATTGTGTGAATGTCTGGTCGAGATTTCCGGTGGTCAGGTCGAGCTTGGCGAGGCCGAACGCGGGCTGTCCGCGATACGAGGAAAAATCACCGCCGACAAACAGGCTCGTGCCATCCGTCGCCAGGGAGACCACGTTGGCAATTTTCGGATTGCCGACGAAGGCCGATGAGACGAAACCATCAAAGCCGGTGTCTCGTGTGAACTGCGGATCGAGAGCGCAAGTCGCGGCATCCAGCTTGACCAAGGCATGCGCGGGACGGCCCTGATAGTGTGTGAATGGCCCGCCTACGTATAGAGAGTTGCCGACAACGAGCATGACCGTGGTGGCTGCATCGAAACCTGCAGAAACATCACAGCGCAAGTTGAGTTTCCCCGAAGTTGCATCGAGCGCGGCCATGCGGGAGGTCACGTGGGGGTGCACGGTGCTGAAGATGCCACCCGCGTAGATTCCCGAAGAATCGGCGATCATGCTGAGAATCTGGCCGTTGGTAAGGGCCTCGAGCAGGCGAATCCGAACAGTCGAAGTGACGCCATGCGCGTCTGTTACCTGCACCTCGTCGTATCCGACCTTCGTGCCGGCGGTATAAACACCGTTTGTGTCGACTGTTCCTGTGCCGGATGTCACCGAGTAAGTGAGCGGACTGGTTCCACCGGACACCGGTATCGGATAGGTCTGGCCCGAACTGGCCGTCAACGTAAAAGAAGGCGCCCCGGCGACCAAACCGGGGTTGATGGTGACCGTGCCGGTGGCTTTGCTACCCAGCGTGTCGGTTACGGAAACCGTCGCCGTGCCGGGCGCGGTCGGCGCCGTGTAAATGTGGGTCGTCGGATCGAAGCTGCCATTCCCAGAGTCGAGCGCCAGCGTGTAGGGGGCGGTCCCTCCGGTCGGAGTCAGCTTCAGAGTCGCCCCGACAGCCACAGTCGCCGGGGACGGTGTAAGTCTCAGAGCATCATTGACTGTTACTGCCGCGGTAGCGGTATGTCCACCGTGGTCCGAAACCCGGACCGTCGTCGTGCCGGCGGCCGAACCGGCAGTGTAGACACCGCTGCCCGCATCGATGCTGCCGGCGCCGGAGGCCAGATCATAGGTATACGGCGCTTCTCCGCCCGCGGCCGAGAACGTGTGGCTCATTCCTGGATCGAGCACAACATTCGTGGGGCTGATGGCCAGTGCAACACTGGCAGGAGAGGGTGGGGGGTTGGCATCGCCGCCGCCACAGGCGACCAGCATTGACGATATGAGCAGCGCGCAGACGGCTGCCCTGCCGAGCTTCAGGAATCCAGTTACCATAACAGTGCCGCCGCGTTTTAGTTGTTTTGCGACCGCACAATTATTGCGCAAGGTTCAGCCGGAATCCATCACTTCCGGTAAGGGACCCCCAGACTTTGTCGTGATGCCGAGGCCGTCTGGCATCCTGGCGAACGGGGACTAAGGATAGCGCCAACGAAGACCTGCCGCCGGAGTGAGATGTGTGATTTGTTGTCAACGGAACTTCCGTGCCTTGAGCGGCACCGCCGTCGTGCTCTTGGTTTCCAGCAAGGTAACAATGGAGCGGACATCCTGTACGCCCGGCAGCTTCATCAACACCGAGAACACAAACTCCTGGTACCACAGCACATCCGGTGCCACGACCTTCATCATCACGTCCATCTCACCGAACACCGTATAACATTCCAGGATCTCCGGAATGTTATTGATCTGTTTCACCAGATCCGCGCGCGCTTCATCGGTCAAACGCGTCATCTTCACCTGCGCAAAAATCTGCATCATGTAGCCGAGCTTCACCCGATCCACGATGACCACCGTCGCCTTGATATAACCCTCTTCCCGCAGACGTTGAATCCGCCGCCAGCACGGTGACTGGGAGACCCCGACCCGCTCGGCGACCTCGCTGGTTGAGAGCGATGCATCCTGCTGCAGCAGCGCCAGGATCTTCAGGTCGATTGGGTCGAGCTCGGAGGGCATAGTTATCTCCCATTCGGGTGCTTCAAGCATATACGATGCGCGGGAGGGGGCGGTGTGTACCCAGAAAGAAAAGAAAAACCCGTAAAGGGCACTTAGTCTATGCGGCCAAGTATGGGTAGGGGTCGTACTGAAGAATATGAAGAGACTCGCTGGGATCGGGCTGGCGCTGAGCCTCATGACGGCAACTGCCCATGGAAATCCCCCGACGCCGGAAATGGTCACGGACGAACCGATCCTCGGCCCCGTCACCACGCAGCATCAGATCCAGTTTGGCCAGTCCAAGCTCGCCTATAGCGCCACTTTCGTCGAAATGCCGCTGCTCGATTCGAGCGGCAAGCTCCAAGCGGGAATCTCATCGACCTCCTATGTCCTGGCGCACGTCCGGGACCGTTCGCATCGCCCGGTGATGTTTCTCTTCAATGGCGGACCTGGTGCGTCTTCCTCGCCGCTGCATTTCGGTGCCTTCGGTCCCCGGCGGCTGTCGGATGAACCGGACACTTCCGGCCAACGCAGGTTCGCCGACAACCCCAACAGCCTGTTGGATGCAACGGACCTCGTATTTATCGACCCCGTCGGTACGGGGTTCAGCCGGGAGCGGCCGGGTGATCACAGTGGCGCGTATTGGAGTGTCGATGAGGATGCTGCCGCCGTAGTGCAGGTAATGAAGAAGTGGCTCGCGGATCACGATCGCGGCGAGTCTCCGATTTTTATCGCGGGGGAAAGCTACGGCGGCTTCCGACTCGCGACTGCGCTCGGGCAGACGGACGATCTGCACGTCGCAGGCCTGATCTTCATCTCGCCCCTGTTGGATGCGACAGCTTCCTCGGATAGCCCCGGCAACGATCTGCCCTATATTTTCCAACTGCCGACCATGGCGGTGGCGGCCTGGGAGCACAATAAGATCGACCGCGCGGGCCGGTCGGCGCAACAGATCTTTGACGAGGCCGCCCGGTTTGCGCAGACCGACTATGCAGTGGCACTCCAACAAGGTTCGGCATTGCCTCCCGCGCAGCTCGCGCGCATGGCCGCGCGCATCGCGGCACTGATCGGAATTCCCGCGGATGCGATTGCTGCGGCGAACTTGCGTATGGACAGTCAGAAGTTCCTGGAGGAGTTGCTGGCCGGTGAGCAACGCATCGTCGGTCGACTCGACACTCGCGTCACGGCACCAATACCAGATCCAACCCAGCAACCGGACCGGCCGGCAGGCGCAAATGACCCGGCACTGGGCCTGGGGGCCTCGAATGTAATCAAGTCAGTGCCGATAAAAGCCTACCTCGAGCAGGAGCTGGGTGTGCACACTGCGCGGGACTATCTGTCGCTCACATTGGATGTCAACTTCCGTTGGAACTGGCAACGGGGCACCGGACCGAACTTCTACGTCAATCCGACCCCCAACATAGCCTCAGCAATGATTCGCCAGCCGCGCATGAGGGTGCTGCTGGTTGGCGGACTCTACGACATGGCTGTGCCCGTGTTGGGACCGCGCTATGCGATTCAACACGCCGGGGTGCCCTTGGGCCGTGTCGATATGCAGGCGTTGCCTGCGCCGCATTCGGCATTTCAGGGCGATGTCAATCTGGCAGCGGGCGCAAAGATCGTCCACGAGTTCTTGCGGTCCACGGCTGCAGCGTACGTCGCTGCGCCGCCAGCTCTGCGTATCGAGCTCAAACCGGTGTTGCAGTCAAACGATACCGGCTACGTCGATGTGTCAGAGAGCTTCGAGGAGGCTGATGTACCTGCTGGCGCGCCGCTTCTGACATTGCCTCTCGTATCCTCGAATGTGGAGAGCGTAGCCAAAAAGATCACGGATTTTTCCGCTTCGGACGCGAAGGGCCCTCTGCCATTGATGATCGAGGACGATCCGGCCCGGGATCCCGCGGCCAAACGCCGCTGGCTGGCGCGGCGTGCGGTGCGCGGCGAGGTGACAGTTCACTACCGGGCGCCAATCGACAATGCTCCACAATTGCGCGGCTCGGGGCCCCCGTTTGGCCTTCGGGCCGACGCGGGCGGAATGTCGGGATTGGGCAGCATGTTCCTGGTTCTGCCGTTCTCATCCCAGCCCTACCATGTCAGTTTGCATTGGAATCTCGGAGCACTCGGACCCGGGGCGACGGCCATGTCGAGCCTGGGGGCGGGCGCTGTAGATGTTCCGTCGGCACCGGTAAGCCATATCGCCGATGCCTACTTCATGGCGGGTAAGGCCCATCTCTTTCCACGCAAACCGCCGCAGACCGGATTCGCCTCGATCTGGTTGGGCGAGCCGTCCTTCAATGCCATGGACGTCATGGCGTGGACCCAGAAGCTCAACACCTGGTACACGCGATTCTTCAATGGCGATGCAAAGACACCGTATCGGGTCTTCATGCGCCCCAACACGGTCAATCCGGGCGGAGGTGTCGAGATTCCCAACAGCTTCATCGCCACGTTTGACGCTCGAACCAAGGCTGACGATCTGCAACTGACACTCGCGCACGAGATGCTCCACACATGGGGGCCTCGTCTGCAGCCGGAAGGGTTCGAGACCCAGTGGTTTACGGAAGGGACCGCCGTCTTCTACCAGCGAGTGTTGCCCCTGCGGGCCGGGCTGCTGACTCCGCAACGGTTCCTGGACGATCTCAACGAAACCGCTGTCCGCTACTACACCAACAGTCTGATCTCCGCACCCAATAGCGAAATCGGCAAGCGTTTCTGGGAGAACACGCTCATTCGCGTGTTGCCTTACGACCGGGGCTCGTTCTATTTCGCCATCGTCAACGCGCAGATTCGCAAAGCCTCCGGAGGCAAGCGTTCATTGGACAATCTGATACTCGACCTCGTGGCCCGCGGGCGCCGGGGGGAGAAACTCGATGGCGCCAGTTGGGTTGCCATGGTGGCGAAAGAGCTCGGTCCAGCCGCTCAGGCAACCTACGATTCCATGCTGTCAGGCGGGGTCATGCTGCCGGACTCGGATGCCTTCGGTCCGTGCTTTGAGCGAACCACGGGGGAGTTCAGGCGCTTTGAGCTCGGTTTCGATGGCAAGTCACTCACCCTGCACCCGCGCATCGTCCAGGGGCTCGTCGCCGGCTCAGCAGCGGCTCAGGCCGGCATGCGCGATGGCGATGAGATTCTCTTCCCCGTAGGCCTCGACACCGTTCAATCTGATCAGAAGGCCACCGTAACGTTTCAGATTCGGCGCGATGGCACGCAGATTCCGATTACTTATCTGCCCAGAGGCGCAACCACTGAAGCCTACCAGTGGCGCCGCAAGCCCGGCGTGTCAGACAAAAAGTGCGGAATCTAGAATGACACTGAAAACATCGCGGCTCCTGGGAGCGTTGTGGTTGCTCGCCACCGCCACTGCCACGGCCGCTGATGCGGCCGGAACGACAGACCGTTATTCGATCGTCGCGAATGGCGAGACCGTCGGCCACATCATCGCCATGCGCAATGGGCCCAGCATCGATCTCGACTACGCCGTAAGCGATAACGGCCGGGGTCCCAAACACAAGGAGCACCTGCTGCTGAACGGAGCGGGAATCCCAGTGCAATGGACTATCGAGGGAACCTCGCTCATGGGTGGCCCCGTCCATGAGCGATTGAGTGTGAAAGATGGGGTAGAGAGTTGGGTCAGTCAGGCGGACCAGGGCGAAGTCCATACCCCTTCTGCCCAGCTGTATGTTGGCAACGATGCCAGCCCATGGGCTCTCGGAATCTATCTGCACGCTTTGATGAACGCGCCGGGCGGCTCCATGGACGTATTGCCAGCGGGGCGCCTGCACCTGCAGAAGCTTCGGTCGGTCAGCGTGGGCTCCGGAACCCGGAAGATCCAACTTCGAGCCTACCTCCTGAGCGGTGTCGAGCTGACTCCGCAGTTGTTGCTGGCGGATGCTCAGGGCCGATTGTTCGCTTCGCTCTCCGACAGCCTGGTGGTGCGCGAGGCATACGAGAAGCAATACGAGCAGCTCGAGATGCTGGCTCAGTCACTCACCCTCGAGCTGATGCAGAGGCTACAGAAGAAGATTGCCCACACTTATGATGTTCCGGTACGCATCCGCCATGTGCACCTCTTCAGCCCCCTGACCGGCTCTGTTGGACCAGCAGCGTCGCTCGTTGTCTTCCGTGGCCGGATCACAACCGTTGAGTCCGATTCGAACGAGCCGCATGTGGACGAAGTATCCATCGACGGCGCCGGCGGCACACTGGTTGCCGGCCTCCACGACATGCACTCACACAACTCGTTGTGGAGCGGTCCATTTTATCTGGCCGCCGGTGTCACAACCGTCCGCGACATGGGCAATAACAATTCTGTGTTGCTCGATCTCATGAAGCGGTTGGAAGCCGGCGAGCTGCCCGGGCCTCACATCATCCCGTCCGGATTCCTCGAGGGGCGCACTGCGTATTCGGCCCGCAACGGATTCATTCCGGAGACCCTGGAGGATGGACTGAAGGACGTGCATTGGTACGCGGACCGCGGCTATCTGCAGATCAAGATCTACAACTCGATGAATCCTGACTGGGTGAAGCCGCTGGCAGCCGAAGCGCACAGGCTCGGCCTGCGCGCCGTGGGACACATTCCAGCGTTCACCACGCCAGATCGGATGATCGAGGACGGTTACGACGAAGTGACTCATATCAATCAGCTCATGCTGGGCTGGTTGCTGTCACCTGGGGAAGACACGCGCACGCCGCTGCGCCTCACGGCAATGGCGCGCGCAGCAGACCTGGACCTGGCAGACCCGAAGGTCTGGAACACCATCCATCTGATGAAATCGCATCACACGGGGTTGGATACGACGGCGGTGATTGTGGAGCGTTTGATGTTGAGCCGGTCGGGCCAGGTTGCCGCGGGGGATGCTCCTTACCTGGACCATATGCCTATTGGTTATCAGCGTTACCGGCGCCGCTCATTTGTCGATTTCAAGGATGACGCCGAGAAGGCTCGCTATGACAAGGCCTTTTCAAAAGTCATAGAGACGATGTCCCTGCTGAATCGCGAAGGAATTCTCATGTGGCCGGGAACGGACGATACGACGGGCTTCACAGTCCATCGTGAGCTCGAGTTGTATGCAAAGGCCGGTATCGCGCCCGCGCAGGTGTTGCGGCGGGCCACCTATGATTGCGACGAGTACCTGCTTCGGGATCAGCTCTACGGCACCCTCGAACGCGGCAAGCGCGCCGATTTTTTTCTGGTACCGGGCGATCCTTCCAAGGACATCAGCGCGGTTCGGACCATCCAGCTCGTGATGAAGGACGGTGTGATCTATTATCCGAATGAGATATACGAAGAGCTGGGAATCAGACCTTTCGCCCGTATGCCGAGTCTCAGTGGACCAAAAACTCCTTGAGGTCCTTGGCAAAGGCACGAGCGGGGGCATCGCCCAGATAAACCATGTGCCCCGATTCGTAGTTCTTGATGGTAATACGCTCCGAGGGGATGTCGGCATGATCAACGGTATATTCAGCGTCGGCGAAAGGTGTGACGAGGTCGTAGTAGCCCGACCCAACGAACAGTTTCAGGGATGGATTGCGACGCATCGCCGCCGTCAACTCGCCAGCACGCAACTCTGACGGGGAGCCGTCCCAGTTCCAGTGGGCATTGACTGCTCTGAAGGCAATCACTTCGTAACGGTCAGTGAGTGTGACTGCCAGATCGCGCTCGATATACTCATTGAATGCAGCGATATAGCCGGGCGTGTATTGAGCCATCGCAGCGTCATCGGCGACAGGGTCGGCTCCGCCAGCGACATGGGGCATGGTGTAACGCCCGTCGTACTTCCCGACATCCAGATTGTGTTCGCGTAGCAACTCTGCGGAAAACTGGTTGTTATCGAGCCTCAGGTGATGTCGCAAGATGAAATCCGCCGACAATCCAGTGTAGGCGCTGAGACGGGCAGCAATGGCGTTACGCTGTGGCTCGGGAAGCCGGCTGCCGGCAAACAAGGCCGCGCCGTAGTCCGTAGCCGCGAACTGTCTCACCTCATTGAGGAACGCTTCAAAAGTGCGGCCGCCTTTGTCCACCTTGTTTTGGTACCAGGCGGTAGCAGCGAGGCTGGGCAGCAACAGTTGCGTAGCGGCATCGTGGCCCGGGCTACCGAGGGCGACACCCAGCAACATCACTCCGTTCAGGCTCACTCCAGGCAGGTCACCGCCTTTGAAAGGGCCCCCCTGCAGAGTAGTAGCCAGCACTGCTGCCCGCGTCGTCCCGTAACTCTCGCCCAGGACATACTTTGGTGACATCCATCGATGATGTTGTGTGAGCCACTTCGTAATGAAGTCCGCAGTCGCCTTTGCGTCGACTTCAACGCCATAAAAGTCATCGGGCTTGCCGCCGCCGACCGCGTGACTGAACCCCGTGCCAACAGGGTCAATGAACACGAGATCCGCCACGTCCAGAGGACTCAACGGATTGTCTAAAATGTGGAATGGGGCCACGGTGGTCGGATGAGCCGGATCGTCAGCGGCGATTCGCCGTGGACCCACTCCACCCATATGTATCCACAGTGACGCGGATCCAGGTCCCCCATTGAAGATGAACAATACAGGGCGGCTGGAGGTGTCCTTCACGCCCTGACGCAGGTAGGTGAATGCGAAGACAGCCGCTGTAGGCGCGCCATGAGCGTCGGTCAACAGAGTGTCGGCGGCAGTGGCCGTGTACGTTATGGAGGTTCCGCCGAACACGCCCGTGTGTGTTGTGATGAAGGAGCGGACATTCGCCTGGGGTTGGGACTCCTGCGACTGTGACGGCGGCGATGTGGCGGCCACTGCTGCACCAGCCATGGCTGCGAGGACCGCTGCATGCACGGTGCGGCGAATTTTCATGTTGACTCCGCTGAAGACTTGCGCGACAGGGCCGGCTGCAGCCGGTACCCCAGGCTGGCGAGGAATGCCGCGCCATAGAGAGCCGCCGCTGCGGCCGTGAAGCAGATGAGGATTCCGGTAATGCGGGTGCCTGTGTCGTGGACGTTGGTCCCCACACCGGCCAGGGCCAGCAGCACCGACAATACAAAGCCGCCAGCCGCGAATCCGGTCTGTTGTACGAACACGAACAATCCGAAGATCACCCCTTCCCGGCGCTCGCCCGTGAGCTGTTGGTCGAGCTCCACGGTGTCCGGGACCATTGCACTGGGAAGAAGTCTCGCGCCAGTATTGGTCAGCCCATAGAGAGACATGAATGGGTACAGCAACCAGGTTGCATCACCCGGGAAGAGGAGTGGCAGAAAACAACAGAGCGAATTCGCCGCCAGGGCAATGCGGCAAACCAGGGCCTTGCCGAACCGGTTGGCCGCCCATGTCCACAAGGGAGTGCACAGAATTCCTGTTATGGAGCTCACCGGATACAACACCCCGATCAATCCGGCATTGCGGTGCATGACTTCGGTGACGTAATAGACCAGGGAGCCACTGAAGACAGCATCGCCCAGATTTACGAACAGGAAGGTCAGTGTGACAAACGCAAAGGGGCGATTCTCAATCAGGGGCGCGACCTGCAGGGTCATGCGGCCGTGATGGGTGGCCGGCGCTGTTGCCGGCGAGCGGGCTGTTGCAAAGAACGCGATCAGACCGCTGGCAATAATGACTCCTGCAAAGGTTGAACCCAGTGTCGCAAATCCGGCGGCCTGCGTGCTTGCTCGGGACAACAGAAGCGGCGCGCAGGTCAGTGTCAGAAGGATCGCAGCGCGGGCCGCGACTTCCTTATAGGCAACGAGCGTGGTGCGTTCCGCCGGGTCCTGACTCAGCTCTGCGAGCATCGCGGAGTAGGGCACCTGATAGAGAGTCAGCCCGGTGTTGTTCAACAGGAACACTGCGCCAAACAAAATGACCTGGGTCAGTGAGTCGCTGGCCTGTGGCAGATTGAAGAGGAGAAAGAACGCGGCGCCCCAGGCGAGCGCGCCACCCAGCAGGTAGGGCCGCCGCCGCCCGAACCGCGTGTGGGTACGGTCCGACAGATAACCGACGATCGGATCGCCAACGAGATTCCAAAGACGTGGTATGAGGAGCGCAAGACCTGCCCAGGCAGGCGGAATGTGCAGCACCTCCGTGGCATAGAACAAAAGGTAGATGCTGGAGACAGCCGCGTAGCTGGCGAGCCCGAGCTCGCCGGTTGCCCATCCCAGCTTTCCCGAATCGATGCGCGCTCCAGCGGGAATCATCATTACGGAAGCTCACACACTGCGAGCAAGTGCGCTGACAAAGCGGTCGATGTCCTCGTCAGTGTTGTAGAAGTGCGGCGAGATGCGCACCAGCGGGCCACGATCCTCCACGAAAATTGCTTGCTCTGACAGGTCCCGGACCAGGGCCGAGGCCCTCGGGTGCTGGATCGACACGATCCCGCCGTGAGCCTCTGGTGGCGTGACGACCTCAAAGCCGCGGTCACGCAGTGAGTCGATTGCCCGCAACGCAAGAACATCGACCTGCTCGTAAATCGCCGCCCACCCGCAGGCACGCATGAATTGCAGACTGGCATGCAAAGCATAGACACCCGGATAGTTGATGTGGCCATACCGCAGCGAGCGGCTCGGGGCCTCGTTGTTGTAGCCTCGGAATTCCGGTTGCAGTTGCGCCGACAACTGCTCGCTCACAATGACAAAGCCGAGACCGAACCCGGCCAGCAGCCATTTGAACACCGATGCACAGTATGCATCGGCGAATCCAGCCTGCACAGGCACCGCGCCGACGGCCTGTACTCCATCGACAATCAACAGGCAACCATGCTCCCGGCAACGGGCGCTGAGCCGCGAAAGATCGACCCGGGTCCCGGTACGCCAGTGGATGTGCGAGACAACCAACGCTTCCACGTCGCTGCTCACTGCCGCTGCCAGTGCCTCGGTCCGGTTCGCCTCGTGCGGGATCGGAATCTGGACCAGCTCGACTCCGCGCTCCTGTGCGCTCTTCCAGGATTGAAAGACAGACGGGAATTCATCCGCAGCCAACACAACCTTGTCGCCGCGATCCAACACCAGACTGTGTGCTACCAGGTTCAACGCTTCCGTGGTGCTGCCCACGAAATGGATGCAGTGAGCCGGCACCTTCACCAGCTCGGCCAGCTCCGCCTTGGTAGCCGCGACCGTGGCCGCCCATTCCGCGGCGCCGCCCATGCCTCTGGATTTGCCTGAGTCGTAGAATTTGGCGGCCGCTTTTCCCTGACCATTCCAGGACAGGCCCGCGGCGGCGGTGTTCAGGTACACGTTGTGTTCGAGAAATGGAAACGCCGCGCGAACCGCGTTGATATCGAGCATTACAATTCCACCATCTGCCCGAGACCCAGCCGCTCGGCTTTCCTGTGTATGTGCGCCGCCAGGGCAATGTCCTCAGCGGCGATGCCTACCGATTTGAAAACTGTCAGATCCGAATGCGAGGTCCGCCCAGGATGCGCTCCCGCAATGACTTCGCCGATTTCTGCGGCAATGTGTCGTTCGGTTACCCGCCCACGTTCAATCGCTCCAAGCAGCTCGCCCGCTTGATTGAGCGCGGACTTCTTGTAATCCACGAAGAACCGCGAGCGTGCCACGAGCTCGTCGTCGGTTTCCGCAGAGCTGCGGCTGCTCGAGCCGACCAGGTTTACGTGAACACCGTCGGCTACCCACTGGCCCGCGAGGACCGGAGTTGACGAGCTCGTGAGGGTACAGATCACGTCCGCCTCATTAACCGCCGTTTCCACCGAGTCACAGACTTCGATGTTGCAGCCGGACCGGGCGCATCGTGTTGCCAGCGCGAGTGCATTGGCACGCGTGCGGTTCCAGATCCGGATCGTTGTGAACTTCCGGACGAACTGCAGTGCGGCCAAGTGTGCAACGGCCTGCTCGCCGCTGCCCAGGATTGCAAGTTGGCGTGCGCCCTTTGGTGCGAGGACATCGGTGGCGCAGGCCGTCGTGGCCGCAGTCCGCAGGGCCGTGACTGTGGCCCCACACAACATGGCCACGGGAAGCAGGTTGGCATCGTAGAGCATCATCACGCCCAGATGACTGGACCGATCCGCCTGCTTCGGCGCAAGGCTGAGGAGCTTGATACCCGCGCTGGCCTCGGAGCCTAAAAACCCCGGCATCATGACGAGAACGCCGCGCTCGCCAGGCACCGGCATTCCCCAGCGCAGGGGCAGCTCGGCGTCCCCGCGGCTGACGGCGGCCAGCGCCTTGCTCATGAGGGGAATCAGCTCCTCATAGGAGGCGAGCTCGTGAATAGTTCGCGCGTCCAACGCCCTGATTCTCACCGATCCCCTTTGCAGCCCGCTCGAGCGGCTCTTCCAACTCCCACAGATTCTAGGCAGGCGGCGGCGCAGTTTCTGGTCGTTGTGGACCCGATAGCGGGCTGGTGACGCATAAATTATCCACTGACGCGGGGTGAGTGCCGGAAATGAGAACGAAAATTGTGGGAGTGAGCGTTTAAGCTCGATCGATCAATCCGCACCAGGAACGGGACGATGCTGCATCGGGTTTGGGTGGCCGGGTTTTTCGCGCTGTTGAGTTTTTCTTTGGCGGCGGCGGACGTGGCCCCGGTGGTGAGTGGCGATGAATCCATTGTCATCACCGCTCACCAGGTCAAGACCGTC
>Ga0105237_10006843_pt1 | contig 12565 bp, 7 predicted proteins | sample KBSC24metaG_FD_81520 | JGI IMG/M metagenome (GOLD analysis project Ga0105237, IMG submission 81520) | Corn rhizosphere microbial communities from Kellogg Biological Station, Michigan, USA - KBS C2-4 metaG | ecosystem: Host-associated > Plants > Roots > Rhizosphere > Soil | place: Michigan, USA...
CAGAACCGTAGTTCTCTGTCTGGGGCTCACGCTCGTGGTGCTGGCCGCATACGCCAACCACTTTCAGAACAGATTCCATTTAGACGATGCGCAGACCATCGTACAGAACGCTTATGTGCGCACGTTGAAGAGCGTGCCGTCCTTCTTCACGGATGGACGGCTCTACAGCGTGAACCCGGCGGGACAGATGTATCGTCCGTTCGTGCCGGCATCGCTGGCGCTCGATTATAGTTTTGCTAAAGGCTACACGCCGACTGCCTATCACGTTTCGACGCTGGTGTGGTTCGCGCTGCTAGTGATCCTGCTGTTCCTGTTGTTCCGGCGCATCATGGATCGCGCGGACGAGCACCCCTCGAATGTCTGGGTGGCCCTATTCGCGGCTGCCTGCTATGGCGCGCATCCCGCGAATGCGGAAACGGTGAACTACATCATCCAGCGCGCGAATGTTTACAGCACGCTCGACCTGGTGGCGAGTCTGCTGATCTTCATCGCGTATCCCGCACGGAGGAAGCAGGGCTGGTATCTGCTGTTGATGGTGACGGCGTGCCTGTCGAATGCGGTGGCGTTGATCTTTCCGCTGCTGCTGTTGGCGTACGTGGTGTTGATGGAGCAGGACGAACGCACCGATTGGGGCGCGGCATTTCGTGCGACGCTACCGGCGTGGCTGGTGGCAGTGGTAATGGGGCTCGCGATCTGGAAGCTCACGCCAGCGACGTACGATGGCGGCGCGGCTTCGCCGTGGCTCTATCGCCTGTCGCAACCCTGGGTGGCGCTGCGGTATTTCAAATCGTTCTTCCTGCCGACGGGGTTGAGCGCGGATACGGATTGGACGCCGGTGACGAGTGCGTTTGCGTGGCAGGCGCTAGTGGGATATATGTTCGTAGCGGCGCTGGGTTGGGTGATCTGGCGTGCGGCGCAGCATCCGGCGGCGCGGCCGGTGGCGTTTGGGCTGGCATGGTTTCTGATTGCGCTGGTGCCGACGGCGCTGGCAGCGGATAAGAATGTGACGAGCGATCCGCGCATGTTCTTTCCGTTCGTGGGCCTGACGCTGGCGGTGTTCTGGGAAGTGCGGCTGATCGTCTTCCGGCAGACGGCGCAGCTCGCCAATAATCCGGTATTATCGCGGGGCGCGCTGGCGGCGGCGGGGATTGTGGTGGTGCTGGCGATTACCGGCACGCACATGCGCAACGAGGTGTGGAAGACGGATGATTCGCTGTGGGAAGACGTCACGGTAAAAAGCCCGAACAATTCACGCGGGTTGATGAACTACGGGTTGGCTGCGATGGCGCAGCACGATTATGGCAAAGCGTTCCTGTATCTCGAGCGGGCGCAGGTAATGGATCCGACGTACGGGCCGGGCGAGGCTCACCTGGCGACGGCATTGGGGGCGCTCCATCGGAATGCAGAAGCGGAACGGCATTTTCGCAGAGCGATTGAGTTAGCGCCGGGGTTGGCGGAGCCGCGAGTCTTCTATGCGAGGTGGCTGGCATCGCAGGGGAGATTATCGGAAGCGCAGGCGCGGCTCGAGACGGCGCTGAAGGTGAATCCCATGTCGACGCCGGCGCGGGAGTTGCTGGGGCAGATCTACGTCAGCGAAGGGAACCGGACGGCCTTCGACCGCCTGATGACAGAGACGGTCAGGCTGACTCTGCCAAAGGATCAGGCGGATCGCTACCTGGCGGATCTGGCGGAGCGGGAGAAGAAGCTGAGGGCCGAACGCTTCCCAGCCACGATGAAGCCCGAAGAGCTGTTAAACCTTTCGGCGAAGTTCTGCCAGGCGCGAAGTTACGATGATTGCCTGGCGGCGGCATTACGCGCGGTAGAACTGCGGCCGGGATATGCCGAGGCCTACAACAATATGGCGGCGGCGTACCTCTCGATGGATCGTTGGGACGAGGGCATCGAAGCTGCCCAGCAGGCGCTCAAGTTCAAGCCGAACTATGAAGGGGCGAAGAGCAACCTGGCGTGGGGGCTCAAGCAAAAGGCCGAGGGGAAATAGCGGAAAAAATCAAAATGGACAGGCGGAAGCGCCTGTCCCACAAGGCCCACAGTGGGCCAATCTTATACGGTACAAGCATCGTATATAGGGCGTACGGTGGTTCCACCGCGCCAGGCAAAACGTAAGTAGCCTCACACAGGAAAATAGTACCCGAAAACAACATTTCCCTATTCTTTTCAACCCGAATCATGATACAGTTCTACGTCTGCCTGGATCGGATCTGATCGTCCCTTTCTCGGCTTAAATACCGTTGCCCCAAAAGCATGCGGGTTACATTTGTTGTTGACTGGAAATGGATAGCAGGGTATAAAGGTATGCGATGTCACAGAGGTCTGCCTTTTTCTGTCCGCGTTCCCCGAGCAGATATGGCCTTGGACTTGACCCGATTTATCAGGAGACACCTTCAGGAGGAAATGGCTAGATGAGTAGTAAAATCCGAAATGTAGCGTTGCTACTTCCTGCCTTTGTCCTGGCAACAGGACTGGCAAGCGCGCAACCGGGCGTCAAAGTGAGTGCTGTAAACTCAACTGGCTCGGTTACGACGACAACGTTGACCAATGACAGCAGCTCCGGGCCGACGGCGAAAGCGCCGGCCGTAGATGCGAACGGGCTCGCGAAATACTGGGACGGGCTCGGCACCGGTGGGGCAAGCACGAATTACTTCAGCGTGCCGCCATACATCACCGCACCCCCGAATCCGCAAATCGCCGTTGGTCCAGATGACATTCTCACGATTGTCAACCGGACCATTTCGCGTTTTCCGAATCCGAACGCAGCCGGCAACACCGGAGTAGCGAACCCTTATAACAACCCCCCGTCGGAATATGTTTGGTTGGATGCGTGGATTGGAATCCCGACGCTGGGTCCGATTCTGTGCCCCTCGGGAACCGGCAGCAACACCACCTGCGTGATCGACAACGCATCGATCCGTTACGATCAGTTGCAGGGTCGTTTCGTGGTGCTGTTCACCGTAACTGACGTTCCGGCGCACCGCTCGAACTTCGTGCTAATCGTTTCGCGCTTCTCGCAGTTCACGAAGTGCGCGGCGAATGTTCCGACCTGCGTGCCGAACGGTGCGAGCAGCCCGCTCTTCACGCCTCCCGTGATCGCTCCGATCGTGGGTGGAACTCAGACCGGCGGCGTGAATGGCTCTAACTGGGTCATGTACACGATTCCGATCAACCTGTCGTACACTCTGGCTCCGACCGCTGCCGGCAACGGTGTGGTTGGTGTGACCACGACGGTTGCGACCGGCGGCGGCACTGCCAGCAACGTGACCGCGACGGATTGCGGCACGGTTGGTGGACCCGGACTGCCGTTGACCAACGGCGCTGGCGGCACAAACCGTTCCTGCACCAACTACTATCCGACGAGCGCCCGTATGGGTCTCGACAACGACAACATCCTGCTGACGGCTGCTGTCCTGGATTCGGCATTCTCGACGAACGAAGGCAACTTCCCGAGCGTCGCTGGCCAGAACCAGGGACCGTATGCTGGAACTCGTGTTGTCAGCATCGCGAAGATGGTGGTATACAACGGAACGGCTCTTACCTTTAACCAGCCGCCCGCTTGCACTGGCAACAGCCCGAGCGATTGTATGGCGGTCAATTTGGCCGACAACGTCGTGACCGGAACCATCACCACTCGCGCCGGTTGCGCGGCGGGGACTGCGCCTCCCACGGTTCTCCTGGATTGCAGCCCGACTCCGCAGGTGATCCCCGGTGCGGTTCCACCCGCCCGTACCTTGACAAACCCCTTGCCGGCCGTGTTCTTCGAACCCGGTATTCTTCGTGGCCGCGCACTGGCGAGCTTTGACTCGCAGGTTGCCCCCCTCGGTAACGCAACCGCCGGTGTCATCACCCCGGTTTCCTACCTGGTTGGAAGCACGATCAGCGACAACTTCGGCAACACGCTGAGTGCGACTGGCGTCCCGATCCTGGTTCAGCCGATCGTCTACTCTTGCCCTGGCGTAGCGATTTTCCCCGGACCTGCCGGCGTCGCATTCTGCGGCGTGGGTGGTGCGGGCCAAGTGCCGGATCTGCCGCTTCTCGGCGTCCTGAAGACGAACGTGCAGAGCTTGAGCTCGGTGGGCGATCCCGCTCCCGTGGGTCAAGGCTTCAGCGCCGCGCAGTTGACCACAAATCCGTTGAATACTCCTGTGCAATCGACGGCCAACAGCCGGCTCTTCGTTGGCGATTCCCGTCCGGAGCAGGTAATCTTCCGCGAAGGTCTCCTGTATACCGCTCGCACCATCCGTCCCCAGGATTGGGGTCCGGCTAATGCGCTCGGCAGCGCGACGGTCATGTATGACCTGATCAAGACCTGCGCGACTGCGGCGAATCTCCCCAACTGCGGTGGCTTCAGCATCACCGGCGCTCTGTTCGGCAACCCTGCCCTGGCACTGGAAACCGAATGGTTCAACGGTCTGAACGTTCCCGATCCCGCCGGAAACATCACGGGCTTCGGCTTCTATCAACCGATGTTCGACGTTCCGGCCGATGTCATCACCAGTGGCCCGGTTTCGCCGATCAACCTGTTGCCTTGGTTCGACAAACTGTTCGTTGGTATGACTACGGGCGGCACCTCGAACGTAGCCAATACCTTCTCGAAGAACTTCCCGTCTCTGTGGGACTTCCGCCCCGGCGACGACGCCTTCGATACGGCCCAGCCCTATCTCGATCCCTACACGGGTACCGTGATTAATCAGGTTCCGTGCGGTCAGGACGTTACTGTGCTCGCGACGGTTACGAAGAACTCCGCGACGGTGGTTGTGAACGATACGACTGGTCTCGCAGTCGGCATGTTCCTGACCTCGACCAGCGTAGCGACGTTCCCGGCGACGATCACCGCGATCAACACTTCGACCAACACCATCACGTTGAGCAGTGCCTACAATGGCAACTCTTCAACTTTGCCCTTGACCACCTCGCTGAAGTTCACCCGTATTCAGCCTGGCGTGACGACCACTGCCACCCTGACGATTGCCGCTGCTTCTCTGCCGGCCGCCGCTCCGGGTAATGTGATCACGGTTGGTTCGGCGACTGGCCTCCTGATCGGTCAGACGATCAGCGCCGCCGGCGCCACCACGAACAAGACGGCCACCACGGTGACTGGGAACACGAGCATCCTTCTGAACAACACGACCAGCGTCGGAGTTGGCGAAACAGTCGCCGGCACGACTTTCACGGCTTCGGTTCAGACCATCGCCGGTAGCAACGTCATCACGGTTCCGACCACCACGCAGGTTGCGGTTGGCGAAGGCGTGAGCGGTACCGGTATCCCGGCGAACACCACGATCACTGCGATCTCGGTCAACCCGGATGCCACCCTGCAGGTTACGCTGAGCGCTGCCGCGACGGCCTCCACTGGCTCGAATGCGACGGTTTCGTTAACCTTCTCGGCTGCTAATGCTTTCCCGGCTAACACCTTTGTGACGGCGCCTCCGGACATCTCGAACCGCGTTACGGTTTCGGCTGCTCCGACAATCGGTTCCTTCGTAGGTGTGAACCCGTTGACCCTCCTGCCGATCAGCAACGGTATCCCGGTGGTCTTCACGGCGACCAACTTCTTCGCCGCGGGCACCACGATTACCAACATCAACGGAACCACCGTTACCCTGAGCAGCAACGCTATCGCTCCCGCGGGTACCGGTATCGCCGCTGGTACGGTTCTCAACAACCTCCCGATCACGTTCGTAACGAGTGGAACCGCGGCGTCAGTGACCTGCCCGATGATTCCGTTCAGCGCACGTGGCGGCGCCTCGACCGATCCGAACGATGGCAGCATGTGGCTCTTCGGCGAATTCGCCAAGAACCGCCTGTCCACCATCCCCGGACCTGGCCAGTGGGGCACCTCGGTAGCCAACTATCCGTTGAGCCTGCCGGCGGTTGACCCCTACAACAACGACAACACCTACTTCCAGGATGTGCAGCCTGGTAACGTGTTCTTCACCTGGATTCAGATCGCCAAGAACCTCGGTATCGCGGTTCCCTCAGCGACTGGTCCTTGCACGGTGAATAACGGCGGAACCCCGCTGCAGAATCCTCCGGTTGCCGGCACCACGCCGAGCCCCTCGCCGAGCACATTGGTTTGCCCGTACTTCAACCCCACGGCGACCGTGACTCGTGCGGAAATGGCATACTGGGTCGTTCGTTCGCAGATGGACGAAACCCAGGTAACCGCGTACCTGAATGCTACTGGCGGTGACCCGACTGGTGCAGGCGGCCTTGCTGGCGCCGGTTCCTTCTCGGATTACCCGTCCGTTACCAATCCGTTCCTGGCGTCGGCTGTCACCACCAACCAGCTGATCCGCTACATCGAAGTGATGTATCGCCGTGGTTATACCAAGGGTTGTGCGTCGACCGACGATCCGTTGCGTCGCTACTGCCCCAACGATCTGGTTACCCGCGCTCAGATGTCCGTGTTCCTGATTCGCGCGAAGATGAACAACGTCTTCCCGACGACTCTCTCGGGCACTCCGGTAACCGGTCCTTACGGCGACAACTTCGGGCTGTTCCAGATTGCCCCGTCGTACTTCTCGGACGTTACGTCCGGTGCGACGGATCCGTACAAGGATTACTACATTTACGTGCAAAAGATGCGTGAATTGAGAATCACGAACGGAACTTCTGGCTCCTTATTCAGCCCTGGCAATAACCTGACCCGTCAGGAAATTGCTACCTTCGTTGTCAGAGCGTTCTTCCTGTAAGTCGAACCTGAAGAGGGAAATGGGGTCCGGTCATCTTGGCCGGGCCCCTTTTTTTATTTCTTTTCGCCTCTGATATGCTGTGAATGTGAAATCAGGATGGATGCGAGAGGCCGTCCGTCCGTATTACCTGCGTTGGATTTACTTCCGTCTCAACCCCCGATTCCGTCCCCCAACCTTTCAGGATTGCTGGCATTACCCCTTCGAAAAACTGACTGAGCAGTCTCGATTGCCCAAACGGGCAGGCGCTCGTCCGGATCTGGTCTTTCTGCCCATGGTGGATTGGCACATGCGCTTCCAGCGGTCGCAGCACCTGGTGACGGCGCTGGCGGGCCTGGGGCACCGGTGTATTTATGTCAGTCCTCACCTGGGAAGGGAGTTTGAGTCAGTCCCATTATTCGATGACGCGCACCGGCTGAGCCGGCTCGGGGATCGGATTTACGAGCTGCATGTGCGGTTACCGCGGGAGCCGGTGTTTCACCATCGGAAACTGAATGATCGGGAGGACGCGATCGTTGCGGATGCGATTGGCCGCGTGCTGCCGGAGGGGTCGCGCAATGTAATGCAGGTGGCGAGCTTCCCGCTGTGGTTTGGAGTGGCGCGGCGATTTCGTAAGGAGCGCGGCTTTCCGGTGGTGTATGACTGTCACGATCTGCTGGAGGGGTTTGGGAATGTTGCGCCCGAGTTAGTGCGGGCGGAAGAGGAGCTGATCGACTTTGCAGACCTGGCGCTGTTTTCGTCGGAGGGGCTGCAGGCGCGGCATCCTGGCGTAAAGCGGTCACTGCTGGTGAGAAATGCGGTGAATGCCGCGATGTTTGAGGGTGTGACGACGGCAGGTCGGGGAGATCCGGCGGTGGTGGGGTATGTGGGTGCGTTGGATTCGTGGTTCGACGTGGAGGCAGTGGAGGCGGCCGCGCTGACCCATCCGGAATGCCGGTTCGTGCTGGCGGGGCGGATTGAGTTTACTCCGATTGAGCGGTTGGGACGGCTGCCGAATGTGGAGTTGTTGGGAGAGATTCCGTATAGCAGCGTCCCGAAAGTGATGGCGCGGTTTCGGGCCGGGCTGATTCCGTTTCGAGTCAATCCCTTAACCCTGATGACCAATCCGATCAAGCTGTACGAGTATTTCAGTTGCGGCATGCCGGTGGTGACGACTCCGCTGCCGGAGGCGCAAGCGATGGGCGAGCTGGTGTATGTGGGAGGCGTCCCGGAAGAGTTTGCCAGGCAGGTAGGGCGGGCTCTTGGGGAAGATGACTCCGAGCTACGAAGGCGGCGGAAGGAAATCGCTCAGCGCGAGAGTTGGACGGCGAGGGCTGGCGAGCTGAGTTTGGCGTTCGAGGGGCTTGGTGACTAGTAAAAGTACCGCTTCCTTGCGGTCGCGGCTCGGTAACAGCGGTCGCGGTTCAGTAAGAGTTGCACGATTCCGAGCGGTGCCACGAAAAGCGGGCTCACAAGGGTAATTTCCCCACTTTCCTCAGTTTAGAGGCTTGACTGCCAACATGACACCAGAATACTATCAGAGGCTCAGATTGTGTGAAATCGATGGCTGAAACGGAGAACCGCCACGAAATCTCCTATTTGCGGACAGGACAGGTGGCGGAGATTCTCGGAATCACGAAGAAGACGTTGAAGAACTGGCTGAAAGCCGAGTTCGTACCGGAGCCGATTCGGCATCCGGTGAACCGTTACCGGCGGTGGACGTTGCAGGATATCGAATCGATCCGCCGGCTGCTTCGCGAAAGGCAAGAGGGGAAATGACCAGGCTGGTCATTTTGAACCAGCGGGGTGGGGTAGCCAAGACCACGACGGTGCACACCCTGGCGCGATACCTGGCCGACCGGGGGAAACGGGTACTGATTATCGACACCGACCCGCAGGGGTCGATGGGGACGGTTTTAGGGTTGAAGCCCACGAAGTATTTGCACGACTTCGTGATCTACAATCACCTGTTCAAAGACTGTGCGGTGAAGGCGTGTTCCGGTGTGGATGTGCTTTGCAGCAATCGGGAGACGGTGAAGACGGAAGGCTACCTGATGGGACAGGTGGCGCGGGAGTTTGTCTTCACGAACCTGTTCTCGCAAGTGGAACGGGAGTACGACACGGTACTGATCGACGTGGCTCCCTCGATCAACCTGTTGCAGACCTGCGCCATGACGTATGCGCGGTACCTGCTGATTCCGGTGAGTATGGATCCGCTGAGCCTGCAAGGGGCGGCGGCGAGCATCGAGACGGCGAGAACGCTGAGCTCGCTGATCCGGAAATCGATCGCGCCGGTGGCACTTTTGCCGGTGATGGTGGACCGCCGATTGCAAATTACGGAAGTAGTGTCGGCGTCGCTGGAAGAGCTGGCGGCGCGGACGAAGATCCCGCTGCTGCCGGGGATCCGGACGGATTCGACGGTGACGAAGTGCAGCCGGGCGAAGCGGTTTCTGGTGGATTTCGACCCACGGGCGAAGGCTCTGGAAGATTACCATAGCGCGCTGGGGTCGTTGATGGAATTAATGGGGGACGGAAATTGCCATCCGCAGTGACATCCAAGAAGCGGCGTGCCATGGAGCTGATCTCGTACGACGAGCTCATGAGCAATGCTGGGATGTCCGGCTTTGTGTCGTTTCTGGAGCATTCTGCTGAAGCGGAAGGCCCAATAGTTAAGACGAAGGAAAGAAACGGTGTAGAGGGCAAATCCAGGCCAACAGCAGCCATCGCAGAGCAGGTAACGGAGCGGTCGGGAAAAATCCGGCCCGCGATCGCGGTGGAAGACGGGCATTCGCTGGCGGAGCAGGCGATTTACGAGGCGCTTTGGAAAGCTTCGGCGCCGGGAGAGAACGGAGATCGCGCGATCCGGGTGGGGTACCACAAACTGGCGCGGATGACGCGGTTGAGCTGGGTGAGCGTGAAGTCGAATCTGCGAACTTTGGAGAAGAAGCTGGCGATCGAGATCACGGGGAGCGAAAATTCGGCGACTCGCGAGGGGAAAAGCTACCGGATCTACTCACCGGCGTCGATTTTAGAGCGGCGGAAGCGTGCAGGACTGGAATGGGTGAGAAGGACCCGCGGGGTGGAACTGCTGAGCCATCCAACCAACGGTTCAGAATAAAGACCGCTTCCTTGCGGTCGCGGTTCGGTAACAGCTTACCGATTGCGGGCGAGCACTTCTGCACTGGACGCGGAGGACCAGGATCAGGAGGAAACGCCTATCCCCGGTGCGCACAACTGCCCACCCGCCAGATTATTCTACCGGACTTTCCACAGTTACGTATATAGTTTCTTTTGCCTCGAAGGTCCAGGAATCCTGCCGACCACAGTCCTAAGGTGTTTTCCCTTAGTCAATTAGGCGCATATTACGCAGGCTGCAAAGCAGTCCTATACGTTCGGTTGGTGATGCTCGAAATCACATCGTACGAAGGAAGCGCCGGGCAGGTCAATGGGAAATTCGGGGAAGGGGTACGAGGTGTTACGGCGCGGAAGGTGAGCTTCCGCGCCGTGAGAGGCGATACCGATTTTACGTGTTCTTGCGATTTTTGCGGGCCAGGAAACGGCGGCCTGTCCAAAAGATTCCGCAAAGGCCGGTCAGCATCAGGGTGGAGGGTTCAGGGTTAGGAGTCGCCGCCTGAGTAAAGGTGAAATCGTCGTAGGCCGTGCCAGCTTCATCGGTAGTATGAAGGACGATTTGCGTGATCCCGCTGTAGGGAAGGTCAACCGGGTCCACATAGCAATCTTCGGCCGGTAAAGGGCATTTGTTGGTGTGAGTGACGAGCAGCGGAATACCGGTGACCACCACACCACTTACAAAGGAGATGTCCAGCGAACCGAAAGCCTGGCCGAGAGCGGTGTGATTTCCGTAAGCGCCAAAAGACAGGTTGCTCACCGGGTTGGTAAAGGTCACGATCAGATCATGGGTGCAGTCTGGAAAGGGGCCGCCAAGCGTCCCGGTGCAGATGAGGTTGGGTACGGACCCAAGATAAGGCGGATTCTGAGAGGTGATCAAGACCACGTCCCCGCCCACGGATGAGAAGGTGACATTTGGATACTGATTGCTGACCTGAACCAAATTCGTCATCCCGGGGTCATCAAAATTAATAGTAATAATTGAAGCCTGAGCCGACACTAACAGGGACATTCCTAGCAGGGCAGCTCTAAAAATCCTATATTTCATTCCTTCATTTCCTCCGAAGGTGTGAGCAGAACACCCAGTACTGAAGTGTAAACAACCCACTGCAATAATGCAATGCTTTGCAGTACCTAAATATTTTAGATAGTTTGAGTTGCGGGTGAACTAACTAAAGTGAACGAGCGTTTAATGAGATTGGCTAACTAAACCACATGAGAAACGTGTACCAGTACCTTCAATTGATATCAGGGAGCGCACTATGAAGTAGGTGAGGTTATTTAACTCTAATTATCGATAGATATTGAGGCGGCGATATCTATCGATAGGTAGAACGAAATGGGAGTGTCTTACAGCGGCTGGGGCTGACCTTGTGCGGTACAGAATTCGGGCCGCTGACGGCCGGCGGTGACATAGAGGATGCCGGCGTCGCGCCACATTTCGAGGATGGCGGAGGGGGAGAGGACTTCGTAGGTTTTGGAGGTGCGGGTGTCGGGGTTGTAGGAGCCGATTTCGCGGAGCATGCCTTTGGCTTTAAAGTCGGCGATGAGATCGCGGACGGTGTCCTTGTCGAGGTGTGTTTCGGCGGCGAGCTGGCGGTAGCCTTTGGCGCAGGGGCGCGGGCCAGCGTCTTCGGGCGCGCCGTACATGGCCTGGTAGAGGATCTGGCCGGCCAAGGTGAGGGCGTCCTGGATGGTGCGTAAGGGTTTGATCTTCTTGCCAACGACTGCGACGGGTATAGGGAGTGGGCGGACTGGGGGCGGTGGGGTGACGGAGGCTGGCTTGGGGGCGCGTTTTTCGATTTCGAGCAGGGCTTCGGGACTGGCGTAGGCAGACGGGTCCTCGGTGGCGGGACGGTGGAAGAGCGTGCTCATGTTGCCGTTGAGGACGGCGTCATTGGCGTACTCGTGCCAGTCGATGGGGGCGAGCTTCTGGGAAGCGGGCTTACGCCGATTTGGCTTGGTTGGCGGTGTTTTGTTCATGCTCGGAATCCAGGCTGGTGAGGAGCAGGGTGGCTACCTCGTTATAGTCGGCCAAAGCTTTAGAATTGGGGTCGAAATCGGCCAGAAATTGACGGACGCGGGCGGCTTTCGGGACGGCGGAGTCGGTGCGGATGACGGGCAGCACGGGGACTCCGGTATCGGCGGAAAGCTGCTTGAGAGAGTCGAGGACCATGGCGGTGAGGGCCAGGCGGCGATCGACCATGACGGGGAGCAGGCCGATGGTGCGGACGTTCAATCCCTTCTTAAAGAAGCGATTGAGGGCGGCGGCGGCATTCACGGCGGCGACGGCGCCTTGCAGGCTGAGGGTTTCCATCCCGACGGGAACGAGCACCTGCTGGGCGTAGACCATGGCGCACTGTTGGGAGAGGGTGATGGAAGGGGCGACGTCGATCAGAATGACGTCGTAGGCCTCTTCGTGTTCGGAGAAGAGGCGCTCGAAAGTCAGTTCGCGGAAGGGACTGTTGGAGAGGGTGACTTCGGCTTCGGTGGTGTCGCGGTTGCTGCAGATGACATCGACATTGGGGCAGGCCTGGACGACGCATTCGCGAAAGGCCATGTTGCGAATGAGGAAGTCGGCCAGATGGAACTCGGGCTTGAGGCCGAGGATGGTGCGGATGGAGCCTTGGGAGTCGGTATCAATCAGCAGGACGCGTTTGCCCTTGCTTGCGAAGGACCTTGCCAAGATAACGGCGGTGGTGGTTTTCGCCACGCCGCCCCTCTGATTGGAAATCACGAGTCGAATCAACTGG
>Ga0105237_10006846_pt1 | contig 12563 bp, 26 predicted proteins | sample KBSC24metaG_FD_81520 | JGI IMG/M metagenome (GOLD analysis project Ga0105237, IMG submission 81520) | Corn rhizosphere microbial communities from Kellogg Biological Station, Michigan, USA - KBS C2-4 metaG | ecosystem: Host-associated > Plants > Roots > Rhizosphere > Soil | place: Michigan, USA...
AAGCCCAAGCGGCTGGAAGCCGCTTCTACATCTCCGCCACCCGAAGTCCCACCGCTCCACCACTCCACGCGCGCGCCGCCGCCAAGTAGAAGCGGCGTCCCGCCGCTTTCCGTCGAAGCCCAAGCGGCTGGAAGCCGCTTCTACATCTCCACCACCCGAAGTCCCACCACTCCACCACCACTCCACCACTCCACCGCCTTGCGGGCGAGCCGGCTAATGGCTGGGAACCCTTCGGGTTCAGGATGCCGATCGCCAGCCGCGACGCCAAATTCATGGGTCAAAAGATGTGGGTCATCCTGAGCCTGCTGCGGCGCTTTCGGAATGCGGGCGCAGGTAGTGGTGGCAGAGGTGTCCCTTCGGGCGAGCGACGGCGCCCGAGCGGAGATCCGCAAGGAGCCAGCGCCCGTCCGGCCCGGACCGGCGGCCCGCCGCGAGTAGTAAATCGCCCACGGTGCGGGCCGCGCCTGCTCCTTGAGGTCGCCCTCCAACGCCCAAGGCCCGCGCGAACCGGGACCCGGGACCCAAGACCCGGAATGGAAAGGCAGGAGTTCGCCGTCTCAGGATGTGACGGTCAGCAGGTCCGGGCCGGAAACACACGCGCACCTGCGCCATTCTTCATTTGTTGCTCACCGCCGTTCGCATCCCCGCAGTCGCGGAGACTCGCTATCGCGAGACCTGTCTCTCCGCTCCAGTGCGTCATCCGTGCCATCCGTGGTCATCCTCTTGTAGATCCGCCCCAATCGGCTACAACCCCGTGGAGAACGCGAACGCGCACGCTGAAATCACCATGCCACCTGAACCCGAATCGCTCATCTTGCTTCCCCAGGTTGATTCCAAGACCAATTACCTCGACGGGTTCTGGCATTTGGTGGATATGCTTGCGCAGGACAACTACGAGCGGGCGTTTTCTGCGCTGCTTTGGCCGAGTGCGACGCCGTGGAGTCCGGCAACCTTGAAGAAGCGCATCACGACGTTCTTTGGGGGTGCTGAAGCCTGGTCTGTCGTCATCCCGAACGAGCGATTGATCGGTGTCATCAACGATGCGGCGCAATTCGCGCCGCGGAACGCCGATGGATGGGGCTGGTTCATGGCGCAGATTCCGCTGACGACCGAGCCAGAGGAAGCGAAACGCGACGACCTCCCGCTGATGGGTCTGGCTGCTTCGTTTTTCGTCCGCCCGCACCAAACGAGCTACGCCTTGGAGTTGGAAATATTTCACTTGTGAATCCACGCCCGTCGCGTAACCAGAGCGGTCCTGCGAACTGCTCCGTGCGTCACGAGCCATGCTTCCGGCCTCCACCTTTCCCTCACCGTGCATGGCTCGCGCCGCACTCTACAGTCGCTGACCTCAGGCGTTAGGCGCTTCTACACGTATCGTCGGATGACATCGAAGTTCAGAATTCTGATTCTCGCGGTTTCCGGACTGGCCGCATTGGCTGTTTTCCGGAATCCCTGGACGAGGACCGTTGCCTCGCCCGCCGAACTGAGGGTCCACGTTTCGTTTTTGGCGCTTGGATACACGTTGCTTATTGGCACTGCCTTGCAGGAGTTCGCTCGCACGATTGCAAATCGTTCGGCGCCGGAATTGCGTTCTGTTACCGTCATGCGCCTCCTCGCCGCAAGCGCCGCAACAATCGGCTATTTATGCGGCTTTTTGTGGGCGCTCGAGTACGGGAGGAGCGACGCTCTACGGCGACCCGTATTGCTGACCGATTCGATCGTTGTCGGTCTCGCTTGGTTTGTTGCCGCCAAACCGTTCAGACACCGTCCGACCGCATATTGGGATTTTGCGCTGGGCCTCGGAGCTCTTTCCTCATGGTTTGTATCCACACTACACTAACTGACGCCGCGCCATCCAAGCGCTTCAGCGAACGCGCTCCGCTTTGGCGTTAGGCCGCTTCGCACGCCATGCACGATTCCATCGCATCAGCCTCAGATGAGTTGAGAGCGTTCCTCGCCGCCTTCAATCTCGACCGCTTTGGCGTTGGTCGTCACATCGTCAGAGACGAGCGCGGTTGGCGGGTTCGGGACATACGCGTCCAGGCCATGTGGCTCGCCACAATTCGGCCGAGTTTCGATTCGATGGCTTATTTCATGGTCATGCACACGGATACGCACCCGAGGGCGCTTTTTTGTTTTCGTGGCTCTGATTCGCTGCCGGACATTCAGGGCGATCCGTTTGAGTGTCCCGGCCTTGATGACAAGGTATCAGCCAGCCTTAAGCACGTTGACCTGTGCCCTCGCGACAGCGGTCTCAGCCTGGACGGGATTGGCTACGCTGTGCACGTCCGCACGACAGCGGTTGCCGCGGATTTGCAGTTCTCCAACCCGAGGACCGATTCGCTTAGGTCGGTCGAGCGTGCACTCTTCGCAGTTGCAGAGAGTGTCGCTCGCATCGCTGAGCGCCGAGACATCACAGACTACTTGAAGATATGGCAGAAATACTTGAGTTAAGATACACGCGGCCTATCCCCATGGCTGCAGCGAACCCGGCCATCGCGTCCAAGTCGCGATCGAACGCCTTCGTGGGCCGGGTCGCTGAGTTTGGGTCGTTGACTTCGCACACACGCCCCGTGAGCACAAACACCTACATGAAGGCAGGCTTCGCCATCATCATCCTGATTTCGCTGGCGGCAGCAGTTTGGTGTATTCCCCATTTCGTCGATCTCTACCGTTTCCTTTGCTCCCCATCATGAGGTTCCTTGCTCAATGCAATTTCGGACTGCTGGCTCTCACGTCCAAAACGTGGGTGACCATGGATGAGATGATGCGACTGATAACTCCGCGCGAACAGAAATGAATGCGCCTAACCCAGATCGGTCCAGCGAACTGCACCGTGCGTCACGAGCCATGCTTCCTCCCGCCGCCTCTCCCTTACGGCGCATGTCTCGTGCCGCACTCCGCAGTCGCTGGCCTCGGTCGTTAGGCGCATAGAGCGCACCTATGACCTTCCTTGCTTTAACAGTCATCTACGGTGGCGACCCGACGACGCGACAGATGATTGTTGGAGCAATCATTTTCCTGCTCACATATCTGGTGCCACTAGCTATCATGGCAACGACACTGCATCGCTTTGGTCGCTCTTGGCGGGCTGGCACCGACACTGCGCTTGCTATTGTTTTCACACTCCTCGGCTTCGCAGTTCCCGGCGGTGTACTTGCCGAGGGTCAGGCGCTTTTCTTTGCAGTTATTGCAGTTGGTGCCTCCATCGACATGCTTCATCTCGACAGCCCATTTCGTCAGATTGGCCTTTTCACCCTCATCTTGTCAGCTATTCTAGTCATCGCCACAGTCCAACCGGCTTTTACTCATGCTCTACGTTCCAGCTATCGCCACTAATGCGCCATCCATGCGCTTCAGCGAACGCACTCCGCTGTCACGGCCGAGGTGGCGGTGCACGGGACAAGTGGGGGCCGGTGCCTTTCGGGCGAGCACCCTGCTTCCAGCCTCCGTCTTTCCACCACCATGCAGCCGCCGCGCCAGCTCCGCGCGTCGCTGAGCTTGCGGTCGTTGACGACACCGCACGCATCTCATGAACTCGACGCCTCAGAATGAGTATCAGCCGCTCGCAGGCATGCTTGACGCATTCGTTTCAGGCCAGCAACAATCCCGCGATTACGTCCAATCGATCGAGACTGAGTTCGCGCGGCACTTTGACGAGGATTCTCGATTCGAGGATCTCCAGTATGCGCTTGCCATGTATCAGGGCCACGCATTCGATGTTGAGCAACTCTTGGCGGCCAGCCGAGAAGCCCTCTGCCATCTCAAAACCCAATCCAATGTCACCTAATCCGTATGCGCTGCAGGGCACAGTTCCGGTCGGTCACGCTGCCTGCTTGCCCGCAGAGCCCGCCACGCAGGCATCGCGCCCGCCCTCCGCAGTCTCTGAGCTTGGAATCGTTAGGCGTCGCTCGCGTCTCGTGAAAACTTCCGCGCTTACATTTCTCGCTCTCGCGGCATCCGCTCGTTTGCTCGCTGGCGAGTCTACGCTCACGCAGACTTTTCAGCCGCTTGACGGATTAGGCTCCGGCGAGGTCGTCATTGCGCCGGTCATGTGTCACGACTGGTCTTCGCACTCCGGCTTTCCGACGGCTATCGGACTTATCACCGCCAAGAACATTCCTCCGACGAACGCCCCCATGCCAATTGGCGACATCAACATTGCTTCCGCGTCGGGTCTTATTCTTTTGGTCAGCGAGGACGCCGCAGGCAGGACCGTGATTACGCTCGACTGCCGCGCGCTTCGCGTCCCGCAGCAGTTCGCTTGCACCGAGTTGCAGGCCGTCGGCGCCACGCTGGAGTGTTTGCGGCAGGTCGCCGGCCAGAAGCTCGACACAATGACAATCAAGGCGACACTCAAGCCCGACGGACAGGAAGCCGTTCAGAAGCTCGTTGACGACTTCATCAAGCAACCGAAGCACACACCGTTTCAATGGAAATTAGCGTAAAGGTTAACCTAGGGCGGTGCAGCGAGCCGCTCCGCGCGTCACGAGCCATGCTTCCTTCCTCCGCCTTTCCACCGCCGTGCATGGCTCGCGCCGCCCTCCGCAGTCGCTGACCTCTGGCGTTAGGCTCACTCTATGTCATACGCGATTGATCTCGGTGTCGATTGTAGCACCTCTGAGCAGGTAGCCGATCAAATCGTCGAGCACTTCGACGGTTTCCGCATACTTCTGCCCGCAGATCGAGAAGTGGAGTGTGCCGTCACCGGAAAAGCGCAGAGGCTCAACCACTGGTTTGTTGGCGTCATCCCCAAGGGGATGGGTTACGGCGTGCCGGATTGCAGGCCCGAATTGGTCGAGCCCATGAATTATGAGGCGATCAAGTCGGCCCTGTATGGTCACCTCTCTCTAGTCTCAGGATACCGGCGCGCATGGTTTGCATCGGAGGCTTTCGACTCGTTTACCAGCCCGACACCCGAAGAATTGGCGTGGATCGACTATCCTGAAATGATCTTTGCGAGCCGCGCATTCCCATCAATTCCGACAGGAACCCGAGTTGTGCAGTTTAGCCCCGGCTATTTGCGCGTAACCGAAATCCATCATAGCTGTGAATCAACAATCGCCTAACCCGGGCACTGCGAACGGCTCCGGGCTGCCATGCCTGCTACCGTTTCGATAGGCTCAAGACCCCGAGCCCACCGAGGGGCTCCCCGCAGAGCCCGCCGCGCAGCAGCCATGCCTTTCTCACCCGTCGGCCAGCCCCCGCTATTGCCCGCGCCCTCCGGCGCTGCCCTTCGGGCGACCTGCGGTCGGCTATGTCGCTCCGCTCCGTTCCCTTCCGCCTCTTCGGCCCTCCGCTGTCTCTGAGTTTTCCGTCGTTAGGCGCATAGCCATGTGTTCTCGCAAAGCCACTCTCAGCGTTGTCTTCCTGGTCGCGATCATCGCAGCAGCGTGTTATTTCGACGTTTACAGCTTTACGCAGTATTCCTGCCTTGAATGTCGCGCCACTCTCACCAAGCGCCGGATTTGTGGCATATCTTTCCAGCGCGTCGCCCAGGACCCGTATTCTACCGCCGTCCTGACGCGTAACCCATCACATCAGCACCAGTGGTGTTGGTGCGGCTCGCAGCGAAGCTACTCGCTTGTCACGGTGACGTACTCCTGCGGCCACCAGCATCCAATCTGGGAGCTTTCAGTATCGGTGCAGGCGCAGTATTCTCGGCTCGCGCCCGCATCCGAACTACAAGAAGCGCTTCGCGCCATCGATTCGCCTGATCGGAAAACCGCGGAAGTCGCCGTCAACCAAGTATATGAACGCGTTCTGGATTCCCGATAATGCGCCCTACCAGGCACTCCGGCGAACGGCTCCGGGCTGTCATGCCTGCTGCCGTTTCGACAGGCCGTTTCGACAGGCTCAAGACCCTGTGTCCGCCGAAGGACTCAAGGCCCAGAGCTTGCCGAGGGGCGGACGTATGAGACATTCCTTTTTGATCCTCAGCAGCAGCGCGCTCCTTGGCGGTTGCGTTTTGCCTGTGCCGCATTACACAGCAAATACACTCCAGGCGGCCGGCAGCGTAATCGACGCGAAGACAAAAACTCCCATCGCGAACGCCACCGTTGCAATCCGTGACCACCCAAAGACCCGCACCATCAGCGATTCACATGGCCATTTCGAGACCGCTCGCGACATCTCATTTTGGCCCGTACTGTACATATACCCGATGTCCAGTGACTGTCTTTACGGGGGGACGCTTGTCGTATCGGCATCCGGGTATCTGCCCGCCGAACAGAGGGTGTCTATAATGGCATCGCCCATCAACAATCTACCCCTCGTCACACTCGATCAACCGATTCAGCTTGAGCGCAAGTAATGGAACGCGAGGTCGCCTGGAGCGTGTTCTGAACTTCTGTGCACGCATATCCCTGGGCCAAAGGCCCTGCGCAAGCCAGCCCAGGGCAAGCGAGTGTAACGAAGCACCGCCCTGGGGCAAATGCCCAAACGGGCACTCGCCCCAACGGGGCACGACAACAGACCTGCTTTGCCCCGTTGGGGCATACGCCCTTTGGGGGGCGTTACCCCAGGGCGGTGCTCGTGATACTCGCTTGCCCTGGGCTGGCTTGTTGAGCACCTTTGGTGCGTTCAGGCGCCACACCAGAAGTTCAGAACACGCTCTAACCAAGGCGCCGCGGCGCGCCACTTCGCACTTCCCATGAAGCCCAAGATATTCCTATTCCTGGCTGCATTGCTTGCCGGACTTCTGACGCGTGCGGACGCGGCTCGGCCGCGCCTGCCCGCGGACGTCTTCAGGGCGCTGGACAGGCCCACGGAAATCTCGCTCTACTCCACCAATCCAGATCCGGAAGCTTTCCACTGGTGGTTCAGTCACTGGTTTCACGATTATCGCATCATCGGGCGGGTGTCTGTCGTCGACCCGGTTGAGCGCCGGCAAGTCGCAGCAGTCGTCCGGCACGCGGCCCAGACTTACCTGGGCGAAACGAAGTGCATGTTCAGCCCGCGACATGGCGTACGTCTGTCCAGCGGTCCCAAGACTTACGACTTCCTCATTTGCTTCGAGTGCCTGCAGATGCAGGTTTACTCCGGCGATCAGGTCATAGCCGCATTGAGTATCGGCGGATCTCCCGAAGCTCTAAATCGCATCTTGCATGCGGCACACATCCGCATTGCGCCATGAAACCGTCGCCTACGTCATGACACGCGATGAGATCATTCTGCTTGCTCGCGCGGTTGCGGAGAAAGAAGGCTGGCCTTGGTTGGAGCCAGTCGACGCCAGGCCAGTTCGACGTTATGGCTTCTTCGGCCGACGCAGTTGGCATGTCACCACCAACTATCATGCAATTGGTTGCAACGCACGGATCCAGATCGACGATGAGACCGGAAGCATTATGAGCAGAGGATTTGCACCACGATGACAACGCGGCCCAACCCAGGCGCTGCCGTCAGCGAACGCGCTCCGCTGTCATGGCCAGAGGTGGCGGCGCACGGGAAACTGGAGCGGAGCGACAGGACCGGGGAGGCGGAAGGGACAAGCGGAGGTTGGCCGACGGGCGAGCAAGGCGACAGCGAGCCCGAAGGTCTATCGATCGTTCAATGAGGCCATTATCGCATGCGGAATATCAAGCGGAGTTTCGCCGGCTCTCGGAAGCGCTCTGGGACCAGTTCACCGTCGGCGACACGCCCTTCGAGGAACTGGTCGAGGCCATGTCGGCCGTGGAGAACGAGCTAAACCGCAACGGCGGCGCCAATTGGAATCATGGCGACTACTCCGAATATCTCGCAGCCCTTGAGCGTCACTTGCTTTCAGATGCACAGTTTTCACCGGCTCAACTCACCGAGATCCGCTGGGCTATCGAGGAAATTGCCGCGTGCGGCCGGGAGCTTGACGAGCTTGGCGAGTCTTCTCGCTCCGTCTCCCGCCCGATCGATTGCCTGATCGCTAGAGTCGTTGACTGGTGTCGGACGCACCCTCAGAATTCCACGAACGACGCCTAGAAATCCGTTTGTTCACCTATCTTCTGGAAGGCGATCCAGGGATGGGTCCCGTTCCTTGGGTCCACGTGGCCACCGTGCCCCTCGCGCCAGACGGGAGCTTTTCCGCGGGCATTCATGACTTCCTGGCGGACCCCGTTTTCCAGTCGTACGATCCCAATCCTGTCATGACCGTGCGGGTTCGCAGCGCGAAGACGCAAGACATCCTGCTGTCGCTTTCCACCGACCCAAAAAGTCACTCTCCCAATTCCCCGGCTCAGCACGCCTATCCCGATGTCGTCACATTTTATGCCACGCCTTCCACAGGATATCCGGGCCCCGCAGCGGGGTCGCGAAACGCAGCGCCATAAGAACCGAGGATGCCGCAGCCGGCGCATTTGAGATTCCATCCTCGTAACCAAGCTCCCGTTGTCGTCGAACATCTCCGCAACCAGACCCCGCGATGAGGCACCTCCAAACGCTGCGAACTCGCTCCCGATAATGCACGGCTTGTTGTTCAAGACCCCAGAGTTCGCGTTCCTCGACTACAAGCTCTTCGAGGAGCTGCGACTGCCAGACTTCCACGACATTCCAGACGGCTACGATATGGCAGAACGCCTCGTCGCGGCTGCGCCGGTACTCACCAAGCTTGCCTCAGACGATACACTGTTCCAATGGCTCTTGCGTCGCATCAATCATCTGTCGTCCGGTCGGCTCACCCTCGACAGCGAGCACGGAGACGAGGGCTATTATCCACTGTCCATTCTTGTCACGCGCGGTACGACTCCGGTTGCCGTTCTCAACTTCGAAGGGAGCAACTACGGCATTGAGTGCTTTACCCGCAGCGCTGAGGCTGACGACAGCAACGACGCTGTAGCTGCATTCATCGACGCATGCACCGACAACCCGAAACTGACACGGAAACTTCCCATTCTCGGCGATGATTGACTCTCATCCCGCCATCCAGGCACTTCAGCGAACCGCTCCGGCCGTCACGCGCGGCGGGAAGCTTTATCATCCCGGCACCACAGATGAATTCACGCTCAACGACTTTCCCCATGCGACCGCCGATACCTAACCCGAACGCTGCGAACAGGCTGAGTTTGCGGTCGTTATTAGGTGTCGCCACGCGTCTCCTTTAGTCGAAAGCTTTCATGCGCACATTCAATGCGATCTCATCCTGGTTACTGTGGACCATAGTCGTCCTGTATTGGCTCGGGTCCCTGTTCATTCGCGTCGTGAACACGATTCCTCCTGTTGCCACCGAGCCCTCAAAAGCCGCCAGCTACACCAATCTGTTTTGGTACGGGATGGCGATCTGCTTCGGAGTTGCGCTCGTTCTGCATCTCGCGCTCCGCTTCTACTGGTACCGCCCTCGCCGCTCCCCTGGGTTCGGGTTCTGGTTGCTGAGCATTTTGCTCTACCTTTTTGTCTTAGCTGCCTCTGAGAGCGGCTTTGCTCCCTATTTTGCTGTGGGCGACCGGAGCATCATCCAATGGGTGGGCCTCGCCCTCGGAGCAGTTCTTCTTATTCTGAGCTTCCCTCGCTTGCCCGCCAAGCCGCCGCAACTTCCACCGCCCATTCCCACCCAATGATGCAATTTGCGACGGCCAGCCCGTGTGCTGCAGCGAACCCGGCCATCGCGCTCGGGTTGCAATCCACTGCTCCCGTGGGCCGGGTCGCTGAGCTTGAATCGTCATAGGCGTCATCACGCGCTTCCTGTGAACCCAGCACCTGCAAACGATCTATTGACGTTTCTGCGTCACATTCAGCAACGCCCCGGCATGCATTTCGGCGGTTACGGCGCTTCCATCGGACACCTCCGAGCATTCATCACGGGTTTTCGCCTTGGACAGCAGGCTCCCGATTCCGAGGACATTTTCGACTGCTTCACCACTTGGGTTGCCGATCATTACAACACTGATGAGGGTGGGCCAGATTGGTCGGATCGCCTATTGCACCAGGCGCGCGGCGATGAACGCGCGGCTTTCGACCTGTTTTTTTCCCACCTTGACTCATATCTTGCCGACCGCGCTCGACTGGGAGCAACTGGCATCCGCGCACGGTCGCGTTCAGCGATGTTGCGACGACTAAATCCCGATGAGCCCCACGCCTAGCCCTCCACCGTCGCTAAGTTTCGGTTCGATGGCCGATTGCCCGCGTTTCCTGTGAACGAAGCCCAAAACAACCGAGACTTGATGACCGAGGAACGACGACTCGTTCGTTGGATGCTTGAGCGCGGCGAGCCAGACGTCCCGCAGTTTCTGCCGCAGCTTGAGCGCGCACGGGTTCTTCCCACTCGCTGTCCATGCGGTTGCGCAAGCATTGATTTCAGCATCGATGAATTCATCTCCGTCAGCGCCCCAATGAACCACCACGCAATGCCTGACCATGCGCTCAGCGAACAGGCCTTGGGCGCTTCTGAGCTTGTTCCCAAAACAATAGGCGGTATTTTCCAGACATGATCCTCGAAACCATTCCCGGCGTGAATCGGCTTACGCCCGCCCAAAAGCTTCTTCTCGTGAGCGAGCTTTGGGACGATCTGGCCGCTCATCCGACCGAGGTTCCAGTCTCCCGCGAGCAGATCGCCGAACTCGACCGCCGTATGGCCGCTTACCGCCGCGACCCGAGCCAGGGTACCACATGGGCGGCCATTCAGCAGCGCATCCTCGGCCGGACTCTCGGTGGTGAGTGATCTGATTTTCCTTTTTTCGGCCGATGCCGACATCCAGAGCGCTTACGAGTTCTACGAAGCGGTTCAGCCGGGGCGGGGCGAGGTTTTCATGCGCCACCTCGACGTGGCTTTCGGTCAACTGCGCACCTTCCCGGAGAACGCGCCGCTCTTTCACGAGTCTTACCGGCGGCTGCTCGTGCACGGATTTCCGTACGGCATTTTCTATTCGCTTGAGGGCGGTCGCATCATTGTTTCCGGCGTCATGGATCTCCGTCAGGATCCTCACGCCATACTCCGAAGGCTTAAGTGAGAATCGGACCGGCGATACTCTTGAAGACCGGGGCGAATTCAACATTGATTTGCAGCGCCGGCCGAAACCACACCCTGGATGAACAGCAGAAGGTAGCCATCCGAGCGGCGCTCATCGGGGAGCACCCACGGCTCGAAGAGGCGCTCCACTGGAAGCCCTGAACCCAGGCCGGCTGGCATCATCACGCGGCAGCCTTCATGAGACTTACCTTCTACACCTCCCGCCTTGCTCTCGCCCTCGGCACAGCCGCGCGCCTGCACCACCTCCGGATGGTGCGCGTCGTCGTGCCGGTGGCCGCCCTCATCATGACCTTGCTCCACTTACCCAAGCTGCACGAGCCTGACCGCCCCACCACTGTGGTCGCGGCGATTCTCTATTATGTGATCGTGGCTTTGTTTCTTTCTTTCTGCGGACTCATGGGACCGATGATCGCCATCCTCTTGTCAAAGAAAGCAGGCTCCATCTGCCTGCACACCCTCACGCTGGAAGAGGACGGCTTGCAGGAGGAGACGGAAGTCAATCGCTCGCTGCATTTTTATCGAGACGTGGGACGTGCCTATAAGAGACTGGGAGTCTGGATCATCCCCGCGGGTCCGGGCTGCTTTGTCTTCCGCGAATCCGAAGCCACCGAAGGTCTCCCGGCTGCATTTGCGAAGGAATTGCAGCGGCATCGGCTGGAGAAAGGAAACGCCTGACCCGGATCCTCCCGCGAACGTGTTGGCCTCATATCAATCCCGACGGGATTGAATCGGTGCGGCGGTGTGGGATTGATGCCGCGCGGATCCGGTGAAACCCTTGTCGGGGTTGGGAGGCGGGTTCACCCGGGTGCCCAAGGTACTCTTCCGATTGGGACATCGGTCCAACAGCGGAAACGTCCGTCGAGGCTATCCCCACACGGCGTGCAACCCTTTCAGGGCCCTTTGCAGGGTTGAGTGCTACGCGCTGGAGACCCAGGGTAGCCTCGCAAGCTCGGCAACCTTCTCGCCCACCCTCCGAACACTCCCTAATCCGATTTCACCGCCGGCGAACTCGGCACGCAGGCCATGGACTGTAAATCGAGCGGCGCCTCGTGCGCCGAAGTTTCTGGATATTGTAGTGAGTGTAACTACGTAGCGGTTTTCGCCTCGACAGATTTACGCATTTGTCTGTATAACTCCTGGCACTAAGAGCGGCATGGCGTTTGATCCGAGGGGCTGAGGCCTGGCGGATCGGGCGCGGTAGGAGGCGCTTCTCAGCCGACGACCTGCCATCGCTATGCCACATCCCGCGCTCTCTCCGCGTACGCCGCTGCTGTTGCGCACGCGTTCCTCCCGCTGCATTCTCGCCGCATCTTTCGGCGCGCTGCTGGCCTCGATCACGGTCTCGCCGGCCGCGAATAACGTCTACAAAGGCGGCGCCACTTGGAACCTCCCCACCGCCTGGAGTCTCGGCCATGTCCCCACGACGCTCGACGATCTCTTCTTCGACCATTCCTTCATCAATCCCATGGTCAGCAACGCGCTCGATGGCTCCTACTCCGCGGATAACCCTAAAAACGGGAATGGACTCACCGCCGCAGGCGGAAGCAGCTGACGTGCAGCGAATTCCCATTGCTCCGCAATGAATCTTTTGGGTGACAAGGCTCTGGTTCACAAAGTGTTGTGTTTGAAC
>Ga0105237_10006849_pt1 | contig 12557 bp, 12 predicted proteins | sample KBSC24metaG_FD_81520 | JGI IMG/M metagenome (GOLD analysis project Ga0105237, IMG submission 81520) | Corn rhizosphere microbial communities from Kellogg Biological Station, Michigan, USA - KBS C2-4 metaG | ecosystem: Host-associated > Plants > Roots > Rhizosphere > Soil | place: Michigan, USA...
CCGTTGCACTATTCATCGGCGCCGTCCGCAAGCAGTGAGAGCCATAGAGGACAAGCGCATCGCCACGCGTGTCGTTCCCCGCCGCCTGGCGGTTTGACTTGAGCCGCGGCTCTTCAGATGAAAGACGATCCGACCGCGATCACTTCACGACCTCATACTTGCCGGGCCCTGTCGCGCGAACGATCAGAACCGTCGGCTTTCTGTTGTCGCCATCCGGCGGGTTTTGGAAATCGACGTTGGTCCCAAGAGGGCTGGTGTATTTGAAGCTCGCGAGGACGTCTCGGATCTTTGCCCGATCGGTCGAATTGGTTCGCTTCACGCACTCGACGACCGCGTAGACCGAGTCATATCCGAAGACGGATTCGGACTGTGCCGCCATCGGGAAGGCCTTGTTGTAGCTGTCGAGCCAGTCCTTGAGCTTGCCTTCTGCCGCGTCGACATCGACGCTGATCCATGTATATCCGCCCTTGATGCCGCCGTTGGAAGACTCCCAGACGGACTTGTAGGTCATCGCGCCGAAGCCGCAGAGAACCGGCACCTCGATGCCGTCGTCCCTCACCTGCGCGACCACCGAGCCGACCTGACCTTGCTGGGCTGCCACAAAGAGCGCGTCAGGTTTGTTCTGCTTTATCGTGGCGATTTGAGCCGAAAAATCCTGATCGTTCGCGCGGAATGCTTCGAAGGCCACCAGCGTATACCCAAGCGGACCCTGCTGCTCACGGCAGATATCGGCGTCGGCCTTCTGCAGATCGTGAGTGGACTCGAACAAAACCGCCAGGCGTTTCACCTTCTCGGCTGCGACAAGCGTCTTGAGCATGATGGGCGTCGCAGTGCGTGCGACAGGATTGATACGGTACGACCAGTTGTTCCATTCGCGGATCGGAGCGCCCGAGCCGTTGCTGATGAGTGGAAGCCCCAACTGCTGTGCGACCGGGACCAGCGGCACAAATCCCAAGGACGTGGTCGGCCCAACGGATGCGACAACGGCGGAGTCGGCCGCGTATTGCCTGAACATCAAGATAGCCTGGCGAGGATCGCTCACCATGTCGTTGCTGATCAGCTCGATGGAATATGCGTTACCCGCGCTATCCTTGAAGCCTCCCGCCTTGGTGATTTCCTGCACAGCGAGCACCGTGCCGTTGCGTGCACTAATGCCGGGAGGGGCGCTCGGACCGGTCAACGACTGGATGCTTCCGATTTTGATGACCGTCGCTGCTCGCGCCGACCGAACGAGTGCTGGACTTGCAAGAAGTCCGGTAGCGGCGAGCCCTGCAAGCTTCAGTAGCGAGCGACGAGTCACATCTTGCGTGCGACCGGTTTTCGGCTCTTTCGCAAGGCTTCGTTTGCCAGCCATCGACTTCCTCCCTGATCGGTACTCAAAGGCCGACGCTTGCAATCTTTGCGCTTGCCGATCTGCCCGCTCTTTCGACGAACGCTAGAGATCGTCAACCCGCGCGTCAACTGTGGGGAAAAAATGTTTCCTGGCAGGAACGTGCGCACAGCGCGATCAGTGATTCCTTGCAGTGAGGGCCGCGATGGACTCGCAGTGCGGCCAGCAATCGAGCTCGTCGGACCGCGGCGGGAGAATGTGGAGCGGTTCGCGCAACACGATGTCGCCGGACGCAACCCTTGCAGCGCGGTCGAGGCGATCTATCAAGGCGGACGTCCGCTGCTTGAGCTTTTTCCATTGGCGGCAAGCGAAGTGCGCGTTCGCGCCCGGCTGCAGACCGCCAACCGGGTTAATTGGGAGATGTACCTCAAGGCGGATGAAACCTCGCGGTGCGCTGACTTGTGCAGTCCGTGTTGATCTACGCCAATGGAGGCGTGCCTTAGCGCTTAAGCTCCACGAGTTTGCCCGCCCTCATCGACAGTCTGGCAGTTGGCAGATGCTCCGATGCACAATAGGCGAGGAGGCCCGCACAACGGCACGTTCTGGAATACCGGCAGCACTTTGCGACGACAACGCTCAATTTCCTTAGCTGCTGCAGCGCGGTCGCCTTACCACGTCAGAGTCGTCCGCTGTGCAGTTCTGATCAATTCAATGTCACAACGTTGGAGGCCACAGGGCGCCGACGTACGGCCTCGCGATGGAAGGTGTACAAACCGCACGCCACGATCAGCGCTGCGCCGATGATGCTCCACCGGTCGGGAACGTCTCCGAACACGAGATAGCCGGCCAGCCCACCCCATAGGAGCAAGGTGTATCGAAACGACGCCACGACCGACAGCGGCACGATTCGACACGCTTGAACCATGAGAAGAGTGCCGATCAGCCAACTCACGGCCTGCACGATAACCAGGAAGTGCAGAGGCTGCGTCGGCGGCACCCAGGACTGACCAATCCCCAACATCAGAGCGCCGGCGGCCGTGAGGACCGCGGAATAGAACGTCACCTCAATCGCCGGTGTCCTCTGATCGATGGTGCGCGTGACCGTTTCACGCGCGGCGGCGGCAGCAGATGCCAGCAAGCCAACCAGCGCCCACTTGTCCAGAGCGAACGGATCCGGCTTGATAATCAGGAGCACCCCGCAGAAGCCGCCGATGATCGCGAGCCAGCGTCGATAGCCGACCGGCTCACCGAGAAAAACGGTCGCGATGATCGTCATCATAAACGGCGACATCAGGAGAATGGCATAGATTTCAGCAAGCTGCATATGAACGACGGCGGCCGTGAACCCGAAGATGTTGATGCAGTCGAACACAGTGCGCGCGAGCAACGAAGGAGCGAACGCAGTGCGAAGTCTTGGCGGTTTTCGCATCACGACCATCGCCAGTGCGATCGCGACCGCGATGACTGTGCTCCGGATGAAGATCAGCTCAATCGGCGGAAAATGGCGACCCAGGGCCTTCAGGATGGCGTCTCCGACCGCAAAGGAAAACATGCTGGCGTTGATCGACAAAACGCCACGGAGGGAAGATTCGGATCGGTGCTCGGGGACGGCCATCGTGTAAGTCAGTTGAGGTATCGCAGAGTCAAAATCTGCATCGTGAATGAGGCTTGATGGACGGCGGCCGTAGGCAGCCTTCTATCCGGCCGACAGCCACACATCGCTCGGGCAATGCCCCTCGGCCAACGGGTCGCCGGGATCGATGTAGACCTGGCTTTGGCTCGTGATCCACGCTCTCCCCGATATCTCGGGCACGACCGCCTGGTACGCACCGACCTGCTGCGTGCCCGCGATCTTCGCGCTGAAGGTGGTGCCAAAAATCGATCTGTGAACCATCGACGCGCCTTGGCTGATCGCGCCTTCGGCGAGCAGCAACGCCATGCGCGCGGCGACGCCTGTGCCGCATGGCGAGCGGTCCAGCCGCCCGTTGCCGATAACGGTTGCGCTTATGGTTTCCTTGATCCCGAACGACGCGTTGGTGGTGACAGGTCCCGTCAGGATGACGTTGGCAACACCGCGGATCTTTGGGTTTTCCGGGTGAATGGCGGAGAACTGCTGATTGACCGCATCGCGTATTGCGATGCCCGCCATGACAATCTCTCTCGCCGAGATCGCGGCCAGCGTAATGCCGAGAACGGCGGCCGGCACGATCGCGTAGAATATTCCGCCGTAGCAGATGTCGACGCGGACAGCGCCAAGCCCAGGGACTTCGATCGCTAGATCCCGCTGAAGGACGAAAGAGGGAAGCATGGACAGCGTCACGCTTAGAACTTTGCCGTCGCGGCAGACACATCGCGCCTCGACAAGGCCTCCAGGGGCCTCGAGGACGAGCCGTGTCTCCGGCTCGCGCATTTCACGGATGCCGGTTTCCAGCACGACGGTCGCAACGCACATCGTGTTGGAGCCCGACATTGCCGGGTACTTCGTGGCCTCCATGATGACGAAGGCAAGATCAGCGTCGGGGTTCGAGGTTGGCAAAAGCACATTCACCGCGTGGCAGACAGAACCCCGCGGCTCGAACAACAAGGCGCGGCGCAGCGAGTCTTGCTTGTCGCGAAGGAACTCCATCTTTTCGAATGCAGTCGTCCCCGGAACGTCAGCGATGCCGTCAACGAGGACGTTTCCGACCTCGCCCTCGGCGTGGGTGCCGATCACGGTCACGGACTTCCTGATCCTCATCCTTCGTTCCATTCCCGGCGCGATCAATGCTTACGAAGGCGCCGCACGCCAACCATCGAAGTCGCGACGCGCGATTGACCTGAAGCACCGCATCGCAAAGGCTCCCCGATCGCGGCGGATCGACGCTTCCTCGTTTCTTGACAGAATTGTATTCAATATGAAAGACTTGGATACGATACAAACTGCAGCGCATTGACGCTGGCGCGTCCGCTTGGCGCCGAAGCGACCATTCATTCTGCTCGGCACCGGCGCGGGAGGAGATGAAGGCAGACCAGGCGCCGCACCTCTCGACAGACTTCGGCGATGCGATCGTTGCCCGTTCGAGACAGGATGCCTCGATTGCAGCCAGTCCTGATTGCAGTCAATCTTGCCTATCCGGAAAACTTGCCTATCCAGAAAAAAGGGGAGTTGGAATGAGGACAACAATCAGGTTCGCGGCCGCCGTCTGCATGGCCGTGGGAGTTCTATCGGGGATCTCCTCGAGCGGCGCCAACGCTGCCGACTTCCCCGCAGGCTCGAAGATGGCCGAGCTTGCCAAACTCGGGAAGATCAAGGTCGGTACGCAGACCCAATATCCCCTCATCGGCATGAAGACGCTCTCCGGCTATGAGGGCTTCGACGTCGAGGTTGCCAAGTTGATCGCCAAGAAGCTGGGCATCTCCGAGAGCAATATCGAGTTCGTCCCGGTCACGACGCCGACCCGCGAACCGTTCCTGCAACAGAACAAGGTCGACATGGTCATCGCGGCCTACACCATTACGCCGTCGCGTTGGAAGGTGATCGACTTTGCGGGACCGTATCTGCCGTCTCCAAGCGGAATCATGGTGCAGACTGGCAATCCTCTGAAGGTCAAGGCATTCCCCGACATGGAAGGGAAGCGGCTCTGCGCCCCCAGTGGCAGCTCCCAAGAGGCTTACCTGAGCAAAAATTTTCCGAAGGTTCGGGAGACCGCCGTACTTTTCGACTCGAGTGCAAAGTGTGCTCAGGCCGTGATCAACGGCCAGGCCGACGCGTCAACGACAGACATTCCGATCCTTGCCGCCCTGGCCAAGCAGAACGACGGGAAATTGGAGGTGATCGACTTCCAGTATGATTTGGCGACCTGGGGCATCGGTCTTCCAAAGACCGACGACAAGTCATTCTGCCAGTGGATCAACAAGGCGCTGAGCGAGTCATACAGCGATGGATCCTGGGCAGATGCTTACAAGAAGACAATCGGCACAGTCGTACCTGGAGCGGTTCCAGCACCACCGAAGAGCAGCAACTGTTCTGAGAACGGTTAGAAGCGCATTGATCGTGCGTGCCGCTGGAGCGGCGCCTGATCAATGACGAGAGCGGCGAGTGGTTGGATTTGACTGCTCGCCGCCGATACTCGGCAGAGCTTGACGCCAGCACGAGCATATTGCTTTGAACGAGATTATCGAGGTTCTACCGACACTCCTGCGGAGCTTCGGCACGACGCTCGAACTCGCATTGCTGTCGACCATCGCATCGCTGCTCGTCGGGACCGTCGTGGCGATCATGCGCGTTGCGCCCATCCCTCCGCTCAGGTGGGCCGGTACGGCTTATGTGCACTTCGTGCGCAACACGCCGATCACCATCATCTTCTTCATCATCGTATTCGGCCTTCCCCAAGTCGGCGTCATCTTTTCGTTCTTCTGGTTCGCCGTGCTGGTTTTGACGCTCTATACGGGCACATTTGTCGCGGAAACGGTACGCGCGGGCATCCAGGCGATCCCTGCTGGCCAGATCGAAGCTGCACGATCCATCGGGTTGTCTTTCACGCAGGTGATCCGCTACGTCGTTCTGCCGCAGGCGCTGCGCAACGTCGTGCCGCCGCTGGCAACAGTGTTGATCGCGCTCCTGAAAAACACCTCCGTCGCAAGCGCCTTCGGTGTGGCGGAAGCCATCAACTCGATGACGAATCTGGTCAATGTGCACAGCACCGTGGTGCTGGGAATCATGGGCGCAACTGGCTTCGCTTACATCAGCCTGGCGCTGCTCCTCGGGCGAGCCTTTGCGTGGCTCGAGCGAACGGTGGCGATCGTTCGATGACGACCGCCAATCTCTTCGACCAGCCCGGACCGAAAGCGGCGCGACGCATTACGCTGTTCACCATTGGCGCTGTCGTGTTGATCGCCATTGTTGTGGCCTATGCGGTGATGGAGCTTGCCGCGAGGGGGCAGTTCGATGCGGCGCGGTGGTCGCCGCTGACGAACCCGAAGCTTATTCTCTTCCTGCTGCAAGGCCTCCTGAACACATTAGGAGCGGCCGCCGTATCCCTTGTCCTTGCGCTCGTGATGGGGATTGGACTGGCGATCGGACGCCTGTCCGACGTGCGATTTGTTCGCGGGCCTTGCGTCGTCATCGTGGAATTGGCACGCGCCGCACCGGTGCTGCTGAGTATGCTGTTTCTCTTCCTGGCGTTCCCACTCGCGTTCCATATCGATCTGTCGGCGTTCTGGACGGTCGTTCTCGCTCTCACGCTCTACAACGGAGCTGCCATCGCCGAAATTGTGAGGGCGGGTGTTCTCACCTTGCCGTCCGGCCAGCAGGAGGCCGCCTATGCGATCGGTCTTCGCTGGTGGCCGACGATGCGATTGGTTCTTCTCCCGCAGGCCTTGAGGGTGATGCTCCCGGGGCTGATCGGCCAGCTCATAGTCCTGATCAAGGACAGTGCGCTTGGATTCATCGTCGGCTATCAGGAACTCGCCGCGCAGGCGCAATCTGCGGCGCTGCTGTTCAACAATCCGCTGCAAACCTATGTGGTGGTGGGCCTGGTGTTCGTCCTGCTGAACTCTGCCCTGTCCTGGGTGAGTACCTATGTCAGTGGGCGACAGGTAGGCGCCGATAGTCGCGACCAAGCGATCACCACCGTCGGACTAGAGCCTGAAGCCGCGGCAGCTTTGCGGGCGTTGGATGTCGAGCGCCGGATGGGGCGATGATGTCGATGTCCGACTCCATAATCGTGCTCGAGAAGGTCAATAAGTGGTTCGGGCCGGCGCACGTCCTGCGCGACATCGACTTGAGCGTCGGCTTTGGAGAGGTGGTCGTCGTTGCCGGCCCATCAGGCTCGGGCAAGTCCACGATGTGCCGAACCATCAACAGGCTCGAGACAATCAACAGCGGCGCGATCCGGGTGAATGGTCAGCCCCTTCCCGAAGAAGGCAAGGAGCTTGCGAACCTTCGATCCGAAGTCGGAATGGTGTTCCAACAGTTCAATCTCTTTTCGCACCTGAGCATCCTCGACAACGTCGCGCTGGGGCCTCTCAAGGTGCGGAAGCAATCCAAGGCCGAAGCAGGAGAGCGCGCGCGGTGGCTGCTTGACCGTGTGGGCATCGGGGATCAGGCACAGAAATACCCGGCGCAACTCTCAGGCGGCCAACAGCAAAGAGCGGCGATTGCGCGCGCGCTGGCCATGGACCCAAAAGTCATTCTGTTCGACGAACCCACGTCCGCTCTCGATCCGGAGATGATCAACGAGGTGCTCGACGTCATCGGGAAGCTGGCCGAAGACGGCATGACGATGCTCGTCGTTACCCACGAAATGGGTTTCGCGCGGCAGGTCGCGGATCGTGTCGTGTTCATGGATGCAGGTCAGATCGTCGAGCAGGCTCCGCCCGAGATCTTCTTCACGCGACCCGAAACAGCACGGGCGCGCGATTTTCTTGCGAAAATCTTGAAGTGAGGCCTCGATGAGCAGCCGCGCACTTTCGTCCGCGCTCGGCCCCAAGGCGCTCGCCCCCAAGGCGCCCGCCCCCAAGGCGCCCGCCCCCAAGACATTCGCGCGTGATGATGCTGCCGCAAGCTTGGGGAGGGCGTGAAATGGCCAAACGTGCTCTTCGCCGAAAGGGTCCGCCCGCCCTGGAGCTTGACGGTTTGCGGACAACCTCCGCTCCTGACCTTGTGCGCGAGGGGTTGAGGCGCGCGATCTTCAGTGGGGAGCTGGTTTCCGGCATGCAGCTACGCCAGGACGAGCTCGCGGCTCGCTTCGGTACCAGCCGCATTCCCGTGCGCGAAGCGCTGCGACAGCTCGAGACAGAGGGACTCGTGAAGCTTCAGCAGAACCGCGGGGCTATTGTTGCCAGCCTGTCGCTGGATGAGGTTCTGGAAATGCTGGACATTCGCATCGCGCTGGAGTGTCGCGCCTTGCGTCTCGCCGTTCCGAACATGGTCGAGAGTGATTTCGAGCAAGCACGGGGGATCCTCCGATCCTACGATGCTGAACCTGACCCGGCGAGCTGGGGTGACATGAACTGGCGTTTTCATGAAACGATCTACATACCGTGCAATCGTCCCAAGCTGCTTTCAATGATCGAGTCCAACTACGGACATGTGGGCCGATTCACGCGCGTTCAAGTCTCTCTCGCAGCGGGAAAAGAACGGCCGCAGAGCGAACACTGGCAGATCTTGAAACTGTGCGAGGCAGGGGCCAGTGAGAAGGCAGCGCAACTTCTTGAAGCGCATATTCTGCATACACAGAAGTCCTTGAAGGCAGCAGCTCGCCGCGTCAGCAGGCCCTGAGCTGGCTGAGATTAGATGATCCCCACTTCGGCGCAGGGCTCGCCGTTCGGGACGCGTGACCAGCCGAACCGGGCGAGATCGATCGTTTCATATCGCCCATCCAGAATGAGCTCGGCGATCGCGCGCCCGCAGCCCGGCGCGTGCATGAGGCCATGACCGGAGAATCCAGCCATCAGATAGAAGTTATCCAACCTGCCGCTCCACGGCCCAATGATCGGCGTCGCGTCGAACTCATTCTGGTCGTAGAGCCCGGGCAGGACGTTTTTTTCTTTCGTTTTTTCGAATTGCGGGAACCGCTCGGCCAATGCTGGCCACACCACGCGCTGGAAGTAGTCGTGGTCGACCTCGAAGTTGTACCCTCTCGGCTCGTCGAGTGTCGGAACGCCACCCGAGTAGCCCTTCCCTTCGGGTCGAAATGCCAGTCGCCTGACGTCCTTGATCAAAGGCAGCGGCTCGATCTGCTCCTCGGCCTCGAAATAGTGCTCATAGCGTCGCATCGGCTCGATCGGGACCTGCCATCCTGCCATCGCGCAGATTTCCTTGGCCCACGCTCCGGTAGCGTTGATCACCACGTCGGCATGGAGCGTCTCACCGGATTTCAGTCGAACCGCGGTGACCCGCTTGCGCGCGATGTCGAGCCCGACGGCTTCGTCGTTGACGAGTTGCGCCCCGAGTGACCTCGCTTTCTTTCGAAAGCCCTGGAGCACAGCGTAAGGATCAAGCCAGCCGTCATCAGGCGAGAGCACGCCGGCACCAAGGTCGTGCACATTCATCGACGGAAACCGCGCCTTCAACCCCTGTTGATCCAGCCAAACGACGCGAACTCCGTTCTGGCGCTGCGTCTCGAAGTTTCGTTCCAGGATCTTCGTGGCTGTCGGCGGTACGATGAAGAGGTATCCGCCTTTCCGAAATCCGATGGGCGCCGCCTCGCCATCGACTGACATGTCGGTCTCGAACTGTTCGAAAAACGGGATCCCAAAATTCGAAAGCGCGATGTTCTCGGGCAGCGAGAAGAGTCGCCGGACGCCTCCCGACGCGCGAGGCGTCGATGCGAACTGATAGGTCGCGTCTCGCTCGACGACCGCCACAGAGCAGGAGGCTCGCGGATGGCGCCGCAAGAAATAAGCCGCTGCCAGGGCGATGACACCGCCGCCAATTATCGCAACATCGGCACGCATCTTGTTCTCCTCAAGCGACCAGTGCGCGATCCCGAAAAGTGGATGCCGGTTTTCGGACAAGATCGCGCACCAACAAAAGAAAAAGCCGGTATCTGATTCAACGCAGTTGGTCGGACACCGGTGTCGCGGGTAGCATGGATTGCATCCACAATGATTACATTTTATACAATCATTTGCCAGAGTGGTTGGCCGTGCTGGGCCATCAACGGATTGGGAAGCGGGCGCCATGAAGTCGCATGATGTCGAAGTTCTTGTCGTCGGCGCCGGCATCGCGGGGATCGCTGCCGCGTACTTCCTGGCCACGCAGCACGGCCGGACCAGGCTGCTGATCGTCGATTCAGCCCAACCGATGACGCTGACGTCGGCGCAATCGGGCGAGAACTATCGCAACTGGTGGCCTCACCCAACGATGACGGAATTTACCGATCACAGCATTGGACTGATGGAGGAGATTGCGCGGCGGACCGACAACCGTATCCACATGACGCGGCGCGGCTACATGCTTTCAACGCGCAACGCAAAGCCAGACAGGCTCATCGCGCAACTCTATGAGGGATATGGCGCAACCGCCGATCGCTCAATCCGCGTCCATGACGAAACGCCTGCGACGCGCTACCAGCCTCCTGACTCCGCTGACTGGCAGAGCGCGCCGAACGGAGTCGATGTCTTGCTGGGCCGCGACCTGATCCACCAGCACTATCCCTATCTGGACCCCGAAATCGCTACGATCCTGCATATTCGCCGTGCTGGCGACATCAGCGGCCAGCAGATGGGCCAATATATGCTCGAGCAGATCCGTCAGCGCGGCGGACGCTTCAAGCAGGGCCGCGTCACCGCGATCCAAAAAGGCGCGCGGTTCACGATCGACCTGGAGGTCGATGGCACGGTCGAGTCGGTAACGACTGATGTCATCGTCAACGCCGCCGGCCCCTTTGCGGCCGAGATCGCGGCACTGCACGGCGAATCCTTGCCGCTGCTGAATGTTCTTCAGCAGAAGATTGCGTTCCCCGACAAGCAAGGAGCCATTTCACGACGAATGCCATTCACGATCGACCTCGATGGCCAGGCCATTGCTTGGGAGCCCGAGGAGCGCGAGGCGCTCGCTGCTGATCCAACGCTCGCCAACCTGCTTGCGCCGATGCCAGGCAACATGCATTGCCGACCCGATGGCGGAGAAGGCGGACAATGGATCAAGCTTGGCTGGGCTTACAATTCAACCGCGAGCACGCCCTCGCGCGATCCACGCCTCGACGACAATTTTCCCGAGATCGTCTTGCGAGCGGTCAGCCGAATGCTCCCGGCGCTGAGATGTTATCTTGGCACATTGCCCCGGGAGCGCACCCATTATGGCGGATTCTACACAATGACAGCGGAGAACTGGCCGCTGATTGGCGCGCTACGCACACCGGGCGCCTTCATCGCGGCGGCTCTGTCGGGCTATGGGACAATGTCGGCATGTGCGACCGGCGACCTGCTTGCGCGAAGCGTGGCCGGCGCCGCGCTGCCTGCTTTCGCAAAGTCGCTGTCGCTTGCGCGCTATGACGACGACAAGCTGATGTCCGCGCTGCGCGGTACGGAAAGTCGAGGATTGCTCTAGCTCCCGTGGGTGACATGGACGAAACCGTCACGCTCTCAATCGGCGAGCTTCGAAAGCTGGTACAAAGTGCCCTGCGGCGCGGCGGTGTGAGCGAACGGAACGCCTCGCCGATCGCCGAGACAATGGTTGTCTGCGAACGCGACGGCGTAAGGAGCCATGGGCTACTGCGGCTTCCAGGCTTCATCCGGTCCGTGCAGACAGGTTGGGCCGACGGCCGCGTACAGCCGCGGATGCTCGAAACGACACCGAGCTTGTGCGTCGTCGATGCGGGGAATGGATTCGCGCAGGTATGCTTGTCGCACGTTCGTGACGGGTTGATGCAAATGGCGCGGACGGCGGGCGTGGCTGTCCTGCTGACGCGCAATTCTCATCACTTCGCCGCGCTATGGCCGGACATAGAACCTTTCGCAGAGCAAGGGTTCATCGCGTTGACGTGCGTCAATTCGAAAAAACGGATGGCTGCCTGGGGTGGAGCAAGGCCAATCACGGGAACGAATGCTGTCGCCTTTGCGTGCCCCCGCGGGGGCCGGCCACCCATGGTATGGGACCAATCATCCAGCGTGATGTCGCAAGGCGATCTGTTGCTTGCAGCCCGCAAGGGCAGCGCCGTTCCGTTGGGTGCAGGCTGCGACGCGAATGGTGATCCGACAACCGATCCATCCGCCATCCTTGATGGCGGGGCAATATTGCCGTTTGGAGGCCACAAGGGTGCTTCGATCGCCGTCATGGTCGAAATCCTTGCGGCAGCACTCACAGGTTCACCGTTCGGCTTTGAGGACACGTCGCCCGGCGCCGCCGGAACGACATCGAAAGGCGGACAGTTCATTCTCCTCATCGATCCGGAGCGAGGTAATTCGCGCTTTGACGCCCGGGCGAATGAGCTCATGACTGCAATTATGGGAGCTGGCGCGGACCGTTTGCCTGGGGACCGCCGCTACCGGCATAGGCTGGCGAGTATCCGTGATGGCGTTCGGATCGCACGATCCGACTTTCAATCCCTGCTGGAATTCGCCGGAGCAGCCCGGGGTTAGAAGATGCGTGGCTGGCGTTCCTGAGCTGAATTTCATCCTTCATCCCTGATCCGCCGCAATCTGCTCCCTGATGCGCGCGCCGAATTCGCTGCTCAATTGCATAGGATTTCCAGAAATGCCCAATCGACGGGAGAACTGGGTAAGCTAGATGATCTCGGAA
>Ga0105237_10006850_pt1 | contig 12557 bp, 16 predicted proteins | sample KBSC24metaG_FD_81520 | JGI IMG/M metagenome (GOLD analysis project Ga0105237, IMG submission 81520) | Corn rhizosphere microbial communities from Kellogg Biological Station, Michigan, USA - KBS C2-4 metaG | ecosystem: Host-associated > Plants > Roots > Rhizosphere > Soil | place: Michigan, USA...
CCCTCCCACGTCAGAATCAAGCATCGGACAATCCACCGCCGCAGCAAACGGCCCAGAACGGACCGCCACCCGCCGCAGCGCCGCCGGAACCCGCGCCACAACCCGCACCCGCCCCGGTCGTCGAGCAACCGAAGCCAGTCGAGCAAGCGCCGCCACCCCCACCCGCACCGCGCCAACCCGCGACAGTCACCATCCCCGCAGGCACCTCGCTTTCCGTTCGCTTGGATGAAGCGATCTCGACAGATAATCGGCAATCCGGCGATCAGTTCCGAGCCGTCCTCGACCAGCCGCTCGTAGTCGACGGTTTCGTAATAGCGGAAAGAGGAGCGCGCTGCCTGGGCCGCCTCGTCGAAGTCGAAAAGGCAGGCCGCGTAAAAGGTTTGGCCAAACTCACACTCGAACTCACCAGCGTGACTTCATCCGACGGACAGCGAGTCACCCTGCGGACCTCCCCATTCACCAAGGAAGGCCCAACATCGAAAGGACGCGACGCAGGTGAAATCGGCGGTGGAGCTGCGTTAGGCGCAATCATCGGAGCAATCGCCGGAGGAGGACGAGGAGCGGCCATCGGAGCCGGAGCCGGCGGAGCCGCGGGCGCCGGAGGAGTAGCGATGCAGCGAGGCAAGGCCGCCACACTGCCCATCGAAACCCGTCTCACCTTCCGCACACAGGAACCCGTAACGGTAACCGAGCGCCTGCGCAACTGATTTTGCACAGCCAAACAATCGATGCCGAGATAGAGAAGCGATTCACCGAGCCGGACCGTGAGATGGTCCGCGCCCTGCTCTCAGATTGCGAGGGTGATCGCTTAGCGCTCGCCATTCTCCGATTGTCCCGAGGCAAGGTGGCGCGAGTCGAAGAATTGGTGGAAGCCGCCAGGCGCGACTACCGGGATGTACTAGCCTGGGCATCAAAGCCCACGCGCAGGTACGTTGTTGGCCTCGTCCGCAAGGGACCCAACTGGGAGCCAAGAGACGAGAACGGCAGGACTCATCTCAACGGGAAGCTATTGCGGAGTTGGAAAGAGCAGGGTGCAATTTTGGTGGGCGGCTGGTTCATGGATTTCGGCGACCATCGCGGGCTCTACATTTTCAACGTAGACTCCATAGAAGAGGCCCAAACCCTGGTTCAATCCGACGAAGCCATCCGATCAGGCAAGTTGATTTTCGAATTTCATCCGTGGCTCGCCCCGGCTGGCCTAAAGATCGCTTCCCCAGACGAACTCTGACAGTTTTAGCTGCGTTGCAGTTGCAGTTGTGGAATGCACTCGAAATGCCGATCACGCGTGATCAGCAATAAATCATGCTCCAATGCAAGCGCGGCGATCCAGAGATCATTATCGGGAACCGGAGTACCAGCACGCTTGAGTTGAACAAATAATCGCGCGTACTGCTCCGCTGTCTCCCGGGTAGGATGTAAAACCGCAACTGTTGTCCTGGAGAGGAACTCTTTCAGCAGAATCGCATTCCGGTTTTGTTGCGTTCCACCATAGAATCCGGCCTTGATCTCCCCCAGCACGAACAGCGGGACCCAAACTTCCTCACAACTTCCCAGCCACTCTGCCAGAGCACCGTCGCCGCGAAAAACATCCATCAGCCGGTCGGTATCCAGCGCGACTCTCACTTCCATTTATCCGGATCGATTTGACGTTGCGAAGCGACGATCTCGTCAAAACCGGGATCAGGAGTCCACCGGCCCACTAAGTCTGAGAAGTCCGCTTTGCGGTGTTGTCCGACCGTCGCGACAGTCAGTTCATCAATGATCACCTGATTCAGGCTCTGACTCCGCTGAGCAGCTTTCTTACGGAGGACTTGGTCGACCTCTCGGGGAACGCCCCGTATAGTGTACTGAACCGATCGTGCCTGCTTCTTCATGCCTACATGATAGCGCTACATGCAGGCACGCTGGCGTTTAAGCTCAGACTTCACAAGATTTTCCCTTTGGCTGCCGCGTTTGCCAGACCACCAACCATCTCTTTACGTGCTCATCGATACTGGTCATCGCGTCGGACTTGGACGGTTTCCAATCGCGTAAATCGCCCGGAATACACAGATTCTGGTCGGTAGCAAGATAAACCAAAGTGGATTGGACCCGTGCACGTGAATCTGGATTTTCCGTGCGCAACGCCTGGGTCAGTTCAGCTTCCCACGAGACGGTCAACGATCGGCTTTGAACAAGAATCGCAAGCAGGCGCTCGACCGTCTCTACCGGTACATCGTCGTATTGCAGTCTTGCTGCGATTATCCGCAGGTTAGGCTCGGGTTCCCCCTTGATACAGTCCATCAGGTGGACTTTCGCGCGCGCACGGTCTGCATTCGTCGCGTTAGATTTTTCCAGGCGCCAGAGGTAGTACCTGGCCGCGTTATCGCCATTGAAGAGTCGCGGCCCCCACAGAGCACACGTGATAACAACTACCAGCCACACACCGATTGCCCGGACCGTTGTCCGGCCCTCCTTCGCATACCACAAGTATTGAGGTCTTGAGATAATTTCATGCCGGTACAACAGATAATCGGAATCAGGCACACCTATGAATCTGCGGTACAGCAACGTGATTTGTTTCTCACGGACGCCGTCCGGTCCAAACAATGCCTGATTCTCAGGCGTGCTGAGTGCATTGAACTGGGCATCCAGCGCCTGCGCCTGCGCTTCGGTGCCCTGCATCAACGCCAACTTGCGTAACCGCTCAAGTTTCTGATTGTCCGCTCTTATCCCGTCGATCACCGTCTGGGCGAATCGAGCGCCGTTCACTTTGACGCGATCAAGAATACGTTCGGCAGTCCGGTTCGCCCACTTCTGAAATGGTTGCCACCACTTCGTTACGTCGACCGGCGCGCTGATTGTGGAAGATGAAGCTGTCAACACCTGCTGGTAACCGAATCCCACCAGTAAAGCGGCAAACAGCGAGGTATCGTGAATCGCATCGGTACGGTCGAGGAGCCAAAATAGCGCGACAGGTATTAGCGCATATCCTCCGAACAGTCCCCAAATGCTGAGCGTGCCCCAAGCGCCTGGCTTACCTTCGAAGAATCGCCGAACCTGCACGTAAGCGACGATGAGCCCGGCGAACAAGACGACTCCGTAACAGTACAGCGCCTCCAGGTCGGGCGAGACGGCTATCGTATCGGCCATCGCTCGCTACATAGATAAATAAAGGGATGTCAAGCTTCGCGCCGACGGAAGCAGCGTGAACCACGTATCCAAAAACCCGTTCGGGCTCAGGTCTCCTTTATAAGACACGAGGCCGTTCTTGATAAGTGTTTCGATCGCTCCAATCAATACCTTTTCATCCATCGAGGTGGCGTATAAAAGACGAGATCCGCTCAACACGTCCCCGCCACTCAAGACTCGCAGGACCTGCTTGCTGGCATCATCTAGCTTTTCGACAATCACTGACGAACTCCATTTCCAATTATACGGGGAACGTAGTGCCCCCCACTACACCACATAAACTCGGCCCCGATGAGCCCCAATCAAAATCTGAAACAACCGATGCGACACCAACTCATGCAGAGTCAATAGTTCCCGATTCGCCGCCACAATCGAATCCGCATCCCGAGTTCCACCACCCTCGCCCCCAGCCTTCAAAGCATCCGTAGCCTGCTTGATCACCGGATCGGAAATCGCATCGCCCGCCATCTCCCACAAAGTAATAAACCGGTCCACCGCCGTAGGGAAACTCACCTCAAACACACCAACATTGCTAGTCGTCCGTGGAGGCTTGAAGTCCAAATTAAAGGGCCCACTGTAATCATGACTACGCAACATCACGAGCACATTCAGCCAATCCAGCGGATTCACCAACCCCACGCCGAGATCCACATCATGCTTCAGCCGGTACCCATCATTAATATCGAAATGCCACAACTTGCCCGCCACCAAAGCCCGTGCAACAGCAGCGCGCGGCGCACCACCCCACATCAATTCATGCAGATATTCCGGATTCAAACCCACCATCTCCGGATGCGTCAATAAACCCGACGCGATAAACGCCAGCATCGCATCGCTGGTAGGCAGCAAAATCTCCGCCGCCGGCTCAAACGGCTTCGCCTCCAGGCAATGCTTCAGCGTCGGACGGCCCTTCTTCGCCGCAATCTCAATGTCCGCCTCGCAGGCCGCATTCAACCCATCGGCATACCACTTCAGCGTCTCGGTCTCCTCCACCGCCCCCTGCACCTGATAACCCAGCGACCCCGGCCAGTACACCGCAAACTGCGCACCCAACTCATGTCCGATCGCCACCGTATTGCGCAAACGAAACGCCGCATACTCCCGCACATTCGGCGATTCCGCCGCCGGACTCGCCGCCCACACCGCATGATGAAACGTCTCCGTCGTCACCATTGAGCACTTCAGTCCGTTCTTTTTCAGCGACGCCTTGATCCGGTCCACCGTCGCATCCTGCCGCGCCGTTCCGATATCGTTCGTCGCAATCACATCCGTATCGTGCGTGCACCAGTAGCCGATCCCAATCTTATGGAATTGCTCCATCACTTCTTCGAATGTCACCGGCTTGCGAGTGGGAGCATGGAACAGAGCCTGCCCCTCATAAGCCGCCGCCCATTGCGGCCCGGTAATGAAATATTGCCTTCGGACTTTTGGCTTATAAGCGCCGCCACACGCCTTGGTCAATCGGCTGACAAGAGCCTGTTGCTTCTCAACTGGGATGGGTTTCATTGTATGTCATGATAATGCACCCCACGAGCGAATTCTGATAGTCTCATCGCATGCCAACCACCCGACGGCAGTTTCTCGAAACCACATTGGGCGTTGCCGCCACCGCCGCGCTCGCTTCTCCCGCCGCGTCCCCTTACCGCATCGGCATCACCACAAACACCCGGGGAGGCTGGGAAAACGACGTCTTTCTCTCGTTCCGCGAAGCGCGAGAAGCCGGCTACCGCAACGTCGAGTCGTTCCTGCATTACTTCACCAGTTATATGGATAAGCCGCAAGAACTCCAGAAGAAAATCGACGAAATCGGAGTTCGCTTCGTCACCATTTCAAACGACGGAACCATCGACACGCACTTCGAAGACCCCACCCGTCACGAAAAAATCATCGAACAGCATATCCAACTCGTGCGCTTCATCAAAAAGTTCGGTTGCGATCACTTGAAGATCAACAGCGGCGCACGCCGCGAAACCGGAACCACAGCCGAAGACCTGAAGCACATCGCCGCCGTCCTCGACGAAGTCGGCAAACGCACCAACGCCGAGGGATTAAAATTCGCCATTCACGCGCACATGTGGTCGCAAATCGAGAATCGCCGCGAGACGGAATTCATCATGGAGAACACCGACCCCAAACAGGTCTGGTTCGTGCTCGACACCGGCCACATCACCATGGCCGGCATGGACCCCGTCGCTCTAGCCAAACAACTCGGCCACCGAATCATCGAATTTCATCTGAAAGACGTGAAACCCGAATACCGCGGCGGAGCCAGGCAACGGATCGTGCATCACGAGCCCATGACTCACCCCGTCTTCTTCCCGCTCGGCGAAGGCGGAGTGGATTTCAAGGGCCTAATGGCGCACCTTGAAAACACCGCCTGGCGCGGCTGGCTCACCGTCGAACTCGATTCATCGCCCTTCAAGCCACCAAAAGAAAGCGCCCGCATCAGCCTTAGATACCTGGAGGATAAACTAGAATTGAGCGTCACATGATCGGAGTCGAGGAGTATCACTCCAATCCGGACTACAAACACTGCGAATATGTAGACGGAGAAGTTGTAGAGCTAAATTGGGGGACCGGTCCGCACTCCTCAATCAAAGCGAACTGTTGCGCACTCGTGCTAAATCACGTTGATACACTCGATCACGGTACGGTGGCCGCCGGGCTTCATTGCCGCCTGACGGTAAACGGCGGGATTCGATTCGGGCAACCCGATATCTGCGTCTCCTTCGATCCCCACATCCGCCCAAGGAACTATCTCGAAGGAGGCCCGGAATTCGTGATCGAGATTCGCTCCCCGGACGACACCATCCGCTTTCGAGTTCGCAAACTCGAAGAATATTTCGCCAACGGTTGCAAACTGGCATGGCTGGTCTCTCCGGAAGAGCATACCGTCGAAGTATTCACGCCTCTCGGACACGTCCAAATTCTCGGACCCGGCGACACGCTCGACGGCGGAGACGTTCTTCCAGGGCTCGCAGTTCCTGTAAACGAGGTCTTCGAATAATGATCGCGCACGTACCCGTCAAGCACATCACAGTCGAAGAGTATCTCTCCAATCCGGACTACGAGCACTGCGAGTACGTTGATGGCGAGGTCGTGGAGCTAAATTTGGGAACCATCACGCATTCCACAATCCAAGGAAGATATTCCCTCTACATAGGAATGCATCTATTGACCCTCGGTCGCGGGGAAGTTGCGCCTGAGCTGCGTTGCCGCTTGGTAGTGAACGGCAAGACGCGCTTCCGCCAACCGGATCTTAGCGTACTCTTCAGTCACGAAAAATCGGAGAACGATTACCTCGAGGGAGCCCCCGAATTCGTCATCGAAGTCCGCTCTCCCGACGACACCATCCGCGAACTAACCCGCAAAATCGACGAATACTTCGCCAACGGCTGCAAACTCGCCTGGCTCATCCTCCCCGAAGAACAAACCGTCGAAGTCTTCACGCCCGCCGCCCCCACGAAAGCCTTCGGCCCGGGCGACAAAATCAATGGCGGAGACGTCATCCCAAACCTCAAAATCGCCGTAGCCGATCTGTTCGCCCCCGCAAAGCGCCCGCGCTCAAAAAAGGCGCCAATCTAAAAGCGGACGCGCGGATGAGCGATCAGCTAGCAACCGTGGAAATGTCCCGGTTCAACTGCGCCTCACCAAAGAGGGGGCGCGGAAGGCAATAGCCCGGCTGACTCTGGCAGAAAACAAGGAAAAGAAGGTAGCGATCGGAAGCCGAGTTTCACCCATTGGGTACGACGCGATCCTCCGGCAAGCGCGAGGCAATCGCGGCGATTGGGAAATAGCGATTTCCATTGAGGCATCGTAAGCAGCGGTCATCACGAAAGCGAGGCCGATGAACAAAGAAGGTCGTAGCGCAGTTCGGACGAATGAAACGGCGAAAACGGCAAGGGCCTCGTTGTCGTAGAAAGTTTCGAGGAAGTGTCGCAACAGTTCGCGGCGTGGACTCATGCAGCCACAACGTCGAGCATGCGCCTGGCTATCAAGTCCGCGTCTTCGGTTTGCGTCAGCCCGGCGAAGACGTCCTCGAGCGACGATTTATCGTTACGTTCGCGGAGACGAGCGACGGAATCGTGCGCCACGACGCGGCCTTTGCTGAGGATAAGAACTTTGCCGCAGACCTTCTCGACTACTTCGAGCAGATGCGAGCTGCGCGCGATCCAGGTTTCGGTCTACCGCGGGTTCTCGGAACCCGCGACGTAAAGCTAAGACCTCACGATACAAATCGTCACCGTGATTGACGAACAGCTTAAGCACTCGCGCTTGTGCGCGTCCTGTTGGATCCTTAAGATCACGCTAAACCAGGTGCTCTTGAAATGAGAGGTGCGGGAAGGTGATCGTTTTCCACTAAGGGCCCGCGATACGAGGTCAATAGCATTGATCTGTCCTTCAGTGATCCTGAGCGAGGGCGGAAGGTTTCTATGCGGGCTTTGCGTCTTTGGAGAAAATTTCAAATTAAGCTATTGAGGAGATTTCTGGGAGGAAGCTGGTTCCGTGTTGGATTTTGGTGCCGAAGTTTTCGGCTACGGTTTGGCCGATGTCGGAGAGGGAGGCTCGGGTGCCGAGGTTTTTTCCGTGGCGTGCGGACTGGCTGTAGACGAGTAGGGGCACGTATTCCCGGCTGTGATCTGTGCCGGGTGTCGTCGGGTCGCAGCCGTGATCGGCTGTGAAGATCAGCAGGTCGTCTGGCTTCAGGGCCGCTAGCAAGTTTGGAATCCAGGCGTCTATTTCTTCGAGGGCTTTGGCGTACCCTTCTACATCGTTGCGGTGGCCGTAAAGCTGGTCTCCGTCTACGAGGTTTACGAAGATCAAGCCTTCCGGTGTTTCGCTCATCGCTTCGAGCGTCTTGACCATGCCGTCGGCGTTGTTTTTGGTCTTGTCGTATTCGCGGATGCCTCGGCCGAGGAAGACATCAAATATTTTTCCGATGCTGTGAACTATGACGTTGCGCTGGTCGAGTTGATCGAGCAGCATTCCCCTGGGTGGGGGCACAGCGAAGTCCTTGCGGTTCGCGGTTCGGGTGAAACCGCCGGGCTCTCCGATGAAGGGGCGGGCGATGACGCGGCCGACTTCGTAAGGACCTCGGAGTATTGCGCGCGCGGTGTCGCAGATTTTGTAGAGCTCCCAGAGCGGAATCACGTCTTCGTGGGCGGCGACCTGGAAGACGCTGTCGGCCGAGGTATAGACGATGGGCGAGCCGGTGCGGACGTGTTCCTCGCCGAGCTCCTTTATGATTTCGGTGCCAGAGGCGGCTTTATTTCCGATGGAACGGCGGCCGATTCGGTTTTCGAATTCGTTGATGATCTCGGGTGGAAATCCGTGCGGGAAGAGCGGGAACGGTTTTTCGAGATGAATGCCGACCATTTCCCAGTGTCCGGTGGTGGTGTCTTTGCCGGGTGAGGCGAGGGTGCAGTGGCCGTAATTGCCGAGCGGTTCGTCGATGGGTTCCAGATCCGCCAGCGGCTTAATGTTCGCGAGGCCGAGGCGGCATAGATTCGGCAGCTTCAACGGCCGGAAGCGCGCGATGTTTCCGAGCGTATCGCTGCCGGGATCGTCTCCGAATGCCAGCGAATCGGGCATTGCGCCTACGCCGAGACTATCGAGAACGATCCAGACGACGCGGCCAAATAGCACTTACCTGACCTCCAGAGCTTCCGAGATTCGGTCCGACAACATAGCGACAAACCGCTCGGGCAGGAACCCGTTCATGCGGCTGTACATATGCCCTTGCGGATCGATGACGAGGGTTGCCGGAATGGATGAGACGCGCAGGAATGAGGACAAGCCGTCTTCGAAGTATACGTTCTTCGTGTCCCACTTCTGGTCTGTAAGGAACGGCTTTACGATGTTGTGATCCTCATCCGTGTCGATAGCAAGGAAGACGACGTTGGGATTGCCGGCGAACTTCTTCTTCACTTCGTCGTAGAGCGGATGCTGAATGCGGCATGGTCCGCACCAGGTGGCCCAGAAATCGAGGATCACGACTTTGCCCCTGAGCGATGCGAGATTCAGTTTGACGCCGTCGAGCGAGGTGACGGTGTACTGCATGACGTCGGCGAGGCTCACGTTGGGATCGGTTTTGCGCTGATCGGCGAGACGCTGAGCCATGAGGACGGCCGTGCGGTCGTAGGCCTCCAGCACTATATCGCCGAGGCTTGGACTGCTGTGTTTGGCCTTGGAGTAGAGCTCGGTCAACTTGGCGCGGTCGCGGTTTCGGTCGAGGTCGGTGTTGTGCGGGTCGGCGATCATGAGCGCGTCGGCGTAGTGGGGAATCGCCTCCCAATCCTTGCCGGCCTTGCTTAACCAGCGGCCAATTTCACGCGCTGATTCGGCCGTCGGATAGAGTTCGTAGCTCTTCTTGGCCAGCGTGAGTGCGTCGTCGATGCTGCCGAGGTTTCCGGACGCACGGGATTCGAACACTAGTGCCTTACCAATTTCGCGATCGCTTTCTTCCGATTGTTGGGCACGCGCAGAGGCTGAGGAGGCCGCCTCTTTTCCGTAGTTCCGGGCAATCTCTTCGAATTTTTTGGCGTACTTCAGAGCTCGCTCGTTGCTGTCGCGATCGGTGTTGTTGAGTAGTATCCTCGTGACGCGTTCGAGCACTCGAGGATCGTCCGTCCCACGGGCCAATACCTTTTCGCCGTATTCGAGAATGCGCCGGTCGTCCTTGGCTTCGAGTGCGGCTTTCACCAGCGCGTATTCGAGCTCGGCGCGCTGCGGGGTATCCGGATATTTGCGCAGATGCAGCTCGAGAGCACGGACGAAATCGACGGAACTGTTGCCGGCTTCCGCCAGACTGGTCTGGAGGTCTTTCTGTTCGGCTTTCGCGGCCTCGGCTTTCTTCTCATCGCTTTTTTGGTCTTCGGCTGAAAGGAGAGCTGTGGTCATGAGCAGGGCCAAGAGCAGGCGGTTCATTGCGCTTTCCGGAAGAGATCTGCGAGCTCCGCGGCGCGTTCGCGAGCCATGTGAAGGAACGTTTCGTTCTTGGCGATGCGATCGAGCATGGGGAGGAAGCGGCCGGGAGCGATGAGGCGCTTGCGATCGACGGCGGCCTGGATTTCGATGAGCGCGCGATTCACCTCGAGCTTGTCGAAGCGGATGGTTCGCTCGAGATTGAACTGCAGCATTTGCGTTTCGGTGATCTTCTCAAACCAGTCGGCCAGCGTCTTGGCGTCTTCGTCTATCGAGTAATTGAACTTTTGTTCAAACTTGTCGTTCCCGTCCATCCAACGGAAGGTCTTCGAGCCCATGAAGGCGACTTTCAGGCCGGATTCGAGAGGGCGCTTGAAATGGTCGAGGCGCTCCGCCAGATCGAAAATTACTTTGGTGTCGGCGGGCAGGAGATGGAATTCCGTAGGATTGTCGTCGTCAGGCGATTCCTTGTAGACGGCCGATCCGTCGGCGGAGATTTCGACGTAGACGTAGGCGGGCGTGCTGTTTGGAAACGACTTAGTGTAGACAATTTTGGGAGCCGCCGAAAGCGCCGCCGTGAGCAGCAAGAGGAGAAACCATTTCATCGTGCTGCTCCGATCCGTTGATTGGTGGAAACGTGGGTTGCGTGGCAGATGGCGACCGCGACGGCGTCGGCTGCGTCTTCCGATTCGATGCCGGCTTCAAGGTGAAGAAGATTTTTCACCATCAACTGGACCTGACTCTTTTCCGCACGGCCGTAGCCGACCACGCTTGTTTTTACTTCGAGAGGAGAATATTCGCCGAGCGGCAGACCTGCTTCGGCAATCACAAGCATGGCGATGCCCCGCACGTGACAGAGTTTCAGCGCGGTCTTCACGTTCACGGCGTGGAACACTTCTTCGATGGCGCCAAGTTCCGGATGGTGATCGGCGATGACGCTGCGCAAGCCTTGGGCGATGACGCAGAGGCGATGGGAAAGATGGTCCTTAGGACTGGTGCGAATGACGCCTGCTATCACCATGCGATGGACGAGCCCGTCACTATCTATGATGCCGAAGCCCGTTCGTTCGGTTCCGCAATCGATCCCGAGGACCCGCATGGCGAGGGATCTGGTGGAAGAAACCCGCAGACTACGCGAGCGCCTCCACCTCCTTCTCGTCGACTTCGAAGTTCGAGAAGACGTTCTGCACGTCGTCGTGATCCTCGAGGGCGTCAATCAATCTTATGATGCCGCTGGCGTTTTTGCCTTCGAGCATGATGGTGTTTTTCGGGATCATTGCCAGCGCTTGGGATTCGACAGGGATATTGGCTTTGCGGACAGCCTCGACGACGCGGATATAGGCGTCAGGAGCGGTGAGGATTTCCCACTGATCGCCCTGATCGCGCAGATCGTCAGCGCCGGCTTCGAGAACGAAGTTCATGAGGTCGTCTTCGGGGGGCGCTTTCTCTTTGTCGAGGATGATCTGACCCTTGCGGTCGAACATCCAGGCGACGCTTCCCTGCTCTCCCATGTTTCCGCCGTTCTTGGAAAAGGCATGACGGATATCGCTGACGGTGCGGTTACGGTTGTCGGTTGCGACTTCGACGACGATGGCAGCGCCACCCGGTCCATAGCCTTCGTAGGTGATTTCCTCCATTTGTTCGCCGCCGAGCTCGCCGCTGCCGCGCATGACGGCACGCTTGATGTTTTCCGCCGGCATGGAGACCGATTTGGCGGCGACGATGGCGGTGCGGAGGCGGGCGTTGGAGTCGGGGTCACCGCCGTTGCGAGCGGCGATGACGATTTCTTTGATGAGGCGCGTGAAGATCTTGCCGCGCTTGGAGTCGAGGGCAGCTTTTTTGTGCTTGATTGTTGCCCATTTGGAATGGCCTGACATAGTAAACCTCTATACAGGAAGGAGTTTGGATGGGTATCGCCCCAACTCTCTACGATAGCAGAAGATCGAGCGGCGGGTGATGCTGATTATCGTACATGCAGTACTCAAGGATGGGCGTGAGCCGTGAGACCTTGAGAATTTTGGGGACCTGGTCACGGACAGGTTATACGCCTCGACGATCTCGGTTTTCACAAATTGGCCCGGATGAACCGGATTGAGCATACGCATGGCATCCCGCCGTGTGGACGACGCACTCTACCAGTCGACATCGGCATCGCGCGCGATCCGCGTGGCCAAACCTGGTTTGAGAGTTTGGTTTCCGTGAATTGGAATGGAGAGGATCTTGCGTTCGCCAGATTTCGCGTAAATGTGATGGCTGCCTTTCACGCGCTGAAGCCTCCATCCTTTCGCTTCGACAACGCGACAGAGTTCAGGACCGGTGATCGGTTTCACACGGCTACATCCAGAATCTGAATGTTCGATTCTGGTTGCCTGCCTTGTTCCTTCATCACTTCCAGCACGCCCATGATTGCCTCGCGCACATTACCCATCAATTCCGGTATAGATTCGCCTTGCGAATAACAA
>Ga0105237_10006851_pt1 | contig 12557 bp, 9 predicted proteins | sample KBSC24metaG_FD_81520 | JGI IMG/M metagenome (GOLD analysis project Ga0105237, IMG submission 81520) | Corn rhizosphere microbial communities from Kellogg Biological Station, Michigan, USA - KBS C2-4 metaG | ecosystem: Host-associated > Plants > Roots > Rhizosphere > Soil | place: Michigan, USA...
CGGTGTTCGCGAGGGATCGGTATTCAGCTTCCCGTCTTCGAAGTGATCGGGTTCTGGCATCGGGAGCGGCGGCTTAGTCGACGGGCGCTCGCGCGCTCGATGTCTTTCCCGTCGGCGTGCTGGCTGGCCTGGTCCGATGCAAGGGCCAGTTCCCACGATTAGGGAAACCGTTGCGCAGCCCCAGGCCGGGGCTGCACGTTGCTCATGACAAGGCTGATATCGGGGGCGCCCTGCTCGGGCGCGGGCCCGCGATCAGAAGTGCACTTCGAGCACCACCGTAGGTGTCGTGTGATCGACGCCAACCGGGTTGCTGGAGCCGTACTTGTTCCGCCAGTATTCGACGCCGACACCCGCCAGGAACGCGCCCTTGCCCGCGCCGGCAAATTGTCCGACGTCCAAGACCAGCTTCGGGAAGAAGTGAACCTCGGTCTTGGTAGGTGCGCCGAAGCCATCGGTTCCTTTTTCGCCGATCACATCGCCATACCCTTTGAACGTCAACGATTCGGTGATGCCGAACGACCACGCGGTCGAGAAGTACGGCGCACTCTTGAACTTGACTCCCTGCCCGACGATCCCGTTGTGGTTGGACTCCTTGCTCCAATACAGACCGAGGTCCCAAAACCCTCCCTTGACGTCGATGTGAAAGGTGGGGCCGATCATCAATTCGCGAACTCGCGAGGCGAATGCGTCGTTCTTCGTACTCCAATTAAAGCCGGTCATTAGCGACACGTCGCGCACCGGTCCGAAGGCGAGTTTGCTTCCGCTGACGGCCGACAAACTCAGGTTGTGGCGATACACCACGTACGCTTCGTGTGCGCCGCCGCCGCCGTTGTTCGCGGGATCGTTGCCGTCCGATATGTAGAGATCGGCAGCGAAGAAGTTGCTGCCGTACTTGTAGCCACTTGCGTGACCGAACTCGACCACATCCAATCCGAGGCGTTTGCCATCGTCGAAGAGGCGAGGGCAACGGCTATGGCTAGCGCTCGGGCAGTACGCTCATTCATAAAGGTCTCCAAGGGTGTGTGTAGGTTGAGGACGCGCGCTCGCCACCGTGCGTACTGCCTTCCAGATGAGCATCGAGCTGGCTGTCGACTCAACTTTACTTTCTAGTCAAAGTTAGACTAAAGAGTAAAACCCACTCCTATTCTGAACACGATGTTTGACAATCAGGCGCCGCGAAATACCGATCCTTCGGCGGCCGATCGACCTTTCTGTGACGAAATCATGTCGGATCCTGATGCTCGCGCGGTGAGCATCAGAAGCTGCGGGTTTTTACTGCCTAGTCAACTTTGTCTGGCCAGTAAAGTATCTCCTGACGCGTCACGACGCAAACGTCACCAATTTGCTGACATCAATCAGGAGAAGACTTTGGACTCCCCATCCTCCCGTGCTTGTGGCATCCACGCCGCGCGGCTGAATCTGGCCGCTTACGCCAGCAACTTCGGAGATGCGCATGCGCCCTTGAACCGTGCTCAGGCGTTGATCGAGGCTGAGCGCTGCTATTACTGCTATGACGCGCCGTGCACCATCGCATGCCCAACTGGCATCGATATTCCGACCTTCATCCAGCGCATCGCGCAGGACAACAACCGCGGCGCCGCGCTCACCATCCTCGAGTCGAATCCGCTCGGCGGCATGTGCGCGCGCGTCTGTCCGACGGAAGTACTTTGCGAGCAGGCGTGCGTACGCAACACGAACGAAGAGAAGCCGGTCGAGATAGGCGCGCTGCAGCGCTACGCAACTGACGCCTACTTCGCCAAGCCTGGTGTGCCGCTCTTTACGCGCGAGGCAGTCACGGGCAAGCGCGTTGCCGTGGTGGGTGCCGGGCCGGCGGGACTGGCCTGTGCGCATGGACTGGCACGTCGTGGTCACACCGTGACTGTCTTCGACGCGAATCCCAAGCCTGGCGGCCTGAACGAGTACGGCCTGGCGACCTACAAGACCGCCGACAACTTTGCGCAGCGGGAGATCGACTGGTTGCTGTCTATCGGTGGAATCGAGCTGCAGAACAATCAGAAGCTCGGGCGTGACATGACGCTGGATGCGCTGCTCGGCCAATTTGACGCCGTGTTCCTCGGGTTGGGTTTGGCAGGCGTGAATGCGCTGGGCATCAGCGAGCCGCAATTGCCTGGTCTGCGCAACGCGGTGGACTTCATTGCCGAGTTGCGTCAGTCCGATCCGGTACGCGTGCCGATCGGTCGCCGCGTCGTTGTCATTGGAGGTGGCATGACTGCCGTCGATGCGGCTGTGCAATCTCGCCTGCTGGGCGCCGAGCAGGTGACGATCGTCTATCGCCGGGGTCCCGACGCGATGTCCGCTTCCATGGTCGAACAGCGCTGGGCGCAAACCAGTGGCGTCACGATTCGCCACTGGGCCGCTCCAAAAGAGGTGATCGCTGAAAGTGGTCGACTGTGCGGAATCCGCCTTGCCGAGACCACGCTGGATGGTGGCAAGCTGGTCGAAACCGGCGAAACGTTCGTGCTCGAGGCCGACATGGTGCTGAGGGCTATCGGCCAGACCTTCATTGCCGAGCCGGCGGGGGCGGCGATTGCGCTCAAGGGCGGTCGCATTCACACCGACGATGACGGCCGCACTAGTCTGCCTCGTGTCTGGGCCGGGGGCGACTGTCGCTTCGGTGGTCGCGACCTGACGGTCGAAGCCGTCGAGCACGGCAAGCGTTCGGCAATCGACATCGACCTTGCGCTGCGAGGCAGCTCAGCGGTAGCTGGAACGCAACGCAAACTGGAGAAGGCTCATGGCTGACCTGAGCATCGACTTCGTCCGCATCAAGAGCCCGAACCCCTTCTGGCTCGCCTCCGCGCCGCCGACCGACAAGGAAGTCAACGTGGTGCGCGCCTTCGAGGCGGGCTGGGGCGGTGTGGTCTGGAAGACCCTGGGCGAAGACCCGCCTGTCGTCAACGTCAATGGCCCGCGCTACGCCACGCTGATGTCGCAGGACCGCCGGGTGATCGGCTTCAACAATATCGAGCTGATCAGCGACCGGCCATTGCGTACCAACCTTGAAGAAATCCGGCGGGTCAAGCGCCATTGGCCAGACCGGGCGATGGTGGTCTCGCTGATGGTGCCGGTGGTCGAGGAGTCGTGGAAGCGAATCCTGCCGATGGTCGAGGATGTGGGTGCCGACGGCATCGAGCTGAACTTCGGCTGCCCCCATGGCATGAGCGAACGCGGCATGGGTGCCGCGGTCGGGCAGGTGCCCGAGTACATCCAACGGGTCACCGAATGGTGCAAGCACTATTCGAAGCTTCCGACCATCGTCAAGCTCACGCCCAACATCACCGATGTGCGCTACCCGGCGCGCGCCGCCAAAGCTGGCGGTGCCGATGCGGTCAGCCTGATCAACACCATCAACTCGGTGATGGGTGTGGACCTGGAGCGTATGGTCATGAGCCCGAGCACCGACGGCTGGGGCTCGCACGGTGGCTACTGTGGACAGGCGGTCAAGCCGATCGCGCTCAACATGGTCGCCGAGATCGCGCGCGACGCGCAGACGCAGGGGCTGCCGATCTCGGGTATCGGCGGTGTGACGACCTGGCGCGATGCAGCGGAGTTCATCGCGTTGGGCTGTGGCTCGGTGCAGGTGTGCACGGCGGCGATGGTCTACGGCTTCAAGATCGTGCAAGACCTGTGCAGCGGCCTGTCCAACTTCATGGACGAGCAGGGTCATGCCTCGATCGAGGACTTTCGCGGCCGGGCCGTCGAGACGGTCAAAGACTGGAAGGCGCTCAATCTCAACCACATCGAGAAGGCCGTCATCAACCAGGACTCTTGCATCCAGTGCGGCCGCTGCCACGTCGTGTGCGAGGACACCTCGCACCAGGCGATCACCGCCACCAAGGACGGCAAGCGCCATTTCGAGATCAAGGAAGAGGAGTGCGTCGGCTGCAACCTGTGCGTCTCGATCTGCCCAGTGCCGAACACGATTTCGATGCGAGCTCTGGCCGCAGGGGAAGTCGACAAGCGCACCGGCATGGCGGTGAACGGCGAGTACGCAAACTGGACCATGAATCCGAACAACCCCATGCGCACCAGCGCCGCGACTTGCGGATGAAGAGGTAAGCGCTTTGGCCCGACAGCATCAACAAAGGAACGGAGTTCGAATTTGCAGATGAACTGACGATGTAGGCACTTCAATAGTCAAGGGAGAGAACGATGAGTACAAACATGAGCCGGAGCGCACACAGCGAACTCTGGAATGAAGATCTTGCGCCCACCACCGCTGGACAGCGGACGTGGCAGTGGTATCACTTCGCCGCGCTGTGGGTGGGCATGGTGATGTGCATCCCGGCCTACACGCTGGCGGCCGGTCTGGTCGACAGTGGTATGTCGTGGCAGCAAGCGGTCGGAACCGTGTTCCTCGGCAATCTGATCGTGCTCGTGCCGATGCTTCTGATCGGTCACGCAGGCGCCAAGCACGGCATCCCCTACGCGGTGCTCGCGCGCGCTTCGTTCGGCACGCGCGGCGCGCGGCTACCGGCGCTGCTTAGAGCGCTCGTGGCTTGCGGCTGGTACGGGATCCAGACCTGGTTCGGCGGCATGATGATCTACACGCTGGCAGGTGTGCTGCTCGGGCATCCGCTCGAAGGCGACAAGATCCCCGGACTGGGCATCAATCTTGGGCAGTTGCTGTGCTTCCTGCTCTTCTGGGGCCTGCAGTTCTACTTCGTCGTGCACGGTATCGAGTCGATCCGCAAGCTCGAAACCTACACGGCGCCGTTGAAGATCGTCATCTGCTTCGTGCTGCTGGGCTGGGCCTACAACCGGGCGGGCGGGTTCGGGCCCATTCTCGATCAACCTTCGCAGTTCATCGAAGGCGGCAAGAAGGCTGGTCAATTCTCGGCCGTGTTCTGGCCGTCCTTGACGGCGATGGTCGGCTTCTGGGCGACGCTGGCGCTGAACATTCCTGACTTCACGCGGTTCGCCAAGTCGCAGCGCGACCAAATCGTCGGTCAGATGATCGGTCTGCCAGCGCCGATGGGTCTGCTTGCGGCACTCGCGGTCTTCGTGACCTCGGCCACCGTGGTGATCTACGGCAAGGCGCTCTGGGATCCGGTGGACCTGGCCAGCCGCATGACCGGCGCGGCGGTGCTCATTGCCCTGCTTGTGCTGCTGATCGACACGGTGAGCGTGAACCTCGCGGCCAACCTCGTCGGGCCGGCGTACGACTTCTCGGCGCTGAATCCGCGCGCCATCAGCTATCGGGTGGGCGGTTACATCACCGCGGCCATTGCGATCGCGATCATGCCGTGGAAGATTCTGGAATCGACCCAGGGCTACATCTTCACGTGGCTGATCGGCTACTCCGCGTTGCTCGGGCCAGTGGCCGGCATTCTGATCGTCGACTACTACGTCATCCGCCGCACTGAGTTGGACCTCGACGACCTCTACCGCGAAGAGGGGTGCTACAGCTATCGCAGTGGCTGGAACATGGCGGCCATCGTCGCGTTCCTCGTGGGCGTGCTGCCCAACCTGCCCGGCTTCTTGAATGCCGCCTTCCCGCAGAGCTTCCCGGGCGTGGCAGACGTCTTCAAGGTGGTCTACACGTATGCGTGGTTCGTCGGCGTTGCGCTTTCGGGTGTCACCTACCTGGTGCTGATGAAAGCAGCAAGGCAGCCGCACGCGCGCAGCCTGGCCACCTAAGAACCAACAAGAGCGGCCCTTGCTCTTCGCAGCACACGGGCCACAGCTCACGTAACCACCTATCGAAGTGCCGAGCGCTCGCGAGCGCTCAGGGCAGCTGCGCGCCCATCCCTTTCCCTTTCGATTTCCAAGTCCATCTACAAACGGGAGACAACGATGAAACAAGTGACCCTGAAGAAGACATACATCGCATTGGCTGGCCTCTGTGTCGGCGGCGCCTGCAGCGCTGCCGACTGGAGCGACACATGGGTGGGCTACCAGTACCAGCCCAGTAAAAACGAGCCTGGCATCAGCACCGGCATTCGAAAGCACATTATCGAATTGGGCCATGTGAGTGGCGACAAGTACGGCACAAACCTCATCGTCGTGGACAACTACTTCTCGGACAACTGTTATCCGGCGGCGCCTACCAATGCCTATACGGGTGGCCCGTGCGAGGGCGAGGGCTCCCTGGAAACGTATGCCGTGTTGCGGCGCTCGCTGAGCCTGTCAGCATTGAGCGGCAACAAGCTTGCGTTCGGGCCGGTGCGTGATGTCTCTCTGACGGGCGGCCTCGTGTGGGGCACGCAGAACACGCTTGTCGCCACGCGGCCGGTCAAGCTGACGCTGGGGCCGACACTGTCTTTCGACGTCAAGGACGGTTTCTGGGATGTTGGCCTCTGGGTCTACAAGGAATGGAACCACAACGGCTTCTACACTGCCCCGTTGTCCTCGAAGATCACCTACAAGGCCACCTGGAACATCAACACGGCATGGTCGGTGCCGATCGCATCGAACATCGCTTTCACTGGATACGGTGATCTCATCGGCTCCAAGGGGCCGGAACTCTTCGGGCAGACCTCTGGCCTGGAGTCCAAGGTCGAGTTCCACCTTTTTCCGAAACTGATGTTCGATGTCGCGGGCATGGCCGGCTGGAAGCCGGGCGTCTTGAAGGCCGGCGTCGGGGTGGAAATCTGGCGCAACATGTACGGTTCGCCAGCGTCGGTCGGGACGAAAACGAACGCAGTGACGCTGCTGCTCGAGTCCCACTTCTGACCATGTTCATGGCGTCGAAACGGGCGGATCGTCCGTTTCGATTCACTGAGACCTTCATGAACCAACCCCACCAACCCCTGCTGATCCGTGGAGCCACCGTGGTCAATGCCGACCGCGAGTTCGGTGCCGATGTTCTTTGCGTCGGGGGCCGCATCGCCGCCGTCGGCGAAGGGGCAGCACACCAGGCACCGGCCGGCACCCAGACACTGGATGGGTGCGGGCAATACCTGCTGCCCGGCGGCATCGACCCGCACACGCACATGCAGCTGCCCTTCATGGGTACCGTCGCGATGGACGACTTCTTCACGGGCACGGCCGCCGGGCTGGCCGGCGGCACGACCAGCATCATCGACTTCGTCATCCCCTCCCCGAACGAGCCGCTGCTGGAGGCCTATCGCAAGTGGCGCGGGTGGGCCGAGAAGTCGGCAGCGGACTACGGCTTTCACGTGGCCGTGACATGGTGGGGTGACAGCGTGCACGAAGACATGGGTACGCTCGTGCGCGACGAAGGCATCAACAGCTTCAAGCATTTCATGGCGTACAAGAACGCCATCATGTGTGACGACGAAACGCTGGTGAACAGCTTTCGCCGCGCGCTCGAGCTAGGTGCGATGCCCACGGTGCACGCCGAGAATGGCGAGCTCGTTTTCCTGCTGCAGCAGGAAGTCGCCAAGATGGGCATCACCGGGCCGGAGGGTCACCCACTGTCGCGCCCACCGATGGTCGAGGGCGAGGCTGCCAACCGCGCGATCGCGATCGCCGACGTTCTGGGTGTGCCGATTTACGTGGTGCACGTCTCGTGCATCGAAGCCGCCGAAGCGATTGCTCGCGCCCGTGCACGCGGCCAGCGTGTCTATGGCGAAGTGCTGGCTGGCCACCTCGTCATCGCCGACGACGTCTATCGAGACCCCGACTTCAGTCGCGCCGCCGCGCACGTGATGAGCCCGCCATTTCGGCCTCGAGTCCACCAGGAGTTCCTGTGGCGGGGCCTGCAGTCGGGCAACCTGCACACCACAGCGACCGACCATTGCACGTTCTGTGCGGCGCAAAAGGCGGCGGGAACAGATAACTTCGCGCAGATTCCAAATGGCTGCGGCGGCGTCGAGGAGCGGCTGGCGGTGATCTGGGATGCCGGCGTGAACAGCGGGCGTCTGACGCCGAGCGAGTTCGTTGCCGTCACGTCGACCAACACCGCAAAGCTGTTCAACCTGTACCCGTGCAAGGGCCTCATTGCCGAGGGCGCTGATGCCGATCTGGTGCTGTGGGATCCCGAGGGCACGAAGACGATCTCGGTCACGACGCAGCACTCCAAGGGCGACTTCAACATCTTCGAGGGGCGCCGCGTGCGCGGCATTGCCAGCCACACCGTCAGTCACGGCCGTGTGGTCTATGCCAACGGCGACCTGCGGGCCGAGCCCGGCGCGGGGCGCTACCTCAAACGCCCGGCGTTCGGGCCGAACTTCCAGGCTGTCGCCAAGCGCAGCCACGAACTCGCGCCGACCGCTGTGGCGCGTTGAACTGAGGAACATGTGATGGATACGGCAACTCTTCCCGAACTCGATACGCTGCGCGTCAACGGCCCGCGCTTGTGGGACTCGTTGATGGAGTTGGCGCGCATCGGCGCGACTCCCAAAGGCGGCGTGTGTCGCCTGACCTTGACCGACCTTGACAAGCAAGGGCGCGATCTCGTCATCGGCTGGGCCCGCCAGGCCGGCATGACGGTGACGGTCGACAAGATCGGCAACGCCTTCATGCGCCGCCCCGGGCGCAATAACCAGCTGCCGCCGGTCATGACCGGAAGCCACATCGACACCCAACCCACCGGTGGCAAGTTCGACGGCAACTACGGCGTGCTGGCGGGCATCGAAGTCGTGCGTACCCTCAACGACCACGGCATCCAGACCGAGGCGCCGATCGAAGTCGCCTTCTGGACCAACGAAGAGGGCTCGCGCTTCGTGCCGGTAATGATGGGTTCCGGCGTCTTTGCCAAAGCGTTCACGCTGGAGCATGCGTACGCCGCCACGGATGCCGACGGCAAGACCGTCAAGGGCGAGCTCGAGCGTATCGGCTATGTCGGCACCGAGGAGCCGGGCGAGCATCCGATCGGTGCGTACTTCGAGACCCATATCGAGCAGGGTCCCGTCCTCGAGGACAACGGCAAGACGATCGGAGTGGTCACCGGGGTGCTGGGCATACGCTGGTACGACTGCGTCGTGACGGGAATGGAAGCGCACGCCGGTCCGACGCCGATGGCGCTGCGCAAAGACGCACTACAGGTCGCCGCGCGGCTGATGCGCGAAGTCGTGGCCTGCGCCTCGCGCCACCCGCCAGATGGACGCGGCACGGTGGGCATGGTGCAGGTCCACCCGAACAGCCGCAACGTGATTCCGGGGCGCGTGAAGTTCTCGATCGACTTGCGCAATTCGAGCGACAAACTGTGCGATGCGATGGACGCCGACATCCGCGCCGCGGCCAATCGGCTGAGCGCCGAAACCGGATTGGCGATCGAGATTCAGCCGGTCTCCAATTATCCGGCGCAGCCGTTTCATGCCGATTGCGTGGACGCGGTGTCGCGCGCGACTGTGAAGCTCGGCTATTCGAGCATGGAGACCGTCTCAGGCGCGGGACACGACGCCGTCTACATGGCGCGCCTCGCGCCGGCCGGAATGATCTTCATCCCGTGCAAGGACGGCATCAGCCACAACGAGATCGAAGACGCCAAGCCCGAGCACATCACGGCGGGCTGCAACGTGCTGCTGCACGCGATGCTCGAGCGCGCCGCTCTTTCCACCTGATAGCTCGCAAGGATCATCCATGAATTCGATCGTCCGAAACATTCTCTCGAGCTGCATCATCGCGACGGCCTGCGCCGGCGCCATTGCCCAGACCTTGGAGCCTTTCACCGTACAACTCAAATGGCTTCCTCAGTCGCAGTTCGCGGGCTTCTATGTCGCCAAAGAGAAGGGGTTCTACAAAGACGTCGGCCTGGACGTCACCGTCAAGCCCGGCGGTCCCACGATCAACCCGAGTCAGGTGATCGCCTCCGGTGGCGCCGACGTGATCGTTGACTGGATGCCCTCCGCGCTGGCGTTGCGCGAGAAAGGCCTGGCGATCTCCAACATCGCCCAGGTCTTCTCGCGATCGGGAATGATGCTTACCTGTCGCAAGGACTCCGGAATCAAGACGCCGACCGACTTCAAGGGCCACACCTTGGGAGTCTGGTTCGCCGGCAACGAATATCCGTTCCTGTCCTGGATGGACAAGCTCGGTTTCAAGCGCAACGGCGGTCCCGATGGGGTGACCGTGCTCAAGCAAGGATTCAACGTCGACCCGCTCCTGCAGAAGAAGGCCGACTGCATCTCGACCATGACCTACAACGAATATCTGCAGGTCCTGGCGGGTGGCATGACCGCCGATCAGCTGCTCACTTTCAAGTATGAAGACCAGGGTGTGGCGACCCTCGAAGACGGCATCTATGCCACCGAGCGCGCCATCAATTCACCGACGCAGGCAGACAAGCTTGCGCGGTTCGTGAAGGCCACACTGCGCGGTTGGGAGTACGCCGTCAAGAATCAGGACGAGTCTGTTGGCATCGTGCTCAAGGTCGATGGCGCGGGCAGTTCGGACAAACTGCATCAGACCCGCATGCTTCAAGAAGTCGCCAAGCTGCTGGACACCGGGAAGACATTCGGGCGACTCGACAGCAAGGCCTACGACCGAACAGTCGACACTCTGTTGGCGGGCAAGTCCGATCCTGTGATCACCAAGAAGCCATCGAATGCGTGGACTCACAAGATCTGGGAGGCTGCGCAGAAGTGACCGGCTCGAGATTCGAGCGGGCCCTCAGGCCATGAATCTCATCACGTGGTGCCAGGGGTCGGTTGCTCGACGGCTCGCACTCGCATTCACCATCTTGATCGCGCTGTTCGTGGGGCTGGCGGCCTTCAGCACCGTCCAGCTCCGCAATGCCGGAGCACGCCTTCAACAAATCGTTGAAGTGAACAACCGGGAGGTCGAGCTGGCAGGGGCCCTGCGCAATGCCATCAATGAACTGCTGCTGGAAACCCGCAGCATCACCAGCCTGTCCGATCCCAAAGAACTCGAGTTGGCGCAACGGCAGATAGGCGACGTGAAGGCCCGCTATTTGAAGAGCGCCGAGGAGCTTGGGTCGCTGCTTCAGCGCAACGACACGCAGGCCAGCGACCGAGCGGCCTTGCGCGCCATCGAGTCCGCAGCGAACACGTCATTGCCTTTGCTGGACCGCGTCGCCAAGGAAGGGGCCGACGGTTCAAGTCTCGAAGCCTCGCTGACCTTGAAGACCTCGGCTGTCCCCGCGGTCATGGTGTGGCAGCAAAAAGTCGGCGCGCTGATCGCACTGGAAGACACACGAAATCGCGTAGCCTACCTTGAGGCGGCGAGCGATCAGAGGCGGGCACTGGCTGTGAACGGCTTGCTCGTGGCACTGTCCGTGACGATGGGGGGCATTTTGGGATGGCGAATCACGCGCAGCGTCCAGCGCCCCATCGCCGAGGCGACCATAGTGACCGAACGCATTGCGCGTGGCGATCTGACGGTCTCTGTGCTTGCAACCCGGGGCGACGACGAACCCGCTCGTCTGCTCCGCGCGGTGGCGATCATGCAGGACAAGCTGCGAGCGCTGACCGGCGACATCCAGGCATCGTCGTCCGGCGTCGTGCAGGCGAGTACCGAGGTTGCCGCTGCGAACGACGACCTGAGTCGCCGCACTGAAATGACGGCCGCCCATCTTGAGCAAACGTCGCAATCGCTGCAGCTCCTGATAGGTCGGGTGCGCCAAACGACTGAAGCCGTCGCCCAGGCCACAGAGCTCGCGCATTCGGCCGCTGAGCAGGCCTCGCGAGGCAAGGAACGCATCGCCAAGCTCGCCGAAGGAGTCGCCGAAATCAAACTGAAATCCGGGCAGGTCGCCCAGAGCATCGCAGTGGTCGATGAGATCGCCCGACGCACCAATCTTCTGGCGCTGAACGCCGCGGTGGAAGCCGCAGGGGCGGGTGAGCGTGGACGGGGTTTCGCAGTCGTGGCCGCGGAGGTGCGCTCGCTGGCTCAGCGAGCTGCCGAGGTGGCCGACGAGATCAAGCGCATGGTCCATGCAACAGTTGCGGAAGTGGAGTCTTGCGCCAGAGCAGCCAAGGCTGCCGACGAGGCCATGAACGGCGTGGTGTCCACGGTCACCGGTGTGAGCACGCAGATGTTGACGATCATGACCGCCTCGACGGACCAGACGTCCGATCTGGCCCGGATCGACGAGTCAGTGACACAGCTGGACGACGCCACGCAGCAGAACGCTGCACTTGTTGAACAGACCGCGGCAACAGCGCGGCAACTGGAAGTCCATGCCCGGCAACTGTCCGTCACCGTGGACACCTTTCGGGTCAAAGAGCGCAGTTGACAGGCTGCGAGCGCCGGTCGGTCCGACCTGCCGCACAAACGAGGAAAGAACATGCTGATAGGGGTACCGCACGAGACGGCGCCGGGGGAGACGCGCGTGGCCGTGACGCCGGAGACGCTGAAGAAACTGAAGACGCAAGGCCACGTCATCCGCGTCCAATCGGGCGCCGGGGTGGCGGCCAGTGTGACCGACGGCAGCTATGTGGCAGCTGGCGCGGAGATCACAGATCGCGCCGGTGCGTTCGGAGCTGACCTGGTGCTCAAGGTGCGCAGCCCTTCGTCCGAGGAGCTGTCGATGATGAAGACGGGCGCAGCGGTGGTCGGCATGCTGAACCCGTTCGACGCCGACAACCTGCACCGGCTGGCCGGCGCCGGCGTGACCGGCTTCGCGCTCGAAGCCGCGCCGCGCACGACACGCGCGCAAAGCATGGACG
>Ga0105237_10006852_pt1 | contig 12556 bp, 12 predicted proteins | sample KBSC24metaG_FD_81520 | JGI IMG/M metagenome (GOLD analysis project Ga0105237, IMG submission 81520) | Corn rhizosphere microbial communities from Kellogg Biological Station, Michigan, USA - KBS C2-4 metaG | ecosystem: Host-associated > Plants > Roots > Rhizosphere > Soil | place: Michigan, USA...
AAAAGAATCGCGGCTCCGCCGCCCATCTTTTCTCATCGTCTTCGGAGAAGCCGATCCACCCGCGCTTTCTGATTTTCAGGGATTTACCAAAGACGTCATTGGCAGGAACGAAGAACCACTGATCTCTTCCGGCATCTGACGCCTCGCTGGTGAGGAAAGGCTGAGATCGGCTCGCCCTAAATGCACCTGCCTCCGCTTGTCCCGCACGCCACCATCTCGCAGGTTCTTCGCTTCGCTCAGAATGACGGGAAAAGGGGCCGCCGCAATCCAGAACCAGTGCACCGTCGCAGATAGATCGCAATCTCAAGCCCCCAAGTCTACGCCGCCTACGCAAACACGGAGCACCGGCGTCGGCGGGCAGGATTGCCCGCGTTACGTCTGGGCGGCCGCTTGCAAGGACCGCTCGAAGACCTCGTGCTTGAGTACGCCAACGAAGGGCAGGTTCCGATAATGCTCCGCGAAATCCAGGCCGTAACCGATCACGAATTCGTTATCGATATCGAAGCCCACAAAGTCCGCTTCGAGTTCCTCAGCGCGCGGGCAGCGCTTGCTGAGCAGCACGCAGATCCGCACGCTTTTGGGCTCCAATTCTCCACGAATGCGGCGGCAGATGGCGTGGAGCGTCCGCCCGCTGTCCAGGATGTCGTCGATCACGAGGACGTGCCGGTCCTTCACGTCGGGCATGGAGTTTTGGTCGAACGTCACCACGCCACTGCTCTCGGTCCCCCCATGATAGCTGGAGACGCTGAGGCAATCGAGCTTGAGCGGCAAAGGGATGCGCCGCAACAGATCCGCCGCGAAGATCAGCGAACCATTGAGCACGGCCACCACCGTCAGTTCCTCGCCCGCGTAGAAATTCGTGATGTCGCGCGCCATCTCGTCGAGACGCGAAAGAATCGTTTGTTCGTGGAATAGGATGCGTTCGACATCATCGAGCATCCTGCTTTCTACTGCGACGCGGGGAAATTGGCACCGGAATTTCGACCAAGGATTGAAGAAAAAATGCGCGGAGAAAACAGGGTGGTGTTTTCCCGCGGCACCCGCTTACATGGCCGCGCGCTTCGACGAAAAGTCGCGCCATTTCCCACCTCAACCCTCGTACCTTCGCCCGCATGTCCTGCTACCACCCCTCGATCGAAGGCGCCCAGCATGGCGCCAAGTCTCTCGCCGATTTTCTCGCGTACGCCAAACGCAGCGGAGCGAGTGGAGCCCAGCCCAGCAACTACATGCTGCAGGGCGGCAAACTTTTTAAGTCCGCCAAGGAAATCAAAGCCGCCTTCGCCGACGCCGGTCTCATGATCGACGGGGTGTCCTCCCATTGCCCGATCTGGGTGCACACCACCGCGTGGACGGAGTCGCCGACCATTCGCCCATTCATTCCCGCCGATGTCGCCAAGAAGTCCCCGGCTGAAATTGAAAAGTGGGCGGAGAACTATGTCCTGAAGCTCCTCGACCTCGTCGCCGAGTTGGGCATCAAGGTGCTCCCCATGTTCTGGGGGACGGCCTACGGGTGGGAAATCGCGACCGGATATCCATGGGGGTTCTGGGCGGGGCCCGGCTACGACTTCATCAAGCAGGGCAACGAGCGCTTCGTGAAGAAGACGAAGAAAATCCGCGACCATGCGCGCAAGCTCGGGATCAAGCTTTGCCACGAGATCCATCCCGGCACCGCGGCCGCCACCGCCGACGATTTCCTCAATCTCGTGAAAATCACCGACAACGACGAGACGATGGCCGTCAACGCCGATCCGTCGCATTGCTGGGAAGGCGAGCCATGGGAGACGCGCTTCCTCAAGGTGGGCCAGTACATCTACGCCGCCCACGTCAAGAATTTCACCATCCGCGCCGGCTTCCCGCTGCGCACCATGCAGCCGAACTGGACAGGCCGCGCCATGCAATTCACGGATCTGCCGAGCGGCGACCTGAACATGAACCGCTACGTCGAGCTCCTCCTCCTCGTCGGTTTCCCCAGCCGCTACTGCCAGCTGCACGGGTCCAAGACCGCCCCGCTCGTCGTCGAAGCCGAGAGCGCCCACCGCGATCTCGATTCCACGAGCGCCAACGGCATCGCCTACGTCCGCGACAACCTCCTCATCACGCCCGCCGCCGGGAGTTTCGAGGACGGGATGGGCGCGTAGGGCAGTCGTAGCGGCGAGCTATCCGCTTACGGTGCAGTCGACCGTACGGAATGCGGCGTCCGTACGTAGCGGTGAATTTATTCGCCGAACTGACGCTCCGTAGCACTCGCGATGTTGACCTCCCGAGGCGACCCATGCTCGAAATTCTTACTCACACTTTGCTGCCTCGGTTCCGCGAATAAATTCGCGGCTACGTAGACTGCCATCTGCAGCCTCGCAGCAGGTCAATTCTGCGAGCTGCTGCCGCCATTCGTCGGCGGAGGCGGCGGCGGTTCGCTCGCACCCACATCGGGCCGCGGGAAGCCCGCCAGCTTCGCCCGAATGATCTCCGCACGAAGCGAGTCCCGCTCGTCCGCCGCCAGCTTCTGCTGTGTGCCCTTCTGCAGATGCGCGGGCTGGGTTTCCATGAAAAGCTCGTCCACCGGCTGGCGGCATTCTTCGGGGAAAAAGCTGAGGTCGATGCCCAGCTTCATGAAGGACAGCAGGTTGAGCGCTTCCTTCGAGTTCATCGAATAGGCGTGCCGCAGGATGCCGTAGCCGCGCCCGATATGATCCAGCAGCGTTTTGGGCTTCTTCTGGAGAAGCATCTGCCGGGCGTTCTGCTCGTGCTCGATGATCTGCTCGATGACCTTGTGCAAGCGCGCGATGATATCGTCTTCCTTCTCGCCGAGGGTGGTTTGGTTGGAAACCTGGAAGAGATTGCCGAGCGCCTCGGTGCCTTCGCCGTAGAGACCGCGCACCGCCAGGCCGATCTTATTCACGGCCTGGATGACCTGGTTGATCTGCTCGCTCAGCACCAAGGCGGGAAGATGCACCATCGCCGAAGCCCGCATCCCCGTGCCGACATTCGTCGGGCAGGCCGTGAGGTAGCCGAGCTGCGGATGGAAGGCAAAGTCCAGCTTGTCCTCCAGCGCCGAGTCGGCCTTGTCGATCATCTTAAAGACGTTCTTGAGCTGCAACCCGGCCCGGATGGCCTGCATGCGGAGATGGTCCTCCTCATTGATCATGATCGAAAGCGTCTGCTTGCGATTCATGACCACGGCGGAGCCGACACCCTTCGCGGCGTGTTCGCGGGAAATAAGATGCCGCTCCACAAGCACCTGTTTTTCCAGCGCCGACAAGTCCTGCGAATAGACGGAAAACGCGTCGCTCATTTCCGGGAGCGCTTCGACCTGGGGCTTGATCGCCTCGAGGATTTGCAACCGGTCGTGCTTCTTGGCCCAGCCCGGAAACGCAAAGTTTTTCAGGTTGCGCGCCAGCCGCACCCGGCTGCTCACGACGATCTGGTTGTGCGGGCCTTCCCCGCGCAGCCATTCCCCTGAGGTATTCAAAATGTTGTGGATGGCCATGGCTTACTCCGTGTCGAGATGGCGGATGCGATCCCGGATCGTCGCCGCCGATTCGTAGTCCTCTTCGGATACCGCCTTGCGCAAATCCCGCTGCAAATTCTTCAACTGCGACTCCCGCTCCAGGCTCCGCGCCTGGCGCGCCGGTACTTTGCCCACGTGCTCGGTCCCCTTGTGCATGCCCTTGAGCAACGAGGCCAGTCCATCAGCAAACGTGGTATAGCAGGTGGCGCAGCCGAGCCGGCCCGTCTTCTTGAAATCCGCCTGGCTGAAACCGCATGTCGGGCATTTCTGGACACTCCCGCCCCGCTCCATCTCATGCGCGGCCCCAAGCCCGAGCAGGAGATCCGCCAGGGCAAATCCCGTGGGGTCGGTCACGCCCTTTTCCTTCGAGCAGCCCTCGCACAGGTTCACCTTCTGCATCTTCCCATCCACGATCTGGGTCAGGAAGACCGTGGCTTGGTTGGTTTTGCAGACATCGCAATTCATATCAGAGGCTACTGATCACTGATTACTTCAGTAAATCGCCGTGCCCGTGCTCTGCGTCAACTCGCGGAATCGCGCGATGATTCGATTGGTGATCGGACCCGGCTTGCCATCCCCGATCACCCGATTGTCGAGCTTCACCGCGGCGATCACCTCAGCGGCCGTGCCGGTGAGGAAAAACTCGTCAGCCGTGTAAAGATCATAGCGGGTGAGCGACTGGACGGTCACCTTCAGGCCCAGATCCGCCGCGATATCGAGCACCGCCTGCCAGGTGATGCCGCGCAACGAACCTGCATAGATTGGCGGCGTGAAGATTTCACCACGCTTCACGATGAACACGTTGTCGCCCGTGCATTCGGCCACGTAACCTTCTTCGTTCAGCATCAGGCCTTCATCGGCCTTGGCGAGGTTCGCCTCGATCTTGGCCATGATGTTGTTGAGGTAGTTCAGCGACTTCACCGCCGGGCTGAGGGCCGCCGGGGCCATGCGCCGCGTGGCCACCGTGACCACCGTCATCCCGCGCTCGTAGGCCTCCGGCGGATAGAGCTGGATGGTGGCCGCGATGATGATCACCGAGGCCTTCGGACAGCGGTCCGGGCTCAGGCCGAGATTGCCTTTCCCACGCGTCACCACGAGCCGGATATATCCGTCCCGCAAGCCGTTGCGCCGGATCGTCTCCAGAAGCGCGGCCTCCATTTCCGCCATGGTCATGGGGATGGTGAGCATGATGGCCCGGGCCGAATCCCAAAGCCGCTCCAGGTGCTCGGTCAGCTTGAAGACGCGCCCGTTGTAAAAGCGAATGCCTTCAAAAATACCGTCGCCGTAAAGCAGGCCGTGGTCGAAGACGGACACCTTCGCCTCGGGTTCGGGGACGAATTGGCCGTCGATGTAGATCGTGAGTTCCATGGAGAAAGGGGGAGCAAAGTGCCAGTATTTGAACCGATTTCAAGCCACCAACGTGCCATCTCGAATTTCGAGCCGCCGGTCACCCCGCGTCGCCAGTTGGGAATCGTGTGTGACCACCACCAGCGTTTTGCCCCGCTCACGCACCAATCCCAGAAGCAGATCGACGATTCCATCGCCAGTCTTCGAGTCCAGATTGCCCGTCGGTTCATCGGCAAAAATGATGCTGGGGTCGTTGATGAGGGCGCGGGCAATGGCCACCCGCTGCTGCTCGCCGCCGGAGAGTTCCGTTGGCAGATGTTGCAGCCGGTCCGCCAGGCCCACTTCCGTCAGCACCTGGGCGGCCTTCTCACGCTTGATCTTCTTCCCGATCATGGACGGGAGGAGCACATTTTCCAAAGCCGTCAGTTCCGGCAACAGGAAGTAGCCCTGGAACACGAACCCGATGCGCTCATTGCGAATCCGCGCCTGCATCGATTCGCCGCCCTTGTAAAGGAAGGTGCCTTCAAATTCGACTGTTCCGGATTCGGGCGTTTCCAGTCCGGCGAGCGTGTAGAGAAGCGTCGTCTTACCTGCCCCGGATGCCCCACAGAGAAAAACCGCTTCTCCTTGGTAAATCTCGGTGCTGATCCCGCGCAGAACCTCGATTTTCCGGGGTCCGAGCTGGAACGACCGGTACAAGTCGCGGGCAATGACCTGCGGTTTGGAGGACCGGGGAAGCGTCGGGGGTGGGGATGCGGGCGTGGGTTCACTCATGCGGCGGAAAGCCAAAGATGCGTGCGCGCCTGCCGAGTATCAATCTTCAACCGCAGGGTAGTTGATGGTGGAAAGTGGATAGTGGATAGCTCCGCGTGATTTTGCGGAGGGGCGCGCTGAAGCAGCCATTTTTTCACAGGCGTCCATGCAGGCTCTCAAGGGGCTATCAACCATCCTCTCTCAACTATCCGCCATCATCGCCTTCTGCCGCACCGCCTCATACAGCACAATCCCCACGGACGTCGCCAGGTTCAGGCTGCGCGTCTGCGGGGTCATCGGAATGGTCAGCAAGCTCTCCTGATTGGCCTCCAGCAGCGGTTCCGGCAACCCTTTCGTCTCGCGGCCGAAAACCAGAAAATCCCCATCCCGAAACCGCAAATCCCAATACGGGCGGTCGGTTTTGGTGGTGAGAAAAAAATATCGCGCTCCCGGCGCCTGGGCGGATTGAAGATCCGCCAACGATTCCCACACTTTGACTTGAACGTCCTTCCAGTAATCCAGCCCAGCCCGCTTCAGAGTCCGGTCATCGATGGAGAACCCAAGCGGCCTCACCAGGTGCAGATGCGCCCCTGTGGCGAGGCACAGCCGCCCTATATTACCAGTATTGGGAGGGATTTCAGGCTCAACGAGGACGACATGGAACATGCAGCTCCGATTTCGCCAATCGCCCACGATAAGCGCAATCACACAGTCCCAGTCTTTTCTGGCACACCAAAGGCTCAGGGTTGCACCCACCCGCAAATGCGTGCTAGATGCCCTACTGCCCAGTGCGTTATCTCAAAGTCACCCTCATTACCGGCTTCTTCGTCACGATTTTTATCGTGTTGCTGCTTCAGGGCGGACTTTTTGTGCGGCTGGACGCCGCGCTGGCTGCTTTCACCATGCAGCCCTATGTCCCGGCCCTGCATCGCGCGGTGCAGATTCCGCTCGTCGTCTTCTTCGCCTTTGCGATCGCCTGGACCACGATCGACATCGCGCGCAACTCACTGAAGGCCGTCGTCGCCGCCGGCGCGCTGCTCCAGATTATCAGCCTCGTCTGGGTGCTCCGCCTGCTCGGCGTCTTTTTTTCCCCGTTCCCGAGCTTGCTGGCCATCACCCTGAGTTTCTGCGCGGGCATCATCTATTCGCGCAGCGAGGCCGGCAGCCGCAAGCGGGTGCTGCGCCAGGTGCTGGGGGATCGCGTCTCGACAAAGACCTTCTACGCACTCCTCAACTCCTCCACGCCGCTCAATCTCGAGGGCGAGCGCCGCGAGGTCAGCATCATCGTCTGCGAGATCTTCAATCACGACGACCTCGAAGCCGCCCTCTCCGCGCCGGATTACGTCGCGCTCACCAACTCCTTCCGCCGCAATGCCGGTGATTTCCTCGTGGACCGTGGTGGCTATCTCGACGAATGCGACGGCGAGAGTCTTCGCGTTGTCTTTGGCGCCCCGCTGCCCAATGAAGACCACGCCCGCACCGCCTGCGAGGCCGCGCTCGCCCTCACCGAACGGCTCGACGAGGTCAATGCCGAGTGCCACGGCATCTGGAAGCAGATGTTCGATTTCCGTATCGGAGTGAACTCCGGCGACATGGTGGTGGCCGCCTACGGATCACGCCGCCTCGGCACGCTCAGCGTCGCGGGAGAGCCCGTCGAATTTGCCCGCCGTCTCTGCCGCGCCAATCTCATCTACGGTTCCCGGATTCTGCTCGGCACCAATACGTTTCAGGCGGCCGAGTCCGCCATCGAAGTGCGCCCCATGGAGCTGATCCAGCGCTACGAAGACGGCAGCCGCGAGGAGATCTACGAGTTGCTTGCCCTGCGGGACGTCCTCTCCTTCGAGGACCTCGAGCGTCGCGATCTCTTTTGGCAGGGAGTCATCTACTACCGGGAGCAGCTCTGGGACGATGCCCTGGGCCTTTTCCACAGCGCCCGCAGTTCCAGCGGCGCAGATGGCCCCGTGGAATTCTACATCCGCCGGATCGAACAACTCCGGATTGGGACACCTTCCCTGGATTGGACGTCGGCACGTTTGTGAAGCGCGTCTCCTACCCCCCCGCCATTCAGGGCCTCGTCGGAGAACTCAAGCGCCTCCCCGGCATCGGCCCCCGCAGCGCCGAGCGCATCGCCTTGTGGATGCTTCAATCTCGCGATGCCCGTCCATTGGAAGTCGCGCGGGCTATTCGCGAGGTGCAGGAAACCGTTCACCCCTGCCCGCGCTGTGGCTTCTTCGCCGTCGAGACGCTTTGCGAAATCTGCGCCGACTCGTCGCGCGACTCTTCTCTCATTTGCGTGGTTGAGCAACCCACGGAGATCCTGCCTCTGGAACGCACCGGCGGTTTTCGTGGTCTGTACCACGCGCTCGGCGGACGCATTTCTCCGCTCGATCACATCGGCCCGGAAGACCTGCGCATCGATTCGCTCATCGAGCGCATCCAGTCGGAAGCTCCCACGGAAATCATCCTCGCTCTGGGCTCAGACGTGGAAGGCGAGGCGACCGCCAACTACCTCGCCGACTTGCTGCGCTCCCTGCCCGTCTCCGTGACCCGCCTTGCGCAGGGCCTGCCCGCCGGCGGTGGGCTGGACCAGGCCGACGAGCTGACCTTGAGCCGGGCACTGGCCGGGAGAACGCGGATTTGATGAAACCGAGTAATCAGTAATCAGTGCCGAGTTGGTAATCATTGAAGACGCCGCGTGGCGAATCCGAAAACTGATTACTCCGTCCCCCACTGATTACTGATCACTGATTTTCGCAGATGCCCACCGCCATCCACTGGTTCCGTCGAGACCTGCGCCTGACGGACAACACGGCGCTCGCCGCCGCGGTTGCGTCGTACGATCATATCATCCCGGTCTACATCGTCAGCAAATGGCGCAAGTCGCACCACTGGTGCGGAGCGCCCCGGCAGGAATTCCTATGCGGCTGCCTGGCATCGCTCGCCAGGAATCTCGAAGCCAAGGGCGGCCGGTTGATCATTCGTCATGGGGACGCGGACGAAGTGCTCGAGAAGCTCTGGCGCGAGAGCGGCGCGGAAGCCATCTCCTTCAACCGCGACCCCGATCCGTATGGCCGCGAGATGGAGGCACGCATTGGCAAAATGGCCGTACGGCACGGATTCAAGATCCATGCGCACCAGGATATCGCGATCCATGAGCGTGACGAAATCCTCACGGGCAGCGGCACCCCATTCAAAGTCTTCACCCCGTACGCCCGGGCCTGGCTAAAGCTCGACAAGCCTGAACCACACCGGGCCGTGGGAAGGATTTTCACACCGCCCGAAATCGCCAGCGATCCCCTGCCCACGCTCGAAACGTGGGGACTCAAGAGCGACGCCACGATCATTGAACCCGGCGAAGCAGCCGCGCGCAAAAGGCTGGGCTGCTTTCTCGACGGACCGATTCTCGATTACGCGAGCCACCGCGACCTCCCGGCGCTGGAGTCGACTTCGCGACTCTCCCAGGATCTCCGTCACGGCACGCTGAGCATTCGGGAGGTCTATGCAAGGTGCGCCGGCCTGACCGAAAAAGTCCGGCCCGCCCAGCGGCGCGGCATTGGGATCTTCATCAACGAACTCATCTGGCGCGAGTTCTACATGCAAGTCCTCTGGCATTGCCCGGAAGTGCTCGATCACGAATTCCAGGAGGATTGCCGGCGCCTGAAATGGCGCGACCATTGGCGGCCGGAAAAAAGGCCCGCCGGCGAGCAATTCGATCGCTGGACCCGCGGCGAAACCGGATTCCCGATCGTGGATGCCGGCATGCGCCAATTGAACGCCACGGGATTCATGCACAACCGCGTCCGCATGATCTCTGCGATGTTCCTCACCAAGGACCTGCGTGTCTGGTGGATGCACGGGGAGAGCTGGTTCATGCGCCGGCTCGTCGATGGGGAAATCGCGAGCAACAACGGCGGCTGGCAATGGAGCGCCAGCACCGGAACCGATGCTGCCCCGTACTTCCGAATCCAGAATCCGTGGTCGCAGACGAAACGATTCGATCCCGAAGGCGCCTACATCAAGAAATGGGTGCCCGAGTTGAGAGACGCGCCCGACACCAAATTCTGCGAGCCCCCGGAACCCGGCACTTCCCTGGCCAAAGGCTATCCGGCCCCAATGGTCGATCATGCCCAGGAGCGGAAATTTGCCTTGGAGATGTTCGCAGGCCAGTAATCAGTAATCAGTCCGGAGCCAGTGATCAGTAAAGACGCCCCATCGCGAAAACTGATCACTCTCTCCCCACTGATTACTGATTACTTCCATCCCTCGCACCCCCGCGCTTGCCCCGCAGGCAGCCTCCCGCATAGCGTGCGGCGATGAAGTTGAAGTTGATCCTCCCCACAGCACTCGCCTCGATTGTGGCCGCTTGCGCCGTCGTTCCCCCAAAGCCGGGCACCGATGCCTATCAGAAGATGCTCGAGGACCAGGCCCGGGAGAATTTCTATGCGCTGAAAGCACGCGAGCACCCCTCGCGTCCTGCCCCGGTCGTCGCCCAGGCAGAACCGCCGCCAAAAGTTCACCTCAAGCCCTTCAACCTGTTTGCGACGGCGGGCACCGCGCCGGCACCCACCCCAAAACCGGTTCCGGCCGCCACGCCGACGCCCGCGGTAAAGCCCGTGGTTGTCGCCAGGTCCCCGGCGCCGAAGGCGGTTCCGCCCTCGAAACCGATCGCTGCCACCAAACCGGCACCCGCCCCAAAGCCGGTGCCGCCAGCCAAACCCATCGCGGCGGCCAAGCCGGCGCCCACCCCCAAGCCATCGAAGCCTCTTGCCTTCAACCCGTTTGCCCGCTCCGAAAAGCCCCGGCCGGGCGACGAAACGGTTTACCTCTATGACATGCCCCACGGCCCGGAGCCAAGTTCGCCACGCTACCGCGCCTACAAAATCCAATATGCTCACGAGCTGGCGAAACGCCCCGAGGACCTCACCGCCGACGAACGCGAATGGGTCCGCCGCCACTACCGCGATTAGCAGGCACTGATCACCAAGCACTGATTACGGCTCACTTGCCCCAAATGCCCCCCCTGCCCCTCGCCGTGATGGCGCCAAACAGCCTGCTGCTCCTCGCGCTCGTCGCGATCATCGCCCTCATCTTGCTCATCGCGAAGTTTCGGTTGAACGCGATCCTTTCGCTGGTCCTCGTCTCGCTCTTGCTCGGCCTGGCCGCGGGAATGGAGCCGCTCAAGGTCGTCGAGGCTTTCACCGCTGGCATTTCCAAGACCCTCGGCGATCTCGCCATGATCATCGGCCTGGGCACGATGCTCGGAAAAATGCTGGCCGAATCCGGCGGCGCCCATGTCGTCGCCAATGGCGTGGCCCAATTCTTCGGTGTGAAACGCCTGGATTATGCCGTGATGATCGCCGCCTTTGTCATCGGCATCTCGGTGTTCTTCCAGGTGGGCCTGCTGCTTCTCGGCCCCATCGTCTTCGCCCTGGCGAGAGAAACGAAAACCCCCATTCTGCGCATCGCCTTGCCGCTCGCCGCGGGCTTGTCCACCGCGCACGGCCTGATTCCCCCGCATCCGGGCCCGATGTTTGCCATCAGCGTTCTCGGCGCCGATGTCGGGAAGACGATCATGTGGTCGATCTTTGTCGTGGGACCGCCGGTTGCCTTGGTGACCGGCCCGCTGCTCGCGCGTTGGGTGACTCCGCGCGTGCCCGTGGAATTCGGCGGCCTCGGAGCCACCGCCACCTCCGTCCCCAGCGCGCCCAAGGCCCCCAGCTTCGGCATCAGCATTTTCACCATCCTGTTGCCGGTGATCCTCATGATCATCGCCACGGTGGCGGAGAACAACCTGACGAGCCCCGAGAAAGCAGCCAAGCTCGCGGAGACCTACCAGAAGCAGCAGCAAGCTGGCGCCCCGGACGCCACGGCCACGCCCGATGCCGCCCCAGAGGCAACAATCGGTGACAGGCAGGCACCCGCTCCGCAGGTTCAGGAAAGTGATGTCCTGCGCGCCCAACGCCAGGCCCAGGTGCGGGAGTGGGCCAGTTTCATCGGCCATCCTACCGTGGCCATGCTCGTGGCCGTCCTGTTTTCGTTTTGGTCGTTCGGCAGCCAATGCGGCCTGGGCGCGGCAAGCATCGGAAAATTCGCCGAAGCTTCCCTCGGTCCCGTCGCCAGCGTGCTTCTCGTCATCGGGGCCGGCGGGGGATTTTCCCGGGTGCTAAACGCCTCTGGTGTCGGTGAAGCCCTCGCGCATATGGGTTCAAATCTGCACATGCATCCGCTGCTCCTCGGTTGGCTGATCGCCGGGATGCTGCGCGTCGCGGTCGGATCAGCCACCGTCTCCGTGCAAACCGCCGCCAGCATCATGCTGCCGCTCGTCCAGGCTGATCCGCACATCAACAAGGAACTCCTCGTGCTGGCCATGGGCGCAGGTTCGCTCGTGCTCTCGCATGTGAATGACGGCGGTTTCTGGCTGGTCAAGGAATACATCGGCATGGACATCCCGCAGACGCTCAAAACGTGGACCGTGGTGGAAACGGGCATCGCCTGCATGTCGATCACCATCATCATGATCGCCAACGCGGTGATGAACGCATTCATGACATAGAGCGCGTCCCGGCGCTTGCGTTCCTGGAGTGCTCTGGGGCTCTGGCGCTTTCGGAAGGGGGCGAACGCGGTGCGCTGCTGGAATTGGAAATATGCGCGCACCTTGCTGCGAAAGCGCCTCAGCGGCGCTGCGGCGGCGTTTTGAGAGTTGGCATTATCTCGGGTCGCGTCTCGCCGCCGCCTTCGCCCACCTTCCGAAAGCGGTCCCGCATGCGGGACCGCACGACAAGAACGCAAGCGCCACTCAAAATCTCCCGGTGCAGCGAACCGGTGCGACTCACACGCGCGCGCGCCGATTCACTGATTACTGATTACTGAACACTGAACAGATGTTGGCGCAAAAAGTCCAAAGCTCGTACAAAGGAAAGGGAGGCGGCGGGGTGAGGGAAGGAGAGC
>Ga0105237_10006853_pt1 | contig 12555 bp, 6 predicted proteins | sample KBSC24metaG_FD_81520 | JGI IMG/M metagenome (GOLD analysis project Ga0105237, IMG submission 81520) | Corn rhizosphere microbial communities from Kellogg Biological Station, Michigan, USA - KBS C2-4 metaG | ecosystem: Host-associated > Plants > Roots > Rhizosphere > Soil | place: Michigan, USA...
CGGATCCGACATCCCCGGCTATAACATCCTCACCCTCCACAACGACAGCGCCTACCTCTACGAAAAACAGCTGCACCAGCCCATCGGCTGCCCCTTCGTTGCATTTTCCCTCTCCGACCCTTCCCCGGTAATAGACCATCGCCCTTCCATGCCGCGCCCCAACTCTTCTATCAATGCTGCTTATCCTCCGGCCGTCATTCCCTTCCACACAAATGATTCGGCCTCCATCTTCACAGGGATCCTGGCCGTCGACAAACATACCATCGTATACGGCAACTCCCGCGGACAGATCATCGCGCTCGATCCACTCACGCATAAAGTACGCTGGCGCAACCAATACCCCGGCTCCATCTTTTGCACGCCCGCATATGGGGATAGTACCGTTGCCTTCAGCACGGTGGATGGCTGTATCCACGGTCTCGATATAAAGACAGGCAAGGAAAAATGGAACCTGCCTACCAGCCAGCCCGGCATCAGTGAAGGTTTGGTAAAAGGCGATGCGCTCTACATCGGCACAGGCAGCCATTTCTACAAGCTGCATATCACAGACGGGAAGCTCATCTGGAAAAATACCACACCCGAAGGGCAGCTACAGGCCAAACCCGTTCTCTCACCCGCAGGCGACAAGCTCATCTTCGGCGCCTGGGACCGCCACCTCTATTGTCTCGACGCAGCCACAGGTCAGCTGCAATGGAAATGGGACAACGGCAAACAACAAAAACTGTACTCTCCCGGCAATGTCGTCCCCGCCATCGCAAACGGAAAAGTATTCATCGTAGCGCCGGATCGCTATATGACAGCCATCGACCTGGCCACAGGCAAAACCCTCTGGCGAAACAACAGCCGCCATGTCCGCGAATCCATGGGCATCTCCGCGGACGGCCGGCAGATATATGCCAAGCTGATGAACGACACGATCATCTCCGTCAGCACGGCAACAGACTCCTTTCACCTCAACTGGGAGACAAACGCAGCATTTGGCTACGAACACAATCCCTGCCCCATGATCGAAATCAACGGAGTAGTATATGCGGGAACAAAGAATGGAGTATTCGTCGCGGCGGATGCCGCCACCGGCAGGATCCTCCTGGAACACAAGGCGGGTAATTCCTCTATCAACGGGATCGCCGCCGACAGAGAAGGCAATATCTGGATCAGCCTCATCGAAGGCAGCATCATGGAATTCGTACCCCCTAACAGCGGTTTTTCAGAACAATCACCATAAACAAACTCAACCAGGGAAAAACTTAAAATTTACATTATGAGAAATTACAAAGCGCTGTCGCTCGTCGGACTGCTTTGCTGGCTCACCAGCCACGCGTTCGGGCAACAGATCACAGGCGAGGTCTTTGACAAGATCACGCACGCTCCAATACCGGGTGCGAGCATAACCGTCTCCGGCAACAAAGGACTCACTACCGACGCAGGGGGCAAATTCTTATTCCAGGCCAATGGAGCCCAATCCTTTACCGTATCTTCCGTTGGCTACAATCCGATCACCATAAAGATCACAGCTGCCACCTCCTATGAAGTAGCGTTGACGCTCCTGGACAATTCCCTTAACCAGGTGGTCGTAGTGGGTTACGGTTTTCAGAAAAAAGCCGACCTGACAGGTGCAGTGGCCACTGTAGACGTCACAAAGACCTTTGCCAGCAAGCCCATGAACGACCCGGCCAAAGCGCTGCAAGGTGTTGTGCCAGGCCTTACCATCCTATACGGCAACGGCGGCCTGACAGCCGGCGCCGATATCAAGATCCGCGGCATCGGCTCCATCAACGGTCAAAGCAGACCGCTGATCCTGGTTGACAACGTTCAGACAGATGACCTGTCCATCATCAATCCCCAGGACATCGAAAGCATTTCTGTACTGAAAGATGCCGCCTCTGCATCCATCTATGGAGCCAGAGCCGCTTTTGGTGTGGTATTGATCAAGACCAGGACGGGCAGGAAGAATCAAAAATCATCCATCACGTACACCAATAATTTCGCAGGCAATACCCCTACAATACTCCCGGACTTTGCAGAGCCGGTGGCTGAATTGCGTGCGCTCGACGCCGCCGGTATCCGCGGCGGAACGGCCGCACCCGAAACTTTCGGCATGGCCCTGGATACGCTGGCCGATGGCATCGAGAACTGGGAAAAAACCTACGCAGGTAAGAATACAGGTACGGAAATGATCAAAGGCCAGGACTGGGATATAAGACCCAGCGGCCGTACTTATTTCTATAAAGTATGGGATCCCAAAAAAGAATTCCTGAACAAATACACGTTCTCTCAAAACCACAACCTTTCCATATCCGGCGGTAGCGACAAGGTCAGCTACTATCTCTCCGGCGGATATAGCTACGATGGCGGCATGCTCAAAATGAACGCCGACGATGTGAAGAAATATAATATTACAGCCAGCGTCAACGCCAATGTCACCTCCTGGCTGGATGTCAGCGCCAAAATGTTATACCGCAACTATCAATACGACTACCCTTATTCCTACCAGGACTACTGGTATTATTTCTGGCGCTGGGGCGCTTACTTTCCCTATGGCACCTACCAGGGACATTATTTCAGGGTCAATTCCGCCTACATGGATGGCGCACAAAGAGCAGGACTTAGCGACAACTATTCCAGGATCGACCTGGGTGCTACAGTGAAGATCACCAAGGACCTGAATTTCCGTGCCGACTATACCATCGGCAGGGATAATGCGCTTCGGCACGAAGTAGGCGGCCCCATTACTGCATGGGACTTCTGGACAGCTGGCGCACTTTCCCTGACGAACATCGCCAGCGCCGCTTCCGACCAGGTAACATATACGTCCGGCAGGGCCATGGTAAATGCCTTCAACGGTTATCTTACCTATCAGCACCGTTTTGGCGAACATGACCTGAAGCTCACCGCGGGTATCAACGCAGAATCCAATGAGAACGTCAACTTCTACGCCACCAGAATGGGCCTGCTCGATCCCAGCCAGGGCGAGCTTGGCCTGACCTACGGCACTCAAACCAGCGGCCCCAGCTCTTCCAGCGTACCTCTTGGATGGGATCCCAATGGTCATGGTCATAAAGCATTTGCCGGCTATTTTGGCCGTATCAACTACGCATACATGGATAAGTTCCTGCTGGAACTGAATACCCGTTACGACGGCTCCTCCTATTTCCCACCCCAGGACCGCTGGGCCTTCTTCTCCTCCGCCTCCGCCGGCTATCGTATCAGCCAGGAGAAATTCATGGAGAGATTGAAGCCTGCCTTATCGGACCTCAAGGTCCGTGCTTCCTATGGCGAATTGGGCAACCAGGATGTCACTTCCAACGGACTTAGCCCTTATCAGCGGATCATGACAGGCTCTTCGGCCAGCTGGATTACCAGCGCAGGCACCATTGCACAGACGATCAGCCAGCCTCAATCTGTTGCCAATTCTTTAAAATGGGAAAGGATCAGGACCCTGGACTTCGGCCTGGACGCACGTATCCTGCATGACCACATCGGTATTACCTTCGACTGGTATCAACGCGACAACGACGGTATGATCCAGCCCACAAGCGTTCCCCTCACCTTCGGAACCACCGGCCCCAGGATCAATGCCGGCAACTTCCGTACACGGGGATATGAACTGACCATCGACGCCAACTACCAGGTCAACAAGGACCTGACGCTCTATGGCTCCATCGGCCTCAACGACTACAAGACCATCTTTACCAAATGGAGCAATCCCAACAACTCCATCTCCACCGCCTTCAACTACAAAGGCAAGACATACGGTGAGATCTGGGGCTTCCAGACAGAAGGCTTCTATGCAGCCGATGCCGATACAGCCTCCCACTCCCAGTACCTGCTGCAGAACGGCAACTTTGTATATGGAGCAGGCGATATCCGTTACAAGGACATCAGCGGCCCCGATGGCAAGCCTGACGGCAAGATCACCTGGGGTGACATGACCCTCGGCAATCACGGAGACCTGAAAGTCATCGGTAACAGCCAGCCCCGTTACCAATATAATTTGCGTCTTGGCGGCACCTGGAAAGGATTTGACCTTGACATCTTTATCCAGGGCGTAGGCAAACGCAGCTGGTGGGGCGTAGGTCAGACAGTATATCCACTGTGGCAAAGCATCGACATCCTTTATGCCAACCAGATGGATTTCTGGACCCCGACCCATACCAATGCCTTTTATCCACGGCCTTTCCCGGGCAATGGTACAGGCAAGATCGCAGGCCTCCCCGCAGGCGGCAACAACTTCTATCCTCAGTCGAAATACCTGATGAACCTGGCCTATACCAGACTGAAGAACGTGACCATTGGATATGCGGTCGATAGCAAGCTCTTTGCCCGCTACGGCATTACCAGGCTTCGGTTCTATATCAGTGGAGAGAACATCGCCGAGATCCGTCACAGCAAAGTACCGCTGGATCCCGAGATCACCGATGGCTCCAACACATCCGGATATACGGGCCGAGTATTCCCCTTCATGAGAACGTATTCGGGAGGATTGCAAATTTCGTTTTAAAAAAAATATTATTCGTCAAGTATAATTCGACAATCATGAAATTATCACACACACATTGGGCCCTTGTTATAGTTGCGCTATGCATGGGTACCGCATGTAAGAAATATGTGGACGTCAATAATCCTGATTCAGAAGTTGACCCCAGCTACTGGAAGAGCGAGAACAGCGTCCGTTCCTACAACTGGGAATTCTATAATCTGTTCCCCGGCTTCGGCAACGGCAGCAGCCTCAACGGAGACTTCTATTTTCCTACGCTCAATGACGACGAGGCCAGCCCTACCCTGTATAACTTCCCCGCCACACCTGCGGCTTCCAACGGCGACTGGTTCTTTGGCTATATCCGTAAAGCCAACATTATGCTGGAACGCATCGATGGGATCCCTATGGCCGATGAAGCCAGGAACCACTGGAAAGGGGTAGCCCGTTTTTTCCGTGCCCTCCAGTATTTTAAACTGGTACAGGAATTTGGCCGTGTGCCCTGGTTCAGCCATTCCCTGGACATCAGTGACAGCACCGAGATATACAAACCCCTGGATACCCATCAATTGGTAATGGACAGCGTCCTGGCCGATCTCAACTTCGCCGTAGCTAATCTTCGTCAGGTAGATCAGCCCAATACCATCAATAAGGACGTGGCCAACGCTTTGTTGTCGAGGGTCGCTCTTTATGAGGGCACCTACCGGAAATATCATACGGAACTCAACATGCCGGATGCAGATAAATACCTCACAGCCTGCATGACCGCCTCCCAGGCGCTTATGACGGGCACTTATGCCCTGGACAAGAGCTATCAGACGGCGTACAACTCCGACAACCTCGCCTCAGACAAGGAAATGATCCTCTACAAGCGGTATGAGCCAGCTATCCTGCAACACTCCCTGATAGCTTATCTGTATAGCAGTACCGCCATGAGCGGTCTCACAAGATCCGCTGTAGAGTCCTATCTGTGCAGGGATGGCCTGCCCATCGGCCTCTCCCCGATGTACCAGGGCGACGCCACGATGAGCAATGCAATGGCCAATCGTGATCCACGTCTCTATATCACCATCGACAGCAGCTACCTTTATTACAAGGGACACGTAAAGAACAGCCTGACCTCCAGCACCGGCTACAGGCCTATCAAATACCTGCCGGACTCGAACAAACTGAAAACTATCCCCACAGGTATCGGGACCAACTATACAGATGCCCCCCTGTTCTGGCTGGCGGAGATCTATCTCAACTATGCCGAGGCCGCAGCTGAGCTGGATCAAATGGGTAAATACACCCTCACACAAACTGATCTGGACAATACTATCAACAAGCTTCGTGACCGCGCAGGTACGGCGCATATGACCCTCGCAGGACCGCAGGACCCCGGATTCACCGATCCTAAAAAGGATGCAGACGTGCCCTCTCTTATATGGGAAGTTCGCCGGGAAAGACGCGTCGAGCTGATGATGGACGGCTTCCGCTATAATGACCTGATGCGCTGGAAAAAAGGCAGCTATCTGGACTATTTCCTGGATCCAAATGGTTATCTTGGCGCTAAAGTACCTTCCAACGGGACCGTCATCCTGAATCCCGATGGATATATCTCACCATATAAGCTGCCTGTGACAAGGACTTTTACAGACCCAAGGAACTATCTGTCGAACATACCGACCAGCCAGATCCTGTTATACCCAGCCAGCATACAACAATCAATGCAAAATCCCGGATGGTAATGAATCTAGTGAAAGAAAAAACACTATTTTAGGGTGAGAATCAAATTCGTTATGCTCAAACAGGAAAGGCAGGCTTATATTCTGCACCAGGTCAACCTCCATAACCAGGTGTTGTCCGCTAACCTCAGCCTGGACCTCAATGTCTCCGAAGACACGGTCCGGCGGGATCTGCAGGAACTGGCCGACAATGGTAAGATCATAAAAGTCCATGGAGGAGCGCTTTCCCTGTCTTTCAACGACTTCCATTATCCGTCAACGAACGTATATGCCCATCCGCAGAAAAAGCTGATCGCGCGTAAGGCAATATCCCTCATCGATAAGGAAATGACCGTCATGACCACAGGAGGCACAACCTTGATCGAACTGGCCAAGGCCCTTCCTCAGTCGTTGAAAGCCACCTTTATCTCGGGCAGTATTCCGGTTGTTATGGAATACACACACCACCCCAACATAGAGGTGATACTCATAGGCGATAAGGTATCTAAAAATTCGAAGATCACCGTGGGAGGCGAAGCCGTCGCCAAGATCAGACAGATAAAAGCAGACCTCTGCTTCCTCGGCGTCAATGCCATCGACGCCGACCATGGTATCACAGACAATGACTGGGACGTAGTACAGATCAAAAAGGCAATGATCGAGTCGTCCAAAAAGGTGGTATGTCTTTCCATTGCGGAAAAGATCAACTCATGCCAGCCTTTCCATGTCTGCCCCATCGAAGACATAGATACCCTGATCACAGAATTACGGCCTGAAGACCCCTTACTGGAGCCCTATAGAAGAAAGGGCATACATATTTTATAGAGTCACTTGAGAAAATCAACACGTAAGACCCTCGCCCCATGCGGGGGTCTTTTTTATCCGAAGAACAGATAACATAATAATATGGAGACTATAATACTTACCAGGTCGGTCAACAGCATCGCTCCGATGGAATAGCGTGTATTCCTCACCGACACAGCGCCAAAATATACGGCTATAATATAGAACGTACTGTCGGAAGAACCCTGTAATATCCCAGCCAGCCTGCTGGCAAATGAGTCCGGACCGGGATAGGTAGACATCGTGCTCACCATCATACCCCTCGCTCCCGCCGCGCTCAACGGTTTTATCAGCGCCGTAGGCAGCCCCTCGACAAATCGGGTATCCACTCCCATTCTCGTAAAGACCCACCGCAATCCGTCGATCACTGCATCGAAGGCCCCGCTATTACGCAGCAGACTGATGGCCACCAGCATCCCCACCAGGTAGGGAATGATACGCACCGCCACCTCAAAGCCCCCCTTGGCTCCCTGCACAAAGGCATCGAATATATTTATCTTCTTATACAGGGCCCCCAGGATGATCAGCAGGAACACCAGCAGGATCAGTCCATTCCCCAATGCCCGGCTGAACGTTTGCACCCCATCCGCATTCAACGTACGAAGATAGACGACCACGGCGCCGATCAAAAGACTCAGCCCCCCCAGCCAGGCAAGTATGACGGGCTGGAATATGTTGATGCGCTGCTTGAAGGATACGATAAGCATGGACGTCAGCGTGGCGATAAAGGTGGCGATAACGATGGGTATGAATACATCCGTTGGATTGGATGCCTTCATCGATGCCCGGAGAGCGATAATACTGACAGGTATCAGCTGCAGTCCCGACTGGTGCAGACAAAGGAACATGATCTGGGAATTGGAAGCCCGGTCCTTATCGGTATTGAGCTCCTGGAGACTATCCATCGCCTTGAGGGCAAAAGGAGTGGCCGCATTGTCCAGCCCCAGGAAGTTGGCGGAGAAGTTCATCACCATATGTCCCATGGCCGGATGCCCCGGCGGTACTTCCGGGAACAGTCGGGAAAAGAAGGGGCCGACGATACGCGATAGGAATCGGATACCTCCCGCCGCCTCCGCAATACCCAAAAGCCCCATAAAAAGGGCCATAATGCCAATAAGCCCCAGGGACAGGGTAACAGCCCCCCGGCAGGTCTCGATGACCCCATCGGCTTTCTGGACCTTCGCCGGCAAGTTGGGAGACACACGTAATGTGTCTCCGGCGCGCCCTATTACCATCGAGCTGAATATCTCCTTATCCGCCGGGGAAAAGATAAATTTCACCCCCGCCACGAGCACCGAAATAATGATAAAAGCCGCCCATATCCTGCTTAATGCCATGCGATAAAAATAACATTAATTGCCTATAAATTAGCTACCTTTGCGCCCGAAATTGCATTTATGGGTTTACAAGCAGGTATCGTAGGATTGCCCAATGTAGGGAAGTCGACTTTGTTCAACGCCGTCAGCAACAGCGCCAAAGCGCAAGCCAGTAACTACAGGTTCTGTACCATCGAGCCCAACACGGGGCTCGTAGACGTGCCGGATAGCAGACTGAGCAAGCTGGCCGAGCTGGTAAAACCCCAGCGCATCGTCCCCACTCAATTAGGCATCGTCGACATCGCCGGCCTGGTAAGAGGCGCCAGTAAGGGAGAGGGATTAGGTAACAAGTTCCTGGCCAACATCCGGGAAGTAGATGCCGTCGTACATGTCATCCGCTGCTTCGAGGACGAGAACATCCTCCGCGACGAAGGCGCCATCAACCCCGTAGGCGACAAGGAGATCATCGACACCGAACTGCAGCTCAAAGACCTGGAGAGCGTGGACAAAAAGCTCAGCCGCACTGAAAAAATGCTAAAGACAGGCGATCCTAAGACCAGGGTGGAATACGAGGTCCTCAAGCGCTGCAAGGAACACCTCGAAAAAGGGAGGAGCATCCGCGAACTGGCGCTTTCAAAGGAAGAACGCCCCGCCATCGCCGACCTATTCCTGCTCACGGAAAAGCCCGTCCTCTATGTAGCCAACGTGGACGAAGCCTCCATGCACACAGGCAATAAGTTCTCCGAAGCCCTCAAAGCCGCCGTGGCCGGAGAAAATGCCCAGGTCATCGTTATGAACAACTCCATCGAAGCCCAGATAGCAGAAATGGAAGATCCCGCGGACCGGGAGCTCTTCATGGAAGAATACAAGATGGAAGAGCCCGCTCTCAACAAGCTCATCCGCAGCGCCTACACGCTCCTTAGCCTCTATACCTACTTTACGGCAGGCGAACAGGAAGTACGCGCCTGGACCATCCACGAAGGCTGGAAAGCTCCCCAGGCCGCCAGCGTGATCCACACCGACTTTGAAAAAGGCTTTATAAAGGCCGAGGTCATCGCCTACAACGATTTTATCCAATACGGCTCCGAAGCCTCCGCTCGTGATGCCGGTAAACTGAGAATAGAAGGAAAAGAATATATCGTCAAGGATGGCGACGTGATGCACTTCCGCTTCAACGTATAGACGCGGGCCGGGGCCCCGGCCCTCTCCGCGCAAAAAAAAGCCCGGTGTTAACCGGGCTTTGGCTATTTAAGTAATTCATCAAACGTCATGCACAAATAATACACCGCCCCAATCTTCGGATTCCCAAAGGACGTCTGATAGTAATGGTTCAATATGTTCGATCCGCCTATTTTGAGGATCGTCTTCACACTCGGCACCTTATAGCTCACCTGCGCATCTATCGTCCCAAAAGCAGGCACTCCTCCCGTCGCAAAGCTCGAGTTCCAGGTGAACGCATCCTGCCAGCGATACATCACATTAAACCCTATGTTCTTCCCGATATTCTTATTCGATACCCCCAGGTTGGCCCTGTACTTGGGTGAATTGAAAGAATTCAACAGCCCCTGATCCTTCGAGATATCATTGTACGAGATATTCCCCGACAAAGCCCAGTCATTATTCACCAGGTAATCCATCCCCAATGCCCCACCCCATGTATTTACCGTGTTGGGATTGTTTACATATGTTGCGAAGATGTTGGGATTGGGGCTGGTAAGAAGATTCTGCACAAGCACGAGATAGGAAAGAAAATCCTTGTAGCTGTCATAATAGTAATAGGCATCGATCAACAGCTTATTTGCGATGAGGCCCTTATACCCTATCTCATAGGCGGCCACCGACTCAGGCTTGAACTTTCCGAACGTCCACTGCTTCAGCAGGGTGGGATCGGTACCTCCCGATGCCTGGAATGCCTGCACGCTCGTCAGCGTGTATCCCTTGTTATTATACAGGTCATGGCCGGCAATAATGCCCGGCAATCCGCCGATCAGACGGGTATTGGCCCGGATAGGCAGATCGATGTACTGGTCCTGGTTCGTGGGATTGCGATAACCCGTCTGGTATGACAGACGTATATTATGCTGCGGCGCCACCGTAAACACACCCGCGATACGGGGAGTGAACCGGCCGTCGAAATTCTCGTTCTTGTCATATCTGATGGAGCCGATCAGGTGTATCCGGTCGTTCACCAGCTTCTTACCCACCTGTAGAAAACCTCCGTATTCGTTGGTCGTGATCTTACCCGTTGTGTCCGCGAAGATGGTACCATTGGAATTGAGGACATAGATACGATGACTTCCGCCTACCTGTAATTCCAGGAATTTTATATGATCCGTAAAGTCATACATGCCCTCATATTGGTAGAGGTTGGTCTTATCGTTGAACTTGGCCCCATTACGGCCGGCGCCAAATCCGATATAAGCGCTGGTAATGGCATTCTTGGCTGTATTGAAGGGTGTCGTGCCGGGCTGCAGCCTGTTCCTGTCCGCATAGGCCCTGGCGATGGCATGTGCGTCCGCATCTCCATGAACGGTCGGATCCCCCGGGATGGCCCCCATTCTGGCTGCATTATACAACGTAGCATAATCTACAAACCATCCGCCTGTGACGGTATTGCCGGTATAGGTCGCGCTGGGATTGTACGCCTCATTCAGCAGGGTACCCAGAGCAGTGGCATTATACGCCTCGCCGGAACGCTCCTGTGTGGTATAAGCGCGGAAGTAGAAGCGTTTGCCTCTTAACTCCAGTTTGTACTGACCGATATTAAAATTATGCAGGGAATATCTGTCGGAACCAGTATATACCGTTGTACCCGAGCCATAGTTGCCCTGGATGAGCGCTTCGATATCATTAGTGATCTTGTAATGCAATGCCACCGTACCCTTGAAGCTCTTGGTACGATAGTCCACCAGGTCGGATTCCTTATAGCCGGTACGGCTCACCGTCACTCCATTCAGATACCCTCCCGAAGCGCCATATGTCGTATTGATCTCATCCCCATAAACATTGACCCCATCATAACCAGGATCCGCGGCGTGTGAGTAGCCGGGCTTTATTTTCAGGTTCAGCCGGTCGAAATTGCTGGAATCATTTGCCTGCCAGTCATCCGCCTGCAGATAGCTTACGCTCACCTTAAAGGCGAACTTCCCGAATGCCTTTGCATAACGGGCCGACAGATCAGGTATAAAACCCAGGCTTGACTGTTCCTTCTTACCCACATGGTTGACGCCGCCCATTACCCGCACACTAAGCCCCTCGTAATCGAAAGGACTCTTGCTGTTGATAAGCAGCGTACCGTTCATGCCACCCGCGCCATACAGAGCAGAGCTGGCGCCCGGCAGCAATTCCACCGTAGCTACGTCCAGGTCCGAAGGACCGACGATATTGGCAACGGAAAAGTTCAGACCCGGGGCCTGGTTATCCATACCATCCACATACTGGTTGAATCTGGTATTGCCATTTGCGTTAAATCCGCGGGTAGTCACCCCCCTGAAAGTGAGACTTTGAACGCTGGTCTCCACCCCTTTCAACGCAGGCAGTGCGTCGTAAAAGCTGGGCGCCGCTATATTACGTATAGCCGCCGTATTCATCTTTTCGATGGACACGGGGGATTCCAGTATATTCTGAGACACACGGCTGGCCGATACGACAACTTCCGTTCCCAGTATCGAGCCCGGCTTGAAATCTACACTTACTTCCGTAGTACCTCCATTTATCGTCACTTCCTGCTGCTCGAATCCCACGGAGGAGAATACCAGCACGATAGGCGGCGATTGTGTAGTGGTGATCTTGAAATTGCCTTTGTCATCCGTGGTAGTCCCGGAAGTGGAGCCCTTGACCGTGACGCTTACGGCTGGAACCCGTTCTCTGGTGGCGGAATTCTGAACATGTCCGGTAATTGTTGTAGAAGTTTGAGAAAAGGTGGTAAGGTAGGAAAAGGCAGCTATCATTAAAGTAGCCACTTTAACTGAATAGTTTCCCATAGCGCAAGTTTTCGTGATAAAGTTTGAAACAACTTATTAAAAATACAGATTGTAATGTTGTAATGAAAATTTAATTTTGGGCCCTAATTTGGATACATGAAGACTTTGCAGTTCCCCCATCAGACTAATTTCTATCGTGGTAAGGTACGGGATGTATATACCATTTCCGACCAATGGCTGGTCATGATCGCGTGTGATCGTATATTCTCATTTGGAGACAGCGTCCACCG
>Ga0105237_10006855_pt1 | contig 12555 bp, 15 predicted proteins | sample KBSC24metaG_FD_81520 | JGI IMG/M metagenome (GOLD analysis project Ga0105237, IMG submission 81520) | Corn rhizosphere microbial communities from Kellogg Biological Station, Michigan, USA - KBS C2-4 metaG | ecosystem: Host-associated > Plants > Roots > Rhizosphere > Soil | place: Michigan, USA...
TATAGATGAATCAAACAATACCTGGGGTACCATGCCTGCACCTTCGAAATTCACGGTGTTTAAACAAAAGCAACAGGCACGCGGTCAGTCTACTGGTATTAATCCTATGCAGAAAGCACAGGAGAAGAAGAAAGGATTTTAATAATAGCAATACTGCAATAGACAATTTCGAACCTTTTCCAAAGTTCAATGCTTTGGAAAAGGTTTTTTAATTATTTATAAGTCTGACATTATAACAAATCGCTCGTGTTTAATGGCAGGAATGAAAAAAGATACCAACAAATGCCACAACAAAAGGTATCCAGAAAAAGAGGAAAGTATTTTTCATATAAATCAATTTTAGCATTAAGAGTGTATGAGTTCGTGGCAGGTCAAAGGTAGTATCAAAAACTAATAGTCTTTGCTCGCTCATCCCATTTCAGCCCCGGCGGTAAAAAACATATTTTGTTTTTTTAGTTGTTTTACGGGTTTTGACTGAAGCCTTTCTCAGCCTGCATTATAAAATGGTTCTTGCTTTGTTTTTCAGAGATTTACCCTCTGTGGAAACCCTTTTGGGGAAAAGTTTATGGTAGATTGTCTATTTATACTTTATTTTTGCCTGCCGAAAAGACATAAAAATTGTTATTTGCTTTCTTTTCTCAATTTTTATTTCTAATATAGTAGTCAATTCCTGTGAATCCCACCTTTAAGAGTTTCCAATCTCCCCAACAACCTGTTTTTATAAGCCATTTTCCTTTGAATGCGTTTTGGTTATCATTACTCCTTTTCTAATGTGTGTCGATAGGCTCCCAATCCTTTGAATCCCGAGTTACCTCCAATTTCTATGTTGCGTTGCCTATTCTAATTTTTTCAAGTACCAAAATTATATTATGAAGAAGTTTACCTCTACTTTCTTACTATTATTTGTATGTATGTATTTAAGCGCCCAGGTCGGAAGCCTCGCAACAACAACCTGGAATGCATCCAACGGTTATGTAGTTTCTGATATTGGCACCCATGATGACTATGCCCAGTCTGTAGCAGTTCAAAGTGATGGAAAAATTGTTGTGGCGGGATATGTTACCAACACAGGTGGCAGCCCCAATACAGATAGTCTTGTTGTATTACGTTATAAAACAGATGGCACGCTTGACGGCTCATTTGGAACCAATGGTATCGTTAAATATCAATTTGGAGGTTCCGACACCCGTGGTTATGCCGTAGGTATTCAAAGCACCGGCCAGATAGTTGTAGCAGGCTGGAGCTGGGCAGGCGCCAACAAGGACTTTATCGTAGTTCGCTTCAATAAATTAGATGGTTCAGTTGATAATACTTTTGGTATCTCAGGAGCAACTGTTACTGCGGTAAGCAGCAGCAATACCGATGAAGCTCATGCTATAGCGATTCAAAGCAACGACAATATCGCAGTAGCAGGTTTTTCTAACAATGGAACAAACAACGATTTTGCGTTAGTTCACTATACGCCAAACGGTGCAGTAGATAATACTACATTCGGTTCAAATGCAATAGTGACTCTAAATATTACCGGCAGAGACGAGGCCAGCGGAGTGGCTTTTCAAGCTGATGGTTCAGTTGTAGTTGCAGGATCTTCCAATATGGATGCTTCAGGAGATTTTGCAGTAGCCCGTTATACAACAGCAGGCACTTTGGATGCAAGTAATTTTGGAAGTCCCAATGGCTATGTAATAACAGATATCAATACTTCGCTCGGCAACGTTGGTTTTAGTGATGATAAGGCCAATGCAATGGCAATTCAAAGTGACGGAAAGATTGTGCTGGCAGGAACCTTTAAACCCGGTGGCAAAACTGATGCAGCAATTGCCCGTTATACTTCTTCAGGTGCTTTAGACAATACAGGCCTCTCAGCATTTGGACCGAAGGGCATTGATACTACCAATTTTGCAAGTAGCTTTAATTCGGATGATGACGTTAACGCCCTTCTAATTCAAGGTGACGGAAAAATTTTAATAGCGGGCTCAACAGAATCCAATCCATTTGATCTGATGATGATCCGTTATACCTCTACAGGCGGATATGACGCAGGTTTTGGAACCGGAGGAAAGGCAACTGTAGATTTACCTGGCACTAATAGAGGAAATGCTGTAGCGTTGTCTGGAAACCGTATAATGGTTGCGGGTACCAGTGATGCAAATTCTGCCACAACCGGTATTGATGTACTCGTTGCCGCATTCCAGAACGACTTCAGCACGCTTCCTTTAACACTCACTCAATTCTATGCACAAAAGCAAACCAGCAAAGTGTTGCTGCAATGGCAAACAAGCATGGAAGAAAATGTTAAGCAGTTTGTTATTGAGCGTAGCAATGATGGCAAAACCTATACAGCTATAGGCCAGGTAACTGCCACTGGTAACAGCACAACTACCAAAGGCTATTCGTATACCGATGCGTCGCCTTATATGTCTGCCAGTAACTATTACCGTTTGGTAATGCAGGATATCGACGGAAATTACAAATACAGCAAGGTGCTGATCATTAAATTCACAGGAGATTTAAGTACCAATGTACAGGTATTCCCCAGCCCGGTTAAAGATATTCTGCAGATTCAGTTACCGGGTGGTTTAAATGGTAACGTCGGGTTATCGATCATTGATATCAACGGCCACATTGTGAAGAGAAACAATATTGCATCAGATGGCAACGGATTAAATACTTCATTTGATGTAAGCGGCTTACCCAAAGGCGTATATGTGTTAAAAGCACAGGCAGGAAACACAATCGTTACTACAAGATTTGCGAAGCTGTAAAACGTACCTGCTAATTCTTCAGAACAACAGTTGGATCTATATAAAAAAGGGCCCATTGAATAATGGGCCTTTTTTATTTGATAATTTGAGAATATGCTAATTTGAAAATGAAGACTGCATATTGTATTCCATTTTCAAATTTTCAAATCTGCACATTTGCTAACTAGCCTCCGGTACTTCCATCTCTATATCTTACCTTCTTTTTACCGGAATTTTTCTTTTCAAAATCCAATACCTCCTTTGGTTTTGGTATAGCTTTCTTTTCGGTTGGCGCTACAGCAGTTTTCTCTGCCTGCTCCAGTTTACCCAGGGTATACACCTCTTCTTTCAGTACATTGCCGGTAGTGGGATCATAATATTTCCATACTCCATGCTTAATGGAGGCCCCTTCGTTTTTTATAATTACCGTGCGGTAGGTATCTAATTTATCGGGGTCTTCAATTTCGAGGGTGTCGTATACCTTGTCAGGGTTCAATGCTTTCCAGCTTGTTTCCAGCCTTAATTCGCCCATAGGTGTAAAATAACGGCAAATGCTGTCTTTTAAACCCCATTTATAGTATTCAACGCCTACCAGGTCGCCCATGAGGGAATAGAGACGCCACTCTCCTTCTTTCCGGTTTTTTTCAAACCAGCCTTCTTCTTCATAACCTGGTTCACCACGTACTTCGTCGTAATGGATTTTCCAGGGCCCCCATTTGCGGCCCAGTTTATCAACCCGGTTAAGGGTATCGCCTTTTGAAGTAAGTTTATAATCCTTCCATTGGGCAAAACTGCCTGCTGAATAAAACAGGAGCACAAATAATATCAATCGCATCTTTACAGGTTTTGTAATGGTAATAAACAACTTATTCTTCGCAATAATAACGCCAGCCTGCCGGATTTCATTGTTTTTAAAATGCTAAATGCCTAACGCAGAACGCTTAATGCCGGAAGCCTTTAAGCCCTTCGCTGCAAGCTTAAAACGTTAAGTCTTAATTTATCTTTGAAATTAATCGTTACTTTAACCGTAATTTATGAAGAACATAGCAGGTTTGATCATTTTCCTGATCATTGGCATTACCGGATTTGCCCAAACTAAAAGCATGAGCCAGCTGAAAGCTGACATAGAGAAATCGGGCAATTCGCCACTTTATGTAAAAGATGTTTTGAAGAAGAAATTCAAACTCGATACGGTTCCCATTCAGCGTACCAGTAATTTCAGGGGCCTGGCCGACAGTCTGGCCTATCACGGAAAAATCGGTAAAGTATACGGCCCTTATGAAAAAGGAAAGATCCTGGTGCAGATCCTGGCAAAAGCGCCCAATACGTTCAATCATATTGGACAAATATTCCTGGATATCACCGTTTTCAGCCGTCATTTTGCCGATTCACTGGCCGATAATATCATCAGCAGAATTAATGCCCATACCACTACATTTGAACAAATGGCCCAAACTTATTCAATGGGCGGCGAGGCAGTTACCAAAGGCGATCTTGGCTGGATAGCAAGAGGCGGTATGATTCCGCAGATCGAAGATGAATTAAGTAAACGGAAGAAGGGAGATGTTTTTAAAGTGTGGACCCCAAATGGCGTGCATATCATTCGCAAAACAGACGATTCCAAAGAAGATGCAGGCTATGCTCTTATGATGCGCATCTTTCTTTAATGCTCAAGGCTAAATGCTGAACGCTAAAGCTAAAGGCATAATGGTGTTTACATTCAGTACGTTTCGCGTTAAGCATTCCGCATTAAGCATTTCGCGTTACGCATTAAGGAGATATTGCAGCGCCAGCTCATATCCTTTCAACCCCAGGCCAATAATACTGCCTGCCGATTTACCCGACACATGTGATAATTTGCGGAACTCTTCACGGGCATGCACATTGGAGATATGCACTTCCACAACCGGTGTTTTTATAGAAGCAATGGCATCGCCGATAGCTACTGAAGTATGCGTATATCCACCGGGATTCATAATAATGCCATCATAATCGAAACCTACCCGTTGCAATTCATTGATCAGCTCGCCTTCCACATTACTTTGATAATAATGGATAGACACCTGGGGATATTTCTTTTTTAATTCCTCCAGATAATCATCGAACGACTTGCTGCCATAGATGCCCGGTTCGCGTTTGCCCAACAGGTTTAGGTTGGGACCATTGATGATGGCTATTTTCATATCAGTTAAAAGCAATCAGAGCCATCCACCTGCTGGCGGATGGCTCTGATGATTAGTTCATATATTCTTTGATCATGTTGATGAAGTCATCAAACAGATAACGGCTGTCGTGCGGGCCAGGCGTGCTTTCGGGGTGATATTGCACCGAAAAAGCCGGTTTGTCTTTCAGCCTTATGCCTTCAATGGAGTTATCATTGAGGTTCACATGGGTAATTTCAACATGAGCCGCTTTTTTCACTGATTCGGGGTCTACACCAAAACCATGATTTTGTGTAGTTACTTCACATTTACCGGTTAACAGATTCTTTACCGGGTGATTCAGCCCACGATGACCATGGTGCATTTTAAAGGTAGAAATGTCATTGGCAAGTGCCAGCAACTGGTGCCCCAGACAAATACCAAAAGTTGGCTTGTTTTCTTTAAGTACATCTTTTACGGTGGCAACTGCATAATCCATAGCAGCGGGATCCCCGGGACCATTGGAAATGAAGTAACCGTTAGGTGCAAATTTCTTCAGCTCTTCAATATTTGTTTTGGCCGGAAACACTTTTACATAGGCGCCTCTTTCTACCATGCATTCCAGAATGTGCTTTTTGGTGCCATAATCAAGTACAGCAATTCTAACCGGTGAATTAGGATCACCCAGGGTGTAAGCTTCTGTGGTGCTTACTTTGCTGGCAAGTTCAAGTCCGCCCATGTTGGGAACCTTAGCCAGTTCCTTTTTCAGTTTATCAACGTCCAGTATTTCAGAAGAAATGATACAGTTCATGGCGCCTTTTTGACGTACATGTGTAACGAGTGCGCGGGTATCAACTCCTTCAATGCACACGATATTATTTCTGAGCAGGTATTGTTCGATTGATTCAGTAGCCTGTTTGCGACTGTATTGTTCTTCAAGATTGCGGCCGATCATTCCGCGGATCTTCACACCATCTGATTCAACATCACTGTCTTTTGCACCATAATTTCCTACATGCACATTGTTCATAATAATGATCTGACCAAAATAGCTGGGATCGGTAAATACTTCCTGGTAGCCGGTCATTCCGGTATTAAAACAAATTTCTCCTGAAGTAGTACCGATTTTTCCGAAGGCTTTACCATAATGTACGGTGCCATCTTCCAACAGTAATACAGCGGGTTTTTGAAGCGTGTTAGACATCTTTTTCTAAAAAAATTTTACAAAGAAATATAATAATTAACGATATCCTTTTATTACTTGTTCACACATTTTTAAACATTCTGGTTTTGCATAAAAAAAGCAAGACCCGTTAAAAGTCTTGCTTTATTATTGAAACCAATTTGTTCATTTTTACTTTTCGGCTTTTTTTGCTGGTTTTTCTTCAGTTGCTTTTTCTTCAGCAGGAGCGGCGTCAGCTTTTTTACGGCTACCACCACGACGTGTTTTCTTAGCAGCTTCTTTAACTTCACCTTTTCCTTTGCCGTAGATCTCGTTGAAGTCAACCAGTTCAATCAGCGCAGTTTCGGCATTGTCACCATGACGGATACCGAGCTTAATGATGCGGGTATAACCACCGGGGCGGCCACCGATCTTTTCAGCTACAGGTCCGAATAATTCAGTAACAGCTTCTTTGTTCTGCAGGTAGCTGAACACTACGCGACGCTGATGAGTGGTGTTTTCTTTACCTTTTGTAATCAGCGGCTCAATGAAAGTGCGTAATGCTTTTGCTTTTGCCAGAGTGGTTGTGATCTTTTTGTGATTGATCAGTTCACAAGCCAGGTTGCGCAGCAGGGCTTTGCGGTGCGAAGCCGTTCTGCCGAGGTTGTTAATTTTGTCTCCGTGACGCATGACGTTTAGTTTTTACCGACTGTACCGTGTCAGGAATTACAGTCTACATTATAAAATTTGAAGTCGGAAGTCTGAGGTCGGAAGTCTGAAATACAGATTATTTTCTGGCTTCAGACATCTGACGTCTGACTTCATTCAATTAAAGTTCTTCTTTATCCAGTCCCAGTTTGCTCAGGTCCATTCCGAAGTGCAAACCTCTTTCAGCCAGAACCTGCTCAATTTCAGCAAGTGATTTCTGACCAAAGTTTCTGAACTTCATCAGGTCTTCCTGTTCGTACTGTACCAGTTCGCTTAAGCTGTTGATCTTTGCAGCTTTCAAACAGTTGAAAGCGCGTACAGACAGATCGAGGTCTTCGAGCGGCGTTTTCAGGATCTTGCGAAGCTGCAACATTTGCTCGTCTACTACGTCCTCTTTCTTATCTTCTTTATTATCGAACGTGATGTTTTCGTCGGTAATGATCATCAGGTGCTGAATCAGGATCCGGCTGGCTTGTTTCACCGCTTCTTCGGGGTGAATAGTACCATCGGTAGTAACTTCCATGATCAGTTTTTCGTAGTCGGTGCGCTGTTCAACACGGGTGTTTTCAATAGCGTACTTAACGTTTTTGATCGGCGTGAAGATAGCGTCAGTTGGAATGTAACCAAATGGAGCATCTTTCACTTTATTATCTTCAGCCGGTACATAACCGCGACCTTTTGAAATAGTCAGTTCTATATCGAGCTTGGCAGAAGAATCTAAGATGCAGATCAACAGATCGGGGTTCATGATGTCGAAGTTTTGAGTAGCTTCTCCGATCATGCCGGCTGTGAATTCTGATTTATTTTTAATGCTCAGCGTCACTTTTTCCTGACTTACTTCATGGTCCACTTTCTTTTTAAAGCGAACCTGTTTCAGGTTCAGGATGATCTCCAGTACATCTTCGGTAATTCCCTTGATGGTGGCAAACTCGTGGTCTACCCCTTCAATACGGATACCTACGATAGCGAACCCTTCCAGTGAGCTTAGTAATACTCTGCGCAAAGCATTACCGATAGTTACACCGTAACCGGGTTCTAACGGGCGAAACTCAAATTGAGCTTCAAATTCCGTTGCTTTTTGTAAAACAATTTTGTCAGGTTTCTGGAAATTTAAAATGGCCATATTTTAAAATTTCGATTTTTTTGGTTTTAAAAACAGTGAATGATGAGTTGTGAGCGGGCATCCCATGGCTGCGGGATCAGGCTACACGATTACTTACTATACAACTCAACAATTAACTGCTCCTTAATGTTCTCCGGAACGCTTTCACGCTCAGGATAAGCCACAAACGTACCTGTCATTTCACCTTCATTCCAGTCGAGCCAGGTAAATTTCTGGTTCTTGCCACGGAATACGCTTGTGATAGAAGTATTTGATTTATCTTTTTCTTTGATGCCTACAATATCGCCGGGTTTCAGCTGATAAGAAGGGATATTCACAACTACGCCGTTTACAGTAACGTGTTTGTGTGAAACCAGCTGACGGGCAGCGGGACGTGAAGGAGCGATTCCTAAACGGTAGATTGCATTGTCTAAACGTGCTTCGAGCAATTTGATAAGGTTTTCACCTGTTACACCTTTCAGACGTGCAGCTTCTTCGAAAGTTTTACGGAATTGTTTTTCCAGAACGCCGTAAGTGTATTTCGCTTTTTGCTTTTCTTTTAACTGTACAGCATATTCACCGGGAGCTTTACGCTTTTTTGAAGGACCGTGTTGTCCGGGAGGATTGCTGTTCTTGGTAAGATATTTACCATTACCTAAAATAGGCTCGCCGAAAATACGGCAGATTCTTGTTTTGGGACCTGTATAACGTGCCATAATTTATTTGATCAGATTTTTTGGTGACGGTGCACGATCCTAAAAATCTTAAAAATTAATCGTACACCCGTTTTAATATGATGAAGTCTGATGTCGGAAGTCAGAAGTCAGATAGTATCTGTATTTCAGACATCCGACTTCTGATTTCCGACTTCATATTACTATACTCTACGTTTTTTGGGAGGACGGCATCCATTGTGAGGCAGTGGAGTTACGTCTTTGATCATCGCTATTTCAATACCATTCTGAGACAGTGATCTGATAGAGCTTTCGCGACCGGCGCCAGGGCCTTTCACGTATACATCTACTTTTTTCACACCGGCGTCGAATGCAGTTTTTGCAGCATCGGCAGCGGCCATCTGAGCGGCATAAGGAGTGTTCTTTTTAGAACCTTTGAAACCCATTTTACCGGCACTGCTCCAGGAAATAACCTGGCCGTTCTTATTGGTAATGCTGATGATAATGTTGTTGAAGCTGGCGGTAATGTGAACGTCACCATAAGAGTCAACTTTCACAACTCTTTTTTTCGCAGCTGCTTTTGCGCTGGGGGCTTGTGCTTTTGCCATAGTCTTTTTTACAGGTAATCTTTGTGTTTAAAAATAAATCCCTCGTGCGGGAACCAGATCAACACTCCTCCTGCACCTGGTATCTGTATTTGATCTGTTTAGTGGTGCATATAAAAAGCTTCAAGCTATAAGCCGTAAGCTACCTGAACCAAAAGGCGGGCAGCTTATAGCCAACAGCTTGCAGCTAATTCTATTTCTTAGGCGCCTTCTTTTTACCGGCAACAGTTTTACGTTTTCCTTTACGGGTACGACTGTTGGTACGGGTACGCTGACCACGAACCGGTAAACCTTTACGATGGCGTAAGCCACGGTAGCAGGCGATATCCAGTAAGCGCTTAATGCTCATTTGCACTTCAGAACGCAACTGGCCTTCTACTTTCAGTTCGTTGGTAATAATGTTACGGATAGCATTCAGTTCGTCATCGTTCCATTCATGCACTTTCTTATCCAGCGGAATACCAGCTTTAGTAAGAATATACTGAGCTGTTGAACGGCCGATCCCAAAAATATAGGTAAGACCTATTTCGCCTCTTTTATTCTTGGGTAAGTCTACACCGGCAATACGAGCCATATCTTTTGTTTATAGTTTGTTGTTGTTGATAGAATTAACCTTGTCTTTGCTTGAAGCGAGGGTTCTTTTTGTTAATAACATATAACCGACCCTTTCTGCGAACGATCTTACAATCGGCGCTACGCTTTTTTATGGATGCACGAACTTTCATAACATTTATTTATTTACAGCTTTCTAACTTATTTATACCGGAATATTATCCTCCCCCTTGTTAAATCATAAGGGCTCATTTCAACACCCACTTTATCACCTGGCAAAATCCTGATATAATTCATCCGCATCTTCCCCGAAATCGTCGCCAGAATTTCATGGCCATTCTCAAGTTTTACCTTAAACATAGCGTTTGATAAAGCTTCCGTAATAACTCCATCCTGTTTAATCAGCGGTTGTTTACCCATATAATTTTAAGGAGGCGCAAAGATATGATAATCGCCCCAAAAAAGAAAAAAATAAGAAAAATTTAAAAATATTGATGTTTTCTCGCTAAAACCCGGCAAAGATAAGGGTTGAAAGAATACGTTTCAAGGCACAGAAAACATGTTCTTCAGGGCAGGATTCGTGATTGTAAGGCACAAAAGCTGTATTCTGAAGGTCAGTTAACCTTCATTCAGGTTCTCTACTTCCTTAATTAACATTGAAAATCAGTGGCTTATTGCCTCAGGCAGGCATCAGTTCCACTTTCGTCATCTGCAAATAGTGATTTTGCAGTTCATGTACGCTGATGGGATGAGTCAGAAATCTGTGATCTTCCCGCCACCATATTTCAATTTTCGAAAAATCACCTTTCACAGGTACCAGCACCCTGAAGGATCCCTTCATGTACTTAACCGAGCCATCCCCATTTTCATTTCTCATAAAGCCCAGTTTCAATAACTGCTCTTCATCGAGGGTGATCGGGTACAGATGGTCAGGTTCGTACCAGAAGTCCTGTACATCAGTTTCAACGCACACTTCCTTGTCTTCGTGGTTGATATCTGTTACCATGCCCCTTTTCAACTGGCCCTCATACTCTGCTGCAACAATATCTCCTACTTTGATGTCCGAAATTTTGATCATATGACAGCGATTTTAGTATTTTCTAATTTACAAAACCCTGTGGATATGACCAAAAGGGAAGTCGGAAGTCAGAGGTCTGAAGTCTGAAAATACAACATCTTCCTGCTTCAGACTTCCGACTTCTGAATTCCGACCTCAGACTTCCGACTTCAGACCTCAAACTTACTCGATCACAAACGCTTCGGCGAGTTCTTCTTCCTTAACCGGTTGTGGAACAGGCGCTTTAGCGGCTTTACTGTTTATCTGGCGATTGATTATATACATCATGCCAATGACTATCGACATGCTGATGATCACACAATACCCCAGTATATTCATATGCTGCAGTTTGCCATCGGCCGACTGGCTGATAATCATGCCGGCTACAGTAGAAGCAATACCTCCCGAGATCTGCTGAACCGATGAGTTAATACTCATGAAGGCTCCCCTATCCTGCGGTTGCGGAATGCCACTAATCAGAGCCGAAGAAGAGATCATACGTGCCGTGATACCGCCAAACATGATCACGTTAATGACAACAACATACCAGAGTGGCGTTATGCCAGGCAGATTTGTATAGATGGCCACCATAATCAGACTGATCAAAGATCCAAAAACAAATATTTTGTATTTGCCTACTTTATCACTGAGAAAGCCCACCAACGGACCAAAACCAAAGGCAAAGATTCCGGTGATGAAATACAACTCAAAGAGTTGCGATTGTTTGATTCCAAGGTTATTTACGCTGAAAGTACTGCCGAAAGGCATCAGCATAAATCCACCTGTAGCCAAAAGGGTTGTTGACAAAAACGCAATAAGATAAGGAGGATGGGAAACAGTCTTATACAGATGCGTTAATGGCCTTCTGTCTGATTTAATGCGCAAGTGGTCAGTTACCGGTTTCATATATACGGCTATAACAATACCCAGCAATACGCCAAAACCAACAATCATGGCGAAAGGCGCATGCCAGTTGAATTTATCTGCCAGTAAAAGGCCGATCGGTAATCCAAGTACCTGACTGGCAGCGAATGCCATTTGAATAAAACCCATTACGCGGCCACGCACTTCCATTTTAAACAGGTCGGTTATTATGGCCATGCCAATTGAACTGATAACACCCCCGAAAACGCCGGTTACAATACGGGCAATCATCAGGAATTGATAATCCGGAGCTAAAGCACAAAGCGTGGTACCTATAATAAATCCGGTATAAAAGAACAGCAACAGCTTTTTACGGTCGAATTTGTCGGCAAAGCCGGCTGCCAGCAAACCTGAAATACCGGCACTGAATGCATAAGCTGATACTACCAGTCCGAATTGCGAAGGACTGATTTTTAGTTTGGGTATTAACATAGCCCCCAGCGGCGAAATCACCATGAAATCGAGAATAATTGTAAACTGCAGAATGGCCAAAACGGTTATGATGAATATCTGATAACCTGTAAAGGTTTGCTTGGCTGGTTTTGTGTTCGTCATTTGATTAGGTTTAAAATGTACTTGATTCTTTTTTAATCGGGCAGTTCCTCACAGAAATAACCGGCGTTGTTTACCAGGCGAATGATTTCCTGAGCAGTCAAACCGCGGGTTTCGATGCGCAATACTTTGTCGATATCGTCCCTGTCAACATTCCAGCGAATAATATCAGCCGTATTGCCTAACACCGGCGACAGCCGGTTTACATCTTTCTTAAACTGCAGGTTGGTTTTGAAAACCAGTACCGTGATCGTCATCTCCCGGAAAGACGGACGAACTGCGGTAATATTTTTATTTTTTAAATGAACATTCATTTACTTTATCATTAAAAAAA
>Ga0105237_10006856_pt1 | contig 12555 bp, 10 predicted proteins | sample KBSC24metaG_FD_81520 | JGI IMG/M metagenome (GOLD analysis project Ga0105237, IMG submission 81520) | Corn rhizosphere microbial communities from Kellogg Biological Station, Michigan, USA - KBS C2-4 metaG | ecosystem: Host-associated > Plants > Roots > Rhizosphere > Soil | place: Michigan, USA...
CCGCGCGCGTCGCCATGCCGCTTCGGCACGATCTCCAGCAGGCCGTCGAGGCCGAGCGGCCTGACCTCAAGCACCTCGCTCCTCCGTCAGATCGGCAACACGCTTGCGCAGATAGGCGGCATACTCATTCTTGCCCAGGCGCGCGGCGCGTTCCAGAACCTTTTCGGCGCCGAGCCAGCCCTGCTCGAACGCGATTTCCTCCGGGCAAGCGACCTTTATGCCTTGGCGATGCTCGATCGTGCGTACGAAGGACGACGCCTCGTGCAGGCTGTCATGCGTGCCGGTGTCGAGCCAGGCATAGCCGCGGCCGAGCTGATGCACCTGCAGTTGCCCGCGCTCGAGATAGACGTTGTTGACCGCCGTGATCTCAAGCTCGCCACGCGCGGAAGGGCGGATCGTCGAGGCGATATCGACGACATGGTTGTCGTAGAAATAGAGACCGGTGACGGCCCAGTTCGACTTCGGCTTCTGAGGCTTTTCCTCGATCGTCAAAGCCCTGCCGGTCGCCTTGTCGAACGAAACCACGCCGTAACGCTCCGGATCGTCGACATGGTAGGCGAATACCGAAGCGCCGCTTTCGCGTGCCGCTGCGGTGCGGCAGAGATGCGACAGGCCCTCGCCGAAATAGATGTTGTCGCCGAGGATCATCGACACATTGTCCTTGCCGATGAAGTCGCGGCCGATGATGAAGGCCTCGGCGAGACCGTTGGGCTGCGGCTGCTCGGCGTAGGAAAGCTGCACGCCGAATTCGGAGCCGTCACCCAGCAAAGCCTGAAAGGCCGGCAAATCACGCGGAGTTGAAATGACCAGAATCTGGCGGATCCCCGCGAGCATCAGTACGCTCAACGGGTAATAGATCATCGGCTTGTCGTAGATCGGCAGTATTTGCTTAGATACCGCTAATGTAAGCGGATAAAGTCGTGTCCCGCTGCCGCCCGCAAGGATAATTCCTTTCAACAAGCTCTCCTTGAACTACCGCGGCCCCCGCCTCGACGCCAAGTTGCCCGTGCTTAGGTTTCGGGCGCTGGCTTGTCAATGTCGGCTTTGACTGCTTCCCGACGCTACTTCACCCCTTATCTATCATCCGGCATGCGGTGGTTTCGAGCGAAATCCGACTGCGCCATGAAAAAGGGCCGGCGGGCGCTTGTCGCCCGCCGGCCCTTTTCTGGTCGATCGCGATCAGCTGCGCTTGAGCAATGCCCACACGGCCGGCACCAGGCTGGCGGCCAAAGCCACCTTGATCAGGTCGCCGACAATGAAGGGCAGCACGCCGAACTGCCAGGACTTTTCCGGCCCGATGAGCATTGCCAGCCAGGCAAAGCCCATGGCCATCATCACGACCTCGGCCGTCAGCATGGCGCCGAACAGCTTGAACGGATTGCGGTCCCAGCCGCGATCGGCGGCCCAGCCGGCGATTGCCGCCATGACCACGAAACCGGCGAGATAGCCGCCGGTGGAGCCCAGCATATAGGCAATGCCGATGCCCTTTTCCGGCGTGCCCTGGAAGACGGGCAGACCAAAAGCGCCTTCGGCGAGGTAGAGAAGGAGCGTCGCCACGGCCAGCCGCAGGCCGAACGCCGAAGCGATCAGCAGCACGGCGAGCGTCTGCAGCGAAATGTCGACCGGGCCGAGCACAACCTTCGTCTTGGCCGAAAGCGTGAGCAGCAGGGTTCCGGCGAGCGCCAGGAAGAGCTGGGTCGCGAGCCGCGCAGCGCCCCGATCCGGCAGAGTGAGAGAAACAAGCGGACGCATCGTGGTTGCAGTTGCCATGGTCTTCCCCATTGTGGCTGATTTGCTGGCTTTGATTTTCCTATATTGGCTTCCGTATCGGGCGGCAATCATTTTGCCGCATTGCAACGGAGCCCGCCGGCATGGCCCTTGAATTCGACACCAGCTTCGATCCGGCCTACGGCCGGGCGGTTGCGGTAGCGCCTAATGTGCTGCGCATCACCGCCAGAAACCCGAGCCCGTTCACCTTCCACGGCACCAACAGCTATGTCGTCGGCCGCGAGACGCTGGCGGTGATCGATCCAGGGCCGGAAGACGACGCCCATCTCGAGGCGCTGCTTAGGGCGATCGCCGGGCGGCCGGTCAGCCACATCTTCGTCAGCCACACCCATCGCGACCATTCGCCCTTGGCGGCGCGGCTGAAGGAGCATACCGGCGCTCCCCTGCTTGCCGAAGGCCCGCACCGGCCGGCCCGCGCCTTGCGCATCGGCGAGGTCAATCCGCTCGACGCCAGCGCCGACCTCGCCTTCGTCCCCGATGCCGTGCTGGCCGACAATGCGCTGACCCAGGGCGATGGTTGGGCAATCCGCACCGTGCTTACGCCCGGGCACACCGCCAATCATGCCGTGTTCGCGCTCGAGGGAACCGGCGCCCTGTTTTCAGCCGACCATGTCATGGCGTGGTCGACCTCGATCGTCGCGCCACCGGACGGCGCCATGGCGGATTACATGCGCTCCCTCGACAAGCTCCTCGCGCGCGAGGATCGCTTGCTGCTGCCCGGCCATGGCGGGCCCGTAACCGCGCCAGGCAGGTTCATGCGCGGCCTGAAGACGCATCGCAAGATGCGCGAAAGGGCGATCCTCGAGCGCATCCGCGCCGGCGATCGGACGATCAAGGAAATGGTCGCGGCGATCTATCGCGACACCGATCCTCGGCTGCACGGCGCCGCCGGGCTTTCGGTGCTTGCCCATCTGGAAGATCTCGTCGCGCGCGGCCTGGTCGCAACCGACGGCGAGCCCGCCATCGACGGAATTTTCGTGCCTGCCGGGTAAGTCCGGAGCGCTTCACCGTTTCACGGAAACAGCGAACTGCTTGCTCTTCCCGCTTTGGCGCAATTATTCGGCCGGCGCCGCGCCGACCTGCCCGGCGACCTGCTGGTCGAGCTCGCCAAGGAAATCCGTGATGCGGGCGGCATTGTCGCCCAGGTCATAGCGGCCGTAGCGCGAGGCCGAGCGCATGTCGACGATCACCGAATCGCCGTCGTCGGTGACGCGGATGGCGACGTCGGCCGGCAGGCCAAGCACAAAGCCCTTGGCCAGCGCATTGATCGTCGCCTCGCTCTGCCCGTTGATATCGGGATAAGGCGCCGTCAACTGCCAGTCGCGGCGGTCGAGAACGGTTTCGACAGCGTCGACGACGGTTTCGAAAGGCAAATTGTAGCTGCGCCCGCTGACCAGCGGATAGGCATCGGCCTGCAGGCGCTGTTCGCCCGGCGTCGGCGGTGGCAGCTCGTTCATGTCGCCGGTGCGGTCGCTGGTGTCCAGCGCCGGCGGATCGTCGAGATCGGTCGAAATGTCGCGTAGCGGCGGATAGATCGTCGCCCAGTAGACGGCAACGCCGTAGGGTGCGAGCACCAGCAGCGCCAGCAGTGCGCCGATGCTGAGATCGCGGCCGCCGCGATCGCCGAAACTCCAGACCCGCGACAGGCCGAGACCCGCCAGCAAAAGGGCGAGCGCCGCCAGCAGCGCCACGACCGCGAGCACCCACAGAAAAGGCGGTGTCTCAACAAGGCCGAACCGGTAGGCGACGACGACCGTAAGCAAAAGGACGAGAGAAAACGCTCCGATCCGCCGCGACCAGCCGGCCGCTCTCGACGTCTGCCGTTCAGGAATAGGTGCCATTCTTTGCCGTATCGTCCCAACCCGGGCCGAGAGTTAGCTGGTTTTGGCGCGGGCTTGAAGCCGAAAGATTGAACATTCTTCGTCAATCGGTCGGCAGGCGATAATCCTTGAACTGATCGCGCAGACTGGTCTTCTGGATCTTGCCGGTGGCGGTGTGCGGAATTTCGCCGACGAAGGCGACGTCGTCGGGCATCCACCATTTCGCCACCTTGCCGCTCATGAAGGTCAGGATGTCGCCCTTGCTCGGCTCTCTGCCGGGCTTGCGCACGACCACGAGCAAGGGCCGCTCGCCCCATTTGGAATGCGGAATGCCGATCGCCGCCGCCTCCGCCACGTCCGGGTGGCCGACGGCGAGATTCTCCAGATCGATGGTCGATATCCATTCGCCGCCGGATTTTATGACATCCTTGGCGCGGTCGGTGATCTGCATGTAGCCGTTGGCGTCGATATGGGCGACATCGCCGGTGTCGAACCAGCCGTCGGCATCGAACTGCGCGGCGCCGGCGCCGCCATAATAGGCGCGGGCCACCGCCGGGCCGCGTACCTTGAGGTGCCCGAAGGTCTTGCCGTCCCAGGGCAGCGCGTTGTCGTCGTCGTCGGTCACTTTCATTTCGACGCCGAAAGGCGGAAAACCCTGCTTGCCCTGGACATCCAGCCGCGCCTCGCCGGTCAGGACCTCATATTGCGGCTTCAGCGTGCAGAGCGTGCCGAGCGGGGACATCTCGGTCATGCCCCAGGCATGCACCACCTGCACGTCGTAATTGTCCTGGAACTTGGCGGTGATGGTGCGCGGACAGGACGCCCCGCCGATGACGACCTTCTTCAGATGGGGCAGCTTCTTGCCGGTCTCCTCCAGATATTGCAGCAGCATCATCCAGACGGTCGGTACGGCGGCACTGAACGTCACCTTTTCGGTGTCGAGCAATTCGTAGATCGAGGCGCCGTCCATCTTGCAGCCAGGCATCACCAGCTTGGCGCCGATCATCGGTCCGCTCTGGCCGAGACCCCAGGCATTGGCGTGGAACATCGGCACGACAGGCAGGATCACATCGCGGGTCGATATGCCCATGGCTTCGGGCATGGCGGCCATCATGGCGTGAAGAACATTGGAGCGGTGGCTGTAAAGCACGCCCTTCGGGTCGCCTGTCGTGCCCGAGGTGTAACACATGCCGGCGGCGGTGTTCTCATCGAACGCCTTCCAGGTGAAGGCGCCATCGGCCTCGGCCAGCCATTCCTCGTAAGCGACGGCATTCGCCAGCGACGTTTGCGGCATATGTGCCCGGTCGGTCAGCACGATCACCTGTCGCAGCGATCGAACCGCACCGGCGATCTTTTCCAGGAGCGGCACGAAGGTCAGGTCGACGAAGATCGCCTTGTCCTCGGCATTGTTCATGATCCAGGCGATCTGCTCCGGAAAAAGCCTCGGGTTGAGCGTGTGATAGATCGCGCCGATGCCCATGATGCCGTACCACGCCTCGATATGGCGGGCGGTGTTCCAGGCAAGGGTTGCGATGCGGTCGCCGAGCCTGAAGCCGTCCCGCTCCAGCCGCTGCGCCACCTTGAGCGCCCGGTTATGGATTTCGGCAAAGGTCGTGCGCACGATCGGGCCTTCGATCGAACGCGACACGACCTCCCGGCTGCCATGCTGACGTTCGGCATAGTCGATCAGCTTATGGCAAAGCAGCGGCCATTCCTGCATCAATCCGAGCATCTGTTCCTCCCCTTTGCGCATTCGCGTCGTTTGTTTCACGCATTGTGGAACGATCCGGCAGATTGTCCAGCGGCCATAAGTTCAAGGCGGTGGATGGAACCCAATCCCGGTGAAAACCGCCATAATCCGGCCATCGTCGCCGTTAAGGTTCATTAACGGGCTGGGTGAGATTGGCGAATGGAGTGGTTCGCATGGACGCGCAGCTCGACGAAAAAGCCCTCGAAAGCACGCTTGCCGAAAGTCTGGACGATCTGACGCCGGACACCAAGGCCGTTTCCGAAGATGAATTTGCAGAAGTCGTCGGCGGCGCGCTGGAGGCTGTCGGCGGAACGCTGCTGTTCAAGATGCGCGTCGAAAACGGCGCCGATGGCGAGCATGTCGCCGCCGCCTGCATTGGCGACGCCGGCAATCGCCAGTTCCTGATGCTCACGCTGCCGACCACCGGCGGCGCGCTGAAGGTCGAAACCGCGGCAAGAAGCACCAATCCGGTCGCGGGCATCGCGGCTGCCTATGCCGGCCTGATGGATGCCTTCCAGACGGCCGCCTGACGGCAGCTGGGCGACAGACATTCAATGAATGGTGATGGCAACCCGCGCCGCGCACGCTTGCGCGACGCGCCTGTCCGACACATGTAAGTCTCCCCCCAAGGAGACCATTCATGGACAAGCTCGCCAACCCCGCCCCCGGATTCCAGCGCAACCCCGACAAGGTGATCACCGTCGAACCCTATCGCGGCAGCGTCACGGTGCGCGCGGGCGACACCGTCATCGCCAGGTCGAACCGGGCCAAGGTGCTGTCGGAACCGCCCTATCCGGCGGCGTTCTACATCCCGTTCGACGACATCGATTTCAGCAAGCTCGTCAGCACCGAGCACTCGACGCATTGCCCGTACAAGGGCGATGCCAGCTACTGGAGCGTTCAATCCACCGGCGAAGCCGGCAAGAATGCGATGTGGGCCTATGAACGGCCATTCGACGAAATGACCGAGATCCGCAATCACGGCGCGTTCTACACAAGTAAAGTGACGGTCGAAGCCACGCCGGACTGAGCGGCAACCACCGGCCGGAAGGATGCGGCCGGCGAGCGTTCGCGGCCTCTCACTGCTAGTAACTAGTCCGTCGTGCCGTCGTTACCTATGCCCTCGGCATCGTCCAGGCGCACAAAGGTCATGCCCTTCTGCTTCAGGGCGAGCAGCCCCTGAACCACGCCCTCACCGGCCGCATGGGTCGGCTGGTTGATATGGGCGATGATGACGTCGCCGTCCTTGGCGGCGCCGATGCGGCGTGCCGTTTCCTTCGCGCCGAGCAGCGAGCCGCCATCGCCATTGATCGAGAAGCCGGCGATCTTGAAGCCCAGCTTGCGGATCATGGCGATCGCCGAAGAGCTGTATTCGGCGGTAGCGCCGCGAAACCATTTCGGCGCCGGCCCGCCCGCACTGGCCAAGGCGGCGGCGCCGGATTCGACTTCAGCCTGAACGGCGTCCGGACTGCCGGCGCTGCGAATACCGTAAATCTTGCGCGGCGTATCGACCGCCGGAATATGGCGGCCGCCATGGTTTTCCAGTTCGAATAGATCAGGATGCGCCCGCATGATCCCGACGGCCTCGGCATTACGCTTCAGCCAGATGCCGGTAACGAAAATCGTCGCCGGTATCCTGTTGTCGACAAGTGCGGAAAGGATCCTCGTGTCGGTCTTTCCGCCGCAGGCATCGAGCGTCAGAGCGACATGACCGCCGGCGCCTTCAACCCCCCGCGGCTTCAGATGCAGCGTCGGTTCGAGCAACGCAGCGGCATTGCCTGCCGACGCAGTGAACAGCGACAGCGCCATGGCGCAAAAAGAGTTCCGAAGCAGACCCATCGTCCATTCCAAACCGGCGCATTCGGCCGTTCGCCGCGAGGCGCCAATACAACTTGGCCCAACAAGACTGGCATCTAGGCGAAAATCGGGACGGCAAACAGCGCAAAGAGCGGCAGTCGCGAAAATTTGCTTTTGGCTACACGGCGGCTTCCGGGACCGTCTCCGTCCGCGCTAGCAGTTCGAGCGCGGCATCAACGACCTGATCGACCTCCAGGCGCCAGACGCAGCATGCCTTGTTGGGGTCGGGCCGTTCGCACAGGTCACCGCCGACGCAGTCGCAAGGCATGGACGGGCACACTGAGATGCTCGGCGCGCCGATCGGTCCCCATCGGGTCGGGCTCTGCAGGCCAAACAGGCCGACGACCGGGGTGCCGGCCGCAGCCGCCATGTGCATGGGGCCGCTGTCGTTGCCGAGAAACATCCGCGCCTGCTTGAACAGCGCCGGCAAGGTTTCGAGCGGAAGCGCTCCGACCAAATTGGCGATCGGCGTCTTCGCGGCCGCCAGGATCTTTTCGACTACTTCGCTCTCATCCGGGCTGCCAACCAAAGCGACGCCGAGACCGGTTTCAGCCGATATCCGGTCGATTGCGACAGCAAAGCGCTCGGGCTGCCAGCGACGCCCGGGGAAGCTTGCCCCGGCATGCACCGCGACGAAGTCGTTCGGCCGAAGCTGGAACTTGTCCAGCAACGCCAGGGCTTTCGCCGTCTGGAACGGTGGCGGCTCGATGGCTGGAGCCCGCAGGCGCAGGTCTATGCCAAGCGCCTCCAGCGGCGAAAGATAACGATAGAGAAAGTGCCGCTCACCATAGCCGAACGGCTTTGCCTTCACATTGGCGGGTTTGAGCTGGAACCAATGCAGGAGCCTTTTGCGCGAGTGATATCCCACGCGAACGCGTGCGCCAACCAGCCCCGAGATGAACCGCGACGTCTTCGTATCGGTGATGTCGATGGCCATGTCGAAACGATGGCGGCGCAATCTGACGAGCGTGACAACGAGCTCCTGCGCGCGCCGCAGCGGCGTGCCGCGCATATGGGAACGGCGGAAGGTCACGGTCTCCGAGGCGATGTCGTTGGCCGTGAGGAGGCTGGCGAAGCGGCCGTCACACAGGAAGACGATGCGGACGCCGGGGTATTCGAGCTGCAGATTCCTCGCCAGCGTGGAGGCAAGAACGAGATCGCCAATATGCTTCGTTTGCAGGATCAGGATCGAGCGGACGGGGCCGGAGCAAACCGGCAACACCTTAGACCCGGCACCGGACGGATCGGATTCCACGAAGCTGGGCTGAGACGTCGACATATGGAACCGTCACGCGTATGTGCACGCGATCTGATATACAGGACGATCAGGCCCTGGACCATAGTGACTCTTGCGAGCTGCCAAGCGGCTCGAGGCGGCCGACCGGCGGCCCAGAATTCCCGCAAAAAATCAGACCGCGGCTTCCATAGGCATCTCCGTCCGCGCCAGGAGTTCGAGCGCGGCCTCCACGACCGGACCGACCTCCAGGCGCCAGACGCAGCATGCCTTGCTCGGGTCGGTGCGGCGGCACAGGTCACCGCCGACGCAGTCGCAAGGCATGGATGGCCGTAACGAAATGCTGGGCACGCCGACCGGTGCCCAGCGAACCGGATTGGTCAGGCCGAACAGGCCGACGACCGGCGTGCCGGCGGCGGCGGCCATGTGCATCGGGCCGCTTTCGTTGCCGAGAAACAGTCGCGCCTCCTTGAGCAGCGCCAGCAGCGTTTCCAGCCGCAGCACCCCCGCCAGATTGACGACAGGCGTCTTCGCCACGGCCAGCATCCTGTCGATCGCCTCGTTTTCGTCCGGGCCGCCGACCAGGACCACACGCAGGCCGGTTTCGCCGGCGATCCTGTCGATTGCCTCGGCAAAGCGCTCCGGTTGCCAGCGGCGCCCGATGAAGCTTGCTCCAGCGTGAACCGCGACAAAGGCATTCGGCCGGATATGATGCCTGGCCAGCAGCGCCAGCGCGCGCGTTGTCTCGAAAGGCAGCGGTCGAATGGCCGGCACCCTGACCCGCAGGTCGACGCCAAGCACCTCCAACGGAGACAAATAGCGGTAGAGATGATGCTTCTGGCCGAACCCGAAGGGCTTCATCCTGACATTGGCGGGCTGGCGCTCATACCAGCGCAGGCGCCGCTCCGACGGAAAATAGCCGACCCTGACCGGCGCGTTGACCAGTTCGGAAATGATTCGCGAGGTTTTCGAGTCGGTGATGTCGATGGTCATGTCGAAGCGGTGCTGTCGCAATGTGCGCACAGTGCGGAAGAGCTCGCGTCCCCGCTCGATCGGGGAGCCACGCATCCTGGCACGGCTGAGCGGTACGACCTCGGAGGCAATGCCGTGAGCCGTCAGGAAGCCGGCAAAATGCGCCTCGCAAAGAAAAACGATCCTGACGCCCGGGTATTGAAGCTGCAGGTTCTTCGCCAGCGCCGAGGCAAGCACGATGTCGCCGATGAACTTGGTCTGCAGGATCAGGATCGACCGGAATGCGGTTGGAGAAATCTGCAACATGGGTATCCGACACCATAAATTCGGTGTCTGATACTTCCTTTAAACGATGTCGAGATTCAGGGCTGTCACGCGCACGTTCGCGTGACATTCCATACAAAGTCGTAAGATAACCCGGAGCCGCTCTCCGAATGACCCTCAGGCGCGTTTTGCGGCGCCTTTCGCCGCCGCCACGGCCGCCTGCGCGGCCGCCAGCCTGGCGATCGGCACACGGTAGGGCGAGCACGACACGTAGTCGAGGCCAACCTCCTCGCAGAAGCGGATCGATGCCGGATCGCCGCCATGCTCGCCGCAAATGCCGAGCTTGATGCCCGGCCGCGCCGCCTTGCCCTTTTCGGCCGCGATCCGCACCAGTTCGCCGACACCCTCGACATCGAGCGACACGAACGGATCCTGCTCGATGATGCCCTTCTGCCGATAGGTCTCGAGGAAGGAGGCCGCGTCGTCGCGCGAGATGCCGAATGTGGTCTGGGTAAGGTCGTTGGTGCCGAAGGAGAAGAATTCGGCCGCTTCGGCGATGACATGGGCGCGGATCGCTGCGCGCGGCAATTCGATCATCGTGCCTGTGAGGTACTCGATCTTGACGCCGGTTTCCTGCATGACGCTTTGGGCAACCGCATCAATGCGCGCCTTGACGTATTCCAGCTCCTTCACCAGGCCGACCAGCGGCACCATGATTTCCGGCACCACCAGCGCGCCGGCCTTGCGGCCGGCCTCGACAGCCGCCTCGAAGATGGCGCGCGCCTGCATCTCGGCGATCTCCGGATAGGAGACGGCGAGCCGGCAGCCCCGGTGGCCGAGCATGGGGTTGAATTCATGCAGTGCCTCCGTGCGCTGCCGGAGCTTGTCGGCCGAAACGTTCATGGCGGTCGCGACCTCGGCGATTTCGGCTTCGGTCTTGGGCAGGAATTCATGCAGCGGCGGGTCGAGCAGGCGGATCGTCACCGGCAGGCCGGCCATGATCTCGAACAGCTCGAGGAAATCCGAGCGCTGCATCGGCAGCAGCTTGTCGAGCGCCGAGCGCCTGTCCTTCTCGGTGTCGGCCAGGATCATCTCGCGCATGGCGACGATGCGGTCGCCGTCGAAAAACATGTGCTCGGTGCGGCAAAGGCCGATGCCCTCGGCGCCGAAGGAACGCGCCATGCGGGCGTCGAGCGGCGTTTCGGCGTTGGTGCGCACCTTCATGCGGCGCACAGCATCCGCCCATTCCATGATGGCGGCAAAGTCGCCCGACAACTCCGGCTGCAGCATCGCGACCGCGCCCTTCAGCACCTGGCCGTTGCCGCCGTCGATGGTGATGATGTCGCCCTTGCGGAACGTCTGGCCCATCGAGAGCAGCGTACCGGCCTTGTAGTCGACGCGCAGCGAGCCGGCGCCCGAGACGCAGGGCTTGCCCATGCCGCGCGCCACCACCGCGGCATGGCTGGTCATGCCGCCGCGGGTGGTGAGGATGCCTTCGGCGGCGTGCATGCCGTGGATGTCTTCCGGACTGGTCTCGATGCGCACCAGGATGACCTTTCGGCCTTGCGCCTTGGCGTCCTCGGCATCGCTGGAAGAAAAGACGATCTCGCCGGTGGCGGCGCCCGGCGAGGCCGGCAGGCCCATGCCTATGACATCACGCGCGGCCTTCGGATCGATGGTCGGATGCAGGAGCTGGTCGAGCGAGGCCGGATCGATGCGGGCGACCGCCTCCTGCTTGGTGATCAGCCCGTCCTTCGCCATCTCGACGGCGATCTTCAGCGCCGCCTTGGCGGTGCGCTTGCCGGAGCGGGTCTGCAGCATCCACAACTTGCCGCGCTCGATGGTGAATTCGAGGTCCTGCATGTCGCGGTAGTGCTTTTCCAGCCGGTCGGAGATGTCGACGAAGGCCTGGAAGGCGTCGGGCATCAGCTTTTGCAGCGACGGCTTGTCGGAGCCGGCAGCGATGCGCGCCGCCTCGGTGATGTTCTGCGGTGTGCGGATGCCGGCAACCACGTCCTCGCCCTGGGCGTTGACCAGGAACTCGCCGTAGAGCTGCCTATCGCCGGTCGAGGGATTGCGCGTGAAAGCGACGCCGGTTGCGGATGTGTCGCCCATATTGCCGAACACCATGGCCTGGACATTGACGGCCGTGCCCCAGCTTTCGGGAATGTCGTGCAGGCGCCGGTAGGTGATGGCGCGGCTGTTCATCCAGCTCGAGAACACGGCGCCGATCGCACCCCAGAGCTGCTCCTGGGGATCCTGCGGGAACGGCTTGCCGAGTTCTTCCTCGACCTTGGCCTTGTAGAGCGCGATCACGCCTTGCCATTCCTCGGCCGTCAGCTCGGTGTCGAGCTCGTGACCGAGGCTTGCCTTCTGGTCCTCGAGGATCTCCTCGAACACTTCGTGGTCTAGGCCCATGACGACGTCGGAATACATCTGGATGAAGCGGCGGTAGCTGTCATAGGCAAAGCGGGCATCGCCGGAATCGGCGGCCAGCGCCTCGACGGTCTCGTCGTTGAGGCCGAGATTGAGCACCGTGTCCATCATGCCGGGCATCGAGGCACGGGCGCCGGAGCGCACGGAGACCAGAAGCAGCTTAGAGGGATCGCCGAAGCCGCGGCCAGTGATCCGGCCGATATGGTCGAGCGCGGAGACGACGTCGGCCTCCAGCGCGCCAGGATAGGTGCGGCCGTTGGCGTAATAGGCATTGCAGACTTCGGTGGTGATGGTGAAACCCGGCGGCACCGGCAGCCCGAGGCTGCACATCTCGGCCAGATTGGCCCCCTTGCCGCCGAGAAGGTTGCGGTCGCCGGCACGGCCTTCAGCGGCGCCGTCGCCGAAGGTGTAAACCCACTTGGTCATGCTTGCCC
>Ga0105237_10006858_pt1 | contig 12552 bp, 7 predicted proteins | sample KBSC24metaG_FD_81520 | JGI IMG/M metagenome (GOLD analysis project Ga0105237, IMG submission 81520) | Corn rhizosphere microbial communities from Kellogg Biological Station, Michigan, USA - KBS C2-4 metaG | ecosystem: Host-associated > Plants > Roots > Rhizosphere > Soil | place: Michigan, USA...
CTCCTCAGAATCGAGCATTTTTCTCCTTCGTCTCCTTCCCCGCCTTTTACGTTCCAGTCGACCCATGAAAGCGGGCAGCTTACTAAAGGAAGCCAAGACCTTCAACTCGTCTTTCTCCGCCCCGATTACAACTCGTCTTTCTCCGCCCGCATTACGAGGAACCTTGAGCTATCAAGTAATGAGGAGAGATTGTCTCAAAATTTGGAACGCGCTGCTGAATTGCATCACCGCTCATCATCCGATTGTTGCGGACGAGTCACCCGCAATCCGGAATTGCTGCCCACTTAAATGCTCTTCACTCGCAGGAGTCTGTCCGGGCGGAACGACAAACAGTGTAGTGGTCTCGTCTTGGCGGCGAGGGAACTGCCATTTGGGCCTCTGCTGGGGTCTGGGCAGGGCCCCAGGGTGCAGCGATCTGCCTCGCCCGAGCCGATAGATTTCCCACCTTGCTAGCGAAGCTGCAGACAACAGGCCGAGACAAAGCCGGAGTAGCCGAGGGCTGGGAATAATGGACCAGGAATCACCTCTCCGCCAATTTTTGTGTGCCGGTGATACCCTTTTGGTGAAAACTAGGCAAATAAGAAAATGGAGAAACTGTAGCTCAAGCTGTAAATGCTTTGAAACCAGCATAAACATTGGCTAAACCCGGTATCCGTCGGAATCACCGGCACTCGGGTGACGCCTTTTCCACCCGGAACGAGTATGCAAGCCCGACGCGTGGTTGGACGTTCCGTAGTTGGTCGGGTGCATCTTTCCAAGGACCCGAACGTCCGATACCGTTGGGAAGAAATCTATGTCGTAACGCAACCCAAGCGTCAGCGTCAGGTCGCGGCGAGCTTTCCATTGGTCTTGCCCATAAAAGCCCGAGAGCTTGTGCAAGAACTTTAATTCGTGCTGTTGTTGAACGCAGATGCCGCGGGGCCGTTATAAGGCCACTTTCGAAAGGGAGCGTGTGCTGCGGGATTTGCTGTCCGAAGTATGAACGTGGCTGCAGGAACAAGTACTCAGCCGGTGTTCGGGGCCCGAACGGCGGCGCATTGAACGGCGCGGGCTCCGAAAAAGCTCTGAGGTGTAAAGATGCCAGCCCCTGGACTAAAGAATGTGGTGTGAGCGTTGATCCAAACCGGCTCGAAATCCCCTCCGAACTTGGGAATGGGTCACAAGTTACTGGCAAGTAAGAGAACACCTCAATACTGCAAAAAGACTAGAGATTGCGCGGCTCACGCTGGTGTACGATAAGCTCCTTCAATTTCGTGGGTCTCTGACCTCAAGACATTCTGGGAAAAATGAGCGCCGCTTCTCAATCCATAGACTCTGCGCCCGATCTCGAGCTGTCGTCGAGATCGAGTGAATTTGAATGGAACTATTACGGATGGAGGGTGGCCCTGGCCGCGTGCTTCGGCGTAATGGCCGGGTTCGGATCGTTGTTTGTCTACACGTTTTCTGTGTTCGTCAAGCCATTGGGCGCCGAGTTCGGTTGGAGTCGCGAAGCAATTTCCCGAGGCTTTGCGATCGCCGCAGTCACATTAGGGGCATGCTCGCCTTTCATAGGGCGCTGGATTGACCGCTTCGGCCCACGTCGAATGATTCTGGTCTGTGTGACCGTCTTTGGTTGCGGCGTCGCGTCCTTGGCGCTGCTGCATTCCGGATTATGGCAGTTCTACCTGACCTGTTTTGTACTGGGGGTTGTTGGAAACGGCGCGGCCCATCTCGCATACTCGCGATCCATCTCGACGTGGTTTGAAAAGCGGTTGGGTACAGCGCTCGCGGTCGTGATGCTAGGAGCAGGACTCGGGGCGATGATTCTTCCGGTGGTTGCTCAAGCTTTAGTATCGGCCCGCGGGTGGCGGCTAGCCTACGCATTGCTAGGTGCGCTGCCGCTGCTGCTTGGCTTGCCGCTTAGCTTTCTCTACATACGGGACAGAAAAACACAACAAACCGTAACTAGCCCAGCCCCGGCCGTTCTCTCAGGAGTGACCTGGCAGGAAGGATTGCGGTCCTTCGCGTTCTGGATCATTGTCGCAATTCTGTGCGTTAGCGCGATCAGCATGAACGGGGCAATCAGCCAGCTTTCCGCCATGCTGACGGACCGAGGAATCACAGCGAGCGGTGCTGCCCTGTGTGCATCGATTCTCGGTGGATCGAGCCTGCTGGCGCGAGTCGGCGTAGGCCGAATGCTTGATCGATTCTTCGGCGCGCACGTTGCTCTCGGCGTCAATTTGATTACCGCATTCGGTATCTACATGCTTGCCCATGCAAGCACGCTGGCAAGTGGCTCTCTCGCCGCAACACTGATCGGTATTGGCGCTGGCGGTGAGGCTGCCCTCACTCCATATTTGTTGACTCGCTATTTTGGTCTGCGCGGTTTTTCTACGCTCTACGGTTTCACGTGGACTTTCTATGCGCTCGCTGCAGCGGTCGGCCCAGTGATACTCGGCCGAAGGTTTGATGCCACGGGTTCGTATGCTTCAGTATTGGTATCTCTTGCCATCGCGCTCGGAGTTGCCGCGGCCATGAACCTGTTCCTGCCAAAATATCCACAACTAGCCAGCTAACGTGACTTCGAATGATCCGGTATTGTCGCGCATAAGCCCAACGGCATAGAGGAGCCGTCCAAATTCGATGATGGGGCGAAACATCCAGTATTTCCGCCGAATGGCGGCCATGGCACGCTCATGTTCATCGCGATCGGTAAGAAAGCGGGTGGTGCCTTCGAACTGTTCTTGGCCTATTCGTAGTTTTATCTGTGGGGTCTTCTGGACGTTGCGTACCCACTGACGATTCACGTTCGCTGTGCCAATGTAAAGATGGTCCCCATCCAGAGCGAACCAGATCGTAACCTCGTACGCCTTTCCAGTCTTCCTGCCATAGTGGGTCAGTTTTGTGGTCGGCCTGCCCGCCACCTTCTTGACATGTGAAAGTGCATCGATGTTCATCTGCTTTGAACCTGTGCGAGAGGCACCCGTAAACCATTGGACGTTGGTGTGATCAATCCTGCGATGCTGCTCGTGAGAGTGTCTCCAATTCTCTGAGGTCGCGGCCGCGGGTTTCGTGGCCGAAAATAGCAATTAGCAGAAGCGACCCGATCGTCGGAATGGCGATCGCCCCGGCGGCGACTGCAAATGCTGGCACCAAAGCGGCCAAAGCCAGCGCTTGCGCCATTACGCCGCCGACTTTGCTACAACCCGCAACCCAACCAGTCGCACGTCCGCGCAATCGCAGCGGAAAACTTTCTGACGTATAGGGCAACAAGATCGAGATTACTGCGCTGGTGCCAATCACCAAAAGTGACACCGACACAAGCGGGTTGGAGATTAAAGATGGTAAGCGATCCCCGAGCAGCGTCGCCAGTAGGCCAACGGTTGTGACGCTGATCGCCGCGACAAGCACGCGCTTGGTGCTCCACAGTGTATAGAGATACGTCGTTAGAGCGATGATCGGAACTGAAATGAGAGTGGAGCGCGCGATGAGTGTACTGGCAAGGCCTATGCTGCGGCCCTGAGCCATCAGACTGCCTGGCAACCACAACAACACCCCAAAGTTCACGAGACCCCATGCCAAAGCGGCAAGCGTGAGTGCCATAGCCAGTCCGAGCAGCGGACGCAAGCTCGTTACGGGGCCCGAATCGCGATTGCCGCTGACACCTGCGGCAATGGCCTCTGTGCGCGTGTTACCCGAGCGATCACTTCGGAGCACTGAACCATAACGGGCCAGCGTCTCTTCGGCCTCTTGAATACGTCCCATGTGGAGTAAGAAGCGAGCGGATTCCGGCAGCAACGGACTCAGGGCGACCAGAGCAATGCCGGTTGGAAATCCTAGAAGCCACATGATTCGCCAGCCGAAAAACGGCTGCAGCAGGGCGGAGCACTCACTGGTAGCGAAATAACCGCCCACAGTTCCAATGCCACCAAGCAGCACCAGACACCAGCCGCGGTGTTTGGTGGGGAGTATTTCAGCCAGAAGCGCATTGGCAACAGGCAGCATTCCACCTGCGGCCAACCCCATGATTAAACACATAATAATGTTCCAGGTGAAAGAGGGCATCGCGCCGCAAATGGAGGTACCCACGAACAATACCGCGGCTAGGAGAATGGCAGCCCGTCGACCATAGATGTCTGCCAGCGCGCCCCACATGAACGATCCCAAGGTCGTGCCAATCAGCGCTACAAACGGCAACACGGCAACCGCAGAGAAGCTGAGGCCATACTCGGTCCGCATGCCTGGCACTACAAATCCGAGGCTGGATGCCTTCATGACGTCGATCACGAGCGCCACGGAAATCAGTCCAATTTGAATCCAATGGGCCTTTGTGAGGGGCGCGTCTTCGGGTGGGACGATGGACACGGATCCGATCTGCTGTTCCCGTCCGGAAGGTAGCAGCCCGTAAGCCGCGAAGCCAACCCCCGCAACGATCAGTCCCATACCAATGAGCATGCCTATGCTCATCGGCATGCCCACGAGCCGGAAATGGGTAGTGCGGCCCATCAAGAACATAGGCAGGTGCAGAACTACGCCGGTGGAGACCATGGCCGAACCGGCCCAAAAGGCCAGCATTCGAGGCCAACTGGCAAATAAAGACGACTTAGGGGACGTATTCGTGTGAGCGCTATTCATGAGTGGGTGTATAGAAGAATTGTTGACGCAGGGCTCGATTATAAACCTCTTCAACTTCTATAATCGCCGGACTAAGCGATACAACTTTGTGCTGTCTTCGGTGACGGGCTTGGTTTTCGTGGGCATCAGGGCAGATTGGGTCGCCTGGCTCCTGAGTTTCAGTTGCACAACGCACGCTAACTCTTATGGATATCGCGGAATTGATTCTGGCCTTCGGCGTCATATTACTGCTGGCGCGTTTGTTGGGTTGGGCTTTCCAGCGAATCGGCCAGCCACGCGTGATCGGCGAAATGACGGCGGGCATTTTGCTCGGCCCTTCTGTTTTCGGGCGTTTTTTTCCCGCTGCTTTTCACTATGTCTTTTCGCCTTCTTCGTTTCCCGCCATTGCTGTCCTCAGCCAGCTCGGACTTTTGTTATTCATGTTTGTTGTGGGCATGGAGGTCGAACTCGCCCATGTTTTCAAACAGCGTGCCGCGATTGTGTTGGTCAGCAACGTGAGCATCGTCTTGCCGCTTGCTCTCGGAGTATTCCTGGCGAGGGCTCTGTATCCGAAGTTTGCAGGAGAACACGTTTCGTTCGCTCCATTTGCCCTATTCATGGGAACCGCGATGAGCGTCACGGCATTCCCCGTGTTGGCAAGGATTCTCAAAGAACGAAACCTGATCGGCAGCAGCCTCGGTACGATGGCCATCGCGTGCGCAGCCATCGATGACGTGAGCGCGTGGCTATTACTGGCTGTATTAACTGCTATGGTGCGCTCTTCCAGCAGCCCGTGGCATTTCGCAGTCACGCTAGTGTTGCTGGTCTGCTTCATCAGCTTGATGCTACTCGGAGTGCGGCGCCTGGGAGGCTTACTTGAGTCCTGGTACGAGAAGAACGGAGCCGGAATCGAACTCGTTTCGTTTCTTATCCTTTTCATTTTCGCGGCGAGTTGGACGACCGAAAAGTTGGGCGTACATGCGTTGTTTGGCGCGTTCATGGCCGGAGTAGTGATGCCAAAGAATCAGCGCTTATTGACGGATTTGGTTGACAGGATTGAGTCGCTGAGCCTGGCACTTTTGCTGCCTCTATTTTTTGCCTTAACGGGCCTCCGTACCCGCATAGACCTGCTAACGAGCGAGTCTGCCCTAGGCTATGGTCTGGCTATTCTCGCGATTGCTGTCGCGGGTAAATTGGCCGGTGCTACGATCGCCGCCAAGATCATAGGCGTGAATTGGAAGGACTCCTTGGGCTTGGGAGTCTTGATGAATACCCGTGGCCTCGTAGAACTGGTGATTCTCAATGCAGCGCTCGATCTGGGCGTCTCATCACCGGAATTATTCACGATGATGGTTGTCATGGCCCTGATCACAACCTTCATGACCAGCCCGATTTTGAGCGCCATGAAAATTGGACAGCTTCGAAGGGTGCAAACCACTCACGCCGGATAACCGGCCCCGCCGCGTTCGAAGCTTCAGGGAGGCTGCTTGAGATCACTCCAGACGATCTGTGCCCGGAATAGTTGTTTTCCACTATTGCCGAGCGGCCACATTCCAAGCTACTTTCTTTTCCCAGTTGTGGATGTACTTCGTGGGTGATGGGAATACTAACCGCAACCGCCGCGAGCATAGGATCACACAGTCTCGACCTGCTCGAGACCGATCTCATTTCCCTCCGACAGCAGGTCAGGGTCGCGCATCAGATTCGGCAGGCTACGTGGGACGCGGCAGCTCTTCTGTCTGGCAGGGACAATGCTGATTTGCTTGTTCGCCTGAAGCCACAATCATGGTGCGTGGCGGAATGCCTGGACCATCTGACGCAGACTACGCGTGCATTCCTTCCCGCAATATCAGAGGCGATAGCTAGAGCTCCAAAGTTACGAACGAACCGTCGTTTACGGACAGGGCTTATCCCGAGCCTGTTTATTCGGAGTTTGAATCCGCCATATCGGATTCGCTTCAAGGTGCTTCCGCAACTGGTGCCGCAGACCTTGAGTTCGGAAGAAGCGTGGAGTGGCTTTACGGTATCGCAGTCTGAACTCCTGGCGACCTTGAGTTCAGCCGCGGGCCTCGCGATTGATAGAGTCGCAGTTAAGTCGCCTGTGTATGCGCGTATCAGTTACAACATCTATGGTGTTTTCCGTATGCTTGCCGCCCACCAGAACCGGCACGTCTGGCAAATAGGGCAAATCCTGAAAGAGCTAGACAACCGTCGAGCTTCAGTATGGTCCAGCCATTCCGCATAGCTCGCATTTTTCTCACCCTGGGACAAGCTAAACATGACCGACAAAGTGCGAGAAATTCAGCACAAGTCTGAGTCAAACTCATCTACCACTTGCGATGTCGTTGTGGTAGGGGCTGGTTTGGCGGGAAAAGCCGCCTCGCTGCAACTGGCCAAGGCCGGTCTCCAGGTTATATGTATCTCTCCGGCGGAAAGCGCCCGCCCTCCAGTTGGGGAATCGCTGGATTGGTCCGCTCCGGAGCTGTTCAAGGACCTCGGCCTTCCTATGGACCACCTCATCGGCACACAAATGGCCACCTGGAAGCGCCACGTCACGGTTCATATGCGAGATGGTTGTTCAGAGCATTACATTCCATCAAAGTGGCTTGGCGAATCTCCATTCCATATAGAACTCAGGACCCTGCACATCGACCGGACCCAGCTCGACCAGGAACTGCTGAAGTTGGCCGTGGATGCTGGTGTGACACTGGTCGCAGATAAAGTCGTCAGAGTCGAAAGAACCCGCGACAGCGTCTCCGCTGTTCGCACAGCAGGAGGCCAGCGGCATTCCGGGGCGTGGTTCATTGATGCTTCGGGCGTTGGAGCGTCTGTGTTTGCTCGGGAATTCAACTTGCCCAAAATTGAAGATGGTCCGGTAAAGGTTGCGATCTGGGCCTATTTTCCAACTTCTGATCCGGTCCAAGGCACCACTCTGTACGCAGATCCCTCACCCTCGCAATATCTGGGCTGGGTTTGGGAAATTCCGGTCAACCCAAGCGCAGTTGGCGTAGGTGTTGTGACTACGGGCGAGCGGATGAAAGCGAAGCGAGAGCAGGGATTGGCAGTGGATGAGATCTATCGGCAGGAACTGGCAAAGTTCTCCCGATTTGAGCCGTTGCTTGCCGCTGGATCGGTTAGCGGCACAAACGTGACCTCCTTCAAGTGCCGTGTCCACCGAGGCGTAGCTGGGCCAAACTGGCTGATTTGCGGCGAGGCGGCCTCAATGGTCGACCCGATCACCTCGAATGGAGTGACCGCAGCGCTCCGGCATGCAGCCGAAGCTTCGAAGTTGATCCTGAAGTACCGTCATAGCGGGAAATTACCTCTTCTTGCGAGACTCTGCTATAGCAGCCGCATTCTGCACATGGCGAGATTCTTTAATAGCGGAATTGAGAAGATGGTCTATGAGCCGCCGGTTCGAAACCTTATTGGCCTGCAGAAAGCTGGCGAGGTATATACCACTCCTGCTTGGAGTATGAACGTTGTTTATGCGCGGCTGAAACCTTTTGGCGTGCTTAGAACTCTTCTACTAGACTCTATTCTTGATACGTTTCGCCTGAGCGCTTGGCTCTTCCAGCGATTGAGCCTGCTAAGAAAAAAAAAGGCAGCCACGCCTGAGTAGGTTGTACTTGTGCGACCGCGAGTCTGGATTAGACGTGAAGGTCACACACAATGTGGTATTCCGCGCTCGGTGTCATCATTGTGATCGGATGAAATCTCTGACCTCAAAACGAACTGCTGCGTTATTGACCGCCACCGCGCTTCTTGCCGCACTCCTCTCTTGCAGTTCGCGTTCAAAAGTACCGGAAAGAGAAAGCGCGGCATACATTCAAGCGGTGAACACGTTTTACGTCGGACTGGCCGCACTTCAGGTCGGCGATGACGTGCACGCGCAGGATGCTTTAGCGGAGTTCGTGAAACAGGCGCCGGGGGAGCCGGCAGGATGGGGAAACTGGGGCGTACTGGCTCTGCGGCAGAGAAACTATGACGTCGCGGCCGAGCGACTGCAGAAGGCTCACGACCTCGCGCCAACTAATGATCACATCGAATACCTGCAGGGGCTGCTGGAGAGTGAGCGGGGCAATTCAGCTGCCGCTATCGATCATTTTCGCAAGGCGGAGGAACTGAACCCGCAGAACTTGCATGCCGCCTACGCGCTCGCCCAAGAGACGGAACGTCAGGGCGGGGCAAACGGTGAAGCCGAAGTCCAGAACACAATTGAAGGAATTCTGGCGTCTCATCCCGACAACCTCGCAGCCTTGGTTGAGTCGGCACGGGTTGCTGCAAAGCGGGGTGATGACAAGACGCTGAAGTCTGCGGTCGCTCGCATCAGCGCTCTTTCGGCCGACTGGCCGCCCGAAGCGAAACAGCAGTTAACGGAACTCCAGACCACAATGAGTAGTTCTGGTGCGAGAGCAGCGGGCACCCGGACCGTCTTCCTGAAGAATGTACTTATGCGCGTGCCGGAGTATCGCCTAAGTCTGGCCGCGCTTAAGGCACCCCCCGGAGACGAAGCGCAGCCGTTGACGCATTTACTGAAGATGGAGTCGCCCCCGTTTGAGCCGGCGCCGCCCGATACGTCGATCTCATTCAGCCCGGAGGCATTGCCGGATGGCGTACCTGGACACTGGGAATGGATTGGTTCCGTACCTCTGGGGATCAACGGAACACCGACGGCAGTCGTTGCCGATGCGCATAAAGTGCACCTTACGAGTGGGCCAACGCTCGCATTTCCAGGTGGAGCGACGAATACGCCACCATCGGCTGATGGCATTCTCGGCATTGACTTCAATTACGACTTCAAGACAGATCTTGTGCTAGCAGGTGCCGGCGGAGTCCGCTTTTTCCGACAGGACAGTCCTTCAGCTTTCAGCGATGTCACGGCTGCGACTAGACTGCCGCGGCCTGTGCTTGATGCGAAATACCTGGGCGCATGGGCGGCTGACATTGAGGCGGATGGCGACCTCGACGTAGTGATGGGCACACCAAGCGGTTCGCCAACGGTTCTGCGCAACAACGGTGACGGCACGTTTGCAGTGATCCATCCGTTTTCGGGAGTTTCTGGCCTTACCTCCTTCGCCTGGGCTGACCTCGACGGCGATGGTAATCCTGACGCTTCGTTGATTGACGGTGCTGGTCACTTGCACGTATTCACAAATTTGCGGACGGGGCAGTTCAAAGAACGTCCGCTTCCCGCAGACTTGCCTGAGATCAAGGCCATTGCCACAGCCGACATGAATAATGATGGCATTCTTGATCTGCTTGCTGTTCAAACAGACGGGAAGATCATCGCGCTCTCTGATAAGGATGATAAGAGTTGGAATGGCATAACTCTGGTGACGGTTCCCGATGCGGCGAACTTCCTGAAAGACGATGTGCGGCTTCGTGTCGCCGATCTCGACAATAACGGCTCGCTCGATCTGATCCTCGCGCGGGTTTCCGGCACAAATGCGCAGAATGGTGCATTGATCTGGCTGGGGGATGGTACCGGGCAGTTTGAACCTATTCACAGCCAAACAGCTTCTCGCGTCTTCGATGCGGCTGACCTGAACGGTGACGGCCGGCTCGATGTGCTCGGTATAAATAACGACGGGAGTGCGCAGCTTGCGATCAATCACGGGTCGAAGCACTACCACTGGGAAGTTATTCGCCCCCATGCTAAGCAGGCTGCCGGTGATCAGCGCATCAATCCGTTCGGAGTAGGGGGAGAAATTGAGGTCCGGTCAAGTTTGCTCGTTCAGAAGCAGCCGATCACGGGACCGCTCCTGCATTTCGGCCTCGGCAATCAGGACCGCGTAAACGTAGCGCGTATTGTTTGGCCTAATGGGTCGGTGCGCGCCGAATTCGATTTGAAGGCCGATCAGGAAATCGTCACGGAACAGCGCCTGAAAGGTTCTTGCCCATTCCTGTTCGCTTACAACGGGAAGCAGGTTCAATTTGTGAAGGACGCAGTACCGTGGAGTTCTGCGATTGGCCTGAAGATCAACACCATCGGTACTGCGCGTGTGGAGGCGACAGAGGAGTGGTACAAGATTGGTCCAAACGAACTCGCACCGCACGATGGCTACTACGACCTCCGGTTCACCGCCGAACTCTGGGAGACCTATTACTACGACTACCTGAACCTGATGACGGTCGATCATCCTGCAGGCACGGACATCTTTGTGGATGAGCGCTTTGTCATCCCTCCGGCGAAGCTCGCCATCACCGCGGTCGAAACGCCGCATCCGATTGCGCGTGCAATGGATGATGATGGCACGGATGTGACGGACATCCTGCGCGATCTCGACGGCAACTACCTCGATACCTTCGGTCGAGGACAGTACCAGGGAGTTACCCGCGACCACTACGTTGAAGTCGATCTCGGAGATGATGCTCCCGCAAGCGGGCCTCTATACCTGATCGCGCACGGCTGGATGCATCCCACAGATTCTTCTATTAACGTAGCGATTGCGCAGGGTCATCACGAACAAGCGAAGGGATTGAGTATCGAAGTTCCCGATGGCAAGGGCCACTGGAAGGTCGCACGCCCAAACTTGGGATTCCCCGCAGGAAGAAAGAAGATTTGCCTGTTCGATCTCACAAATCTATTTCGCCCGGGCACCCCGCGCAAAGTTCGTCTGCGAACGAATCTCGAAATCTATTGGGACCAGATGCAGTGGGCAAGAGGCCTCTCCAACGTACCGTTGAAGATCGCGCATCTCTCGCCCGGGTTGGCGGATTTGCACTACCGCGGGTATTCTGTAATCAAGCAGGCCAATCCATCCTCGCCAGAGTTGCCCGACTATAACCACCTGGAAGGAACTACGCGGCGTTACCGCGACCTGACCGGCTATTACACACGTTATGGCGATGTTCGTGAGTTGCTCGATAAGGTGGATGACCGGTACGTAATCATGAATTCCGGCGACGAGATGACGTTGCGATTTGTCGAACAACCGCCGCCCCCGTCAGGATGGGTGCGCGACTACGTAATCGCAGGCGATGGGTGGATTAAGGACGGCGATTACAACTCGACATTTTCAAAAACCGTGCTGCCGTTGCCATACCACGCGAAAAACCTGTACGTCACGCCGCCAGAGCGTTTGGAAGATGAGTGGGTATATAAGCATCATCCGGCAGACTGGCAGACCTACCAGACGCGCTATGTGTCTGACGAGGTCTTTGAGAATGCATTGAGAAACGCGAAATGAAGTTCGGTTTGAAGAAGTTCGTTTTGATCCTGTTTTTTATTGGCCTGCTAGCTACGCCCGCCGCGATCCGCTGGTGGACAGCGCGGCACAACCAGAACGCCGCCCTCGACCCGAAGACTGCGCTCGCCCGGCACGGTTTCTATTTCCAGGAAGTATCGCATGCGTCGGGCGTGAACTTCGTGCACCAGGGACCGACACTTGATCACAAGCTTGATCCAATCATGCCGGAAGTCGCATCGATGGGGGCAGCGGTTTCCATCGTGGATTTCGACCGTGACGGCTGGCCTGATATCTATGTCACGAATAGCGGCGAGGGCAGCAAGAACGCGCTGTTCCACAATAATCATGATGGCACCTTCACCGATGTAGCCGAGCAGATGGGCGTAGCCGATATGAACCGGCCCGGTACCGGCGTCTCCATGGGCGCGGTGTGGGGCGACTACGACAATGACGGTTACGAGGACCTCTTCCTATACAAGTGGGGCAAGCCGGAACTCTTTCACAATGATCACGGCCACGGTTTTACGCGCGCCTCGGACACAGCCGGTCTGCCGCCATGGATAAATGCCAACACGGCCGTCTGGTTCGATTACGACGGGGACGGGAAGCTGGACTTATTCATTGGAGGGTATTACTCAGAGAAGATCGATCTTTGGCACCTGCAAAACACCGAGATCATGCCGGAAAGCTTCGAGTACGCCAAGAACGGTGGTCGCAAGTATCTGCTTCGCAACCTGGGCAATGGCAAGTTTGAGGATGTCACGGA
>Ga0105237_10006861_pt1 | contig 12551 bp, 10 predicted proteins | sample KBSC24metaG_FD_81520 | JGI IMG/M metagenome (GOLD analysis project Ga0105237, IMG submission 81520) | Corn rhizosphere microbial communities from Kellogg Biological Station, Michigan, USA - KBS C2-4 metaG | ecosystem: Host-associated > Plants > Roots > Rhizosphere > Soil | place: Michigan, USA...
ACGCCGAGCCCGGTCGAATCCTGCGTGCCGAAGCGGCACCATTCGGAGCCGACGCAGGTCTTCACGGTGCGCAGCGCCTTGCCGTAAGCATGGCCCGAGACCATGCCGGCGGCGTTGAGATCGGCCCAGACGGCGGGCAGATCCTCCTTGCGGATGCCGAAGATGTCGAGCCGCTGGCCGCCCGTCACCTTCACCATCGGCGCGTTGAACTTCTCGACCACGTCGGCGATCGCGCGCAGCTCGCGCGGGGACGTGAGGCCACCCCACATGCGCGGCACCACCGAATAGGTGCCGTCCTTCTGGATGTTGGCGTGCAGCCGCTCGTTGACGAAGCGGCTCTGCTGGTCATCCTCATAGTCGCCAGGCAGTGCGCAGAGCAGATAGTAATTGAGCGCCGGCCGGCACGACGCGCAGCCGTCGGGAGTCGACCAGTGCAGCTTCTGCATCGCCTCGGGGATTGATCGCATGCCCTGCGCGACGATCTCGCGGCGCACGTCGTCATGGGTGAAGCTGGTGCACTTGCACATCGTCTTCGGCCCGGTCTCGACATCGTCGCCCAGCGTCAGCGCCAGCAGCGTCTCGACGAGGCCGGTGCAGGAGCCGCACGAGGCCGAGGCCTTGCAGGTGGCGCGCACCGCATCGAGACTGCACGCGCCGTCCGCGATCGACGCGATCACCTTGCCCTTGGAGACACCGTTGCAGCCGCAGATTTCCGCATCGTCGGAAAGCGCCGCAACGGTCGCCAGCGGGTCAGCCCGCCCGCCGCCCGCCGCATAGGCTTGGCCCAGGATCAGCCTGTCGCGCAGCTCCGCGACATCTTCGCCCCTGCGCATCAGATCGAAATACCAGCCGCCGTCCGTCGTGTCGCCGTAGAGCACGGCGCCGACGACGCGATCCTCCTTCAGGACGACCCGCTTGTAGATGCCGCGCGAGGCGTCGCGCAGCACGATGTCCTCGGTGCCGTCGCCGCCCGAGAAATCGCCGGCCGAGAACACGTCCAGCCCCGCCACCTTGAGCTTCGTCGAGGTGATCGAGCCGCGATAGCCGGTCGGCCGCCCGACCAGCCCGTCGGCCAGCGCCCGGCACATCTCCCACAGCGGCGCGACCAGGCCATAGACCATGCCGTCATGCTCGACGCACTCGCCGACCGCGAGGATATGGGGATCGGAGGTGACCATATGGTCGTCCACCTGGATGCCGCGGCCGACCTCCAGCCCGCAGTCCCGCGCCAGCGCCACCGAAGGGCGGATGCCCACCGCCATCACCACGAGGCTCGCGGGGATCTCGCGCCCGTCCTTCAGGCGCACCCCCTCGACCTGGCCGTCGCCGAAGATCGCGGCGGTATCGGCGCCGGTGAGGATGGTCTGCCCCCTGTCCTCCAGCGCCGTCCGGAGCAGCCACGCCGCCGCCTCGTCGAGCTGGCGCTCCATCAGGGTCGGCATGATGTGCAGCACCGTCACCTTCATGCCGCGCAGCGCGAGCCCGTGCGCCGCCTCCAGCCCGAGCAGGCCGCCGCCGATCACCACGGCATCGCCGCCCTTCTCCGCGGCCGCCAGCATGCGATCGACGTCGCCCATGTCGCGGAAGCCGATCACGCCGTGCAGGTCGCGGCCCGGCACGGGGATGATGAACGGATCCGAGCCCGTGGCGATCAGCAGCCTGTCGTAGGAGACGGTGCGGCCCGACCGCGCGGTGACCTTCCTGGCCTCGCGATCGATGGTCTCAACGGGGTCGGAGACGATCAGGTCGATGCCGTTGTCCGCATACCAGGCGGACGTGTTGATCACGATCTCGTCGAACGTCTTCTCGCCCGCCAGCACCGGCGAGAGCATGATGCGGTTGTAGTTCACGTGCGGCTCGGCACCGAAGATGGTGACGCGGTAGCGGCCGGCATCGCGCGCCAGCACTTCCTCCACCGCCCGGCATCCCGCCATGCCGTTACCGATGACGACCAGATGGGGACGCGCGCGGGCCATGTCCGGATCGCCGGCCGCGACGCTGATGTCCTGTTCGTAGAAATCCACGCTCGTTCCTTCCGAAGTCAGATGCGGATGCCGGCGGCGGCGGCGTCCCATGTGGCGCGCCAGCGGCCCTTGATGGCGGTCAGCGCCACGACGGCGACGAGCGCGAGGGCGGCGAAGATCAGGAAACCGGGCGCGAAGCTGCCGGTCAGCTGCCGGGCGACGCCGAGCGACGAGGCGAGGTAGAAGCCGCCGATCCCGCCCGCCATGCCGACGAGCCCGGTCATCACCCCGATCTCGGCGCGGAAGCGCTGCGGCACGAGCTGGAACACCGCGCCATTGCCGGTGCCGAGCGCCAGCATGGCCACCACGAACAGGCCGAGCGCGCTGGCCAGCGTGGGCGCGCCGCTCACCCCAGCGAGCGCGGCGGCGGCGACCAGATAGACCAGGCTCAGCGTCCTCACGCCACCGATCCTGTCGGCCAGCGCCCCGCCCAGCGGCCGCACCAGCGATCCGGAGAAGACGCAGGCGGCGGTGCAGGCGCCGGCCGTCACCGTGGTCAGCCCGAACCGGTCGGTGAAGTAGATCGGCAGCGAGGCGGCGAGCCCGACGAAACCGCCGAAGGTTACCGCATAGAAGAGCATCAGCCACCAGGCGTCGCTTTGCTTCAGCGGCTCCCAATAATCGACGAAGCGCTTCGGCGCGGGCGCGCCCGGCGCATCCTTCGCCAGCGCCAGATACACGCAGAACACGATCGCAAGCGGGATGCAGGCGAGGCCCAGCACCGCGTTCCAGCCGAACAGCCGGGCCAGCATCGGCGCGAACAGCGCGGCGAGCACCGTCCCCGAATTGCCCATGCCGGCGATGCCCATCGCCTTGCCCTGATGCTCGGGCGGATACCAGCGGCTGGCGAGCGGCAGCGCGATGGCGAAGCTGGCGCCGGCGAAGCCGAGGATCACGCCCAGCGCCAGCGTGCCCGCGAAACTGGTCACGCCGACGAGATAGGCCGTCAGCAGCCCGCCGATCACGATCAGCTGGCTGATCGCGCCGGCGCGCTTGGGCCCGATGCGATCGACCAGCAGCCCGTTGACCAGCCGCAGGACAGCGCCCGCCAGCGTCGGCGTCGCCACCATCAGCCCCTTCTGGGCGGCCGTCAGGTGCAGCGCCCTGGCGATCTCCGGCGCCAGCGGCCCGAGCAGCACCCACACCATGAAGGCCAGATCGAAATAGAGGAAGGCGGCGATCAACGTGGGCCGATGGCCCGCGTTCCAGAAGCCGCCGCCGGCGCTGTCCGCCTGCCTGTCCTGCCAATAGGCCGTTGCCATATCCAACCCCCGGTCGAATTGCGTGGACACGAAAAAAGCCGCTCCCGGCCCCTCGCGCATCGCGACGGCCGGACAGCGGCTTTGCTGATCATCGGATGGAAGGCGCCCCCTCGTTGGGGCGCCGCTCCGTGTGACGCGCATCCTTGCGCGTTGGCTCAAGCTGTCACGAAAGCGCCTGCCTTCGCAAGTGCAAAAATTCTATGTCCGGAAAGTCGCCAGATAGCCTTCGATATCGGCGGGATCGAACACCCGCCCGTCGAAGAACCGATCGGGGCCGAGCGTCAGCCCGGCACTGTGCGACCCGACGCCCATCGGCTCCGACAAGGCCCCCTCCACCTTCAGGCTGGCCCCCGGCATCGGAGCACCGGTGCCGGCCAGCGCACGGCGATAGACATCCGACCGGAACACGGCAGCCGCCTGGTCCTCGGCCTCCGGCGAGGGCTCGGCCATCCCCCAGCGGACCAGCTGCGAATAGATCCACAGAGCATGGCTGCGCCACGGAAAGCCCACCGCCTCGCGATGGAACAGCATGGCCGCCGGGACCTCGACCGGAGCCTCCCCGGGGCGCACGACGAGCCGTCCCGTCAGCGTCGGCCGGATCGTCTCCGCAGATCGCCCGACATAGTCTTCGCGCGCGAGGAGGTCCGCCAGCTCGTCATGATGCGCCGGCTCGTCGCACCATGACGCGGCCCGATCGAGCGCGACCAGCAGCCGGTCGACCGTATCGGGATTGTCCTCCATCCAGCCGGTCCGCATGGCGAGCACCTTCTCGACGCCGCGCTGCCAGACGCGTGCGCCGACCATGACGATCTCGGCCAATCCCTCCTGCACGGCAGCCGTGTTCCACGGCTCACCGGCGATGAAGCCGTCAATCTCGCCCGCCCCCAGGGCCGCCCCCATCAGCGACGGCGGCAGCACCCGCAGCACCAGGTCGCGATCCGGATCGATGCCCGCATAGCCGAGCCAGTAGCGCAGCAGCAGTGCATGGCAGGAGAAGCGATGGACGATGCCGATCACCGGCTTGCGCCTGTAGAGGCCGATCGCGGCGGCGAAATCGTGTGCGGTGGCGACCGGATCCTCGATGCGCCGTGCGATGTCCGGATCGAGCGCCGCCGCGAACTCCGCGCCCATCACGAAGAGGTTGCCGTTGACGCTGAGCTTGAACGGCGCGGACAGGGATGCCGGATGCTGGCTCAGCCCCAGCGTCACCCCGATCGCCAGCGGCGCCAGCATGTGCGCGGCCTGCACCTGGCCGTAGACCAGCCGGTCGCGCAGCGTCGCCCAGCTTTCCGAGCGGACGAGATCGAGCTCGATCCCCTGGCGCGCGGCAAAGCCCTTCTCGCGCGCGGCCACCAGCACGGCGCTGTCGGTGAGCGGCAGGAAGGCGGCGGATATCCGGGTCATGACGCTCCTCCCAGCAGGTCGCTTGCGGTGATCAGCGCTTCCGCCACTTCGACGATGCGGCGCCCCTGGTTCATCGCGGTCGAGCGGAGCAGCGCATAGGCGTCCGGTTCGGATAGGTTGCGGCTCTTCATCAGGATGGCCTTCGCCCGATCGATGGCCTTGCGATCCGCGATGACCGTCCTCGCCTCGTCCAGCTCGGCTTGCAGCCTGGCGAAGGCATTGAAGCGGCGGATGGCGAGATCGAGGATCGGCTTCACCCGCTCCTTGCGCAATCCGTCCACGACATAGGCGGAAACGCCGGCATCGATCGCCGCGCCGATCATGGCGTCATCGGACTGGTCGACGAACATGGCGATGGGACGGGCCAGCGCGCGGCTCACCACCAGCATCTCCTCCAGCGTGTCGCGACTGGGGGAGCCCAGGTCCATCAGCACCACGTCGGGCGCGAGCCGCTCGATCCGCGCGACGAAGCCGCCGCGCGGGGGGACGATGTGGATGTCATCGAAACCGGCTTCGGCGAGGCCATCCTCGAGGATGCTCGCGCGCAGCCCGGTGTCGTCGACGATTACGATCCGCAATGAAGCGCCACCCCGATTCCGCACGTGCGAACAGGATGTCCGCGACATCCCCCGCCGTCAATCGATCGCGTGCCGGGCCGACGATCGGTCTGGAGCGGACAGGCCGGAATCGAGCGCCGCGTCATAGCTCCGGAACGGCCGACATTGGGCGCTCAGAAGCCCGACCGTTCGCGACCAAGTTCGGACGTATTGCGGCCGGCTCGCCAACGGCCGCTTCGGACGAAAGCCGTCTTTCGTGCCAACGTGCGCATCATTCAGCTATCGGCGCATCCCAGCGAGGCGCGAAGGGCGGGTTCACCAGCCGCCGCCGCTTAGGCAAGGATGCGATCACTTGGCGATCCTCGTCATCGAGAGCTAGCGAGAGTGCCTCGAGGTTAGCGCGCTGACTGACGGTACGGCCGGCTTTCGGGATCGCGACGACGCCTTCCTGGCCGAACAGCCAGGCAAGCGCGATCTGGGCTGCGGACGCACTATGTTTCGCGCCGATCCGGGCGAGCTCCTCGCTTTCCGCCGCCTGACCCTGGGCGAGCGGGCAATAGGCGATCAGCGGGATCGCCTTCGACCGCAGATAGTCGAGCATGGGCGTCTGATCGAGGAAGACATGATACTCGACCTGGTTACACGCGATCGGCGCGCCGATCTCGTCGATCGCGTGGTTCAGCATCGACAGCGTGAAATTGGCAACGCCAACCGCGCGGGTTGTCCCCGCCTCCCGTGATCGCATCAGCGCGGCCAGCGTCGTCGGCAGATCCATGCCCTTGGCGGGCCAATGGACCAGATACAGATCGACATGGTCCAAGCCGAGACGCTGAAGGCTCGCATCGAGCGCGCGGGCGATGGCGTCGGGCGCGAGATGGTCGTGCCAGACCTTGGTGGTGACGTGCAGATCGCCTCGCGCGATGCCCGATGCGGCGATCGCGGCGCCGACGGCCTCCTCGTTGCCGTACATCTCAGCGGTATCGATATGGCGATAGCCGAGCGCCAACGCGCTTTCGACCGCTTCCTGGCAGGCCGCGCCCTGCATGCGAAATGTCCCGAGGCCGAGCCGTGGCAGCGAAATGCCTTGCGTTTCGAGCGGCGCGATCATTTCGCCGCTCCCTCGCGCGCCGCCAATTCGGCGATGACGGTATCGGCGTCGATACTGCCCTTGCGGAGCGCCGCGCTGTCCTCGGTGAAATCGATCCAGCCTTCGTTGAACCCATCGAGCATCCGAATACGGGGATAGGGGTTGGTCGCACCTTGCCCACGGAACATCGCCTCCCAGCTGTCCCGAGGCACGATTTCGGCCCGAACCGGTCGTCCGAGCGTCTTGGCAAAAGCGGCGGCGAGATCATTGGGCGAGACACGCCGTGGACCTTCCAGTTCGACTATCCGGTTGCCGACCCAATCCTCCTGAATAAGCTCCGCCGCCAGCGCCCCGATGTCCTTGGTCGCGACCATCGCGATCGGCTTATCGAGTGGCATCAGGAAGCTGTGGATGACACCGTCGTCGCGCGCGGACGCCACATCCCAGAGCGCGTTCTCGATGAACCAGCCGGGCCGTAGAAACGTGACTGGTATCGGCAGAGCGCTGATGGCCTGCTCGATCAACGTCCGTTGGGTCAGCAGATTGTCCTGCACGGCATCCGCACCGATCGTCGACAGGCAGAGTATCTTTGCCGGGCGGGCCGCGACCAAGGCCGCAACGATCGCATCGATCGTCTCGCGCGCCTGGGCGTAGCCGGGCGCTGGATCGAACTCGGACGGCGGCAAGATGAACACCGCATCGACCCCGGCGAAGGCCGTGGTGAGCGCTGATGTGTCGTTCATGTCCGCGAGTGCGACCTCGCAGCCCCTTGCCGCCCACAACGCGCCCTTGCCCGGATCGCGAACGACGGCGCGGACGGGCAGGCCCTGGTCCAGCAACGCACTGCCGAGCGCGCCGCCAACCTGACCGGTAATTCCAGTGATTGCGTACATGATGATTTCCTCGCGTATCGTCTGGTGCAGCCACGCGAGACTGCTCCGGCGATGGCGTTACGCCGTTGTTGGTGATGCTCTGCGCGCATAATTATCACCTCTATAGTGACATAGAATCACCATAGGGACGGGCCAATGACCTTCGATACGCGAATATTGACCGGAGTCGGCGTGCTGGCCGCGGTGGCAGAAACGGGAAATTTCGCGCGCGCTGCAGACGTGCTCGGGCTAACACCGTCGGGTGTCAGTCGCGCTATCGCCCGGCTCGAGGTGCGCATTGGCATCCGTCTGTTCGATCGTTCGCCGCGGGCCGTCACACTTACCGACGAAGGACGGCGGTTCCACGCCCAGATCATCCCGCTCCTGGCATCGATAGAGGAGGCCGCGAGCGACGCAGCCGGTGCAGCGGCGACGGTGAGCGGCAAATTGCGGATCAACGTCGATCCCTGGTTCGCGCGGATGGTCCTTGCCCCGCGGCTGCCGGCGTTTCTCGATCGGTATCCGCTGGTGTCGCTCGACGTGCTTGTCAGCAACCACCGCGAGGACATGATGGCTGGCGCCGATGTCGCCGTACGGTTCGGGCCGGCCGACGGCGGATCGCTCATCGTGCGCAAGCTGCTCGACACGCAAGTACTTACTTGCGCAGCACCAGCCTATCTCGATCGATATGGCACGCCGCAGAGTCCGCATGACCTGATGCACCACGATGCGCTCCTGTTCCGGGACCCGCAGACCGGCCGGCCGTTCGAATGGGAGTTCTCCAAGGACGGTCAGGCGATCGACATCGATGTGCGCGGGCGGATGACGACCGACGACCCATCGACCGCGATCGAGGCCTGTGCTGCAGGACATGGCATATTCCAGAGTCTGGCACTCGGCCTCGATGCCTGGCTGCGACGCGGTGAGCTCGTGCAAATCCTGCCCGAATGGTCGACTGAGCGATATCCGCTTTACGCCTATCTTCCTTCTCGGCGCCTTCCGCCGGCAAAGGTGCGCGTATTTCTCGACTTCATCGTCGAGACCGTAACTGCGTCTGGGGCCTAACAATCCCCATTCGTTTGAGAAAGCCTTTCTGACGAGGTCTTTGCCTCCGAATATGCGTCCGCCTTGGTTGAAAGCCGACAGTTTCGAAGGCGGTTGGGAATGGCCGGTAATTTTACCTCCGCCCCATCCGGCACGCGGCCGCGTTTGTGGGAGCCGGGAGCGATCAGCAGCGGCGTTGGCGACGGCAACATCGCCCTGACCGGGTTCTCGATACCGATGCCACTCCGTTGATGGGAAATGCGGGCGACCGGTATACGACCATGCGACAACGCCAATAGGGGCGAACCTCCGCACGAGTTAGCGCACGCAGCCTAAACCACGCTCCCCGCACCGGCATCAGCGCTTGGCGGCCTACCGAAAGCGTGCCTGTAGTCGCGGCTGAATTGAGATGGACTGGCATAGCCGGCCGATAAGCTGATCGAGGCGATATCGTGTTGTTCCAGCAACACGCGGGCGCGCGCATATTCCAGTCGCAGCTGCTTGCGATATTGCACGGGGCTGGACCCGGTCAGTCCCTTAAAATGGCGATGGAAGCTGGTGACGCTCATCGCGGCCACCCCTGCCAGTTCCTCGATGCTGTGCGCACGGCTCGGTTGGTCGTGCAGCAATTCGAGAACACGCGAGATTCCGGGTGTGGCGCCGTCCAGCTGGAAGATTCCGCTTAGCAATCCGCCCATGCACCCCGACGCGAGACGCCACGCCAACTCCGTCTCGATCAGCGGACGAAGCACGGACATGTCGTCCGGATGGTGCCAGAGCCTCAGCAACCGGACTAACGGGTCGATCAGAGTGACGTCCGCCGTCATGGGCTGCAGGGTCGTCGCGCGCGGAGCGGGACCGCGCCGGTCGAGCATTGTGAGCGCAATCTCTGGATTGAGCGTTAGCCCGATGGCGAGGAAAGGTCGATCGGCGCTCGCCCGCACAATGCGCGATCGCAGCGGCAATCTGGCCGGGAGCAACAGCGCGTGGCCCGCTTTGGCGACAAAGCTGCGCTCCCCCAACCAGACTTGCTTTGCGCCTTGAAGAACGATCGCGAAGGTCGACTCGCACCGGCTATGGACCGGTATAGTGGGTTGTCTGGCGGCAACGAGATGAAGGTCGGAAGAGCGCTCGATCCTGTTGCCGCCGCCCGTGAGCCGCACCACCAGATCCTTCAAGTGATCGAGGTCGGACATATTGCCGGTCACTCCAATTGGCAGGATTGCGCAAGAGATTGGCAGCCGTTCGCTACCACACCGGCAAACACCAAGCTTAGATCGGTCGGGTCCCCTGAAGGAGCACAGATGTGGTTGATATCGAAAGAAGCGGCGAATTTCTGATCGGCGGCGAGCTTCGCGTCCGGCGCTTTGGTTATGGTGCGATGCGCCTCACCGGGCCTGGCGTATGGGGACCGCCGGAGGATCCAGCTAGTGCCGCCAGCGTGTTGCGCCGCGCGATCGAGCTTGGCATCAACCTCATCGACACCGCCGATGTGTACGGCCCCCGTGCCAACGAGCAGCTTATCCGCGACGTACTCCATCCCTATCCCGCCGGGCTGGTGATAGCGACCAAGGGCGGCATGGTGCGCTCGGGCCCGGCGACTCGCGAAAATCCGGGGTTCAGCATGAACGGCACGCCCGGGCATCTCCGTGCCGCGGTCGACCAGAGCCTGCTCGACCTGGGCTTGGAAGTAATCGATCTCTACCAGCTTCACCGAATCGATCCAGCGACGCCGCTTGAGGAAACGTTGGGCGCACTGAAGGCGCTGCGCGATGCCGGGAAAATCCGCCATATCGGACTTTCGCAAGTCTCCGTGGCAGAGATCGAGCAGGCGCGTGCCGTCGTCGAGATCGCGAGCGTGCAGAACGTCTATAACGTGAAGACCCGCATGTATGATGGGGTGCTCGATTATTGCACCGCGAACGATATCGCCTTTATTCCGTTTTGGCCGGTCCACGCGGGCGATCTTGCAACAAACGAAGCGACTGCCGAAATTGCCAAGCGCTATGACGCGAGTGCTACGCAGATCGCGCTTGCTTGGCTGCTGCAGCGGTCGCCGGTGATCCTGCCGATCGCCGGCACGTCGTCGGTCGCGCATCTCGAAGAAAATGTCGCCGCCTGCGCGATCTCGCTCGACGCGGCTGACGTCGCGACGCTCGACGGGCTCGGCGCCTGAACACGTCGTGGGAAGCGTCAGAGCAGCGCTTCCCACGTTATCGCCGCTGCATCGTCGCATCCCAAGATGATCGCCTGCGCGCGCATGGCAGGCGCGGCCAGGCGCTCACGATGGAACAACAAGGCGAGCGCTCGGTCTGCAGGGACGGCATTGGAGTCAAGCACGCGCCGGGCGAGGAGCCAGCCCCCGACGGTATCGCCGGCAAGCGATAGATATGCCGACGCCCCATAGGCCGCAGCCGCTTCGCCGGCTTCGATGAGCCAAGCTGTAGTCGTCTCCAGCGCGCCCACAGCCGCGGAAAGGCTTGCTGCGAGCGCCGGTATGTCGGCGAGTGTCTCGGCGGTCGCGCTCATTTCCGCGCACAGCGCGCGCATTGAGAAGCCTTGATTCGCGCGAACCTTACGTCCGACGAGATCGAGCGCCTGAATTGCGTTGGTGCCTTCGTAGATCGGCGCGATCCGGCAATCGCGATAATGTTGCGCCGCTCCAGCCTCCTCGACATAGCCCATCCCTCCGTGGATCTGGAGCGCCTGAGATGCGAGGTCGACGCCCATGTCGGTACACCAGGCCTTGGCAATCGGCGTCAGCAATTCATAGCGCGCCCGTGCGCCACTGTCGGCGTCCTCCCCCGTATCGCTCGCCGCAGCCGCCAATAGGTATAGCCCGCGGCCGGCGTCGATCGCGGCCTTCATACGCATCAGCGTCCGGCGAACATCGGGATGATCGAAAAGAAGCGCTGGCGCCTCCCCCGACCAGATCGAGCGACCCTGGCGCCGTTCCTTGGCATAATCGAGCGCGCCTTGATATGCACGCTCGGCGATCCCCACTCCTTGCGCCGCGACCTGAAGGCGCGCCGCGTTCATCATAACGAACATATAGGCAAGACCTTGGCCTTCCTGGCCGACCAGGTCGGCATCGGCACCATCGAACAGCATGACGCAGGTCGGCGAGCCATGGATGCCCAGCTTGTGCTCGATGGAGGCCGCGCGAACCGCGTTGAGCTCGCCGGGATTACCGTCGGCGTCGAGCCGGTGCTTACTGACAAGAAAGAGGCTGATGCCGCGAATACCCGCTGGCGCGCCGGGCGTGCGGGCAAGCACCAGGTGGCAGATATTCTCCGCCGCGTCATGATCCCCCCAGGTGATGAAAATCTTCTCGCCGTAGAGCCGCCAGCGTCCAGCCTCGCCGTCGCGCTCCGCGCGCGCCGCGACGCGCGCGAGATCCGATCCGGCCTGGGCCTCGGTGAGGTTCATGGCTCCGGTCCAGCGCCCGGACACGAGCAACGGCAGCACCTTGTTGCGCTGCCACTCGCTGCCATGTGCTGCCAGCGCCTCTGCCGCCCCCACCGTCAGCATTGGGCATAAGCCGAGCGCCATATTGGCGGCATGAAAGATCTCGTAGACCGCCAATTCGAGCGTCTTGGGCATGCCTTCGCCGCCATGCTGGGGATCCGCGGCCAGGGCGGTCCAACCGCCACCAGCGATCGCCCGGTAGGCGGCGCCAAATCCAGCGGGCGCCTTGACGCCATCCGGTCCGTGCCGGGCTCCTTCAATATCTCCAGTCCGGTTTAGTGGAGCGAGTACGTCACGCGCGAGCGCGCCAGCGGTGTCGAGAATCGCCTCAAGGGTCGACGCATCCAAGCCATGAGCGTCCATCACAGCGGTACATTCAGGCATGTTAAGCCCGCGAAGCAGCGCCCCGACCGGGGGACGAAATGCCATTACTCTGTCTCTCCCGTCATGCAACCAGCGCCGAGCGCATCGACTATGGTGCGAATGTGCTTCTTGTCGACCTTGCCGGTCGCGCCCAATGGGAGCGCCTCCAGAAAAATCACCTGGTCGGGCATCCACCATCGCGCGATCTTGCCATCGAGAAAGCCCAGCAAGGCGTCGCCATCGACAGCATCCCGGCTGGTCAGCTGTACGACGAGTACCGGGCGTTCGTCCCATTTGGGATGGGGCACAGCGATGACGGCGCAAGCGGTAACCGCCGGATGGCCCATCACGATCGTCTCAATCGCGATCGACGAGATCCATTCGCCGCCAGATTTGACGACATCCTTGGCGCGATCGGTGATCGTCATGAAGCCAAAGCGATCGATCGTCGCGATATCGCCGGTGTCGAA
>Ga0105237_10006862_pt1 | contig 12551 bp, 11 predicted proteins | sample KBSC24metaG_FD_81520 | JGI IMG/M metagenome (GOLD analysis project Ga0105237, IMG submission 81520) | Corn rhizosphere microbial communities from Kellogg Biological Station, Michigan, USA - KBS C2-4 metaG | ecosystem: Host-associated > Plants > Roots > Rhizosphere > Soil | place: Michigan, USA...
CAGGCCGCTGTTGATGCCGCTCAGGCCCGACAGCGACGAGAAGCTCCGCCCGCTGCCGAGGCGATCGGTGGAATCCGATGCCATGGTCAGCGTGGCGCCGGACAGGCCGCTCGCCGGATCGAAACGAACGCGGCCGCGGCTGTCGAGCGAGAAGGAACCGAACTTGCCCAGGTTGCTGCCGTTGAGCTCGGTGATGATGTCACCCATCGTGCCGCCGGTGGTCGGCTGCAGGGTGTAGCTGGTCAGCGCCAGGCCCGAGGAGTCGCGCAGGATCACCTGCGCGGTCTGGCCGGTGGTAAAGCCGTGCGGATCCGAAGCAGTGAAGCCGGTCGGCACCAGGGTGCTGCTGTCGCTCTGGATCAGGTCGTTCATGCCGAAATATTGCGACACGCCGATCCCCGCGCGGCTGCTCGGCGTGGTGGCCGATTGCGAGATTGCCACGCCATTGCCGGCGCCCGCAGCGGTGAAGCTCAGCACGCCGTTGGTGAAGCTGGCGGTCGCGGCGCCGCCGAGCCCGGCGTTGATCGCGTTGACCATGTCGTTGACGGTGGCACCCGGCCCCAGCGCGTCGAAGTCGATCTCGGTCTTGGCGACCATCGTGCCGGAAGCGCTAGCGACCGAAAAGGTCGCCTTGCCGGTGAAGCCCAGCCGATCGGTGCCGACCAGGCCGCTCTGCCGGCCGGTGAGGCTGGCGGGCGGCGGCACGGTGGTGCCTTCGTTGGAAACCGCGTTGAGCGCTTCGGACAGGCCGCTGAACGTGACGCCCAGCTGTTCGGAGAAGGACGGCAGCGCACGGTCGCGCAGGTCGAGCAGGCCGCCCAGCTTGCCGCCGACCGCTGCCGAATCCAACTTCTCGCCGGTCAGTGCCCCCTGGTTGCCGTTCTTGTCCGCGAAGCGGATCGAAATGTCGGGATAGGTCGCCTGAGCGTTGCCGACGCCGCTGCCCTTGTTCGGATAGTCGAGCTGGCGCAGCCGCGAATCGAGCAGCATCTGGCCCGAGGTGGTCTCGATGATCACCCGGCCGTCCGGCTGGTCGCGGACGTTGACCGCGAGCATGCCGCTCAGCTCTTCGATCGCGCTCATCCGCTGGTCGGCGGCGCCGCTGGCGTTGCGGCCGAGGCCCGTCGCCTGCGACACGGTGCCGTTCAGATCATAGATGCGCTGGAGCAGCGAGTTGATCTTGTCGACCGAATTGCTGACTTCGGACTCGACATCGCTGCGCAGCCCTTCGACGTCCTTGGTGATCTGCTGCATCGACGAGATCGCGTCCGAGACATCGCCGATGAACACGGCGCTGGTCTGGGCGGAGGATTGCGAGCCCGTCATCGCGATCGCCGAGGCATTGATCGCATCGAGGCGCGCCGGCAGGCCGGATTTGGAGCCGGGCTCCCCTAGCAGCGACTGGAGCCGGTCGAGGTAGCTGGATTGCACCTCGGCCTTCCCATAGTCGCCGGCCCGGCGGTAGACGGTCGCTTCCAGGAAGCGATCGGCCACGCGCTCGAACTCGCCGACGTTCACGCCGGTGACGGTGCCGCCCATCACCGAGGTCGAGAGATTGACCTTTTCGCGGGCATAGCCGGTGACGCCGACATTGGCGATGTTGTTCGATACCGCCTTCAATCCGGCCTGGGCAGCAGCCAGGCCGGAAGCGGCGGTTCCTAGGATATCGTTCAGCGCCATGTCGTGCGTCCCCCGGCCTCAGTCGTCGTCAGCGCTTCAGGTCGCTGACTTCGCGCAGCATGTCGTCAACGGTCGTGATGATCTTCGACGATGCGCTGTAGGCGCGCTGGAAGCGGATCATGTTGGTGAATTCGCCCGCCAGATCGACCGTGGAGGCCTCCAGCGTGTTCGACGAGATCTTGCCCGCGCCGAGCTGGCCCGGCGGGTTCATCGTCATCGAGCCCGAGGCGCGGGTCGACGAATAGGCGTTGCCGGACAGGCGGGTAAGTCCGTTCGGGTTCGGGAAGGTCGCGATTGGCAGCTGGAACACCTGACGGCTCGAACCGTCGTCGAAGATCGCGCTGACGATGCCTTCCTTCGAGACTTCGGTCGCCGCGATGTTGCCGAGCACGCCGCCATTGGTGCCGCCCGAGACCAGCGACGAAGGCTGGCCGAACTGGGTGAGACCGTTGGTGGCGCCGTCCTTGCCCAGGTCCAGATTGATCGGAACCGAGCTGGCGCCATTGGTGTAGTTGACGGTCAGCGGATCGAACAGGCCGGCGGTTGACGTCGTCGTGTTCAGGCTGCCGTCGCCGTTGAACGACACCGTGCCGCTGCGCACCAGGCCGCCGACGGCGGGGGCACCGACATCGCTTGCCGGGTTCATGTACGTTTCCATCGCCCACTGGTTGGAACCAGTCTTGAGGAACGACATCTTCATTTCGTGGCTGCCGCCCTGCGAGTCATAGACCGTGAAGGAGCGGGTGAAGTTCGGCGTGATCGCGCCGCTTGCCATCGAGCCGGCGGTGTAGGCGGGCGTGCCGGCATAGGCGGTGGCGTCCGACTGCAGGTTGATATGCGCCTGCAGCTTGTTGGTCGGCGCCGCGGTGCCGACCAGGTCGGTCAGGCGGACCGGGGTCAGCGTGTCGAGATTGCCGGTGTTGGTGTAGCCGCCGGTGGCGTCGAGGCGCCAGCCATAGAGATACAGGCCGGAGGAATTGCGCAGATAGCCTTCTTCGTCCGGCTTGAACGAGCCCGCGCGGGTATAGGCGACCGGGTCGTTCGCGTTCAGGCCATTGCGGGTGATGAAGAACCCGCCGCCGTCGATCGCGAGATCGGTGCTGCTGCCGGAGGCCTGGAGCAGGCCCTGCTTGGAAACCTGTGCGAGCGGCGCGGCCGCGACACCACCAGCCGAGTAGCTCGCCGAGGTGCGACCATCGGTCACCAGCGTGCGGAACTGGGCTTCGACGCCCTTATAGGCGACGGTATTGATGTTGGTGATGTTGTCGGCGACCGTGGCCATGGCACTCGACTGCGCGCTCAGCCCGGAAACGCCAGCGTAAAGAGCGGAATAGAGGCTCAAGATCAAAACTCCTCGAATGCCCGCGCGATCCCCACGCCGGCGACATCCTCATTGTAGAGGGCTCGCGGCACCACCCAAATCAAAGGGGCGATTTTGCCGGTTACGGTTGCAAGGCGGCAAAATTTGCCGGGTGTTTGCCCATTTGCGCACCGAACGCGCCTATAAGTTGAGGAACGCTTATCGAAAGGCCTGTGCCATGCTTCGCATTACGCTCCGGGACGGTGAGAAGGCTATCGTCAACGGCGCGGTGTTGCGCGCCGTCGGCCGGACCCAGATCGTCGTCGAGAATATGGTATCGATCCTGCGCGGCCGCGAAGTGATGCGGCCCGAGGAAGCGACCACGCCTGCCCGCCAGCTCTATTTCGCGACGATGCTCGCCTATATCGACGAGGCCGGGCGCAACGCGCACCAGGATGCGGTGGTCCAGCTGCTCAGCCTGCTGATCGCCAGCCTGGCCACCGCCGAGGCGCGCGAGCTGTGCATCCGTTTCGCCAACGATCTCGCCCAGGCCGAATATTACAAGGCCCTGTCCGTCGCCCGCGAGCTGATCGCGATGGAAGACGCCGCCGCGGCCGACACCGCCACGACGCAGGCCGCCTGAAGGAGCCCGCGCGATGCAGACGCTCGCCAGTGCCGCCCGCGCCATCAAGGAGATGGTCCCCGACCGTCGCTTCGGGCGCGTGGTGGCGGTGCGCGGCGCGCTCATCGAAGTCGAGGGGCTGACCGGCGTCGCCCAGATCGGCAGCCGCGTCGAGATCCAGTCCCCCAGCGGCAAGGTGGAAGCCGAAGTCACCGCGCTCGATCGCGGCGTCGCGCTGTGCCTGCCCTTCGTCGATCCGCAGGGTGTCGGCCTGGGCGCGGTCGCCGAGCTCGGCGCCGGCCAGTTCACCGTCCGCCCCTCCAAGGCCTGGCTCGGCCGCATGATCAACGGCCTCGGCCGCCCGGTCGACGGGCAGGGCCCGCTGGTCAACGGCGCCGACCCGCAGCCGATCAAGGCCTCGCCTCCCGCCGCCGCCGGCCGCTCGCGCGTCGCCGAGCGGATCGAGACCGGGGTGCGCTGCCTCGATACCTTCGTGCCGCTCTGCCGCGGCCAGCGCCTCGGCCTGTTCGCCGGCTCGGGCGTCGGCAAGTCCGTCCTCCTCTCGATGCTCGCGCGCTGGACGCAATGCGACGTCGCGGTGATCGGCCTGATCGGCGAACGCGGCCGCGAAGTGCAGGAATTCATCGAGGACGATCTGGGCCCCGAGGGCATGGCCCGCTCGGTCGTCGTCGTCGCCACTTCGGACGAGCCCGCGCTGATGCGCCGCCAGGCCGCCTGGACCACCCTCGCCGTCGCCGAGCATTTCCGCGACCAGGGCCTCAACGTGCTCTGCCTGATGGACTCGGTCACCCGCTTCGCGATGGCGCAGCGCGAGATCGGCCTCGCCTCGGGCGAGCCGCCGGCGACCAAGGGCTATACCCCCACCGTCTTCGCCGAGCTGCCGCGCCTGCTCGAGCGCGCCGGCCCCGGTGCACCCGGCCAGGGCATGATCACCGGCCTGTTCACCGTGCTCGTCGACGGCGACGACCATAACGAGCCCGTCGCCGACGCGGTGCGCGGCATCCTCGACGGCCACGTCGTGATGCGCCGCGCGATCGCCGAGCGCGGCCGCTATCCGGCGATCGACATCCTCAAGTCGGTGTCGCGTACCCTGCCCCATTGCCTGGAGCACGAACAGAACGAGGTCCGCCTCGCCGCGCGCAAGCTGCTGTCGACCTATGCCGACATGGAAGAGATGGTGCGGCTCGGCGCCTACAAGGCGGGTTCCTCGCCCGACGTGGACCGCGCGGTCGCGCTGGCGCCGCGGATCGAGGCGCTGCTCAACCAGGGCAAGAACGACCAGGGCCATGCCGAGGCGGCGTTCGCCGAACTCGCCGCGATCCTTTCCGGCGAGGCCTCGGGGGATCCCGACCATGGCCATGGCCATGACGTGGGCCTCGCCGCATGAGGACGCCGTTCGATACCGCGCTGCGCATGCAGCAGCGCACCGTCGACGACCTCAAGGTCAAGATCGGCGCCGCGATCGAGCGCATCGCCGAGCTGGAGCAGCAGGGCCGCGACCTCGTCGCACGCATCCGCGAGGAGCGCGTGCTGGCGCATGCCCTGCCCTTCGCCTCGGACGCGTGGCTCGCCACCGCCAAGCACGCCCAGGCGCGCATCGCCGAGGAAGTGACCGCCGAACAGGCCCGCCTGCTCAACCTGCGCGAGCTGGCGCGCGAAGCCTACGGCACGTGCCGCGCGATCGAAGGCGCCGCCGAGCGTTTCCGCGCCGAGGCCGAGCGCGAAGCCGAAGCCGCCGAACAGGCGGCGATCGATGACATTGCCGCGGCGCGCTTCCTGCGCGAGCGCAAGCGGATGCTGGTGAAGGCCGCATGATCCACCGTACCGACCTTGCCGCGCTCACGCCGGCGCAGCGCGCCAACGTGATCTACGCGCAGGCCCAGTCCGAACTCTCGACCCGCCTGTGGCGCGCCGCGATCGGCGATGGCGACCGCGACAACGAGAAGGGCAAGTCGCCGCTGGGCGGCGGATCGGACATGGCGATGGATTCGCTGCTCGAGCTGCTCGGCACCCAGGCGCCGAAATCGGCCAAGGGCAAGTGCAAGTGCCAGTGCGCCTGCGCGTGCAACGACGAGGATGGGCCCGACGACATCGCCGCGCTCGCCAAGCGTGCCCTGACCGGCGCGCATGCGGCGGCGGCGGTGGACCGCGGCACCCTGCCCGGCACGGGTTCGATCGTCAGTGCGCTTTCCGGCGGCGGCTCGGCCAAGACCGGCGACGCCTCGGGCCCGCTCGCGCTCGGCAGCAACGCCCGCTACGCCGATACCCTCGCCGCCGCCGAGGCGCGCAGCGGCATTCCGCGTTCCGCCATCGCCGCGATCGTCGATGCCGAAGCCGGCAAGGGTCAGGACGGAAGCTGGAACCCGCTGTCGCGCAACCCGCGTTCGAGCGCGGCCGGGCTCGGCCAGTTCCTCAGCGGCACCTGGCAGACGCTCGCCGAACAGGGCGGCACCTGGCTGAACGATGTCGCCAAGGCGCGGGGCTGGCTTACCGAGAAGGGCAAGGTGGATCCGGCGCGCCGCAGCGAACTGCTCGCGCTCCGCTACGATCCGCAGGCGTCGATCCTGAGCGTCGCCGACATGGCGAAGAACAATCTGCAACATTTCGAATCGGCGGGTCTCAACGTGCGCGCCGATTCGGAAACGCTCGCCAAAGCGGCCTATCTTGGCCATCACTTAGGCCTGGGTGATGCAAAGAAGTTTCTTGCCGGTAACATTGATGCAGACCGCGCCCGTACCTTGCTGGCCGCCCAGGTCGGCGGATCGGCGGCCGATCAGCGCATCGCCAGCGCAGGCGATGCGACCCGCGCGCATCGGAAATGGTTACTCGATTTCATCGATCGCCACGTCCAGCCGGACAAATTTTCCTCGTAAATCCGCCATTTCCAACGTTTTCACGTCCGTTAGCGGCGATGTTGAACGTCGGTTAACCATCATTTTTTCAGGCACTTGGCCCGCCCGGCGAATCGGCGTTGCTATAAAGCTTGGGAGTGCGTTTGCGGAAAACTACCTAAGCCCCCGATTAGCACTCCTTTAAAGGTTTCAGACGAAATGTGTCTCCTGTCGACGGCGCCGAAACGATCGGACCGGCGCTGAACCAGGGGAATACAGATGTCGAAGATCACGATCGCTCTCGAGGCCGCAGTCCAAACCGTCATCGAGAACGCAGCCAAGGACGGCAAGCAGACCAATCGTCAGCGCGCCGAGATCGATCGCGCCTTTGCCCGCATCCTGAAGCTGATCGCCCCCCGCATCCGTCACTTCATCCGCCAGTACGGCCTGACCGCCCACTGGGACGACGCCGAGCAGTGCTGCGCCATTGCCGTGCACCGCGCCATCCAGGCCTATGAGCCGGAAAAGGCCCAGTTCACCACCTTCGTCAACTGGCAGATCCGCGGCGAGCTGCAGAGCCTGCGCTTCCGCCTGATGACCGACCAGCGCCCCTCGGCCAAGAAGGTCGAAGCCACCACCGTTTCGCTCAGCGCGATGGTCACCTCGGCAGACGGTGACGAAATGTCGCCCGAGGCGATGATCGAGGACGAGGACGCCCTGGAGCGCACCGAAAGCGCCGCGTCGGACTATCTCGCCGATGGCGCGATCTCCTCGCTGATCGAAGCCTATGTCGATCACCTCCGCAAGGTGGGCATCGAGCAGCTCCGCCGCCGTCCCCGCCCGAAGCGGGAAGAGGCCGCGCTGCGCCGCGAAGGCCCGCGTCTCCGCACCGCCACCCACGGCATCGATCCGGCCGAGCTGGAGAAGCTCGAAGCCAAGCTGGAGCGCGACCGCGAGATCGTCGCCCGCCGCGTGTTCCAGACCGCCACGCTCGACGACCTGTCGATGGAGACCGGCGTGACCAAGGAGCGCGTCCGCCAGATCACCAAGCGCGCCGCCAAGGTGATCGCCGAGATCGCCGCCGCCGATCCGCGCTTCTCGGTGATGGCCGAATATGGCGAGCCCGCCACCGCCAAGCGCCGCCAGCCGGCCGCCGCCCGCAACGCCACGCCGATCCTGCCGGACGCCAGCCAGCCGCACAACCTGCTCTCCAGCGTCGTCGCGATCGACGCCGCGAGCATCGACACGGTGGTCGCCGCCGAGGCGAACCGCGAGACCGTGGAAGCGATTGCGATCGCCGCCGCACCGCTTGCGAACCGCGCAGCACTGCATTGATGCCCGATCGGGGCAAAAGCGTTCTATAAGGGAAGGGTAACCTTCCTTCGGAACGACCAATGCCCCGAAACCCCCAGATACTCGGCCGAGGTGCGATGCAGATGCTACCCCGGTCGAACTACAAGCTGACCGAACTGGCCGAGGAAATGGTGCGCTGCGCGCAACCGTTGCTTCCCGCCGGCGGTCGGCTTTTTCTGGGTCTGCAGCAGGAAACCGATGGCTCGCTGCGGATGATCTGGTGGCGCGGCGACGATTTCCGCCTGGTCGCCGAGATCGACGCCACCCCCGAGGGCTTCTGCCCGGAGGACAGCGACGAAGGCGCGCTGCAGGACGCGGCCGCTGCCTGCATCACCTATCTCTCCGGCCGCTGGCCCACCCCGCCCCGCCGGCTGGGCGTGATCACCGACGGCATCGGCGTCGCCTTCTCGCCCGAGCGTCCCGCCGTGGCCGAGCCCGGCTGGCTGATGGACCATGCCGGCGGAAAGGCCGCGCTCACCGCGATCCTGCCGCTCGACGGTGAAGGCCCCTGCGCGCTGCTCTGCGCGCCCCCGGAAACGGCGTCGTTTCATTGAGCGTTTGATCCTCCCTTCCTAAATCCCCCTCCCGCCTGCGGGAGGGGTTAGGGGAGGGTGTGTGAGGGTAGCAGGCGAGACGCGGCAGTGCGTCTGCACCGATGCAGCGTGCACGCTGTGGCGCGGCTTCCACCGATGGCTCTGCTGACCGCACTCACCCTCCCCCAACCCCTCCCGCAAGCGGGAGGGAGATTGCAAGCCAGGGGAGTCTTGATGACAACCCGCTGCAGCATGCTATTGGCGCCCGCATGGGTGAACTCATCGCGATCGAGGGCGCCGACGGCGTCGGCAAGAACACCGCCTCACGCGGGCTGTGCGCGGCGCTGCAGGGCTCGGGCCGCACCGCCACCGTGCTCGGCTTCCCGCGCTATGGCGAGACCGTCGCCGGGGTGACGATCGGCAAGATGCTCGCCGGCGAACTCCCCGTCCCCGTCACCCCGCATGCCGCGGCAGTCCTCTACGCGCTCGACCGGTTCGAGTGGCGCGATGCGCTGCTCGAGGCGCAGGCGACCCATGACGTGGTCGTGCTCGATCGCTACATCGCCTCGAACATGGCCTATCAGGGCGCCAAGCTGGGCGGCGACGAGGGCCGCGCGCTGATGGACTGGATCCTCGCGCTGGAGACCGGGCAGTTCGCCCTGCCCCGCCCCCGCCTGTCGATCTATCTCGACACGCCGTGGGACCTCGCCCGCGCACTGATCCTCCAAAAGGCGCAGCGCAGCTACACGACCCGCAGCTTCGACGAATATGAGGCGGACATTGCGCTCCAGCAGCGCGTGCGGGGCAACTACGAGGCGATCGTCGCGGCCGACCTGCTCGGCCCGTGGAAGGTCGTCCGCGCCAGCGAAGACGGCGCGATGCGGGCGCCCGAGGCGATCGTCGGCGAAATTTTATCTTATATTTGAAACCGCGCTGAACCCGGCTATGCCCGGCTTGACATTTGCTTTGCCGGAGCGCCAATGGTAGCGCTATCACAATCCGAAACGAGTTGGTGAGAGGTCCCTTGGAAGCGCTTAGAGACATGCTGCCTGCCGATCATGCGCAGGCCATCCTGGTTGGTCGTGTGCAGACTGCTGCCGGCCCCAGCCCCGTGATCCTCCGTGACGGCCAGGTGATCGACGTGTCGGCCACCGCGCCCACCGTCGCCGACCTGCTGGAACGCGACGATATCGCCACGCTCGCCGGCGAGGTGCTGTGTAGCGTCGACGCACTCGGTACCGATTCGGCGCCGGCGATCCTCGCGCCGGTCGACCTGCAGTGCGTGAAGGCCTGCGGCGTCACCTTCGCGGTCTCGGCGCTGGAGCGCGTGATCGAGGAGCGCGCCCGCGGCGATTCCGCCAAGGCCGCCGAGATCCGCGGCGACCTCGAAGCCAAGGTCGGCTCGGGCATCCGCTCGGTCGTCCCCGGCACGCCCGAGGCCGCCAGCCTCAAGGCCGCGCTGATCGATGCCGGCATGTGGTCGCAATATCTCGAAGTGGCGATCGGCCCGGACGCGGAAGTGTTCACCAAGGCGCCGGTGCTGTCGTCGATGGGCTGGGGCGCCGAGATCGGCATCCGCTCGGACAGCGACTGGAACAACCCCGAGCCGGAAATCGTGCTCGCGGTCGACCGCAACGGCAACATCAAGGGCGCGGCGCTCGGCAACGACGTCAACCTGCGCGACTTCGAGGGCCGCAGCGCGCTGCTGCTCGGCAAGGCGAAGGACAACAACGCCTCGACCGCGATCGGGCCGTTCATCCGCCTGTTCGACGACAACTTCACCATGGACGACGTGCGCGGCGCGGTGGTCGACCTCACCATCGACGGGCCGGAGGGCTATCGCCTTTCGGGCACCAACAAGATGAGCGAGATCAGCCGCGATCCCACCGATCTCGTCCGCCAGACGCTGAGCGAGCACCAGTATCCGGACGGCTTCGCGCTGTTCCTCGGCACGCTGTTCGCGCCGGTGCAGGATCGCGACCATCCCGGCCGCGGCTTCACCCACAAGGCGGGCGACGTCGTCCGCATCTCGACGCCGAAGCTCGGCACGCTCGTCAACCGCGTCACCACCTCCAAGGCCGCTGCGCCCTGGACGTTCGGCATTCGCGACCTGATGCGCAACCTCGCCGCCCGCGGCCTTCTCTCCAACGCATAAGGGTGTCCATGTCGCAAGCCGATCTCCAGCAGGGCCCGATCCCGGCCGCTGAGCGTGCCGTCTATCCGAGCCTGAAGGGCAAGCGCATCCTGATCACCGGTGGTGGTTCGGGGATCGGTGCCGGACTGGTCGAGGGGTTCGTCCGCCAGGGCGCGGACGTGACCTTCTTCGACATCGCCGAGGACGATTCCAAGGCGCTGGTCGCCAGCCTGTCGGACGCGGCGATCGCGCCGCGCTTCTACAAGGTCGACCTGACCGATATCCGCGCCGCGCAGGCGCAGGTGCAGGCGCTGATCGACGCCGAGGGCGGCTTCGACGTGCTGCTCAACAACGCCGCCAACGACGACCGCCACACGATCGAGCAGGTGACCCCGGAGTACTGGGACAACCGCATGAACGTGAACCTGCGCCACCAGTTCTTCATGGCGCAGGCGGTGATCCCGGCGATGAAGGCCAACCGCGCCGGCGTGATCATCAACCTCGGCTCGATCTCCTGGCACCTGGCGCTGGAAGAGCTGACGCTCTACCAGACCGCCAAGGCCGCCATCGAGGGCCTCACCCGCAGCCTCGCGCGCGAGCTCGGCCCCGACGGCATTCGTTCGGTCTGCATCGTCCCCGGCAACGTCAAGACGCCGCGCCAGATGAAATGGTACACGCCAGAGGGCGAGGCCGAGATCGTCAAGGCGCAGTGCCTGCCCGGCCGCCTCGTCCCCGACGATATCGCGGCAGCGGCACTGTTCCTTGCATCCGACGATGCGCGCCTGATAACGAGCCACGAATTCTTCGTGGATGCAGGCTGGAGATAAGATGACCGACACAGTGGTGGTATCGGCGCCGGAGAGCGTGTGGGGGCTCGGCGCCCCGCTTCTCGAAGGCCCCGTCTGGGTGGAGCGCGACGCCGCGCTGTGGTTCGTCGACATCAAGAGCCACAAGATCCACCGTTATGATCCCGCCACCGGCGACAAGCAGAGCTGGGATGCGCCGGCCCAGGTGGGCTTCGCGCTCCCGGCGGCGAGCGGCGGCTTCGTCGCCGGGCTGCAGACCGGCCTCGCCAAGTTCGATCCCGCCGACGGCAGCTTCACCCCCCTCGTCGATCCCGAGCCCGGCCTGCCCGGCAACCGCCTGAACGACGGCACCGTCGATGCCGAAGGTCGCCTGTGGTTCGGCACGATGGACGATGGCGAGAGCGACGCCACCGGCACCATCTATCGCCTTACCGAGGACGGGACCTGCGTGGCGTCGACCCCCAAGGTCTCGATCACCAACGGCCCGGCGGTCTCGCCCGACGGCAAGACGCTCTACCATGTCGATACGCTGGGCCAGGTGATCCATGCCTGCGACATCGCCGCAGACGGCACACTGGCGAATCCCCGCGAATTCGTCCGCCTCGCCGAGGGCGAAGGCTTCCCCGACGGCCCGTGCGTCGACAGCGAAGGCTATGTGTGGGTGAGCCTCTATGCGGGCTCGGCCGTGCGCCGTTACTCGCCGGCGGGCGAACTGGTCGAGACCGTGCCCTTCCCGGTCGATGCGATCACCAAGATCGCGTTCGGCGGGCCGGACCTCAAGACGGTCTACGCCACCACTGCCAACAAGCACCTCTCGGCCGAGAACAAGGCCGCCCGCCCGACCTCGGGCGACCTGTTCAGCTTCCGGGTGACGGTGGCCGGCCAGCCCGCGCCGATGATCCGCGTCGGCGCCTGAACGCCCTTCCTCCCCGGTCCGCCGGGGAGGCACGCGGCGCGTAAGGCTCGCGTCATCCTGCTGCTTTACCATGGTTTCCTGTGGGGACCGATTGTAGGATCGGTGGCGCAGGAACGAGGGGGTGGCGATGATCGGGCTTCGGTGCACGCGACGGGCGCTACTCGCGCTCCTTGTTTCCTCCCAAGCGGCACCGGCGCTGGCCGCAACCTGCCAGGTCGGGCAGATCGCCGAACTGCACGTCACGATGAAGGGGCTGCAGCCGATCGTCGAGACCACGATCAACGGCAAGCCCGCCCCCTTCCTGCTCGATAGCGGCGCCTTCTACAGCCTGATCTCCGCCCCGGTCGCCAAGGCG
>Ga0105237_10006863_pt1 | contig 12550 bp, 9 predicted proteins | sample KBSC24metaG_FD_81520 | JGI IMG/M metagenome (GOLD analysis project Ga0105237, IMG submission 81520) | Corn rhizosphere microbial communities from Kellogg Biological Station, Michigan, USA - KBS C2-4 metaG | ecosystem: Host-associated > Plants > Roots > Rhizosphere > Soil | place: Michigan, USA...
CGCAGTTGCGAAAGTCCTGCTGCTGATAAGCCTCAAAGAACTTATCGGTGATCCGATAGTTGAACTCATGAACGCCAGCCTTAAGGCCCACAAACGCTATTTCAAATTCCCTGCGGCTGCTCATGACTGCTTTTTAAAGAGCTTGCAAAGGTAGTATAAAATAATTAGAAATCAGGGTTTAGAATCGGAAAATTTACACATTAATGTCTGTCCTTCGGACGAGCCCCATTTTTGGGGCTCCTGGATGCCCTACTGTGGAAAAAGTTTACCTTACGGTATGAAGCTTTTGATCGTAGAAGATGAAAAAGCATTGGCGGACAGTATTTACAGCTATTTGCAACAAGAAAATTTTGTCTGCGAGATAGCCCCTTCCTATACCGGGGCCCTGGAAAAGATAGAGCAATATGATTATGATTGTATCTTATTGGATATCAACCTACAGGATGGTAATGGGCTGCAGCTGCTGAAAACGTTGAAATCCAATCACAAGACGGATGGCGTATTGATCATTTCGGCGCGCAATTCGTTGGAAGATAAGGTATCCGGCCTTCACCTGGGGGCCGACGACTACCTGCCGAAGCCATTTCATCTTTCGGAACTGGGAGCGCGGGTGGCGGCCATCATCCGGCGGCGTCATTCGGCCGGAAGCAATTTCATCCGGCTGGAGGATATCCAGATCGACATCCAGGCACGCTCCGTGGCTGTAAGTGGTAGATTTCTGGACCTCACGCGAAAGGAATACCAGCTCTTACTGTATTTTGCCTATAATAAAGGACGGGTGGTCTCCAAGAACGCCATTGCGGAGCATCTCTGGGGGGATGATACAGGAGGGGCGGATAATTATGATTTTATTTATACGCATATCAAGAATTTGCGGCGCAAGCTCGAGGAGGCTGGCGCCGGGGATTATATACAATCCGTCTATGGGATGGGATATAAACTGACGATACCGTGAAATTATTTACCCGATACAGCCGTATCAATATATTGGCAAGTATCCTGGCCGTGATGCTGGGCAGTATAGGATATTATTTTATCGTCAGGAGTGTCCTTATTCATGAGCTGGATGACGCCCTGAAAGTGGAGGAGGCGGAGATACTCAGTCATGTACATTCACTGGATGAGCTGCCCGAGCCGTCCAGCTACCGGGATCAGCAGATCAGTTTCGCCCCGGCTGCTACGCCCGTCCGTCGTCAGTTTATCAATATCACCCGGTGGGAGCACCATCGTCATGACGAGACGCAGCCATACAGGCAGCTGCTGTTCCCCGTTACGGTAAAAGGGAAGGTCTATACAGCATCCGTCACCAAGTCGGAAGAGGAGACAGAGGATCTCCTGGAGTGGATCATGCTTGTCACGGCGGGCATGATAATTATCCTGTTGGGGATACTTTTTATGGCCAATCGGCTCCTGCTGCGGCGTATCTGGCAGCCTTTTTACCAGACACTGGAAGGACTGAGGAGATTTGACCTCACTAAAAAGGAGTCCATCGCACATACACCCACTTCTATCGAGGAGTTCCGCGATCTGCAGACGGCGGTGGAGCAGATGACGGAGAAGATCCGTAAGGATTATGAGATGCTGCGGGACTTTACCGACAATGCCTCTCATGAGATGCAGACGCCCCTGGCCATTATCAACTCCAAGCTGGACCTCATGATCCAGGATCAGGAGCTGAAGGAGAAGCACCACCGGCAATTGCAGGCAATGTACGACGCCGTGGGAAGACTGCGTACGCTGAATCAATCCCTGCTGCTTCTTACGAAGATCGAGAACAACCAGTTCGCACAGGCGGCGCCGGTGGACCTGGAGATACTTATTGAAAAAAAATTAATACAACTGGAAGACCCCATACGAGTTAAACACCTAAACATAACCACGGATGTTCAACCTTGCGAGCTGCAAATGAATGCCTACCTGACAGATATTCTTTTAAATAATTTGTTGGGGAATGCCATCCGGCACAATTATGACCGGGGCGCGCTGGACATTGTCCTCCGCCAGGAATTCCTTCGGATAAGCAATACGGGCGCGGCCCTCCCTTTTGACCCCGCCACCATCTTCGACAGATTTACAAAAGGCGGCCATTCCGAAGGGACGGGCCTGGGGCTGGCCATCGTAAAGCAGATATGCGATAATTATGGACATGTCCTGACCTACTCTTACGAGGAAAATCAGCATGTGCTGCGTATCCAGTTCACCCCCCCCATGACTGGGACCGGCCGGCCTTCAGAATTTCGCCAAAATGCAGTATTAGGTTTGTCCCATGAATAAATGCCTCGTTCTGTGGATGCTGCTGGCATTTACAGGAACCGCACGATGCCAAAGCAATACATTGGATTTCTATGTCGGACAGGCTCTGCACAACAGCCCTCTGCTAAAGGATTACCAAAATCAGCTTTTGTCAGGTCAACTGGACAGCGCGATTATCCGGGCCGGCTACATGCCCCAGGTGACGGGTACCAGCATCAATACCTATGCACCCGTTGTCAATGGGTATGGTTATGACAATGCTATCAGCAACGGCGGGAATTTCAGCACATTGGTAGGCGTCAATAAGACATTGATAGGTAAAAAGCATTTAGATGCCCAATATGAGACCATCCGCCTGCAAAACCAGGGGATCAGCAATACGGCGAAGATATCCGAACAGGACCTGAGGAAAAGCATCACTGCTCAATATATTACTACCTATGGGGACCAGCAACAGCTGAATTTCAACCGGGATATATCCGGACTGCTGCAGAAGGAGGACAGTCTTTTAAAGGATCTCACCGAAAGGAATGTATACCGTCAGGTGGATTACCTGGCCTTTCTCGTCACGGTGAAACAGCAGGCTCTTCTCATGAGACAGATGGAGATACAGTTCCAGAATGATCTTAATACATTAAACTATCTCTGCGGCATCGTAGATACCATGGCTGTTTCGCTCCAGGACCCCGGTCTCAGCCTGGAGTCACTGCCGGGCCCCGACCATTCGGCCTTCTTCCGGCAATATCATCTCGATAGCCTGAAACTAAGGAATGATCGCAGCCTCATCGACTTTAACTATCGGCCCAAGGCCAATATATATGCCGATGGCGGGTATTCTTCCACGTTTGCCTACCAGGCGTACAAAAATTTCGGGGTCAGCTTTGGTATTACCGTGACATTACCCATTTACGACGGTCACCAGCGGAAGATGCAATACAGCAAGCTGGATATTGCTGAACGCACGCGGGCGGGGTACAAGGATTTTTTTACAAGTCAGTACAGACAGCAGATAGCCCAGCTTTCTCAACAGCTGCAGGCCACCGAAGCGCTCATCGGTCAGATCAATGACCAGGTAAAATATTCGGAGGCGCTGATAGATGTCAATGGGAAGCTATTGGGTACGGGGGATGTGAAGGTGGCGGACTTTATCCTGGCGCTGAGTAATTATCTCAATGCAAAGAACCTGCTCACGCAAAACAATATTACCCGTCTGCAGATCATTAACCAAATCAACTATTTTTCCCGATGAAGTATTGCGGCTTTTGTATGTTAATTTGCCTGCTTGTTGCCTGTGGTAACAAGCATGAGCCCGCGGCTGAAAAGGCTGCCGAGCCGGCTGCCGATTCGGTGGATGCCCGCACGCCCGTCACTGTGACCCTGATAGGGCATGATGCCATCAATGACTCCATTGAATTAAATGCCGTGTCCGCCTTTCTGCAGAAGAGCTATGTAAAGGCCAATGCCAATGGCTATTTGCAGTCCTCCGATGTTTACCCCGGCAAGTATGTGGAAGCAGGGCAACCTCTTTTCACTCTCAAGACAAAGGAGGCACAGATCATCGGGAATTCCATCCGGGTACTGGATTCGTCGCTGAAGTTTACGGGCGTCAACCAGATCAAGGCCAACCAGCATGGATATATCACACAGCTGAACCATCAATCCGGGGATTATGTGCAGGACGGTGAACAGCTGGCTGTTATCAGCGATCGCAACAGTTTTGTTTTTTTATTGGACCTGCCTTATGAGCTGCGGCCCTATGTACTGAATAAGGGCATCGTCAGCCTGCAGCTGCCCGATGGGGAACGTCTTACCGGCGCCATCGGCGAGGTCATGCCCACCGTTGACTCCGCCTCGCAGACACAAAACGTGGTCATCCGCGTGTCACCCCCGCATGCCATCCCGGAAAACCTTATTGCAAAAGCGCGTATCGAAAAACTGTCCCACACCGGTGCACAGTCCCTGCCCAAGACGGCGGTGCTGACCAACGACACGGAAGATGAGTTCTGGGTAATGAAACTCATTGACAGCGCTACGGCTGTAAAAGTGCCGGTGAAGAAGGGCATCGAGACAAAGGATAGGGTAGAGATCCTGTCGCCTGCCTTTTCTCCGTCGGACCGGATCCTGGTATCCGGGAATTATGGATTGTCAGATACGGCGAAAGTAAAAGTCACCGAATGAAAAATTTCTTTCTTTCCTATAAGAATCCACTGACCGTCACACTGGTAATCATTCTCCTGGGCGGCTTGTTCGTGTACACGAAACTACATACCTCCTTATTCCCCGAGATCACTTTTCCCAAGATCAAAGTCATAGCTGATGCGGGGCTGCAGCCTGTGAACAAGATGATGGTCACCGTGACCAAACCGCTGGAGAACGCCATCAAGCAGGTGCCCGATCTGCAATATGTACGCAGCACCACCAGCAGGGGCAGCTGTGAGATATCCGCCTTTCTGGACTGGAACGCCAATGTCGATCTGAGTCAGCAACGTATCGAATCAAAGATCAACGAGATTAAAAGTAATCTTCCTCCGGAGACACAGATCACGGTAGAGAAGATGAACCCCTCTATCCTGCCGGTAATGGGCTATACTTTGGAAAGCCATAATCTTTCTCCCATCGAGCTAAAGCTGCTGGCCAACTATACGATCAAACCTTTTCTTTCCCAGGTGACGGGTGTCTCCGAGGTTCGTGTCATCGGCGGGAAGACAAAAGAATACTGGCTTACCCTGGACCCGCAAAAAATGAGCACCCTTTCCATAACGCCGGACATGCTCAATTCCACCATCAGTCAGACGGGGTTTATCAAATCCAACGGCTATCTTTCGGACTATCGGTATTTATATCTCACTGTGACGGATGCCACGGTACACAATAAAGAAGACATCGGTAACATCGTCATCAAAAATACGGGACGCCGGGTAGTGACCCTGAAAGAGATAGCCACGGTGGATGTAAAGGAGGCGGTGGAGTATACCCGAATAAATGCCAATGGGCAGGACGCCCTGTTGATCGCCGTTATCAAACAACCCAATTCCAACCTGGTCGATCTGTCCAGGGCCGTGGAAGAAAAAGTGGCGCAACTGAAACCGCTGCTGCCAAAAGGGGTCACGATGCAGCCGTATTATATACAGGCCGATTTTGTAAATACTTCGATCCGGAGCGTCACCGACAGTCTTTGGGTGGGATTGGGTCTGGCCATAGTGGTGGCGATCATTTTTCTCCGCAGTCTGAAGGCCAGCACAACCATTCTCATCACCATACCCATCACGCTGCTGCTGACCCTCATCGTGCTGTACGCCTTTGGGTATACGCTGAACATCATGACCCTTGGGGCCATCGCCGCCGCCATCGGGCTCATAATAGACGATGCCATCGTGGTGGTGGAACAGATACACCGTACCCATGAAGAGCATCCGGACGAACCTTCTTCCACGCTGGTGCAAAAAGCCATTCATTATCTTTTTCCGGCCATGCTGGGCTCTTCGATCAGCACCATTGTTATCTTCATACCTTTTGTGCTGATGAGCGGTGTGGCGGGCGCGTATTTCAAGGTGCTGACCAATACCATGATCATTACGCTGGTGTGTTCTTTTTTTGTCACCTGGATCGGTCTGCCTGTCGTCTATCTTATCTTGTCTCCCCGGCACAAGCCCCGGAAGGTACTAAAGCCGCATGCCGTCCGCAGCCAGCGATGGGTAGCTTTTTTTATCCGCCGGCCCTGGATCAGTCTCCTTCTGATCGCTGGATTGGGCTTCTCTATTTATTGGGTGCTCCCCCAATTGGAGACGGGTTTCCTGCCGGAAATGGATGAGGGCAGCATCGTGTTGGATTATACTTCTCCACCCGGCACTTCTCTGGAGGAGACAGACAGGATGCTTCGGGAGGTGGAAAAGATCATCGTCAAAACGCCGGAAGTGCAGGCTTATTCCCGACGGACGGGTACGCAGATGGGATTCTTTATCACCGAACCCAATACGGGGGATTATCTTATTCAGCTAAAGACAGACCGAACCCGCGGCACTGAGGAGGTCATCACAGATATCCGTAAACACATCGAAGCAACGCAGCCTGCCTTAAGAGCAGATTTCGGGCAGGTGATAGGAGATATGCTGGGAGATCTTATGACCTCGGTACAGCCCGTGGAGATCAAAATATTCGGGAACGACCCCGAGACCCTGCACAACCTTTCCAAACAGGTTAAGGATGTGATATCGGGCGTTGAAGGTACTGCGGATGCATTTGACGGAGTGGTTATCGCCGGTCCGTCGGTCAGCATCGAACCCAATTACGCCCGTCTGGCGCAGTTTGGACTGACGCCGGCCAACCTGCAGTATCAGCTTCAGACATCGCTGGAAGGAAATATCGTGGGTACGCTGCCCGAGAAAGAGCAGCTGACGAATATACGCATGGTCTATCCCTACAGCCGCAGCCGTGGCGTGGCGGATGTCGGGCATATGCAGATATTCCTTCCTTCCGGGAAGCTGGTACCTATCTCCGATCTGGCAACCGTCACTGTCAAGGCAGGGGATGCGGAGATACAACGGGAGAACCTGCAATCCATGGGTGTCGTCACGGCACGTCTGGAAAACCGCGACCTGGGCAGCGTTATCAAGGATATTCAAAAGGCTGTGGGGGATAAGATACAGCTGCCGCAGGGATATCATATCGAATACGGGGGCGCTTATGCGGAGCAGCAGCAAAGTTTTAGTGAACTGCTAACTATTCTCATCACTGCCAGTCTGCTGGTGTTTGGCGTGATCCTCTTTTTATACCGGAGGTTTGCCGTGGCGCTGCTGATTTTGATGATAGCCGTGCTGGGTATTGCCGGAAGCTATCTCGCCCTATATCTGACACATACGCCGTTGAATGTGGGGAGCTACACGGGTTTGATCATGATCGTGGGCATCATCGGGGAGAATGCCATCTTTACCTTTCTGCAGTTCAGGGATACCATGGTGGAAAAGTCCGTGGATGAGGCGGTTGTATATGCCATCTCCACCCGTCTGCGGCCCAAGCTGATGACCGCCCTGGGGGCTATCATTGCTCTTATGCCACTGGCGCTGGGTATTGGAGCGGGCGCGCAGCTGCATCAGCCGCTGGCCATTGCCGTCATCGGGGGATTTGTAGTCGCCCTTCCGCTGCTGCTGATCGTATTGCCCTCCCTGTTACGCTGGCTTTACAGGAGGACGCCTGCTCCGGCCGCAATGACCCGGGAATAGTTCAAACTATATTGAGTAGGCTGACAAAGGATTGTACTATAAAGACAGCAAGCTAGATTATACCGTTCTCCCTTCCATACGACGGTTAACCATCCTGTTTACCGACCGTTGGACACTCCTTTTGAAGCTCCTTTTATTGCACATTGTAATTTTGGTATTCCAAACCCCTTTTTATGATACTCCTTATTTTAGGGCTCATATTCTTCCTCGTGGGAGCCCTTGCATTGCGACGCAATCCTTCATTATCCATGTATGCCCGTATTCTGCGCCTGGGAGGATCAGGCCTGGCTCTTATCGGCATTTTATCGGCGGCCATCGTTCAGGTCGGAGCCGGCGAGATCGGTGTCCAGGTGCTATATGGTAGCGTACAGAACAACGTTCTGTCCAGCGGGCTTCATCTTATCAATCCACTCATGGATGTCCAGCGGATGGATATCAAGACGCAAAATTATACCATGAGCGCCGTACACAACGAAGGCGCCAAGGAGGGTGATGACGCCATTCGCGTACTGAGCGCGGATGGACTGGAGGTAGTCATCGACCTCACTGTCCTGTATAAGGTATTGCCTTCGTCAGCGCCCGATATTCTCCGTCAGACAGGTATCGACTACACCGACAAGATCGTGCGCCCGCTGACCCGCACCAAAATACGGGATAATGCCGTATATTATGATGCCGTATCGCTCTTCTCCTCCAAGAGAGATGAGTTCCAGGCACGTATTATGAAAAGCATCGACGACGACTTCCGCCGCAGGGGGTTGTTGCTGGAACAGATACTTATTCGTAATATCACGCTGCCACAAGCTGTAAAGACCAGCATCGAGCAGAAGATAACGGCTGAGCAGGAGGCGCAGAAGATGCAATTCGTGCTGCAAAAGGAAAGGCAGGAGGCGGAAAGGAAAAGAGTGGAGGCACAGGGTATTTCGGACTATCAGCGGATCATCAACGAAAGCCTTACCGACCGTCAGCTGCAGTATGAAAGTATCAAGGCGCAATTAGAGATTGCCAAATCGCCCAATGCAAAGGTCATCGTCATGGGGAAAGGGAATACCCCGATGATACTGGACGCAAAGGGACAATAACAGAAGAACAAGAACATGAACATGATATCACAGGTAGAGATCAGACAGGCCACAAAGGAGGACGCGGGATTGATAGCCGATATGAGCCGCAGAACTTTTTATGACAGTTTTGCGCATCAGAATACGCCTGAGGATATTGCCCTTTATATGGACAAGCAGTTCACCCGTGAGTCCCTTATAGCCGAGGTCGGGGCGCCCGGTAATACATTTCTGGTGGCATGGCTGGAGGAGAAGCCTGTAGGTTATGTGCGTCTGCTGGAACATGCGCCTCCGCCAGGAATGGGAGAGGGGCCTGCCATCGAGATCGTACGTCTCTACGCCGAGCAATCCGTTATCGGGAAGGGAATAGGCCGGGCTCTGATGCAATCTTCTATCGACCTGGCGCGTGAAAAAGGGCTGCAATGGATATGGCTGGGCGTATGGGAGCATAACCACCGGGCGATAGCTTTCTATACCAAATGGGGCTTTGAGAAGTTTGGCGATCATCCCTTTGTTCTCGGCACCGACAAACAGACGGACTGGTGGATGAAAAGAAAGCTATAGCCCTGCCAGGACCATCTGCTGCAACTTCTCTTTTTTCTCCGGCCATTCGTCATCGATGATGCTAAAGACAACCGTGTCCCGGCGGGAACCGTCGTTGCGGATGGTAAATTTTCGCAGGACGCCTTCTTTTATGCCGCCGATCTTTTCCACGGCACGCTGGCTGCGGATGTTCTGATGCGCTACCCGGAATTCAACCCGGTGCAGATGCAGCTGTTCGAAAGCATACTGCAGGAGCAGCAGCTTGCATTCTTTATTATAAACCTTGCCCCATACATCCGGAGTATACCATGTATGGCCGATCTCCAGTCTTTTATCTCTCCATGCGACATTAAAGAATCGGGACATGCCGATGATAGCGTCATCGGCAATGCTACGTATGATAAAGGCGCGGCCATCGAGCTCCGGGAGACGCAGCGCCTCGTCGAAATAGGCGTCGAACTGAATGTCGAAGGTATCGTTGATCATCAGGGTCTTTGTAAATTCCCATAACCGTGGGTCCTTTGCCAGCGGGCGGATCAACTCCCTGTCCTCTTCCCGTGCGGGCTGAAGAAAGACGGTCTGACCCTTTAAAAAACAAGGGGCGGCATCTGTGTCATAAGGGAATACATTGGGCATATCGTCCATTTAAATATCAAACATACCATATCCGGATGGGAGGATGGTAGGCCAGATATGAGAAAGAGAATGGGCCAGGGCGACCAGAACGGGCCGGAGGCCCGTTTTCCGGATGTCAATCTACCAGCTGAAAACTGTCCTGGAGGCGTATATCATCGGATGCGCTGCCGATGAAGACCTGGAACTCTCCCGCCTGCGTGATGAGCTCGAGCTTGTCATTATAAAAGACCAGTTTGGACCTGTCGATGGTAAAGCTGATCTTTTTTGTTTCGCCCGGGGCGAGCTTTACTTTTGCAAAATCCTTTAGTTCCTTCACCGGCCTCAGCGGCTGTGCCACTACTTCCCTCAGATAGAGCTGCACTGTCTCTTCACCAGCGTATTTGCCGGTGTTCTGTACATCGAGCGTCACTGTGACCGACTCATTGTCGTGGAGCGATCTTTTACTCAGGGCCAGATTGCTGTATTTAAAATCAGTATAGCTAAGACCATGTCCGAATGCATAACGGGGACTATTGTACAGATCGGTGTACGCGGACACATAGTTGACATCCTTTTCATCTTTTGCCGGCCGGCCTGTATTGTAGTGATCGTAGTAAATGGGTATCTGTCCTATCTCCCTGGGGAAGCTTACCGGCAGCTTGCCGGAAGGATTGTATTTGCCGAAGAGAACATCGGCCATGGCGTTGCCGGCCTGATTGCCCAGCCACCACGTGTAGAGGATCGCTGGTATATGTTCTGTCGTCCAGTTGAAGATCATGGGACGTCCTGCCATCAGGAGCACGACTACGGGTTTGCCTGTGGCCTGTATGGCCCTGATCAGTTCTTCCTGCACACCCGGGAGGTGTATGTCTGCTTTGCTTTTTGCTTCGCCCGTCATGTCGGGTCTTTCACCCATGGCCATGACGACCACATCCGCCTGGCGGGCGCTCTCCAGGGCTTCCGTGAACCCTGCACGGCTGGTGTCCGTGATATCGCAGCCTTTGGCATAGAGCAGATGGGCGTTGCCCGCCTGTTGATGTACTCCTTCGTAGAGAGAGACGATATCTTTTTCGGCGCCGATGTCCAGGGACCAGAAACCTTTCATCTCCTTTTTTGAATGCACCAGCGGGCCTATGAGGGCGATGGAGCGCAGCTGAGTGGAGAGGGGCAGCAGATGGCCTTCATTCTTCAATAATACGATGCTTTTATCGGCTATGTCACGGGCTGCCCGGACATGCTCCTCTTTGTTGAGTGTGGCTTTTTCCCTGTCCGCATTGCTGAACCGGTATGGGTCGTCGAAGAGACCTAATTCATATTTTTTACGGAGTATCCTTTTTACCGCGTCGTCGATGAGATCCATCGGGACCTTGCCCTGCTGTACCAGGGTAGAGAGGCTGGAGATATAGCACCTGCTTTCCATATCCATGTCACAGCCCGCGGTAAGAGCCACCCGGGCCGCCTGTTCTTTACCCGAGACATAACCATGGGGTATCATTTCACCAACCGAGCCCCAGTCGCTGACGACAAAGCCTGAAAAATGCCACTGGCCTTTAAGAATGTCTCTCAGCAGATAGCTATTACCTGTGGCGGGAGTGCCGTTGAGGTCGTTGAAGGAGTTCATAAAAGTCGCGGCGCCTGCGTCCAGGGCTGCCTTGAAGGGAGGCAGATAGATCTCCCACAGCGTGCGGAGACTCATGTCCACGCTGTTGTAATCCCGACCGCCGATGGCGGCGCCATAGGCGGCAAAGTGTTTGGCGCAGGCCATAACAGCGTCGAGGCTGCCAAGCCCATTACCCTGGAAGCCTTTGACCCGGGCGCGGGCTATACAGGCGCCTAAATAGGGGTCTTCGCCTGCTCCTTCCATAATGCGTCCCCAGCGGGGATCCCTTGCGATGTCTACCATGGGGGCGAATGTCCAGTGGACACCGCCTGCCGCGGCTTCCGTGGCGGCCACCCGTGCCGACTGCTGTATGGCAGCCAGGTCCCAACTGGCGGCTTCCGCCAGCGGTATGGGGAAGGTGACGCTGTATCCATGGATGACGTCCTGGCCAAACAGCAAGGGGATCTTTAGACGGCTGTCCATGGCTGCCTGCTGGAAGGCCCTTGTATGCGCAACGCCCGTGATGTTCAGTATGGAGCCAACCTTACCCTGGCGAATGGCATCCAGCTTGTCTTCAACGTCTTTTGTGACAGGCCCCGTGGCCTCCCAATCTCCATTATACTGGTTGAGCTGACCTATTTTTTCATCCAGGGTCATTTTTTTCAGGAGGTCGTCGACCTTCTGATCGATGGATTGCGCAAACACAGACGTGGACAGGACGAGCAGGTACGGCAGGAAAAAAGACTTTCTCATATGGCTAGCGTTTCAATAATTTACTATTTACGATCTTTTCCATGATCTCCTCCTTCTGGTATTTGCTAATGGGCACCTGGTGTTGGAATACGTGGAGAATATTCCCCTCGATGGAGTTGATTTTCCCGATGGCGACCACATAGGATTTATGGGGCTGGATAAAGGCGCCTGAAGGTAGTTTCTCCTGTATCATTTTAAGGGTGAGGTGGGTGATGATCTTTTTCTCACGGGTATAGATGGCTACATAGTTTTCCAGGGCTTCTATAAAAAGGATGTCGGCGAAGTGGATCTTTTCCAGCTTGCTGTCCGCCTTGACAAAGATATAGTCTTCTCCTGCAGCCGGTACCTGCTGTCCGCGGAAATGGTCGAAGGCCTTGTTGGCCGCCCGCAGGAAGCGATCGAAGGAGATGGGTTTCAGGAGATAGTCCAGCACTTCCAGCTCGAAACCCTGCATGGCATATTTTTCATAGGCTGTCGTGAAGATGACCCTGGGCGCGTCCGTGATA
>Ga0105237_10006865_pt1 | contig 12549 bp, 8 predicted proteins | sample KBSC24metaG_FD_81520 | JGI IMG/M metagenome (GOLD analysis project Ga0105237, IMG submission 81520) | Corn rhizosphere microbial communities from Kellogg Biological Station, Michigan, USA - KBS C2-4 metaG | ecosystem: Host-associated > Plants > Roots > Rhizosphere > Soil | place: Michigan, USA...
CCAATTCCCCACTGACGAATTCTGGCGCAAGCTGTTCCACCTGACCCCGCCGACCTTCCGCTTCGGTTTCAAAGTGCCGGAGCAGATCACGTGCAAGGCTTTCCCGACGCACGCACGCTACGGGCCGCAGGCAGGCCGTGACAATGAAGCGTTTCTGGACGCGCAGATGTTGCGCGAGATGTTCCTGCGCCCTCTGATGCCCTACCGCGAACAGGTAGGCGTACTGATTTTCGAATTCGGGACGTTCGGCAAGCGCAGCTTTGCGGAGCTCCCCGAATTTCTCGATAAGCTCGATCCGTTCTTAACGGGTCTGCCGCCGGAATTCCGCTATGCGGTGGAGATTCGCAATCCCGAATTTCTGGAGAAGGATTACTTCGCGTGCTTGCGAAGTCACGGAGTGGCGCACGTTTACAATGCGTGGTCGCGCATGCCGGAGCTGCAGCACCAGCTCGCGATTCCGGATTCGGCGACCGCGAATTTTTCGGTCTGCCGCGCGCTCTTGCGCCGCGGGCGAGTGTACGAAGAAGCGGTGCAGACCTTTTCGCCGTATACGGAAGTGCAGGATCCCAATCCCGAGGCGCGGGAGTCGATGCGCGTGCTGATCGGCCGTGCGCGGGAAAACAAGGAATTCTTCTTCCTGTTCGTGAATAATCGTCTGGAAGGGAATGCGCCGATGACGATCCTTTCGGTGGTAGATTCGTAGGGTCGTGGTATACTGAAAATTCCTTCCTGAAGGGCCCGTAGCTCAGTTGGTTAGAGCGCTACCTTGACACGGTAGAGGTCTCCAGTTCGAGTCTGGGCGGGCCCACCATTTAAATCAAATGATTGGGCTCTACGCCAACAACGGGGGCATGGCCCAAATCCAAAGACCTTCCAGAACATAATAGCTGCACTCGGTAGTTTTCAAAGTTGCGGAATCCGTACGCCTGCCTGCTGATGGTCCCCATTTTGTTGTGGAATCCTTCCGTGATGCCATTGGATCGAGTGAAGCGCCACATGCGTGCAATTTCCTTCGACCAGCAGTATAGGGTATCGCCGAGCACAACGATCGCTCGCAGGAAGCGGGGGACCAGTTTCTGGCACTGGCGGCGGGTTTTGTGCTTTTTCAGCAGCAGATAGCAGAGACGTTGTTGGAACCGGTAGGTGACCTCCAGGGCCGGGTGCTGGGACAGGTACGCCGATAATCGGAGTCTTTGATCTGGTTTGAGGCTATGACGGGTGCGAGGGGGCCCTTGCACGTCCTCCACACGGCGAATTTCAGCCGCCTGCCATGCGGCGCGCTGAGCCTCCCGGCACCCTTTGCCTTGGCCGCCGCTGAGCACTGATCAAAAGGTTAGCACCATGGACGAAAGTGAATGGTGAAGACCGCGAGTCACCCGAGTGGTGCCCTTCTCTTTCTTCAGTTTACGAAAGACTAAGAGCTGGAGTATTGCGTGCCTTTCTCATCACGACTCGTCTCTGAGGAGCGAGTAAACAGGAGACAAAACGATGAGACTCGGTAACATTAGCTTGAGCGCTGTGACTGTAATGGTCGCAGCTATGACTTTCGGAGCGGGGCGAGGCTTCGCGGATTCGTTAATCGCGAAAGTGCCTTTCGACTTCGAGGTGCAACAGGAACGGTTCCCAGGCGGACAATATGACGTGTCGAGGATTTCGAACAGCGGCAGCCCCGTCCTGATGCTGCGGAATCGCGAATCCCACAAGGCCGTCCTCCTCCTGACCCGGAATACCTCGCGGGACTCCAAGGACGCGCGGCCCCGAATGGTCTTCCAGTGCGGTCAGGCTGGATGCTACCTCTCGGAGATCTGGGGCGCTACCGCGAACGGTGGAGTGGCGGTTTCCCCGCCGCGGCATCCGGACGCCTCCGAACGCATGCTCGTGTACATGGGCAAGGACAAATCCGGACACTGAGGGGGCGGGCACGTGCGCAGAAAATCGCCGCCGGACTTCGGTTCCGGCGGCCTTTTTTGTATCCAAAAAGTCATGACCGTATCCTTTTGGATAGGACCCTCAATGAACGTCCTTGAACGGATTCCTGGATTCGGGCTTCAGGTCGAGATTGCGAATCAGCCGGTGGAGGTAGGTCGATTGGATACCCAGAAGACGCGCGGCCTGGGTAATGTTCCCTTTGGTCTTTTCCAGCGCCCGCAAAACGATCTGGCGCCGCGCCTCGTTCACGGCGGCGTGATACTCGTCGAGCGGCAGTGTGGACGGAGCCGCTTCGAGCAGCGTCTCCGGCAGGTCCTCCGGCTGGATCGTTTCGCTCGTCCCTAGCACCACAGCACGCTCGATCACGTTTTCCAGTTCGCGAATGTTTCCCGGCCAGTCGTAATGTTCCAGCAGAACCCGCGCTTTGGAAGACAGCCCGCGCACCCGCCGGGTGGACACCCTGCGGCTGAACTTCTGGATGAAGTGATTGGCCAGCAGCCCGATGTCTTCGCGCCTCTCGCGCAACGGGGGCATGGTCACAGAGACCACGTTGAGCCGGTAGAACAGATCCTGGCGGAACAGGCTATTCTTTACCGCGGCGGCGAGATCGCGGTTGGTAGCGGCGATCAGGCGGACGTCGACCTTGATCGGCCGCGTACCGCCCACGCGCTCGAATTCGCGCTCCTGCAGGACACGGAGCAGTTTCGCCTGGAGCGACGGCGCCAATTCGCCGACCTCGTCCAGGAAGACCGTGCCCCCGTCGGCCAATTCGAGCTTGCCCTTTTTCTGAGCAATGGCACCCGTGAACGCACCTCGCTCGTGGCCGAACAGTTCGCTCTCCAGCAGTGTCTCCGTGAGGACTGCGCAGTTCAAGGCCAGGAAGGGCTTCTTGGCCCGCAGGCTGTTCTGATGGATCGCGCGGGCCGCCAACTCTTTGCCGGTACCGCTCTCTCCGAGGACCATCACTGTGGAGTCTGTGGGCGCCGCCCGGCTGATCAGACGAATGGTCTCGCGCAGCGGCAAGCTCTCGCCGACCATGCTGTGCTCCAGCCCGGCTTCCGCCTCCAGGCGCCGGTTTTCTTCCACCAGCGCTTCCAGGTTTCTCACGTTCTCCAGGGCCATTGACGCAACCCCGGAAATTGCGGTCAACAGTTGCAGGTGACCGATATCGAAACGCACCGCAGGATCGCTGGAGTCGAGGTAGATTACGCCGGCGACGCGGTCCTCCCGAAGAATCGGTACTGCTAGAACCGACTTGACGCCGCGCACCCGCAGGCTTTCCGCGGCGTTGAGCGAAGCGTTGTAGCGGACATCGTTGCTCGAGATGGCGGCGCCTTCTTTGAGAACTTTGTCCACGACAGTGGAACTGATGGGGATATGCGGATCGGCGCCGCCGCGCTTGTCCCAGCCGTATACAGTCGAGATGTGATCGGCGCCTTCCTCCACAATGAGGACGGCTCCGCGCTCTGCTGGAACAGCTTCGAGAACCACTTCTAGTAACTGCCGCGCCAAGGCTTGCACGGACTTTGCGTTGGCAATCCTGTTACCAACTTCGAGTAAGGAGTGGAGCTCTCGTACCAGACGCGTCGTAGGCGCCCTGGATCGCGCGTACTGTTCCGGATGGAGATAGAAGGCCTCCTCGCGGTTGAGCTCGATGGTTTCGCCGACCGAGATTCGGGAATCGACGCCCGGCGAGGCTTCCTCCTGCTCCCGCAGCAGGAACAGGAAAACGGAATCGCCGATCGCGATGCGGTCACCATGGACGAGCCGGTGCTCGGTGACCGGCTCGCCATTAACAAAGGTGCCATTGTTGCTCTGCAGGTCGCAGAGCACATACGCGCCTTCGAGGCAGCGCACCGCGCTGTGATGACGCGAGAGGGACAGGTCCGCGATGGCGATGACGTTGGACGAACTCCTGCCCATGGAGATTTCGGTCTTCTCCAGTGGATAGGTCGCGCCGCGGGCGGGCCCCTCGATGGCAATCAGCTTCGGCATACCGTCGCTGCCTTGGATTATAGGCCAGCTTGCCGGCAACGAAGCACTATCGTTCGCAATGGGGTTTCTATCAGTCATAGCAGTCATGGCATGTTCGGCATGCTCATCCCGGTTGCCATTCCGTGCGGATCGGAATGGGTCATCATGTCCGTGTGGTCAGGAGAAAGACCCTCGGTGTTGAATTCCTTCCCGCAACGCTCGAGTAGCCGTCCGTACTGGCCATCGATCCACAAGTGCAGGCTCCAGAAATGATCGTTGAACATGGAGTTGCGAAGCCGGTTCATCTCGGCGCCGCTGGCGGATTTTCCCTCCCGCGCTGCCAGGAACTCGTGGATCGTGTTGTGAAAACCGGAGCCGTCCACCGGCTGTTCCGGATACGTACTGCGATCGATGCCCCGTTCGATAAAACGGCCGAGATTGTCGACACAATCGTCGATCTTGCCGCAGTCAATCGTGGGTTGCCTTCCGTTCAGCTTCCGCACACCGTCGAATACCAAGCCGAGGAATTCCGGATCGGTCACGATGAACATTCCGGTGATTTCGCGAGGGAGGTTGTGACATTCGTCAAGATCCCACAATGACGGGGCGTAGTATTCTTTGTCCGGCTCCCGCACGGAGTGCCAATAACCATTTTGCCAACAGGCCAGGAGCTCCATGCCCTGCTGTTCTAAGAGAAAGCGGAACACGCGAATCATCTCGTGGTGCATCTGCAGGAACTCCTTGCCGCTGCCAGGCTTTCCAACCTCAGTCATATGGGCGCAGTCCTTGCAGGACGCATCGGGGAGGAACAGCGGCTCCGGGTCGCGTCCCGGCACGATGAGCCGCTCGCGTCCCAGGTGCATGGAAACGTGGTGGTCGAAGTACGGATGCTCCAGGATCTTCAGTACCTCAGGGTTTGCAATTCGCGGCATGATATTAGCTCCCAATCTCCACACCGGCCGGCTTCAGGGGTTGCGGGATCTGGCGCGTGGACACCATATACCTGCTTAACCAGTCCTCGTCCGGACAGGTCTCCTCACAATATTGAACGACTGCCTCCATCGTCCGGTAGAGCCGCTGGATGACCAGCATTGCGTTAGCAACGTCGCGCCGCAGAAACAGAAACAAAACATCACCGAGTAAGTCGGGCGAAAAACCGAGCTGGATCAGGGCGCACCACTTTTTGGGGTCGTCCGAGTCAAGTTTGGCTCCGACGACGTATTCATGAAGGAGGTCGGGGTTCGTGATCAGGGCGGTCAACAGAACCACGACGCGGAAATCGAAGTTGATCGGATCGCGCTCGTGCATTCACTTCTCCTTTGGTTGTTTTGGGGCCTAGTGTCGTGACTTAAGCAATTTCGTCGCCAGGGCAGATTGCGGCGAACCAGGGTCGGCATTATATCGAAGCTTGAGGAACCGTTCGAGAACCACCCGGCTCTCCTCGCCAAGGCCGAGTTGCGATGTAATGTCGGCAGTGCGGAGGAGGGATTCGCTCCAGAGGCCGGGATCATACTGGTCGGGCGTTGCGCTCCACACCAGTGCGGGACTCGAGGCGATCCGCCGCCAGACACCGAATGCTTTTTGCTGTTGTCCGGCTCTCTCCCAAGCACGCGCAAGGAATTCGTGCGGACGGACGGGCGCACTCAGCCGGCCCGAATCTTCGAAAGCAGCCAACGCTTCCGCAGTTCGACCTTCGGCAAGAGCAATCTCGGCGTCTAAAATGGCGACCGCAGTTTGGAATCGACGACCCTCGTCGGGTGAGTTCATCTGAACCCGGATCGTTCGCGCGTCGGATGGATACCCGGCACGCGCCAGCAGGCTGCCGGCACGTTGTAAGTTAGACGTATCCGAGTCGAGAGACACAGCCGTCAAAGCGTCAGATCGTGCGGCACCACGCTGACCAGTGCCGAGCCGAAGGTGCGCCCTCGCAAGGAGTTTTCTAGCCTGTTCTGCCTTCTGCCCGGCCTTATCATCAATGCCAATGCCCTCTTCGAGCGCCAGAAGAGCGTCTCCGTAACGTCCCAACTCCGCAAACAGGGCCGCCCTCGCGCCGAAGGCCAAGCTTCGCTGACGCGGATCGGGACCCTTGGAAACCGCCAGAAACGCCGCTTCGGAGCCCTCATAATCGTGAGACAAAAATTTCAGCCGACCTACGTAATTTCCGGCAGTGACTGGGCTCAATTGTTTGACGTATGAGGCCGCTTCATCTTGGCGGCCGAGCAGGAGGGCAATAACCACTAGATTGCTCAGGTTCGATTCTGACGGCTTGAGCTTCTGCGCTACTAATAGCTCAGAGTGTGCATCCTCCAGTCTTGCTAAATAACGGAGCGCCAGCGCATGATAATGGTGCGCCAATGACTCGTAGGGATACTGCAGGACGAATGTGTGGCTCAGATCTTCAGCGGCCACATAATCTTCGGTTTGGATGGCATAAAGGGTGCGGATGCGTAACTCTTCCCTGCGAGTTACCTTCCGCGATCGCATCGCATCGACAGCCTTGCGGTAGGACGCGAACGATTCGGGATATAGGCGCTGCGTGCTCTGTTCGCCCGCAAGTCTTGCCTGAGCGAGAGCAAACTCGGGGTCGACTCGTACGGCCTCCTGGTACAACGCCATCGCATCCCGGAAGCGGTTCTGTGCCCTCAGCTTCCCTCCCCGAGTGAGATAATCCAGCGCCTCCCACGAACTGGTCGTCGCCTCCTCGGGCTGAGTATCAAACGCCGAAATGTCCTTCGCTGCCTCGCCCGCCACGCGGCGGATCCAACTGGCCGCCATGTGAATGGCGTCGAACAGGCCGTTCTTGCTAGGCGCTTCGAAGATCTTCCGCTCCGTCATTTGAGGGGTTCGCGGCTGCCCCTCGATCCGTTCGATGACCAGGGTCAACCCATATTCCGCACCGAGCGGTGAGAGCGTGCCGTAGACCAACAGCGGCGTGCCGGACCGAAATGCCACCTCTCGAGCTACCGGTACATCGAGTTTCGCGTCCGGCCTGGTCATGCGCACCAGAGTCTCTTTGATCCGCTCACCATCGAGCAGGTTGAAATGCGCCGACTGCGCCAGTTGGACGCGCAGCACGTCCGTAATGGCGCTCAACTGAGTGTCGCCAGTAGCATTCGAAATGTCGGTCAGCAGCAGCGATGCGCCGGGCTTGACGATGATCGTGGGTCGCGTCCACAGATACACGCCGGTTCCGGCGGCCGCGGCGCCTACGGGCGCGGCGGTCCACCAGAAGGCACGCCGCGAAATCAATGGACTTCGCGCGGCCATTGCCGCTTCCAGGGCCGCCGTCATCTGACCGGCGGTGGCGTAGCGGCGCAAGGGTTCCGTGGCGATTGCCTTTTCCACGGCGCGCACAAAGGCTGACGGCAGGTCGGGACGAAGGTCGCGCAAGGTCTTCCCCGCATGCGCCTGCGAGGAGTGAGCCTCGTACAACGCGTCGAGCGTCTCAGCCTCCACCGGGTAGGCGCGCGTCGCCAGGTGGAAGAGCAGCACTCCGACCGCATACACATCGCTGCGGACACTGGCCGGGGAGCCCGTGAACAACTCCGGCGCCATATACGAGGGCGTGCCGCCGAATTCAGCCGGGGCGCTGTCAGCCTCGCGCCCGAGTCCGAAGTCCATCAGTACGATGCGGCCGCCGCGCTCGCGCATCACGTTCTGCGCCTTGATGTCGCGGTGCAGGAGCCCGGCATTGTGGACCGCTGCCAGCGCGCGGCAAACGTCCAGCCCCACGAGCAGCGCTTCCATCGCGCCGAAAGACCCGCGTTCTTCGAGGAGCGCCGACAGGGTCTCGCCCTCCACGAAGTCCATCCACACACCGGAGCGGCCGTCGTGGCGATCGACACCATACACGGTAACGACGTTGGCGTGGCGCAGACGAGCCAGCATTCGCGCCTCCTGCAGGAGAGTGGGGTCCTCGTCGGCGGCGCGCATCAACTTCAAGGCGACCTCGCGCTCGAGCGTCAAGTCCCAGGCGCGATACACTTCGCCGAACGAACCTTCACCGACTTTCTCCAGGAGCACCAGCGGTCCCCAGCGAGGGCCTTCCGGCACCGGCTTGTGAGCCACTGGACCCGGCAGCGTCTCGGCTGTCTTCTTGCGCGTGGCTAACTGCGAGAAGGCAGCACCCAGCGAGGCCGCACTACCTCTCAGTGAGGCTAATAGCCCGCGTCCGGTGGGATTTTCGTTGGCCATGGCCGTGCTCGCTCAATGACAATCGAAAGAGAACAGATCGCTACAGAGCACGAATCTTGGGAACTATTGTACTCCTGGATGGGCATTCAACGACATGCGCGTCGCCTGCGAGCCTCGCAACCGTAAAGAGTTGACGGAATTGAAGGCGAATTGGCCGCGAAGCATATTCTTCACATCCAGTTCGGTCCAGTTGGTCTTCATCACACCCTCGGCCGAATGATCGACGTGTCCCAGTGCGTGCCCAAGCTCATGCGCAATCACGTAGCCTAGAACGACGCCAATCTCGTGGTTGGAAGAACACTGACCGTTGGCAAACCGAATCACCCGGTCGTAGAAGATGAACACGGTCGGATGGTCGTCCTGCCGGCTGGAGAAGGCCGCCCCAAGTACCTCAGCCTTCATGTTTTTGGGCGCGCGATCCAGAATCCACAATTGAACGAGGCGTTGCGAAGGCTTGGCCCGCCAGAAAGTCGTGAACTGCAGACGCACACCGATCTTTGAGAAAAGCTCACTGGCTGTCGCCTCTCCAGCGTTCCAGACGGTGTTGGACATGGGACTGGTTTGGGCGATGTACACCCGCACGTCCTCGTAGGCCGCCGGAGTGGCGGCGCGTTGGGAGGCGCTGTGAAGCGCCCCCGCTGCGGCAGTAAGCACCAGAATGCAGGCAGTCGGTCTCATGCTTTCCTCCCATGAAATGATGGGGACCGCGGAGCCGCTGAGATCCTTGCCTCAGCGGGCTCCGCTGTCGCCGGTTAACGCGGCCGCCGCGAGTTCCGCGTCCGCGCGAGTTGCGCCTTTTGCCTCTGAGCCGCCGGAGAAGCGCTGTTGTCCTGCGGATTCAGCGGCACAATCTGGAATGTGAAACGGAGGTTCTGACCGCCGGTGGCGTTGGTCCCCAGCACCTCTTCGGTCACCTGGCCGACAGCGCCGCTGTATTGGCCGGTTCCCCCCAGCACGGCCCGGATTTGTGGATACGCGGCTTCCAGTCCCTGCGTGATCAGCCCGTCTGCGTTGGGCAAAGTGAAGACGTGCGTGGAACTGGTGGTCAGCGGCGAGTCGCCGGCTTCGACCGCGGCGGCGTCGCTGGTATAGATCCCCGAGATCAGAATTCCGCCGATGCTTCCGTCCCCACCGGGGGTGAACATTGGCACATCGCCGGCGGGGATGGCGAATCCAGGGTAGACAACGCCGTTGAGGAGGTACGAGTCGCCGCGTTGCGGTCCGGTGGCTGCCGCGTCAGCGCGGGTGTAAGTCATCGTGGCGAGATCGACCGCAACATCGAGCACCACGGTCATGCTCGAATTGGTTCCATCCGGCGGGTTGGGCGCTGCGCTCATGCTAACCGGCATCCCCAGTGAGCCAATCAGGAGCGGGCACAGAAGTGAGGCGATAAGTTTGGCATTGGTCATTGTCGTTTCCTTTCTGAGTTCAACTTCCCGTAAGAGAAGTCTGCGTTGGCACAAGGAAAGACAGGTCAAGCGCCAAATGACTCGGTGTGGAAAATAAGGGGGTTAAAGTTTTGGCTCAGGGCCGGGTCGAGGACGATTGGATAGGGCGCTACACGAAAGGGTACCGTTCCCGATCCGGTGCTTCAAGGAAAGCGTGGAGGAGTTGGCAAGCCGCGGTTGATCAGTGCGACTCGCAGTGGAAAAGCGCCGGCAGTTATATGCTCGCCTTGCCCCAGCGATGCCCCGGAAAATTCAGGCGGCGCTGTCCGCCTGCTGGACCGCGGGGACGTCAGCGTCGTGGCAGCCACCGGGGGCTAACTAAAAGTCGTTGGAGCCGGTGACCATCATGGCAAACGTATTCACGTATCGAGCGGCAACTGAGCCAATATCCCTGCGGCGACCGTGGTCCTTTTTTTGAACCTTCATCCGGGGGCAGCGGTTGCCCTGGCTCTGTGGCGGCATAGAAGTAGAACGACGCGCCTGTGGAGCCGAACGCCGTCCGCCGCCCTTTGGACTACCACAATTGGGTTCAACGGACCCTCGGGCGTGCGGCTGAGGCTCTTGGATCCGCGTCAATCTCCAGACTATGCGAAGGACGTTCGCCACCCTCGCGAACGAATCCGGGGCTGACTTAAAGGACATCCAAGCGCGATCGACAGATAAGAGATCGTAGTCGAAGTGTCCAGCCAGTCGTTTGGTAAGGTGCGGATTTCGCGGGCTGCCCTCCCGAATCTTTGACTGCGAGATCGCGCCGGCGGCGCCATTTTTCGATCTTGCGCTCTCGCGGGAGACCAAGACTCTGGCGGTAAGTGGAGATGCAGCCGCCGAGCATGCGCGACATTCGTTGATTCACTTCGCGCTGGTAAACTCGGCCAGCCAGGGCGGCGAATCTAAATAGTAACGATAGAGGGCTGGAATCGAGGCCCTCCGTTGCTGAAGAGCTTCGCGCGAGCGTGCAATCATCCCCGATGCCTCGGCATGGCGCTGCTCGCCGGCGAGGCTTGCGCCGAGCATCAGGGACGCAGCATACCTTTCCCATCCCTCTTCACCGGCAGTTTCGAAATCGCGTAGCAGATCGCGAAACTGCACTTCGGCGTCCCGGTAGTTCCCCTGGCGCAGCACAACCTCGGCGAGCAGGAGTCTGACACGCAACGTCTGCGCGTGACGGGGCCCGAACGATTTCGTCCGGAGATCGGCGGCTTTGGCCGCCAGGATTTGTGCTTCGGCGAGTTGGCCCTGGAACATCCGAAGAGTAGAGAGGAGAGCAATCGTGGAGAGCGTGTCGTCGTGAGCTTCGCCCAGCGAGGTCTGTTGGAGAGCAAGGGCCTGGGTCAAGAGCGAGTTGGCCTCTATGGGATTGGTAGTAAGCTGAGCTGAAGCTAACCTCGCCATCGCACCAACCGTGTTCAGATGTTCACTCCCCTGCACGCGCCGCCGGATATCGAGGACTTCGCGGTACAACTGCACCGCTCGGTTGAATTCGCCGCGGCTGACGTAGTTGCTCGCTAGATTGCTCATCGTGACCAGAGTCTCGAGATCCTCTGGCCCCAGAACCTCTTTCTGTATCCGGAGGACCCGGCTGTTGAGCGCTTCGCTCTCCGCCAACTTACCCTGGTACCGGTAAACCGTCGCAAGGTTTCCCAAAGCGGTCAGGATATTTTTGTTCTTCTCACCCAGCAAGGGCAGACCGATTTCCAGCGCCTTGCGGTACTGAGCTTCGGCATCGGAGAGTTTGCCCTCGCGGCGGTAGGCGGCTCCGATACTAACCAGGCAGTCTACGGCGTCTTCATTGCGCAATCCGTGCCATGCCGCCACCACAGCAAGTGCGTGCTCCCATTGTTGGCGGGCTTCCGGATATCGACTAAGTCCGAAATAGCTTTCGGCGATCGTCATCCGAATGCGGGTTTCTACTTCAGGCTGCCCTTTGAATTTCCCTTCGATGTTTGAGGCCGCCGCATCGAGAGCGGCGCGCAGAGTGGGGTCCGCACTCGAGCGATTGTTCGGGTTGGCGCGCCCGATCACGTCATTCCGTACGAAGTTGGTGACAGCTTCGGCAGCCTTACGTTCCTTTTGCGCAGTCTGTTCAGCCGTGACCGCACGATTACGCTCCTGCTCGGCGGCGCTTTCGGCCTGGATCGCGCGGTCGCGTTCCTGGCGGGCGCGCAAGCTCTCCGCCATCGCGGCCGCCTGCGCGGCGTTGGCGCGCCGGGCTTCCACCGCTGTGAGCACAATTCCTAAGGAGAGCGAGGCGAACACCGCGGCAGCCGCCGCGACGGCCAGCCAGTTCCGCCGTGCGAACTTCTTCGCACGATACCCGAACCCGGCGCCGCGTGCCTCGACGGGGTGTCCATCCAGATAGCGGCGGATATCCGCCGCGAACCGCTCGACCGACGCGTAGCGCCGTTCCGGCTCCTTGCGCATCGCCATCAGGATGATATTGTCGAGATCGCCCACAAGCTGGCGAGCCCACCCGCGCACCACCACGGGCCCGTGAACCGCGACCGCGCTCGGCCGGCTCATCTCGGTTTCACAAATGGCGCGTTCCATTTCCGATGGCGTCGAATCTGTCAGGCGGTGTGCTTTGAGGCCCGTCAGCAGTTCGAATAGGATGGCGCCGAGCGAATAAACATCCGTGGCGGTGGTGACGGGTAGTGCACGCACTTGCTCCGGACTGGCGTAATCCGGGGTGAGCATCCGGTCACCGTGCATGGAAGTGAAGCTGGTATCGCGGTCAGACTCGACAAGCTTCGCCACTCCAAAATCCAGGAGTTTCGGAACGCCCTCTCCGGTAATGAAGATATTGCCTGGTTTCAGGTCCCGGTGGACGACGAGGCTCCGGTGCGCATAGGAAACGGCCTCGCAAACCTTAAGAAAGAGCTCGCACCGCTGACGGACGTTGAGGCCAAGATTACGGCAATAGTCTCCGATCGCCTCGCCCTCCACATACTCCATGACCAGATATGGGCGGCCATCCGGCGCGGAGCCGCCATCGATCAACCGCGCG
>Ga0105237_10006868_pt1 | contig 12548 bp, 12 predicted proteins | sample KBSC24metaG_FD_81520 | JGI IMG/M metagenome (GOLD analysis project Ga0105237, IMG submission 81520) | Corn rhizosphere microbial communities from Kellogg Biological Station, Michigan, USA - KBS C2-4 metaG | ecosystem: Host-associated > Plants > Roots > Rhizosphere > Soil | place: Michigan, USA...
ACCTCGCGGATGAAGGAGCGGCTGGACGAGACCGCGGACTGGCCGATCGACTTCTATCTGATCGCGAGCCCCTATTACGTGCGGCCGTCGCAGCGTGGGATATCGGCGCATTTCGAGGCGCTGGCCGATCACGCCGCCTGGCCGCTCGCGCTCTACAACATTCCCTATCGCTGCGCCGTCGGCATCACCAACCAGACCATGCTCCGGCTTGCCGAGCATCCCAACATCATCGGCCTGAAGGATTGCGGCGCGAGCCGCGAGCAGTCGATCGCGCTGCTGCGCGACCGGCCGAAGGGCTTTCGCGTGCTGACCGGCGAGGACGCAAACTATTTCGAGGCGCTCAGCGACGGGGCCGACGGCGGCATTCTGCTCTCTGCCCATCTCGAGACTGCGACCTTCGCCGCCGTCTCCAGCGAACTGAGGCAAGGCAACCATGGCGCGGCCGAGGCCCGCTGGCATGAGGTCGCGGAGCTGACGCGGCTGTTGTTCACCGAGCCGAGCCCGGCGCCGGCGAAGTACTGGCTGTGGCGGACGGGGCTGATCGACAGCCCCGAAGTGCGCCTGCCGATGGTGGAAGTGAGCAGCGAGCTTGCAGCCCAACTCGATCGCGAGATCGAGCGGCGGATGAAAGTCGCAGCCTAGCGTCTCCCGTCGCGGCCGTCTGTGGCGTTCGTCACAGCGGCTCGTCGACGCGCCGAAGATAATGCCCGCCATGAGAGAGAGCACCGCATTGGTTAACCGGGAACGAACGGACTTCGCAGCTGCCGCATGGCGCATCCACGCCTCGTTTACGCAATCGCGCCTATCGTTCCCGCGCAAAGTTTTCAAACAGGGGGAATGACAATGGGGCAACGCGCTCGTCCGACTGCGGCGGAAATGTTCGCGCCTGCTGATCTTTTGCAGGGAATTCTGGTGGTGTCGTCGTTCGGCTTCTGGGCCGTAATGCTCGGCCTGATGCCGGTGCTGCTGTTTCGGGTCTGGCTCGCCTGACGACGAAGCCCGCTTGCATGGTTAATCCCAGGCTCGCGATTGCGTTTAAATGCGAGCGGGCTTGCCAGCCGGAATTTTAAAACATCTCAGGTATCGTCTCCCCATAAAGCGAAGAAATCGCGGGGGCGATCTTGAACAATCAGAACGATATGGCGTCGCATTACGGCGTCACGCAAGGCTACGACAACGCCGGGCAGCAGGGCTTTTCCACCGAAGACATTCTCTGGGCCGTCGGCATCTGGTCGGTGATCCTGACGCTGTCGCCGGTCATCGTGTTCTACATGCTGATGGTGGCGTAAGCGTTGTCTCGTGATTCCGGAGCGCCCGCAGGGCGAATCCGGAATCTCGAGATTCCGGATTGCGCTGCGCGCCCCCGGAATGACGCGAGAAGGCCCCAAAAACGCAAAACGCGCGGGACACCGCGCGTTTGTCGTCCGGGGAAATGATTGATGAAATTATGCTGCCTGCTTGTGCATTGCGCCCGACGCGGACGCCGTGCCGCGAATGGCTTTCACTGAACGCTCGATCGCTGCCCACAGTCTTGCAATTTCCTGGGCTGCACGGCTCTCGGCCTGATACTCACGCGCGCCTTCGCCGTGGCTGAGTGCCATCAACAAATCCGAACGATTGGTGATCTGACCGCCCCACACCGGCGCGCGGAACTTGGCGAGCGCTTCGCGGGCGATGGTGACGATGGGGCTTTCCGATTCGTCGCGCCTGGCCGGCGCACCGTTGAGCACGACCGCGTAGGGCTTGCGCGCCGCACGGCACATCTGAATGGTTTCCTGCACCGCGTTGACGTCGAACACGCCGGGACGCGCCGGGATCACCACCATGGTGGCATTCTTGATCGCGTCGTCGACCACGGCCGAGAGATTCGGCGGCGTGTCGATCAGCACCCACTCGTGCCCGTCGCGCTTGGCAGCGGAGACGATACCGCTGACGGAATTCACGGCCGCCTTGATCGGCGGTTCGTTGGTGCCACGCAGCTTGTGCCACAGCGTGAGCGAGCCTTGCGGATCCGCGTCGACGAGCATCACCTGCTTGCTCGCCTTGATCTGCGCAGCGAGATGTGCGGCCAGGGTACTCTTGCCCGAGCCGCCTTTACGCGATGCAAAAACAATAACGTTCATACCTCTGACCTCCAGATTGACCCCAGGCAGCGAAAATGAATCACGACGCTGATTCGTGAAAGAAAAATTTATCAGGAGTTGTGTCGTCGACACGAAATAACAAGGGGTGTTGGCTTTTGAGTCACACTGCGTCGCGTGACGACAGACATGAACTGTCATGAATCGCCGTTCGTACCGGCAACAGTGCATTTTCTAGGCAATCGCGCCGAAAAAATCGGACGACAACCTCGCCGCGTGAATCCTCGCCGCGCTTTCACGGCAGACGTCACCGCAATTGCTGCAGGCTCACGCACGGACGCGCGAACAAAACGAGTCCGGTGGCCGTCGCGAGGCAGGCCCCCCTGAGTCAATTTGACGCGAGGGGCATCACAGAGTTTCAAGCAGAGAACGTCGGAGGGCGCAGCGCCTAGCCGTCTTCGGTTGTTTTCTTCTTGGCCGGCTTCTTTGTCTTCTTCGCGGTCTTGGTCGTTGTCTTCGCAGCTTTGGGCGCGATGCTGGTCGGCGCGCCGGCACGCTGCTCCGGTCCGCGGCGGAAGAAGGCGCCACATTGCGGCGACAGCTGCGACCTCTTCTGGACCATGCAGGCGGTGATGGCATCGACGTTCGGAATGAACTGGCTGCACAGCCGCATCGCGTCCGGCGTGCAGGCCTGCTCTTCCTCCGGCGTGTAGGCAAAGCCAGCGCCCGGCTGGACCAGGACGGCGAGCGCGACCCCGAGGGTCGCAGCGGCCACGGATTTCCCAAAGCGAAACGCCGGCATCGATCCCCCCAAAGTGTCGATTCGGAGCGGAGTGTGGGTGAAGGCAGGTGCGTTGGCAACGAGGGGCAGGGCGAAAACGGCCGCCTGTGCGCTCCCGGCAACAGGGAGGCGCCATCCTTTTCGCTGTCATCGCCCGGCTTGACCGGGCGATCCAGTATTCCAGCGACGCCCGACGTCCTCGAGGGGGCGCGGCGTACTGGATCCCCCGCTTTCGCGGAGGATGACAGCGGGTGGGGCTTCCCGCGCGGCCCAAATCTCGAAAACAACCCCATGCACAGTAGCCAGGCCCCTGCTCCGCCTCGTGAATTCCCGTCACCTTGCGGATTTTACGAAATCTCCTTTGACACGTCGGGCAAAACACCGGCATGATGGCATGATCGACAAGCGCGTGGGGTGGTGGGCCTGATCTCCCCGTGAGGGGGAGGACCGCATGGCCACCGTGTTGATCGTCGCGCCGGTGTTTGCACTGATCGCGGCCGGCTATGCGTCGGTGCTGTTTCGCTTCGTCTCCGAGGGCGCACACAAGGGCATCTCCGAATTCGCTTTCAGCATCGCGATCCCCGCGCTGTTGTTTCGCACCATCGTCGTGTCGGAATTCCCCGATGTCAGCCCCTACAGGATGTGGGGCGCCTATTACGGCGCGCTCGCCTTCACCTGGATCGCGGCGCTGGTGATCTCACGGTTTCTGCGCGAGCGGCGCGAGGACCGCGAGGACGGCGTCGTGTTCGCGATCGGCTCGGTCTATGGCAACATCGTGATGCTCGGCATTCCCCTGGTGATCTCCGCACTCGGCGTTGAGGCCGCAGGGCCGATGTCGCTGATCCTATCGGTGAACACGCCGCTGCTCTGGCTCTGCGGCATCCTGCAGATGGAGTTCGTCAGCCGCAAACCAAACAGCTCGTTGCTCGAGGTGCTCAGGCCCGTGCTCGCCGATCTCGCACGCAATCCCTTGATGATCGGGATCGGCTTCGGCGTGGTCTGGCGCTTCACCGGCCTCGGCCTCAACCCGGTCGTCGACAAGACCATCGAGCTACTCGCGCAGGCGGGCTCGCCGGCCGCCCTGATCGCACTCGGCATCAACCTGTTTCGCTTCGAGGTGAAGGGCGAGATGGGAAGCGTCGTCGTGATGTCCGCGCTCAAGCTGCTCGCCATGCCGGCCACAGCCTTCGTGCTGGCAAAGCTGCTCGGCCTGCCGCCGGTCGCCGCCGGCGTCATCGTGCTGTTCGCGGCGATGCCGACCGGCGCCAACGCCTACATCTTCGCCGCGCAATATCAGCGCCTGGTGAACCCGGTGTCGGGCGCGGTGGCGCTGGGGACGCTGCTGGCGGCGGTGACGTTGCCGGTGGTGGTGATGATCGTCACACACTGACCTGCGTCATGACTTTTGCCTCTGCACGCAAAAGTAGCTATGATGCCGTGATACATATCCAGGGGAGGCGGACATGGGACAACGCGAGGACATGCTCGACGTCATCACGCGCGCTTACGCCGCGCGCGCGGCCGGTGACCTGGACGGCCTGGTGGCGACGTTTCATCCCGAGGGCACGTTCAACCTGATCGGCGACAAGAGCGCGCTGCACCTGACGGGAAGCTTTCAGGGGCACCCGCTGTTGCTGGAGGCTTTCGGTCAATTCACCGCTCATTTCGCTTTCGAACAGCGCGAGATCCTGACTGAGGTGGTCGAGGGCGATCACGCCGCAATCCGGTCCCGCCTCGTCATCCGATACCGCCCCAACAAGAAGGTGTTCACCACCGAACTCCTGGACCTGTTCAAGTTTCAGGACGGCAAGATCATTGAGTTGATTGAGTACGCGGACACCGCGCTCATCAAGGCTGTCGTCGCCTGACGCGCACCAAGACTGGAAGCAGCGACCGACCCGCAAGGGGTTATTGCCTCCCGGCTTTGCCCCATGAGATGGTCCGGACGATCCGCTCCAGGGCATCACCATGGCGTCCGCTCCAAAAATGCTCCGCGTCGTCATCGTGCAGTGTCGTGGCACGCCTTACGAGGTTGGCCGCGCGCAGGCCGATGCCTTTGCGGCGACGCTGAAGGGCAAGGCGTTTCTCCGTCGCAAGACCATACGGCTGCCATGGTGGTTCGATATCCGGATCGAGGAGCGCGCGTTCAGGACATATGCCCCTGACCTGTGGGAGGAGATCGGCGGCATCGCCGAAGGGCTCAACATTCCGATGGAGCGCGCGGTCGCGCATTTCGGCAATGATGGATTGAGGATGCCGACGGGCGGCTGCTCGGCGGTGATGAGCGGTGGCGTCTATGGCCGCAACTATGATTTCTGGCCGCGTGGCTACGAGGCGCGCTTCGCGCTGATCCAGGTGCCGGGCTGCTACGCCAGCATCGGCGGCAGCCACCAACTGACGGGACGCCTTGATGGCATGAACGAGCACGGCCTGTCCATCGGCCTGCATCTGGTGCGGGCGCGACCGCGAGCGCCGGGCCTCACCAGCACGTTGCTGATCAGGCGGGTGCTCGACACCTGCGCGACGACGGCGGAGGCCATCGCCTTCCTGCGTCGCACGCCCCACGCCATGAGTTACAATTATTCGCTGCTCGATGCCGGCGGCGTGGCGGCGGTGGTCGAAGCCGGGGCCGGCGCGGTCGCGGTGCGCCTTGGCGACTGGCTCGCATGCACCAATCATTTCCAGTCAATGCAGCTGAGGCGCCTGAACCGCCGCGTCGCGCACTCGATCGACCGGCTGCCGCCGCTCGAAAGCTGGGCCGCGCGCGCGCTGAGCGCCGAACAAGCATTCACCGCGCTGAATTCTTCAGGCTCGCCGGCCTTCCACAATTACGGCCATGCCCAGACGCTGCACACAATCGTCGCCGAGCCGGCCAAGCAACGGCTCCTGATCGGCATCGGCGGCGACGCCGCCGCGCTCGAGGAGGACATGCTGGACGTTGATTTCAGGAGATGGGTGAGCGGGGAGGATCTCCCGACGAAGCAGCTCAGGGGGCAGTTGAATCTGGGAAGGCCGATGGTGCGGCGGGCGAGGAGAAGGGTGAGCTAGAGCGCTATTCGACGCGCTGACCCACGCGCCAGCCCATCTCCCAGAACTCCGCCTCAAGCCGAGTGGCTTCCTTGAAGATCGCAATCAGCTCGGCCTCGCGGGCCGGCGTGGCGTAGAGATCGGCGAGATGGTCCAGATGCGCCCGCGCTTTGGCAGCGACCTCCTGGTACGGCGCGCCGGCGTACTCGGCGATCCAGACGCGATAAGCGTTGGTCGCAGCGTCAGCATCGGGGTGCGAGGCGAGCCGCGTTGCGATCTCTAGGTACCCGATCACGCAAGGCGCGAGCGCCACCTTGAGTGCGAGCAGATCGCCACGCATTCCCGCATCGAGCACGTAGCGTGTATAGGCCAGCATCTCGGCCGCCGGAGGAGCTTGTTCGAGGTCGGTCGGGGATAGACCCCAACCGGCGCAGAGCTTCACATGCAGGTCCATCTCGACATCGAGGATGGCCGACAGGCCCGCCGCAGCTTCACGCATGTCGGCAAGCCTGGGCGACTTGTAGACCGCGAGCGCGTAGGCGCGCGCAAACTCGATGAGAAACAGGTAGTCCTGAACGAGGTAGTGACGAAACGCCGCTTCGGGAAGCGAGCCGTCAGCCAATCCGTTCGTGAAGGGATGCTCGGTGTAGGCCCGCCACTCGGCGGCTGCAGCTGTCTTGAGACGCTCGAAGAAACTCACGATCTTTTCCGCCTGGGTTGCTTTTCCATGAACGTCTTTGGTTCGCTACCGATATCGTATTGCGAACCGAGGAGCTACGGTGAGGGCGCACAAAATTGGTATTGAGGGGCTTTCCGGATTGCGCCCTCCTCGCGTCGAGAGTTTGGTCACCGCAATTTGCAGTCAGCATACTAAACAGGCTTGCGAGCCGGCCTTGATTGGCTATCTTTACTGGCCAGGGTTTTGGCTTTTCGTTTAGCGGTGCGCGTTCGCTATTTTTTCTGAGGCAACCTACCCGCAACCTTCAGCTAGAGGCAGCCTACGACATGGAAGCGCTGAAATCGATTTTGTTCGTTCTGCTGCTTGTTGCCGGCGTTGTGTTGTTCACTCAGTATGGGCTTCCGTTTTTGGGTTCGACCATATCGTTTGTTCATAACGGCTTCTTAAATCTCTCAGCCGAGGCGTACGATGTACCGTACCTTTGGATACCTTTTGCGTTTTTCACGATCAGCGGCCTTATATTTTGGGGTTATCACGTCTTCGATGGCGGCCCTGTTGGGTTGCACTCTAGCGGCATTCATTCTTTCGCCGAAAAATTCATGTTATCGATGATCGGAGTTGCAGCGCTTTCCTCGGCGGCATATTGGGTATGTGGTCCAGTCGCCGGTTATGCATTTTATTTCGCGACACAATTCTCGGGCGTTACGAGCATTCTCGGGGATATGACAATCCTCTTCGCAAATCTTGTGCTGCCAATAATGGGAGTTTGCGCAACCTTCAAATTCGCGACCAGCCTTCTCAAGGGGGCAGTGTGACGAGCTCCTTTTGGATTTACGGAATCACAGCGCGTAGGATGGGTTGAGCCCTTGCGAAACCCATCGCACTTGTTTCGTGGCAACATCTTTCCATGACCGCGAACCAGTCGAATGGGCGGGCGATCAGTCGGACAATGACCCTGAAAACGCTGATCGGAAAGAGATGGGTTTCGCAAGGGCTCAACCCATCTTACGAGCTGCCGTGTACGTGGGGCTCGCCCGCGGATTTGAAGAGGGCGTTTGGCGCCAATGTCGACTTTGTCGGAGATAGCAGAGCTATCTTCGACATAGGTGGAAACAAGTACCGCCTCATCGTCCACTTTGCGCATCTGCACAAAGCCGCCCTCATCAAGTTTGTCGGCACACACAAAGACTACGACAAGATCAATGCGGAGATGGTGTGATGATGGATGTTCGACCTCTCCATAACGAACATGACTACAACTGGGCGATTGGCGAGATAACTTGCTATTTCGATGCTCAGCCCGCAATCGGTACGCCCGAGAGCGACAGGTTTGAGGTGCTGGCAACTCTCATCCGGGAGTACGAAGACTCACACTTCGACATTCCAAAAGTCGATCCGGTGGAGGTGCTGGAGTTCGCAATTGAATCCATGGGAAGAACTCAGGCTGACTTGGGTGAACTCATCGGGCGGAATCGCGCGTCCGAGATCCTGAATCGCGTCCGTCCGTTGACGCTCGATATGATCCGCACAATCAGCGCTGAATGGCATATCCCCATCGAGCTACTCACGTCGCACTATGAATTGGCGAAGGCTCACGCGTAGTCTTTACCGCCTAGCCAGCAGCTTGGCGGGGGCTTCGACGCGCGTGCGGCCGAGCAGGCGAAACCAGAGCGAGCTTGAGCGGAGAGGAAATACAGCGCTGGTACAGTTGGGTGGGCTCGAACCACCGACCTCCTGTTCCACAGACAGGCGCTCTAACCAACTGAGCTACAACTGCATCCTTGCGAGCCGCCCTTTGGGCGCCCTTGACGGGCCTGATACCGAGGGGGGCTGGACGGGGCGGAAACTAGGTGCAACGGCCGTTTTTGGCAAGGCCGCAAACGGACGAAAAACCAGCAGAAATCATCTTCTGCGCGATGAAATTGGGCTGGATGGCGATCACGACGGTGTTGCGCTCCCCTCGCCCGCTTACGGCGACGCTCCCGGTGAGGAGAGAGCCCTCTCCCGGCCGCTCCCGCAAGCGGGAGAGGTGCAGAAAAACCCGGGCCGTGGGGCCCAGGTTTCTCAAACTTGCTCGATCCGCCGTTTTGATCAGGCGGCGGGGTAGAACTTGGCGGCGCCAGCCTTGATCGGCTCGGCGGTGGCGCTTGCGGCACGCTGGGCGATCTCGGCGAGCTCCTTGGCCTGGGCCTGGAAGGTCTCGAGCTGGGTCTTGGCGTGGCTGCTCCAGAGCTGGAAGGCGTCGGTCGGCGACTTCACGCTGAGGAGCTCCTGGGTGAAGTTCATATGGGCCGCGGTGTTGGCCTTGGCGAATTCCATGACCTTGGCGGTGTACTCGTTCGCGCCCTTCTGGACGGAGGCGAACACGGCTTCGACGGTGCCGTTGTGGGTTTCGGCGGCGTCCTTGAACTTGGCGTAGTTCTCGCGGGCCTGCGAAACGCCCTTTTCGGCGAACGCGCGAACCTGCTCGGGAACCTCGAACGGAATGATCGAGGCAGAAAACGGATCAGTCGCACCTGTCATGGTTGGTCCCTCTCGAAAAATGTAAAATGGAGTGAGCCTTCTGGCGCGCCCGCCGGCCAACCGGGGCCGTTTCTTGTTACGAATGGCGGGTACGAAAGACTGGAAACGCAGAACACGGGGTAGCTCGTCCAGCGCCAGCATTGTGGCTGCCTAACATGTCAACATTGTGCAACGCAATGTGATCCGGGGGTGCGTTGCGATAATTTAATCCTGAAGGTGAGATTCCCGGGAATGGGAACCGGGGGTTGAGGGGCGTACGTCATTTTTTGGGGGGCGTAATGGCGCTCTTTCCGTTCCCTCCCCGCTCTTGTCCGCCGAAGCCCGCCTTCGGGCGAAGGCGGATGCGGGGGAGGGTCAGGGAGGGGGGTGCCACACGGGGATTCTTTCGCGGGGCATTCGCTGGTTCATCGCCAACAATCGATACTGTTTGCTGGGCCACCCCTCTCCCTAGCCCTCCCCGCAAGGGGGGAGGGAACGCACCTTTGGCGCGGCACCATTTGTGCGACGAGCCGGCCGATTTCCCTCGCCTCCTCCGCACCTACCGAATCCTGCGGATGCAACGACGCGCCGGCTTGCGGGTTCGGCCACATTAAGGTTATCGCGGCTTTAGGACCTCCCCCGTAGACCGGGGGCGTGGACCTGCCCGCGCGCGCGGGTGATACTAACCCTTTCTTAAGGCTGCCATTCCCGGCAGGCCTGGCGACGACGAGACACAAGCCGGTCGGATGACGAATTCGGATTTCCAGTTGCGAGGCGTCGGCGATCCCAGGCTGTCCGTGCATGCGACCTCACCCCTGCCGGCGTGGCTCTGGTCGCTCGACGGCGCCCGCGTGCTGTGGGCCAATGCGGTCGGCGCGAAATTTTTTGGCACGACGAATGCGGCCGCGCTGGCACAACGCACATTCGGACCCGCCGACAGCCATCGCCGCCAGGTCGTGCAGCTCGGCCGGCGGCTCTCCGCGAACGGCACAGTCAGGCTGGAGCGGATGCGCGGCTTTGGCGCTCGTCTCGGCGCGCTGATGACCTGCGCCTGCGCGCGGCTCTCCTTTTCCGACGGGACTGAAGGTGTGCTCGTCACCGCGCTGGATGCGGGTGTGCGCAGCATGCCGCTGGTCGAGCGGCTGCATCGCCTGGTCGACGGCGCGTCCGTGCCGATGGCGGCGTTCGCGCCTGACGGCATGTTCGCCGGCGCCAGCGAGGCCGCGCGCCCCCTGCTCGGCTTTCGCGATCTCAGTGAGGCCGGCCTCGAACAGGCGCGCAGCGATGCGCTGAGCAACGGGCGCGTCGAGATGCCCCTGGGCATCGGCAACATGGTGCTGCAACGGGTGGGCACCGGCAGCGATGTCGGTCTCATCGCGATGATCGAGCCGGCGACGACGCAGGCCGCGCCCGCGGCCGAAGCGGTGGATGATGTGGTGCAGGCTCCTGCGCCCGAAGTGCACGAGCAGGCTGCCGAGACGGCGCCTCCACACCAGCCCGACGCCGGGATTGCGTTCTTCGATCCGTTTGCCGAGGACGAAACGACGGCGCCCGAGGCGGTCACGCATGATCCGCCCGCGCACGAGGCGACAGAGATCGTCGCTATCCAGGATGCGGTGAAGGACGCGGCCGCAGAGCCCGTTCCGGAAGCGATCGCGGAAGCCGCGCTGGAGACACCGGTTGAAAACCCGCTAGAGGCCATCGTGCCGCCGCAAGCCGCGCCGATCACATCGGACATGATCGAGCCGCCTGGACACGCGAAGACGCGGTCCGGACACGCGGAGACGCGGTCTGGACACGCGGAGGCGCGGTCCGGATCTGCGGAGACGCGGTCCGGATCTGCGGAGACACCGCGCCAGCATCCGCTGCGCTTCCTGTGGCAGATGGATGCGCAGGGCCGCTTCGTGCTGGCGTCCAGCGAATTCATCCGCCTGATGGGCACGCACACCGCGGCCGGCTTCGGCCGGCCCTGGCGCGAGATCGCCGACGAGTTTGCGCTCGATCCTGACGGCCGCGTGGCCCAGGCGCTCGCGAGCCACGACACCTGGGCCGGAATCACCGTGAACTGGCCGGCCGATGGCGGCGCGCATCTGCCGGTCGAACTCGCGGGCCTGCCGGTCTACGACAGCGAGCGCAACTTTGCGGGCTTCAAGGGCTTTGGTGTCTGCCGCGATCTCGACGGCCTCAACCGGCTCGATGCGCTCAGGCGTTATGAGCTGTTCGTCGAGCCGCACGCACCGCAAAGCCTGTCGGCCGATGTGGTCGAGCCTGATCCTGAAGCGGAAGGGCCGCCTCCGGTCGAGGCATCGCCGCCGCCTGAGCCTGAGCCGCCGACAATTACAGAACCTGAACCGCCCGCACCCACATCAGAAGCGAATTCACACGAAACCGATTTGGAAACGCCAGTGGAAACGCCTCCCAATGTCTTGCCGTTCCGCGCACCCGGTGATCCCAGAGGAGCCGGCGATCAGCGGTCGCCGACGCTGACGCCGGTCGAGAACAGTGCGTTCAACGAGCTCGCGCGGCAATTGTCCGAGCGGCTCGAGCGCGAGCGCGACCAGATCACCTCCGCCGCGACCGAGCCGCCGGCGGACGAGATCACGCATGAAGCGGTGCTGCCGCCCGAACTTTTCGTCACAGCGCCTGTGATCACGGAGCCCGAGCTATCGGAGGCTCTGATTTCAGAGACTCTGGCGCCGCCGGCCGCGGCCGAATGGCTGACCGAACCGGCGCCGCCCGCGCAGGGCCACAGCACGCGCGACCGCGCACTGCTCGACCTGATCCCGACGGGCATGCTGATCTACCGGCTCGATCGCCTGCTCTACGCCAACCCGGCCTTCCTCACACGCATGGGTTATGCCAGCCTCGCAGCACTTGAAGATGCCGGCGGGCTGGATGCGCTCTATGTCGAGCCCGGCGTCTCCACTGCGAGCAGCACGTCGCAATCAGGCACGCCGGTGACGATCAGCGCCACCATGGCCAATGGCGAACAGCCGCTGGCGACGACGGAAGCGCATCTGCACACGATCGACTGGGACGGCGCCGGCGCGCATGCGCTGATCTGCGCGCTGCCGCAAGCAGCACCCGTGATCGTTGCACCGCCTGTCGTCGCCGAAACGATCGTGCCCGAGACCTTCCCTTACGCGCCGGATCTCGAGCCTGAAGCCGGCGATGCCGATGCGGAAGATCTCGCCGCGATCCTCGACACCACGGCCGAGGGCATCGTGATGTTCGATGCCGAAGGCAACGTCCACGCCTGCAATCGCAGCGCCGAGGCGCTGTTCGGCTATGACGGCGAGACGCTGATGCAGCAGAACCTGGTGACGCTGTTCGCACCCGAGAGCCAGCAAGTCGTCGTCGACTACCTCGAAAGCCTGAAGAGCCAGGACATTGCGAGCCTGCTCGATCACGGCCGCGAGGTGCTGGGCCGCGAGAAGAACGGCGGCGTGCTGCCGCTCGCCATGATCATGGGCCGCAC
>Ga0105237_10006871_pt1 | contig 12546 bp, 12 predicted proteins | sample KBSC24metaG_FD_81520 | JGI IMG/M metagenome (GOLD analysis project Ga0105237, IMG submission 81520) | Corn rhizosphere microbial communities from Kellogg Biological Station, Michigan, USA - KBS C2-4 metaG | ecosystem: Host-associated > Plants > Roots > Rhizosphere > Soil | place: Michigan, USA...
ATAAATTTTTTAATTTATTTAATATAAACGTTTTATTTTTAATTTAATACCTTCCTATTTTATCACAATATTTCATGAAGAAACTTTTACTCATTACTCTTTTATTCATTGGTATACAACACCTTGCAGTTGCGCAAGACTTTAAAGAAGGCTTTGTACAGGAAGAGGTAGATATGCAACGCTATGATAAAGATACCGCTGCCCACGCCGTATTTTTAAATGAATTTGGTAACTCGAGGATGGATGTAACCTCAGACGATCATATCGGGATCATTTATAGCTACCATGCTAAAATAAAAATATTCGATAATAAGGGCTTTACCAGCGGCACTATCGAGATACCTGTACACAATAGTGACAATGTATCTGAAGAAGTGACCGACATAACAGGTACCACTTACTATAAGGATGATAATGGAATGATGCAAAAAGTGGATCTTGACCCTAAAAAGATATTCAAGGTAAAAGATTACAAATACCAAAGTACCATTAAATTTGCATTGCCTGGTCTGCGCCCTGGCTGCGTTATTGAATTCAGGTACAGACTTACCTCTCCTTTTTGGGACAACTTTCGCAAATGGGAGTTTCAGGACGATATCCCCAAGATCTATTCCCAATATGAAGTTCATATACCCGGCTTTTGGACCTTCAACGCATCATTAAGAGGACCGTACAAACTTACAAAGACCACCTCCGAGCTGGAGCGGGAATGCTTTACCTCGCATGGATCAAAAAGTGACTGCTCGCACCTGGTTTACGGGATGAAAGATATACCGGCTTTTGTGGAAGAAGATTACATGACCTCCCCAAAGAACTTTTTATCCGCAATATATTTTGAGCTTGTGGAGTGGACTAATCCTTACACTGGTGCTAAAACCCGTGAAACAAAGGAATGGAAAGATATAGACCACCAGCTTAAAATTGATGAGGGATTCGGATCGCAAATGAAGCGAAAAGACCTAATGAAGGAGCGCATCGCACCGGTTATAACAGGCAAAACCACCGAAATGGATAAGGCTACAGCCATTTATGCCTACCTGCAAAAGTGGTATAAGTGGAACGATTATATTGGTATATCCAGCTCAGAAGGCATTAAACATGCTATGGACGCCCACACCGGGAGCATCGCTGATATCAACCTTACCTTGATCACCGCGTTAAACGCTGCAGGTATTAATACCGAGGCTGTATTATTATCAACCCGCGAACATGGCAACATCAATACGCTGTACCCGGTAATCAGCGATTTTAACTATGTGATAGCTAAAACAAATATTGATGGAAAATCCTATTACCTGGATGCCAGCGATCCTCTGTTATCTTTTGGGGTACTTCCGCTTAAATGTCTTAATGATAAGGGTCGTGTGATAAGCCTGGACAAGCCCTCATACTGGGTTGAGCTAAGTTCCTTACAAAAGACCAGCGAGATCCATACACTTGATCTTACACTGCTTGACAACGGAAAAATCAAAGGCACCATCAGTAATTATTATAATGGATATAACGCTTATTTAAAACGTAAAGCGATCAAAAAATTCAACTCCATTGATGAATATATAGAGGATCTGGACGGAAAACTTCCCAAAATAAAGATATTAAAATCAAACATCACTAACCTGGATACCCTTAGTCAACCCCTCGGCGAAGTATTGGAGGTTGAAATAGATGCCTTTGATAATATGAACAAAGCCCGCCTGATTTTTAACCCTTTCTTTTGGGAAAAAAGAACCAATAATCCTTTTAAACTTGCCGAACGTGATTACCCGGTTGACTGGGGTATGGCCAGCGACAACAGGCTGGTTATAAATATGCACTTGCCGGCGCAATACGCTATTGACACCCCACCGCAGGTAGTAGCTTTTGCTTTACCCAATAGCGGAGGCATGTTTGTTACTAATTATGAGAGCCATGATAACGAGTTTACTTTTTCAAACATCATCCGGTTCACTAAGGCTATTTATACCCCCGAAGAATATCCTTACCTTAAAGAATTGTATAACAAGATAGTCCTTACAGAAAAAACTGATATGGTCTTCAAGAAAAAATAATGAGAGCTCCTTTATTACTACTTTTTTTCTCCTTCCTAAGTCTGGGTGCCAGCGCACAGGACAATTATGATGTATCTCTTATCTCCAAGGATCTGTTGCCTTATGCCAGCGCGGTTGTGCGCAATAATGAGGTGAGCGTTGAGGTAAAAGATTATGACAATACACTTTATCATATCAAAACCGCGGTTACCATCTTAAATAAAAATGGCAACGATATAGCTGATATTGTAGTTTGGCACAATAAAAGCCGTGTAATAAAAAGCATTAAGGGATTGGTTTACAACCAATTTGGCAAGCAGGTTAATAAGTTTTCAGAAAGCGATTTTGAGGATGTGAACGCACAGGATGGATTTTCGTTATTTCAGGATTTAAAGGTGAAGCATTATAATCCTGCCGTAACAGATTATCCGTACACCATTGTTTATGAATATGAAGTAAAATCAAAACAGTCACTTAATTTCAGCGATTGGGAACCCAACTCAACTACCGGGCAAGCCGTTGAAAAAAGTTCATATACATTTAGTTGTAAACCCGATTTTAACATCCGTTACAAAGAGATCAACATGCCCGTTAAAGTAGTTACAGGCATTAATAAAGATGGTTATAAAACCTATACCTGGCGGGTTAATAACTTAAAAGCTGTTAAGGACGAACCCTATAGCCCTAATGAAGATAAGTACCTGAGCAGCGTTAAAATAGCTCCCGAAAAATTCAGCTACGAAGGTATTACCGGGTCGTTCAATAATTGGAAGGAGATGGGGAAATGGATATATGATAAACTACTGGCCAGCCGCCTGCAGGTGCCCACAACTACGGCAGCTTACATGAAACAATTGACCGATGGCATTACAGATCCTAAATTGAAAGCCAAAAAGATATATGAATACATGCAGGGTAAAACCCATTATATAAGCGTACAGGTAGGTATTGGAGGGTATCAGCCCTTTTTGGCTGCTGATGTGGATCAGCAAAATTATGGCGATTGCAAGGCCCTGGTTAACTATACCCAGGCTTTGCTGAAAACCGTAAATATTGATTCCTATTATTGTATTGTTGAAGCCGGCAGCCGTAAACAGAGCCCATTAAATGATTTTGCCAGCATGAACCAGTTTGATCATGTTATTTTATGCCTGCCTTTTAAAAACGACACCACTTTTTTAGAATGTACCAGTCAGAAAATACCTTTCGGCTTTTTAAGTGACTTTACCGACGATCGTACCGTGTTAGCCTGTACCCCCGAAGGTGGAAAATTGCTGCACACCCCAAAATATACCGCCCCAAACAACCTGCAACAGCGTAAAGCCACCTTCGTTTTAGATGTGCAGGGTAATCTATCGGGCCAGATGCAAACCATTTTTAAAGGCACCCAATACGATAACCGGGAAGGAGTAATTGAAGAAGCGCCCAAAGAGCGGATAAAAAACCTGCAGAAAGAATACGCCATCAACAATATGGATATTGAAAAAGTAGACTTTAAACAAGATAAGAGTCTGCAGCCTGTAACTACCGAAACCATTAAACTTACTGCGGGTGAATACGGATCTGTAAACGACGGAAGAATAACTTTCCTGGCCAATGCTACCAACAGAACCCACACCGTTCCGCGCGAGGTACGTAATCGTCGTCATGAAGTATATATTAACCGGGGCTATACTGATGAGGACGAGATCATTTATACCTTACCGGCAAATTATCATGTTGATCTGCGCCCTGCTGATGTTTCTATTAGCAAACCATTCGGCAAGTTTTCGGCAATTATAAGTGTAAAAGGGAACGAACTGGTGTATAAACGCCGTGTACAATTAATTGACGGAACTTACAGTAAGGACATTTACCAGGACCTGATTGATTTTTACCAGGCTATTGTAGAAAGCGACGACAATAATATTACCCTGGCTAAAAGTAACTAAATATCACAATGCCGAGTATGATGCCGATGATCATCACCAGATAAAGCAAAATCTCGTTACCAGCAAAACGCTTATATTTAGTCCAGAAGGAGTAATTCTCTTTTTGATCTGACATAATGCAGCAAAATTACCAATTAAATTAAAACTACCAGAAATAGATATGGTAAATGAAGATGAAATAAAGAAAGAGTTTCAACTGGAACGGGTTATACTTTTTAGTGATGCCGTATTCGCTATCATTATCACCATTATGGTTTTGGAGATAAAGCTACCCGAAAGCCTGCACCATGCCAGCGCCCGGCAAATAAACGAGGCATTCACAGACCTGATACCTAAGTTTATTGGCTATGCTTTCAGTTTTGCGTTAATTGGCAGCTTCTGGTACAGGCATTTACAGATCTTCAGCTTTTTAAAGGATTATAACGTAAACCTGATCGTCATGAACCTGGTCTTCCTGTTCTTTGTTTCCATGTTCCCGTTTGCGGTTACTTTTATAACCGCGGGTTTTGATCTCATCAAATACAGCTGGGGATTGTTCTCGTATATCGGCATTATCTTTTTGGTTACTTTATCACAAACAGTGCTTGTTTATTATCTCCTAAAAAATAAAGGCCTGCTCTGTGTAAATGCAGCCAATATGGAAACTGTGCTTAAATGGAAGGTACAGCGCATCAACTTTATTATTATCCCACTGGGCTTTGTTTGTATGGCATTGATCACCTGGCTTGAGCTTGATACCAAACTGTTACTCTATTTCGTGGGTTTATATGGGATACTGATTGCCGGACTGAACAGAAGATACTTTCCGGATCAAAACAACTCGGCACCTATGCTTTTCAGGCACCTCAGATCGCGTAGAAAAACTGTTGCAAAACCCGTTAAGAAGGTAGAACACAAAAGTAAGCGTTAAATCAACACGTTATTTTCCGGCACTGGCATCCATTACGCTGGTATCCGCTATGATGGAGCCTGCACGTGAAAAGTATTTATATATAGAAGGATCGCGCAGACGAACAATGATCACTCCCCGCCTGGAACTGGCGTGCACCACATATCCGTTTTGCAGGTATACACCCACATGGCTAAACTGCTTACCATCAAAATCAAAGAAAACAAGGTCGCCTTCTTTCAGATCCTCTTCATATTTACGTTTGATCACGGTGATCTGCTTACTGGTCATCCGCGGAATGGTAATACCATAAACCTGTTGCTCCAGTAAAAAAGCAAGACCCGAACAATCAACCCCATCTTTATCCAGACCACCAAATTTATAGGGTACACCCATCCACTGGTCGATGAACGTGTACAGACGACCATTTTCGATATCACTTCTGTCCACCCCCATGATTTGCGAATATTTATCGGCCATTTCTGTTCTCGGTTTCACAATTTCGCCGGGCTGCCCTTTCATCGCAGCCTTACGCGAATGACAGGAAGTTAGCACCAATGGCACAAAAATCACGGCAAACAAATAAAGCAGATGGCGATGTTTAGTCATGAAGTAAAATTATACTTAAACCATAGTTATTTAATATGGATATTTTTAACATATTAACAATGAATGAATGTGCAGATGTGCAAATATGCAGATGTGCAGATAAACATCGATTTAATATTAATTTTCATACCTGCACATCTGCACATCTAAAATCGGGGCTGGAGGGCTAAATATTTCCCGAACCAATCAATATAACGCTGCGCCCTGTCAACCTGGTAGCTTGGTATACTGATACCGTGGTATTGGCCCGGATAAAGCACCATCTCTGTTGGTATACCCTGCGATCGAAGTGCCTGGTACATCTGCTCGCCTCCAGCGGTTGGTACGTTAAAGTCTTTTAAACCCGACATAAACAGCGTTGGGGTCTTGATCTTATCCGCATGAAAAAATGGATAGGATAGTTTAATATACTTATCGGCGTTTTTCCATGGAACACCCAATTCATTATCATACTGAACCACCCACTGATCGCTGCCATAAATAGATAATTGCAATGCACTGCCAGCGCCACTTGCAGCAGCTTTAAAGCGGGGATCCGTAGCTATGGTATAATCTGTTAATATACCACCATAACTCCAGCCGCCAATGCCCAGTCGTTGCGGATCGGCAATACCCGTTTTCACTAATTCATCAACTGCGCCAAGCAGATCTTTTACTTCCTTATTTCCCCAATCGGCATAAATGGCTTTGGTATATTCTAAGCCCCTGCCTGTACTGCCCCGATAGTTAACGGCTGCCACGGCATAACCTGCGCTGGCCAGCACCTGGCGGGTGGCATCAAATTCAAATTCGTCCTGGTCGGTTGGCCCACCATGGATATATAAAATAAAAGGCAATTTCTGGGTTACAACACTATCCGGAGTATACAAAATCCCCGACACCAGCGTTCCATCGCTGCTAAATGATTGAAGACCCTTCACGTAAGCCAATTTAACCTTGCTCAACCATTTGTCCTGGTGAAAGGTAAGCCGGCGTATTTTACCATTTTCAATAGCCACTAACTCATGCGGCATATGCGGATTGGTCATCTTGGCTATCCAGTTGCCCGGCGAATGAGCTATCAGGTTTTCAAAACTGCACTGCGTGCCTTTATTAATTACGGTAGATTTATGAAGCAACAAATTGTACTGAGCCACATACCTGATCCGGTCGTTACTTACCAGGTAAACGATGTTCTTACCATCCTTACTCCAGGCGTGGTTGCTCACCGGTCTGTCTAATTGCGCAGTAAGCATCTTATTATTTTTACCATCGGCATCCATGAGGCAAAGTACATCATGCTGGTAAATAAAATAATCAGCATCGCTGGTTGACCGCAGGTAAGCGATAGACTTACCATCAGGACTCCATAGCGGCTTAATATCATGCCCTGTAAAAGTGGTTAATTGCTTAGCCTCGGCCCCGCTTTTGGCTTCAATGGTAAAAATGTCCGAATTTTCGTTTTTGTCGGGATCATCGGTATGGTTACTGACAAAAGCTATGGTTTTACCATCCGGACTCCAAACCGGCGAGTCATCATCCATATCCCCTTTAGTTAATGTATCCAGTTTTTTGGACTCAATATCGTACACATACAAGTGCGCGTGCAGGTGCTGCAGATAACCCTCGATGTCCTGTTTAAAATGATAGCGATCAATTTTTATAGGGGCTATTGTTTTGGGTGCTACTTTACCGCCATTTTCCGGATCTTTAATGATCAACGCCAGTTTTTTACTATTCGGAGACCATGCGTAATCCTGCAATTCCCCCTTAATATCGGTAAGCTTATGTCCCTCGCCGCCCCGGCGATCCATCAGCCAAACCTGTCCGCCGTTCCTGGAATCTTTCTCCGATAAAAACGATAAATATTTACCATCCGGGCTCCATTTGGGGGTTGAAGATGCCTCATCATCAAAAGTAAGCTGAATAGACTGCTTACCATCATAACTCTGCATCCAGATGTGTGATATCCTTTTATCCTTAGCTGAGTCAACCTCCGCCAAACCATAGGCGATCCATTTGCCATCCGGCGAAAGCTGCGGATCATCCAATGTAGGGATATGATAAAAATCGGTTGGTTTAAATGGCTTCTTAGCAGTTTGAGCCAAAGCATTGCTGCAAATAAATACAGCTATAATAACGAGTATATTTTTATTCATGTGAGCATGTTAACGATTGACCGACTATGCCTTGATACATAACTTCTCAAATCTCGGATTTGACCATTTTCGGACCTAAAAATAAGCTTAAAAATGCTTAAAAAGCATTCAAAAATTAGTTTTACCAAATTAATACACGCTTATGAAAAACTAAAAAGTATTTAACTGAAAGGGGATAATACTATAACTTACGCTCTAATAATTTATGGAGCATATTTATTTGTTCATTTTTTATAGCCAACTCGTTTTTAAGCACCTCTATCAAAGCGTTATTATCTGCGTTGTTAGTCTGGGGATGGCTAACAACCTTACTATTTGCTTCATCATCTGTCATAAGATCTGCAAAAGGCGTATCTAAAATTCCGGCAAGCTGACGAATTCTATCTACATCTATTTTGGTTTTTCCACTTTCAATTAAACTATATGCCGTTTGTGTGATATGTAACCGGTTGGCAAGATATTGCTGGGACAATTTCTTTTGCTCACGTATCCTTTTCAAATTTTGATGTACTGACATAAGATTTAGGTATAAAAATTTCACTTCAATGCATTCCCTTATTTAATATTTGCATGCCCTTTTTATAATAGGCACAAAACTCCTGATACAAAAGCAAGGGTTTTTAACTATAAATATAAATAAAACTCGTAGCGTTATGCGTAAAACGCATAAATATTGGCATATATTTTATTTATTTTCATAAATATTTATTTGGCCAATAAATTATATGGGGTTTACCTTTCTGAAACCCATGCATAGTGCGAAAAAGTAAGAAAACTAAAAAAATATCATGAAACAATCACTGAATTTAAATGAAATGGGGCTGGTGCCCTTGTGTGAAGCTGAAATGAATGATACGTATGGCGGTGGTGACGGATGGTGGGAATGGTTAGCTAAAGAAGCTATTACTCATTTTGGCGATATAACTGACGGATTTAAGGCAGGATGGAAAAACGCAACGAAATAATTACACTTTAAATTAATTTAGACATATAATTATTAAAAAATGGAAAATACTAAATTTAATATGGATTCATTGCAAGAATTATCCAATAAGGAGCTTATGGAAACATATGGTGGTGGTGAATCTATTTGGTACTGGATAGGTTACGGAGCAGCTTACGTGGCTGCTGGTTTCGCCGCATTTTCTGCAGGTGCTAAAGAAGGCGCCAAATTAAGGTTTAGTGGTTGAGAATTATTGCTTTTCCCTAAGCCTACTATAGACATCCTTATTGTAAAAAGGAGAGATAAATAGAGATAAATAATTAGAATGATTAGGAGTTTTACTTCCTAATCATTTTTTTTAATTTTAACTAAGACTTAAAAAATATCGGTACAATTGAGACCCTATAAAAAAATAACCGCTACATTTCTGGTTTGTTTGCTGATCGCTATAATTAATGGACACCTTTTTATTTATCTAAATAATTCATTTTTTCATCTTCATTCTACCGACAATGACCTTAGTAAATTTAGTGTGATTTCTAAATTTGCTCTTACTATTATCCTGGCACCTCTTATAGAAACATTTTTATTCCAATATCTTCCAAACATTATACTAGTAAAACTAAAAATTACTAATAGGGCATGGCTTATTGTATTGCCAGCGATATTATTTGGATGTATGCACTTTTATTTTTGGCTATACGCAGTAGCTGCATTTTTTGGTGGGTTGATCCTTAACTTTCTTTACATTTATTGTAAAGAACGCTCAAAGTATTACTTTCTGATAGTGGTGCTTTTTCACTCCCTTTATAACTTGTATGGATATATTTATGGTATGTAAAGCATTTACAACTGCAGACCAAAATATCCACCTCTATTGTTTATTTTAAATATTTATTATACCAATCTACATAACGTTGCAACCTATCAACCTGGTAACTGGGTTTGGTAAGGCCATGAAACTGGTTAGGATACAATATCAATTCTGTTGGTACGCCTTGTGATCGCAGCGCCTGGTACATTTGTTCGCTCCCTACGGTGGGTACATTAAAATCGCGCAGGCCCGACATGAACATCACCGGCGTTTTTATTTTATCGGCATGAAAGAATGGGTATGATAGCTGTATCCATTTATCTGCATTTTTCCAGGGCAGGCCAATTTCATTTTCATACTGCAATACATACTGGTCGCTCCCGTAAACCGATAGTTGTAATGCACTCCCCGCCCCGCTGGAGGCCGCTTTGAAACGTGTGTCTGATGCAATAGTATAATCAGTAAGAATACCACCATAACTCCACCCGCCAATACCTAAATGATCGGGATCAGCAATCCCCATTCTTTCCAGGTGGTCAACAGCACCCAATAGATCTTTTACTTCTTTGTTACCCCAATCGGCATATATAGCTTTACAATAATCCAAACCACGGCCATTACTACCCCGGTAGTTTACACCGGCTACAGCATACCCCCCTGCAGCAAGCATTTGCCGGGTAGCATCAAAGGTATATTCGTCCTGCCCCACCGGGCCGCCGTGTATAAATAATATAAGCGGCCATTTTTTGCCAGGAATGCTATCCGGTGTAAATAATATCCCTGATACCTGTGTACCATCAGCGCTGCGTGATTGAAAACCCGATACCTGGGCCAGTTTTACCGTATTTAACCAGGCCTGATGATGAAAGGTTAAGCGGCGAAGTTTTTCGCCTTCCAAAGCAAATATTTCTGCAGGCGTATAAGGATCACTTTTAGCCACCACCCAATTACCAGATAAATTAGTATTGATATCGGTAATGCCGAACATCCCTTTGCTTATAGTTGCTATTTTGCCACTGTTAATATTAATACTGGCCAGATAACGCTGCCGGTCGTCCGTTACTAAAAATAATATATTTTTATTGTCCTTAGCCCAGGTTTGGTCAGAAACTGGTCTGTCGAGCTGCGTTGTCAGTACCCGATTGTTGGAACCAACCGCATCCATGATACATAATACACTCTGATCATACATCATATAATCAGCATCGCTTGTGGTACGCAGATAAGAGATATACCTGCCATCGGGGCTCCATTGCGGGTTACTATCCCTACCTTTCCAGGTGGTTAACTGCAGCATGGTAGAATTGGGCCGTGCATCGATAGTGAAAATATCTTTATTCTGATTCTTATCCGGATCAACAGTCCGGTTGCTTACAAAAGCAATAGTCCTGCTATCCGGCGACCATACCGGCGAGTTTTCATCCTTGTCGCCTTTGGTAAGTGTATCCAGCTTTTTAGTATTTACATCGATCAGGTATAAATGATCATGTAGTTGCTGCAGATATCCTTCTACATCTTGCTTAAAGTGGTAACGGTCAATCACAATAGGCTTGGGTGTTTTAGGTTCTTCCTTGCCTTTGTTTTCAGGGTCACCGATAACCAACGCTATTTTTTTACTATCGGGCGACCACGCATATTCGCTCAGACTACCTTTTACGTCCGTCAGCTTAAACCCTTCGCCCCCACGCCGGTCGATCAGCCAAAGCTGTGAGCCATTCTTGGAATCGCGCGAAGAAAGAAACGCGAGGTACTTGCCATCGGGACTCCACCTGGGCGACGAAGCAGCTTCATCGCCATGTGTCAACTCTATCGACTCTTTGCCATCCCAGCTTTGCATCCATAGGTGTGATACGCGCTTGTCCTTAGCTGTATCAACCGTTGATACGCTGTAAGCCACCCATTTACCATCCGGAGCAAGCTGCGGATCGCTTACTGAAGGTATACGGTAAAAATCAACTGGTTTTAAAGGTTTCTTTTCTTGCGCTGATACCAAACAGACCGCAGAAAGGGCAATAACAGATAATAAGGTTCTTTTCATAAGGTATAAAACATATTGAGCGGTAATTTAATAATTATGACGCATAATTTGTTTGAACCATGATTATCAGGATTAAATGATTTATTGGATTAGAAAATAAAATCGTGATAATGCAAAAATTCGATAAATTCGAGTTCAGACAACCTTATATCACCCCGACCTTTTCCAGTTCTACCTGCATTTGTTGCTGCATGCGTTGTGCTTCGGCACGGGCGGCCTCGGCAAAATCTTTTCCGTTACTGGCATAAATAATGGAGCGCGACGCATTTACAATAAGGCCGCAGTCTTTAGTGATGCCATAGCGGCACACCTCCTCCAGGCTCCCCCCCTGAGCGCCAACACCCGGCACCAATAAAAAGTTATCAGGGGCATATTTACGTATGTTGGTAAACTCGGTGCTTTTGGTGGCGCCAACCACATACATGATCCTGTCGGCACCGGCCCAGGTATTAGCCTTTTGTATCACGGTTTCGTACAAATAGCCATCACCCGTTTGCAGGTATTGAAAATCCTTACTGCCTACCGAAGAAGTAAGCGCCAGTAAAATGATCCATTTACCCTCATAAGCCAGGTACGGGGTTACGCTGTCGTTACCCATGTAAGGTGTAATAGTAATGGCATCAAAACTCATACCCGATGCTTTTTCATCAAAAAATGCCTGCGCGTATTTATCGGAAGTGTTACCGATATCGCCTCTTTTAGCATCTATTATATTTAAGGTATCAGTAGGCAAATATTTCCAGGTATCAATGAGGCTTTGCAGTCCTTTTATTCCGTAGGCTTCATAAAATGCCGCGTTGGGCTTGTAGGAGATACAAAGATCCTTAGTGGCATCAATGATCCTTTTGTTAAATTCCAGTATCGGATCGGGATACTCTTTTAAAAACTCGGGGATCTTATTAATATCAGTATCCAGACCAACACATAAAAAAGATTTTTTCTGTTTGATCTGTTCAATTAGCCGGGCGCGTGAAATCATTAATGCTTAAATATTTTGAATGTCAAAAAAACTAAAAAATTAGCTTATATACGGCCAATTATCAGATATTTATTTAATTAATTTGAAATTATAAATTATTTGATTACAATTGCAGCGTTTTCCTTTGAATTTTTCTTGCACTAAAGAAACAATTTAAAACCCCACGTTATTTATTACA
>Ga0105237_10006873_pt1 | contig 12544 bp, 9 predicted proteins | sample KBSC24metaG_FD_81520 | JGI IMG/M metagenome (GOLD analysis project Ga0105237, IMG submission 81520) | Corn rhizosphere microbial communities from Kellogg Biological Station, Michigan, USA - KBS C2-4 metaG | ecosystem: Host-associated > Plants > Roots > Rhizosphere > Soil | place: Michigan, USA...
AACGCCGAGCGCACCGCGTATTGCTGTCCGAGGTCGGCGATGCCACCGCCGATGCCGAGAATGACGGCCGTTCGCGCACGCGGCAGATCGCGTTCCTGCCATCCCGCGTCCGCCACGGCAGCGCCGACGGCGGCAAGCGTCAGAAGCTGCAACGGCTCGATCGACGCAAGCGAATTCGGCGGCATCCCGTAACGCACGGGGTCGATGTGCACCGGATCCATGAACCCGCCCCACTTCGAGTTGACCTTGTCGGCCGAGCCCGGGTTGGGATCGTAGTAGACGTGCCAATCCCAGCGGCTCGCGGGCACTTCCGTGACGGCATCCACCTTGCACAGGATGTTGTCCCAGTAAGTGCGCGCGTCGGGCGCTTTCGGCAGCAGGCACGACATACCGACCACCGCAATGTCGAACGGACGCGGCTCGCTTCGCTGCAGGGTCTCGACGGAGCGGCCAGTCGCGGCGCGCTCGAGCCACCGCGAACCCGCGCGCGACACATCCTCATGCAGCTCCTCGATGCTGCAGGTCGAGTCCCGCAGCGCCGCCACCTGGCCGATCATGTACATGCCATCGGCGAGCTGCTCGGCATCGTCGGCGCGAACCAGACCCGCTCCCCCGGCCGAATCGCGATCGTCCGAGCGCCGCAGCCCTTTGGTTGCCAACCGCAGGCGCCCGAGGTTCAGCGCCTCGAGGGCTGCGCGCGCCTCGTCGACCGAGCGCCCTTCGCCGAGCAGCCGCCGGCTCTCGCGCATGAAGTGATCCGCGAACGGCGTTGCGGCACAGCGCGTGGAATGACCGGGACCCGAAGTGAGCAGGACAGTGCGACGGCAGGCCAATGCCTGCTGTTGGAACCGTTCGACGATGGCGCCCGTCGCGACCGCTTCGTGCGTGAAGACATATGCGGTGCCGAGCAGCACACCGATCTTCGCGCCGCGCTCGGCGAGCGGCGCCGCTACGGCGGCAACCATCGCAGCCGAGCGCGCATCATGGATTCCACCGGCGAACAACAGCTGGGATGCGGCTATGTCGGACGCCGGAAGCAGATTCAGCGTCTCGACCGCCGCATCCCACAGCGCGAAGCTGCCGCGGGGTCCGACGTGACCGCCGCATTCGCGTCCCTCGAAGACGAACCGGCGTGCCCCGCTTTCGAGGAACAACTTCAGCAGGCCCGGAGAAGGAACGTGCAGGTAAGTGGGGATGCCTGCCTGCTCGAGCGATGCGGCCTGGTCCGGTCGGCCACCGGCAATCAACGCGGCCGCAGGCATGGCGGCGCGCACCGCGGCAAGCTGTTCGGCGCGTATGTCGTCGGGGACGAACCCCAGGATACCCACGCCCCACGGCCGCGCACCGAGCGCAGCCCGCGTTTCGGTCAGCAGCCGCTCGACTTCGCGCGCACGCATCAGCGCAAGTGCCAGGAAGGGCAGCGCGCCACCTTGCGCGACGCGCAACGCAAACGCCGCGCTATCGGCGACCCGCGTCATGGGTCCCTGCACGATCGGGTAGCGCGTGCCATGCACGCGCGCCAGCGGGCTGCCTTCGCTCAGCGGCTCGAGCGTCCTCGCGGCATGTATGGCCGAGCTGGCTGACTCGCGAAAGGCCGAGAGCACCGCCGCAACGCGTTCGAAGCGACGTCCGAGTGACGCGGCACAGGCTGCCTCCTGCCCCAGCGGCCATGCCTTGCGATCGGACCAGCCAATGCACGATTCGGCCTCTCGCCACCAGTTCGCGCGAGCTTCGTCGCCGGTCCCGGCCGCGTGCAAGTCTTCCAGGCGTCGCAGCCCGGCCAGCGCCGTCCCGTCCGGTGCAGCGAACACGCGGACGCGCGTCCAGGGATCACGGCCTATACAGATCGTTTCACTGCCGTCGAACCGTCCGATCACGCGCTTGGCGCTTTCGGGCAAGTTCGACTCGCGGGTGAGCGCAAGCTGCGAATCGAGGACGACGCCCGCAGCCCCCGCGACAACGCATGCCGCTGCGCTGTGAAGGCCGATACCGCCCTGCGCCCACACCGGCAGGACCGTCGTACCGAGCAGTCGCTGGAGCAGCACGAAGGTCGTTTCTTCCCCGACGCGACCACCGCTCTCGTTGCCCTTCGCAATGACGCCATCGAGACCGGCTTGCTCCGCGAGGCGGGCTTCCGATTCGGAGATCGCTTCGAGCAGCACGGTGAGGTTCCGTGCCCGTAGCCCGCGGATGCAATCCTCCACGTGCCTCGGGTCCGTCGGGCTCAGGATGACGATGGAGACACGGGCTGGCAGCTCGGACAGCACGTGGTCCAATTGCGGAGGCGCACACGAACCGATCTTGATGCCGCAGCGTCCGCGCGAGTGACGAGCCAGGGACTGAATGGCGCCGACGACGTCAGCGCCGTCGGCGGCGAACTGCAGGTCCAGTACACCGATCGCGCCCGCGCGGCTCGCGGCAATGGCCAGCGCCGGATCCGGAGATCCCGGCGGTGTCATGACGATGAAGTCCAAGCCGCCGGGGGCGTCCTCGACACCCGAAGCGGACAACGAGCTCATCCGGCACGGCCCGACGATGCCGGCGTCGACGAATCAGGCGCTTCGTTCGGCGGGGCGACGATCACCTCGATCGTCAAGTGCTCGACGTCGCGCTTCTGGACGGTCAACGTCGCAACGTAGCGTTCATTGGATGCAAAGACCTCGGCCACGAGCGGCAAGTGCACCGACACGAGCTGGGATTCGCCACGCTCGAGCACGAAGCGCGGCGGCTGGAGCCGCAGTGGCGGCCTGAAAGCCGGGAGGCCCGTGGGTCCCGAGAATTCGGACACAACGAACGTGACCTCTTCGCTGCCGCCACACGGATTGCGAACCTCGATCGCGCTCGCCGCCTCAGCGCCCAACGATCCGCGCAGCTCCACGACCCGACGGCAATCCGGTGATTGCACGGGTGCCCCGGCCGATGGTCGAGGCTGCCTGGCTGCTTGCTCGAAGAATGGCGCCCGATAGGTCGAGGCCAGCTCGAGCAGCGCGTCGTAATAGCTGCTGCTCATCGCAGCGGCGCCGCGCAAGTAGCGTTCCGTCTCGTCACGCACGAACCGTACGTACATCTCGCGAGCCGCCGCCTCGTCCAGCTCGCCGTCGGTCAGGCGCTGCAGCAGCTCGTAATACCGAAGCAGAGATCGCATGACGTCCGCGCCAACGCGAACCGTCAGATCCTGGATGCTCTTGGTGATGTGTTCCGCCGGGCCAGTCATGGAGTCCTCGGCTGGAGCAATGCAAGGACATCGCCTGCTAGCGGCTCACGAGGTCTCGAGCAGCCCGCAATCGCGATTCGGCGCACGAATGGCACCGGCGTGCGCGGGCGAAGTCGCGCGGCAGGAGCGATCAACCGCCCACGCCTCTCCACATCACGTGCTGCGGTGTCGCTTCGATCCGAAGGTCGACGTTCAGCGCTACCGCGCCGCATCACGTCGATTCGCCTTGTGGGCAGGCACCGGAAGCGGCAGATGATCGGAACGAGAAGAGCGACACGCTCGGCGTGCGCGTCCAGCGGATCTGGGACGTCCCGGAGAGAAGTCGCATCGATAAGCATTCGCTCTCCTCGACCTTCTCTTGCTCACCGCCCGGCCGGCGACCGCCTCGGACTGCCGCGCAGTCCCAACGTCAGCCAGCTCAGCGCGCCGGCAATGCGCGGCCGGTCCTGCGGTTATGGAGCTGTTTTGTATCGTACACGCCGCCACCCCAAAAGCAAAGTGGTCTCACTGCGCAATGATTGGCGTGTTGTCGAACGGCAATGTGCGTTGCTGCATGGTCGCTTTGCGGTCTTCGTTCTGCCGACCGGCTTCCGCGAATGTGTCGACTTCGTCAGCGCACGCCATTAAACCGCTTCAACGATCGGATACTGCGAGGAATGCCTCAACGAGCACCAGGCGTTCGAATGGCCCGAGGTGATGTAGTTCTTCTATCCCTACTTCTGAGGGCGCAAATCCAATTGGTATGACGTGTCGCTGTTGCGAAACGACGATCCGCTGTGCAAGCAATTGCTCGCCGCAGGCTCGGCGTGGGTCGTAGTTCCGGTACGCCCCGGTTTCGAGGCGTTGATGGACTACTTCCTCATGACCGGCCAGATCTGGGGCGGCGGCAGCCTGCCGTCCATTACCGATTCAACGTACTTATCGATCGCGCAGGAAGTTCGCGACAGTTCGGGCGCGCGTGGCGACGAGCAGCCCGTGGGCGATCCAATGGGAAGCCACCACTCCTGGCAGGTGTCGGGTTGTCAGTCGCGATCGAGCCGCTGCTATTGAGGATGGAGCCAGGATGCAGGGTCGTCCGCGTCTTATTGGACGATTCGGATTCGGCGCGATGTTAACGCTCACGGAAACCGTCGGAGAATTCGCCAAGACGATGTCCTGAACTTAGAGAGCCTGCCTGCGCGGGCCAGCTTCGGCAGCTCGTGGAGGAGTGTCTGCACGGGTCGCGGCTTGCGGTCGCGCAAGTTCATCAGCCCGCCGAGCGCAATGCCGATCAGCAACGCACCACCGGTAACCAGCACCGAATTGCGTTTCACGCGCCAGCCCGGTTGCTGTGCTGGGATCATTGGCCCGGCAATCGCGACCCGGGGCGCAGGCGGTGATCGAGCGAACGTAGGAAACGCCGAGATCTCATGTCGCGGCCACAGCTTGGGCAAGCTCTCCTCAGCAGGTCCAAGGGTGTCCGCCGGCATCGCCTCGCCCGCCGGCCGCTCTACCGTCGCCAGTGACTGCTTCGCCGTCGCCGGCTGATCCTTATCCCGACGCGACCCGAAGCGGTGTGCGTAGACCCAGGTGAATTCCGCCCCGAGAAGGAAGATCTGGGCCGAGTAGTACACCCAGATCAGCAGCACCGCCAAGGACCCTGCCGCGCCGAAACTCGAGACCACACTGCTCTTGCCGAGGTACAAGCCGACGAGCACCTTGCCGACGACAAACAGTAGCGAGGTGACCGCCGCTCCGATCCACACGTCCGGCCATGCAATTTTCACGCGCGGCAGCAGCTTGTACATGAGCGCGAAAAGCACCGTGATCACCGTGAAGCTCAGCGCGAAATCGATCACGTGGAGCAACCACTCAAAGTGACCGAAGGCGCCACCCCACCACTTGCCGAGCGCCGCGAGTGCCGCGCTTACCGTCAGCGACACCAATAACAGGAAGCCGATGGTGATCACCAAGCCGAACGATAGAACGCGACCGCGGATGATGCCCCACAAGCCCTCCGACTTCTTGGCTGCCGGCGCTTTCCAGATGCGATCGAGATCGGTCTGCAACTCCGCGAAAACGGTGGTCGCGCCGACGACGAGCAGCGCGATGCCGATGATGCTCGCGATGATCCCTTGTCCGAAATTGCTCGCACTCTGAACCATGCCTTCGACAGCACGCGCACCGTCATCGCCGAGCAGGCCGCCGAGCTCCACATAGATCTGGCCGCTGGCCGCCTTCTCGCCCAGGAAAAAGCCTAGTATCGCGATCAAGATGATTAGCAGCGGCGCAATCGAAAACGCGGTGTAGTACGCGATCGCGGCGCCCATGCTGGGCGCGAAATCGTCGACCCAGGCGGCCGCTGACTCCTTTGCCATACCTACGAGCGCGCGAGGCGCAAATGCAGCGCGGTTCATGGTGATCTCCATTGGCATGCTGCGCCGGCGCGAATTCCGGCGGAAGTCATATTGAACGTCGTCATGCCTCGGTCGATCAATACGTTCTCGCGCGTCGGTTGCTGGCCGCGGGCTGGTGTAGCGCCATGGTTCAAGGTGCTGCCGGACATATCTGTACCCGTTATCTCACGGACGCCCGTTCCAGCCGCAATCGATCGACGTTCGGGTTCCTTCCCGGATCGGCGCCCTGCGCACAGACGGATCGTTGTCTAGTTGAGTCCCCGCATTGGGTCGCTGTCGCCACCGGCGCTTGGAGTGTCCGAAGTCGAGTCGAGGTCGGTGACACCTGATGTCCTAGCGGCCAGCTTGAACAAGTCGTCGACGTCGTCGAGGCTCGGGTGTTACAGCAGGTGATCGTCGGGTGACAATCTGGCTCGGCCCCGAAAGTCGTCGACGGGCCGGGATGACCGTCCCCCCGTTCCGATCAGCGGCAGCGAAGGCTTCATCCAACCGCGGCGATACAATGTGAACATGACCTTTGAGACGACTCTCGAGCCGCACTGTTTGGACGTCGCATTTCGGTTCGATAATTCATTCGCTCGCGAGCTGCCCGGCTTCTACGTGGCGCGCCGACCCAGTTCCGTGCGCGCGCCAAGGCTTCTGTTCCTCAACCATAGTATCGCGGAAGAGTTGCACCTCGATTTGGCTTCGCTCGCGGTCGAGACGGTTGCCCAGATATTCGCTGGCAATGTCGTGCCCCCGGGCGCCCAGCCCCTGGCACAGGCTTACGCGGGCCATCAGTTCGGCGTCTTCGTGCCGCAGCTCGGCGACGGCCGCGCCCTGCTCCTCGGCGAGGTGGTCGACCAGTACGGAAAGCGTCGCGACATTGCGTTCAAGGGCTCCGGCCGCACGGCCTTCGCTCGGAACGGCGACGGCAAGGCTGCGGTCGGTCCCATGCTGCGCGAGGTCCTCGTCAGCGAGTCGTTGCATGCCCTCGGAATTCCTACGACGCGGGCGCTTGCAGTCACGGCGACAGGCGAAGAGGTGCATCGTGAGCGCGTCCTTCCGGGTGCCGTGCTGACGCGTGTAGCGGCAAGTCACATTCGTGTGGGCACGTTCGAGTTCTTCGCTGCGCGGGGCGACGTGGAGAAGGTTCGGAAACTTGCCCGGTACGCGATCTGGCGTCACGATCCTGAGCTCGCCGACGCACCTGACGCGTTTGTGGCTCTACTGCGGAATGTGGCTGCCCGTCAGGCGACATTGATCGCCCAGTGGATGAACGTCGGATTCATTCATGGCGTCATGAATACGGACAACATGACGATCTCGGGCGAGACCATCGACTACGGCCCGTGCGCGTTCATGGAGGCCTACGATCCTGCGGCCGTGTTCAGCTCCATTGACCTGAGAGGACGTTACGCCTTCGGCAATCAACCGCACATCGCAGCGTGGAATCTGGCGCGCCTCGCCGAGACATTGCTTCCCCTCCTGTCCGATGATCATGATGAAGCGGTAGCGATGGCGACTGACGTGATCGCCGCCTTTCCGACACAATATCAAACCAATCTGCTTAACGGACAGCGCGCCAAGCTCGGGCTCCGCCGAGCCGAACCGGATGACGACCAAGCCGATACCATACTGATCGACGACTGGCTGACGCTGCTATACACGCAGCACGTCGATTTCACGCTGGCATGGCGGCGACTCGCTGACGCTGCCAACGAAGACGAGGCGCAATTGCGTGCACTGTTCGGCGATCCATGTGCCCTCGATGCCTGGCTCGCGCGCTGGAAAGAACGGTGTGCGAGCGAAGTCGGCGTGGCAGGCAGCGAACGGGCTAAGGCAATGCGTGCCGTCAATCCCATCGTCATCGCGCGTAATCATCGCGTGGAAGAAGCGCTTGCTGCAGCGTCGGAATCTGATGACTTGGCGCCGTTCGAGCAATTGCTCGCAGCGGTCAGGCAGCCGTACGTCGAGCGCGCCGAGCAGATGTGCTTTGCAGAACCTGCGCCCGCTGCGGTGACCGCCTGCTATCGCACGTTCTGCGGCACCTGATTACCTCACCGGTCCCGCGGCCGCGCCTTACTTGAACGGCCGGGGCTTCCCCTTCGTTCACAAGCGTTCATCACATTGCATCTGATATTGCGCACCTTGCCGAGAATGAAACTGGGTCGGGCGCGCATGAGGATTCAGTTCAATGGCGTTGTCGACCGCGCTCCCGGCCTCATCAGGAAGCCCCTACGCTGAGCAGGTAGCTGGCAAGATTGCGGAATGCGTTCCCGCTCAGTGGATCAAGCGCCACCGCCGCCGGAAAGAGCATCAATGCCTCGTCGGGAGCCGATGTTCGCCATCACTATTGATGCGTACCGGGGAGGCTGAGCCCACGGCCGTCGAAATTCTTGACACATCTGCGATCCCTGGGATCCGACGACAAAACTAAGCGGTTGATCTGGCGCCGTTGAAACCAATCGGACCGGATGTTGCTTCCGCGCCGCTCCGGTGCCGCGGCATGGGGGCACCCACGTGTCGAGCTTTCAGGGGGCTTTCGATGCGTATCGTTACCACTGTGGCGACGTGTCATCGGCGTAGGCGTACGCGAATTGGCAACCCACGCGTCCAGGGCTCTGCCCGTGAATCGACGATAGATTCGATACCGCTCTTATTCGCGGTTTGAAGCCGCGATTTCCGCAGGACCACGCCTCACAGAGGAGGGATCATGCGTCAATTACGACAATGGATAGGCGTTGCGCTCGGCGTGGTCGTCGGTGGGAGCATTGTCGGAGTCAGCGCACAGACGGGCACGACCCGGATCCATGCATGCGTGGATAACGCCGGCAACATCAAGATCATCGGAGCGAGCGGCGGCTGCAAGAACAACGAAACAGCTCTCGACTGGAACGTGCAGGGAGTCAAAGGCGACACCGGTCCGCAAGGCGACCCCGGCCCGCAGGGTGTACCCGGCCCGGCCGGAACGTTTACCGGCACGTTCGTCAGTCCCAATCAGGCCTACAGTGTGAAGGTAACGGACGACGGCATCGAGTTGGCCGGACCATCGGGCGCCATTACACTCGACGCAGCCGGCATCTTGGTCGTGAGCACGAGCGACATCACGGTGAAGAGCGCCGGCAGGACCGACATCAATGCCGCTACGGCGTTCGTGCTCAACACTTCGGGCACCGGCGATATCGAGAGCAGCGCCACGATGACGATCAAGGGTTCGATCGTCAATATCAACTGATCGCACGAAACGAGGCGAGGCGCCTCGGGTGTCTGGGCGCTTCGGTTCTCGACGCGCCCGAGACTCGAACCCTGCTGAGGGGGATGAATTATGCGTGCTGCCGCTTTATCGGTTTCCCGCGCCGCTCTTCTGCTTGGCGCGTTGGTCACGGTTTGCGCCGATGCCCGCTACACCGATGAAATGGGCGCACGTATCGGCACGAAGCGTCTGTCCGCTGCCGCGGAGGGCGACCACACCTGTCTCGTACGCGCGGACGGCAACATCGTCTGCTGGGGCAACAACGCATCCGGACAGATCGGCGACGGCACGAGTGGGAACGTCCGCAGCATCCCGACGCTCGTGTCGGGCATCGCCACGGCGGTTGCCGTGGCGGCGGGAAAGGATCACACCTGCGCCTTGCTGGCGGAAGGGGCGGTGCAATGCTGGGGCACGAACGCCGCCGGTCAGCTCGGCGTCGGTTCCGCGACCGCGTCCTCTTCCCTTCCGCGCACGGTTCCCGGCTTGAGCGGCGTGGTGGCGATCACCGCGGGAACGAGCCACACATGTGCGCGCCTGGCCGATGGCACCGCAAGGTGCTGGGGGGCCAATGGCTCAGGACGGCTGGGAGACGGCACAACGACGAGCCCGCGCTTCACACCCGTCGCGGTCAGCGACCTTACGGATATCGTCGAGATCGTGGCTGGCGCGACGCATACCTGCGCGTTGCAGGGCGGTGGCGTGATGAGCTGCTGGGGCGCCAATGGCCAGGGGCAGCTCGGTACCGGAGACCTGAGCGCGCGTTTCAGGCCCACGCCGGTAACGGGCATCGCGAGCGTCACTGAGATCGGGGCCGGCCTGGCGTTCACCTGCGCCCTGAGCAACCCGGCCACTGGCTTCGACGACGGAGGCCAGCTGTTCTGCTGGGGCGACAACGACCTGGGCCAGGTCGGCGGCACCACGGCTTCGAACAACGTCCCTCGGCCCGCGCAGGTGCCCGTGCATAGTCAGAACCGAACGGACGCCGCCGTGACGGATGTCGCCGGCGGCCAGACGCATGGCTGCGCGTCGGTGGTCGCGGATGGCATCCTTGGTCTGCAGTGCTGGGGAGGCAACGATGCCGGACAGCTCGGCCTCGGGTCGACCGCGGCGTTCGTGCTGGGCCTGCAGCCGGTGGGCGCATTCGCGGGCGCCGAACGACCGCTGGAAATCGCCGCGGCGCGCAAGCATACCTGCGAGCTCACCGCGATCGATATCGTTCGTTGCTGGGGCGACAACACGCTCGGACAGCTCGGCAATGACACCACCTCGACGACACCCACGACGTCGCCGGGCGGTGTGCTCGGCATCTCGGGCAGCGTCAGCGCGCGCAGCCTGGGAACGGGGACGAGCCACTCGTGTGCCGTGCGCGCCGACGGTACGGCGGCGTGCTGGGGACGCAACCTCGGCGCGGCCCTCGGCGATGGCACGTTTACGGATCGGCTCGTTCCGACGGCTATCCAGAATACGTTGCGTGCCCCGCTCGTCGCAATTGTCGGAGGCGGCAATCACACCTGTGCCGCGACCGAGACGCGCGGATTCGAGGCTTGCTGGGGTGACAATCGTTCGAAGCAGGTGAATCCCTCATCGACGAGCCCCGACTTCCAGCCGACACCGGGAGGCACGGGCGTTAACATCAGACCCGTCGGGCTGGCGGCCGGCGCCTTCCACACCTGCGCCGTGGACGCGTTCGCATCCGCCTCATGCTGGGGAAGCAACAGCAACGGCCAATTGGCCGGCTTTTCGGGCGCGACGTCGGATCACATCGGCTTCATGTCCGACGTGGTGTCGGTTGTCACCGGCTCGGCCCACAGTTGCGCCTTGCGCAGCAGCGGCCACATCCAGTGCTGGGGCGGCAACGATTTCGGTCAGCTGGGCAATGGCACGCGATCCCCGAGTGGCCCGCACGACGTCCCGGGCATCGTGAACGCGGTATCGTTGTCCGGTCTGGGTGAGCACAACTGTGCGCTGCTCGCCACGGCGCTGGTCGTCTGCTGGGGCCGCAATGACTTCGGTCAGGCCGATGGCACACTCAGCGGCGATCGCCTGGTGCCCACGCCCGTCACGACGCTTGCTGCCGGTGATGCCGTCGCAGTGACCACGGGCGCGCAGCACACGTGCATCCTCACCCCCGCCGGAACAGTCCGATGCTGGGGGCGCAACGACGCAGGCCAACTCGGCAACAATACGCAGACCGACAGCCTCACGCCGGTCACCGTGCTGCATCCGAACATCACCCGGAACGGCACGGTTTTCCTCGCGCTGACGAGCGTGGCGGGCCTCGCGTCCGGCGCCGCGCACAACTGCGCCCTGCGCACGACTGGGCAGCCGTTCTGCTGGGGACGCAATCCCGACGGCGAGCTCGGCGACAACACTCGCACAACCCGGCTCACTGCCACAGGCGTCGGCTCCTTCATTGCCAACATCGCGCCCGATGCAGCGCTCTCCGGTCAGGGCCGCATTGCCAATGTGACGGCGCTCGTCAATTGTCCGTTAGGCGACCGCTTCATCGCGGACCTCACGCTTACACAGGGCACGGCGAGCGGCCAGGGACGCGCCACAGGCGCGTGCACCGGCGGATTGACGGGCTATCCGGTCGTGGTGCCCGCTCACGGCGAGGCCACATTCGGCGCTGGTGACGCCGTGGGGACAGCGGACATCGTCGTTCACCGCGACGGAGAGATCACCGACCAGCAGGAATGGACGCGAACGATCCAGCTGGCACTGTAGCGAGCATCGGCGCCGTGTCGCCTGGGCGAGCTGGCACGTGCAAAGCGGTACGCCGCTGTACGCGCTACAGGAGCGATGCGCTTTACAGCAGCAAGGTGTTGCGGATCTTGAACGTGATCGACGAGGCAAATCCCGCGAGCTGCGGTATCGCGCGCTGCCCGCCACCGCGGAGCGGGTCAGGCGGCAGCCTGGGGGGCAACGGCGTTTTGCGCTGCCGCATTGACCTCTTCCTCTAGGAGGCGCAATGCAATCGCTCGCATGGAATTGAAGCTTGCCGACGTGAGATCGCGAGGGCGCGGGTCCCGAATTTCGAGGATCTCCAGTATGCGACCCGGACGGGCACTCAGTATGACGACACGATCCGCCAGATAGAGCGCTTCATCGATGCTGTGCGTGATGAATAACACCATTTTCTGGTGCTTCTGCCAAATCTCCAGCAGCTGCTTCTGCATCGCAAATCTTGTCAATGCGTCGAGTGCGCCAAATGGCTCGTCCATCAGGAGGATCGGCGAGTTGGTGGCCAGCACGCGGGCGATAGCGACGCGCTGCTTCATGCCGCCTGACAACTCTCGCGGATAGCGCCGCGCGCATCCTTCCAAGTGCACGAGCCGGATCAAGCTCTCAGCAATGGCAAATCGCTTCTGCTGAGGCATCCCTTGGTTCCTCAGGCCGAACTCGATGTTCTGCTGGACCGTGAGCCAGGGGAACAGGGCGAAATCCTGGAAAACGACGCCCCGATCGGCGCCCGGGCTCCTGACGGGCGCTCCATCGACCTTCACTAGACCGCTGGTGACGGGCTCGAACCCCGCCACGATGTTCAAGAACGTCGACTTGCCACAGCCACTGGGACCGAGGATTGCAACGAACTCCTTGGGAGAGACGGTCAGCGAGAAGTCACGCAGCGCGACCACTTCCTCACCGCGTTCGATGTCCTCGTACACCTTGGTGACGTGCTCGATGACGATCACGGCG
>Ga0105237_10006879_pt1 | contig 12536 bp, 12 predicted proteins | sample KBSC24metaG_FD_81520 | JGI IMG/M metagenome (GOLD analysis project Ga0105237, IMG submission 81520) | Corn rhizosphere microbial communities from Kellogg Biological Station, Michigan, USA - KBS C2-4 metaG | ecosystem: Host-associated > Plants > Roots > Rhizosphere > Soil | place: Michigan, USA...
AAAAAACGACAGGGACATTTATAAAAACTGGAACAAAGAGCAATAGCTTATATTTTCCTTGGCTCATTAATTAACCACTCCACTTCTCCAAAAACAAAGTTTTGTTGAATAGCACCATTCGTTATCAATTCTCCCGATGCATTTACTTCTTTTATAACACAATTAAAAACAGCCGTATTCTTTTTAAGTGCTACTTGCTCGCCCTTTTTATAAAGGCAATCGTTATATAGACTGAGTAGTTGTTCAAAGCTGGTTGATTGCAATTGATTAAAATAATCAATAACCAATGCTGCTAATTCTTTGGCCAGCTCAACGGTATTAAATTCCTTACCGGTGATCTGTTTTAAAGAAACAGCATTGCCAAGTCCTTCAAATACTGTTTGATTAATATTTACGCCGATTCCCGCAATTGCCCACTGCCATTCCTGACCTGTGATAAGGGTTTCAATAAGAATACCCGCTGCCTTTCTGTCACGCCAATAAATATCATTGGGCCATTTTATTTTAGTCTCATCAAGCGCATATTTGCTAAAAAAACGGTGTGCGGCAAGGGCTACGGCAACACTTACCCTGAATTGCCAGGAAACCAGTAAGCCTTTGGCATTCAACAAAACTGAAAGTGCAATGTTCTGCCCCGAAGCATCTTTCCAGGTCTTGCCACGCTGCCCTTTCCCGGCAGTTTGATGATGTGCAAAAATGGCCATACCGTGTTGAGCCTCACCATTTTTTGCCAGTTCCATGGCATAGTTGTTGGTGCTGTCAGTTACCGGCAGTTCTATAAATGATTTATCCATTGCGGGATTTAAAATACTGTGAGAAGAAGAATCATTATTTTTGACGAAGGTAAAAGCAGTTTTCGGTTCTAATTTAAGTCCGGCAATGTTTCTGACCGCTTAAACAAAAAATCTTAAATTGTTGTAATAAAGTAAAAAACCCCGCAATTCCTAAGTACATTCGGGCTACATTTGAAAACCCGCCTTTTTTCGGGCAAATTTCAAACGACAGAAGCGGCTTTGTTTAAGTTCAGTGTACAGAGAACATTTTGAGAATGCAATGCAGTCTTAATGTAATGGAATCTCAGCAATGGTTGCTTCGCGGGTTTAAAAGATATATTCATTCATTAAACAAGTTTTATTATTGGCACCATTATCTGTATTAGCCACACGAAAAAAAACAAGTGTTACCAGGCTCACAAAAAATTCAAGGATATTCAAATCTATTATTAAAGCAATCCAGGATAAAAAAGGGGAAAATATTGTTTCAGTAGACCTGCGGAAAATTCCTGAAGCCGTTGCTGATTTTTTCATTATCTGTGAAGCTACCACTAACACCCAGGTAAAAGCTATCAGCGATTTTGTAGAAGTTAAGGTAAAAGAAGAGTGTGACGAAACCCCGTATAAACATGAAGGTTTTCATGCGCTGCAATGGGTGTTGATTGATTATGTAAACATTGTGGTACATATTATGCAGCCAGAACAAAGAAAGTTTTACAAACTGGAAGAAATGTGGAGTGATGGAGAGCTTACGGAACATAATGACATGTAATTAGCGTAAATAGATGTGGGAATGAAACACATTGCCATTGTCTGTTAACTCTAAACCAACTTTAAAATCAACAATTAAATACAATTAGTGAAGTAAAGATCTATGGCACAGGAAGATAAAAAAAACCGACCGAATTTTTTAGAAAGGGGGGGCAACGGCAATAATGATGACAGGAATCAGAAACGTACGCCACGGTTCAGTATTTACTGGATATATGCTTTAATAGCTGTCATTCTTATTGGATATAACTTCTGGAGTTTTGATTCCTCCAAAGTTGTAAAAACAAATGAGAAAGAATTTAAAGAGAATATGTTGCTTACAGGCGATGTGGAAAAACTGGTGTCTATCCGTAACAAAGAGCTGGTAAAAGTCTACATTAAAAAAGATAGCCTTCGCAAACCTTTCTACACAGATAAGTTTAAGAATGTAGCGCAAGATGGACAAAAAGGTCCTCAGTTTGAAATGAAGGTTACCGATTGGGAAAGCTTTAATCAGGGGCTTAGAGAGTACTATAAAGACCATGGCATGGCTCCCGTTGCTAATGATGTGGATGATGAAGGAGAATGGTTTGGGCCAATAGCCAACGCGCTTGTTTCCATTCTTTTGTTTGTAGGCTTGTTTGTTTTATTAATGAGAAAAGTAGGCGGTGGTGGCCCCGGTGGTGGCGGTCCTGGCGGCATTTTCAACATTGGTAAATCAAGGGCTACGCTGTTTGATAAAGGTACAAAAGTTAATATTACTTTCTCCGATGTTGCAGGTTTAGATGAAGCAAAAGTGGAAGTAATGGAAATTGTTGACTTCTTAAAGAACCCCAAAAAATATACGGCCCTTGGTGGTAAAATCCCGAAAGGCGCGTTGTTAGTGGGCCCTCCGGGAACAGGTAAAACCTTACTAGCAAAAGCAATGGCCGGTGAGGCGCAGGTTCCTTTCTTCAGCATGAGCGGGAGCGATTTTGTGGAGTTGTTTGTTGGTGTAGGTGCAAGCCGCGTAAGAGACTTGTTTAAGCAGGCAAGGGAAAAATCACCCTGTATAATATTCATTGATGAAATTGATGCTATTGGTCGTGCACGTGGCCGTAATGCCATCATGAGCAATGACGAGCGTGAAAATACACTTAACCAGTTACTGGTAGAAATGGATGGTTTTGCCGGCGACGCAGGCATTATCATTCTTGCTGCTACCAATAGACCGGATGTGTTGGATACCGCGCTATTAAGACCGGGCCGTTTCGACAGGCAGATATCTATAGACAAGCCTGATGTAAAAGGCCGTGAAGCAATTTTAAAAGTACACCTGAAACCTATTAAAGTTTCCCAGAAATTAGACATTCATAAACTGGCGGAGCAAACACCTGGTTTTGCCGGCGCAGATATCGCCAACGTTTGTAATGAAGCTGCGCTGATAGCAGCCCGTAAAAACAAAGAAGCGGTAGACATGAGCGATTTTCAGGATGCAATTGATCGTGTAATCGGCGGCCTGGAAAAGAAGAATAAAATTATTCTGCCGGAAGAAAAGGAAATTATTGCCTACCACGAAGCGGGCCACGCAATATGCGGATGGTTCCTGGAACATGCGTATCCTTTACTTAAAGTTACCATTGTACCACGCGGTACAGCTGCTTTGGGTTACGCACAGTATACTCCTAAAGAACAGTATCTGTACAATACCGACCAGTTACTTGACCAGATTTGTATGACTTTAGGAGGAAGGGCCAGTGAAGAGATTTTCTTTGGTAAAATCTCCACCGGTGCATCCAACGATTTACAGCAGATAACACGCATGGCTTATGCAATGGTTACCGTATATGGTATGAATGATAAAGTAGGTAACATTAGCTTTTATGATCCTTCCCAGGAAAACATGTTTACCAAACCTTACAGTGAAGAAACGGGTAAGATGATTGACGAGGAAGTTAGGAAATTGATTGACCAGGCTTACGAAAGAACAAAGGCTTTATTAAAAGAAAGAAAAGGGGAAGTGGAGAAGCTTGCAAAGCAGCTATTAACGAAAGAAGTTTTATTCCAGAGTGATGTAGAAGCTTTGATAGGTAAACGTCCTTACGAAGAAAAGAAATTACTTGATGTAGAAAATGGAGATGGTGGCACGGAGAAACATCATGAAGGGTCTGTAAGCGAAGGCGTGCCTCCTTACGACAGTGGTATTAAGGCACCACACATAAACGGTTCAGATGATGATATCTAAATCAAAAGAAAATATTCTGAAAAAAATAAGACAGGCACTGATTAACCCGGTGCCTGTTCCTTTTACACATAGTGAGGGCAATGAAAGTGCTTTTCAACCGCAACAACAGGAACTGGAAGTAGAATTTGCTGAGAATTTTTCCAAATTACAAGGCAGGTTCTCTTATTGTCTTGATGAAATCGAAATGATGCAACAGTTGCAGGCATTAATTGCTGTGCGTAAATGGACGAAGATTTATTGCAGGGAAGAAGTGCTGTTACAGAAACTTAAAGCACAAGGTTTTTCTTTTACAGATGATTTAAAAAATTGTGATGCGTCTATTACTACCTGTGAAAATCTTGTTGCGCGTACTGGTACAATCGTAATGACCAGTGCACAACAGAGTGGCAGAACCGTAAGCGTATATGCGCCTGTACATATTTGCATTGCCTACACAAAACAGTTGGTGTATGATATAAAGGATGCTATCACCTACATAAAAGATAAACATGCACAATTGCCGTCTTTAATAACTTTTGCAAGTGGCCCCAGTCGCACAGCAGACATTGAAAAAACACTTGTGGTTGGCGTGCATGGCCCAAAAGAAGTATTTTGTTTTTTGTTGGAATAATCACTTTGTATTACGCAAAATGATAGGTCATATTCCCATTCAATATTATTGCCTGTTGATTCAAATAAAGCATCTTGTCTAACGTTATACACCTAATTTTGAAAGGTTTTAGATCACAGGCACAAAGCTGTATAACTGATTCATGAATAATTCATCATTCAAAAAAATATATTTTCTTTCTGACTTTCATTTGGGCGCTCCTGATTATGAACGCAGCCTTGCTCGTGAGAAAAAAATTGTAGCCTTTCTTGATGCCATAAAACATGATGCCTCTGAAATTTTTATCGTAGGAGACATCTTTGATTTTTGGTATGAATACAAAACTGTTGTCCCTAAAGGATATGTCCGTTTGTTGGGCAAGCTTGCCGAAATAACCGATGCAGGTATTCCTGTGCATTTTTTTATTGGTAACCACGACATGTGGATGCGTGGTTATTTTGAGAAAGAATTGAATATACCTGTGTATGCAGAGCCTAAAATTTTTGAATGGAACGGCAAAAGATTTTATATAGGTCATGGTGATGGCCTGGGCCCGGGTGACCATGGTTATAAGTTTATCAAAAAGATTTTTAGAAACAGGGTTTGCCAGTGGTTGTTTGGATTATTACATCCAACATGGGGTATAGGCATTGCCAATTATTTCAGCCGAAAAAGCAGGGCCAAAACAGGCAACGCAGATGCTATTTTTCTTGGCGAAGACCAAGAATGGCTTGTTATCTACAGCCGTGAAATACTTGCCAAAGAACATTTTGATTATTTTGTTTTCGGCCACCGGCATTTACCTTTGGATATCCGGCTATCAAAAAACAGCAGGTATATTAACCTTGGCGATTGGATTAATTATTTTACTTACGCGGTTTTTGATGGTAACGACTTAGCACTAAAAAAATGGGAAGCTTAAAGTTTTTCCTTCTGGCAGTATTTTCTTTTTTCACTATTCACTTGTTTGCGTTTAGTGATTCAACGCTTCATGTAAGCCTTCAAAAAACAATCCCAGGCAATTTTAGTAATTTTTATACAGACAATCTTGGCAACATCTTTCTAATAACTGATGCAAACCAGGTTAAAAAGTATAGTGACAAAGGCGATTCTGTTGCAGTGTTTAATGATGTTCGCAGGTACGGCAATATTTATTCAATGGATGTAACAAATCCTTTAAAACTTGTTGTTTATTATAAAGATTTTGCCACGATAATTATACTCGACAGGTTTTTAAACATACGCAATACAATTGATTTAAGAAAGGCAGGCATAACTCAATCAAAGGCTGTTGCGCAGAGTTACGATAACAACCTTTGGGTGTTTGATGAACTGGAAAGCAAAATCAAAAAGATAGATGAACTTGGCAAGGTTGTTTTTGAATCCACTGATTTCAGACTGTTGTTTGATGATGCTGTTAACCCTGGTAAAATAATCGATTATAACAGGTCGCTTTATTTGTACGACATGAAATTCGGATGGTACCTGTTTGATTATTATGGCGCGTTTCAAAAAAAACTTCCGTATACAAACTGGAAAGATGTGCAGGTATCAGATAACATTTTAACGGGTTTTGAAAATAACAATATAAATATTCTTGCCTTCAACAATGTTGTGGCAGATGTGATAAAAGTTAATCCGGGTATAGATGTCACGGGTATAATTAAATTGCAGTACTCATCCAACAGAATTTACGCACTCTATAAAAACAAACTCGATATTTATTTGATGAAGTAACCTTTTGCTATGAGAGATTTTTTAAAAAGAGAAATACTTGATAATCCTATTGAATTATACCTATATGTTTTAGGGTCTATATTGATCGCATTGTTTATTAAAAGATTCATTTCAAAATACCTGGCTAAAATATTATTCAGAATATTTTCACGTGCAGATAAAACACTTTATAAGCAACCTTTTCTTGATTTAATTATTGGCCCGCTTGAGTGGGTAATTATGTTGTTTATTTCTATGACTGCACTCAATAAGTTAACCTTTCCGCAGGTACTGGATTTTGATATTTATAAAGTCACTTCAAAAAAAGCGATTGATGCAATAGCAAATGCTGCACTAATTATTGTTGTAATACGGCTGTTTATAAGAGGTATAAAATTTATTGGGGTGGTGCTGGAGAACAGGCCCCACAGTATGGATAAAACGGATAGCCAGTTGATAGTCTTCTTCCAGGATTTTTTTAGGGTGGCGCTTATTATCATAGGTTTTTTGTTAATCCTTAAATTTTCATTTCATTATCCAATTAGTAACCTTCTTACAGGGCTAAGTATTGTGGGTGCGGCAATTGCATTGTCGCTGCGGGAAAGCCTTGAAAACCTTATTGCTTCTTTTGTTATTTTCTTTGACAAGCCTTTTAGAACAGGTGATAACGTTAAAGTGCAAAGTTTTAACGGCGTAGTAGAAAAAATAGGGCTAAGAAGCACACGCATACGAACAGATCAAAAAACATTTATCACTGTACCTAATAAACAAATGGTAGATACAATTCTTGATAACATAACACTCAGAACGCAGCGTCGCGTAGATGTAAAGCTCGAGATAGGTCTTGCTGTTTCTATTGATCAGTTAAGAAAATTGATACCGGCAATAAAAATGGTACTTCAAAAAGAAGAGATTGAAAACAGCACAGTGTTTCTAAGTGATACTGGTAAAACGGCGCACATTATTACGATAGAATATTATACTTCTATGCAGCAAACCATTGCCGAATTTAACGCACTTCGCGAAACGGTAAACTTTGAAATTATAGAACTGCTCACTAAATTCAATATAGAACTTGCTGCGGCCAATACAGAAATTGTTGTTCAGCAAAAATCAGCTGCATTGCAATAATAATCCTGAATGAATAATTATGTGGGGCTCTCATCTATATTGTATCTGTCAGCAGTAGTTCGGGCTACTGCAGGCTCCGCTATCGCTCCGGTGCTTGCTATCGCTGCGCACTACACCCTTCGTATCCCGCAGCCCTTCAGCAAAAGAAATTCTATTCAGCAAATAACGCAGTCTTGTTGACAACTGGCTTCCACTTAATAATGCAGTCAACCTTCTTCAACTTAATAAAAAATTATTTCAGGAATTGCTTAAGTTGCATTAAACAATCATCGCCTTGAATAAAGCCTTAAACATTGCCCGGGCTATAAGAGTTCACCGGCTTAAACCCATCATAAATAAAACACGTATTACTTCTTCTGTTTGTAGCAGGTGTCGTTTTATAAATGAGTCATCCCACTCTTTTTGCAGCAATTGCGGCTGGCCCGTGCAGGAAACACAGCATTTGCATTCGCTGTACAGGTCAAGAGAAAAACATCGTAAAGAGTTATTGTCAAACTATCACAAAGCTATCCTATCGGCACGGATTGTTTTATATATTGTAGGCGGACTATGTTTAAGCGGCATTGGCTTTTTGTTTAGTGAGAATGATGAGAGATTTATTCTTTTTGCATTAACCATTGTAATGGCTGTGCTTTTTGTGCTTCTGGGCAGATGGAGCATTTACAAACCCTTTACGGCTTTGCTGGTGAGTTTTGTGGTGATTATAACCTTTTCTACCATTTCTGTTTTTGGGAGGTTGCTGCAATCTTTAACTTCCACCAATGGCCTGTACACAATACTTCTTAGTATGGTAATTGTTTACTTTCTTTTAAGAGGCATACAGGCGGCTTACAAGGCCGATCTTATTAATGAAGAATTTGAAATTACATGATGGACAAAGAAGAACAGTCAGTTACATTTAACTGCGATGAATGCGATACCATCGTTAAAGGGCATGATCGTTTTTGTTATAACTGCGGCGCTTATCTTGGCTATAATGCAGAACAGGTAAGTATTTACAATAACTATCAGTTAAGAGCGGCATTTATATTCTATCTTATTTATCTTGTTGTTTGTCTCCTGGTAAAATCCACAAGCTGGTTTACCAGTTATGATCAAATTTTTTGGGTGGAAATTTTGCTGGCTCTTGTAACAATTTATTTTGTACGGATTAACAGGCAAGCACTAAAACCTGCCTTAAAATTTAAGACCTTCAGTTTTGCTGTTACGGGCGCTGTTGTTTTATTCGCTGCTGTTTTTGCTTTTGTTGTAAATATTTCAATGAGTAAGCTAAATGTGTCTCTCTTTAAAACAGATAATAACCTGTATGATGTGTATGATATGTACCAATTACCAGTACTTGTCATGATTTATTCAGTTGCGGTTATGCCCGCAATATTTGAGGAACTTGCATTTAGAGGCGTTTTGTATAAATATCTCGAGAGCTTTCTTGATGAGCGCCTGGTGGTAATGATAACAGGGTTTGCTTTTGCAGCCATGCACCTTAGTTTTATTTCATTAGTGTGGCTTATACCTATGGGTATTGTGCTTGGGGCGCTTAGAAAAAAATATCACACCATTTGGTATGGGGTGATATTTCATTTTATATTCAATCTTACAGCCTGTCTTATGGATTTATATAAGGAAGGCATGCTTTGGTAGCTACTTATCTATTTTTATTTTGAATCTTCCATTTGTAATATTTACAATGCTTCCATTTGCAGCAATGGCGGTGCCGGAGAAGGTGGCATCAAGCACGCCCGATGAAGCATCATATGCCGTAACGCTAATTTTTACATCTGAATTTGTATCCTGCGGCAAAGCTTTATACAGCGTGTCTGAAGTGCTTTCTCTCACAAAGGCAAAGTAGGAAACACCACTTTTAGAGCTATAATCACCTACAGCGGGATCTGTGCCACTGTAAAGAATTGCTGCAGCAAAACTGGTATCAAATGTTGCAGGTGTAAAACCATATATATACAAGACTTTAAAACTGGATGAATCTACAACATAGGCCGAAGCTGTGAAGCCACTGTAATTATTTGCGGCTTCTGTAAACTGCCAGGAGGTGTTGCTTGCATTAACGCTGTTGATGATAAATACATCAAAGCTGCAAGTGCTATTGGTGCCCGCAGTGAGCGCAAACGTATTGGTCCCGGATACCGTTGGCGTACCTGTCGCATGAAGTGCAATAGTTTGTGTACCTAATGATGTAAAGGTTCCGGAATCTGCAAAACTTATCCCGTTTGTAGCCGCAATACTTACTGAATATTTACCAAGTTTGGTAACATCTACATCGACAGTCACCACATTGCTGTCAGGGTTTAATGCAGTTCCCTCAGACCATTTACCGTAGACATTATAAGTCATACAGGTATCGGGAGAGCCCTTTAACGTAAATTCCGCTGTGCTTCCCAGCCCTGTTCCCGTGCTGTCGTGTACAGGTAAAGAGAATTGGCAGATAGATGTATCAAAATATACAGTAAATAAAGTTGTATCAGGGCCAGTTGCTGTTCCGGTAGGTTTTAAAAGAACCGTATTAAGTCCTGTAGAGGTAAATGCGCCTGAGTCACGAAAAGAAAGGCCATTTTGTGTATCTGTATAAATAACGTAAGTGCCAATGGTATCTACATTCACTTTTATTTCAACATAATTGGAGTCCCCGGGCGTTACGCCATTATACCATGTGCCATGTACAGAATCAGGAAGACAATTGCCGCTGGTATCTCTTAAAGTTCCTTTTGCCTGCTGGCCGGGCAAAATGCCATGCTCAATGCTGAATTCTTTTTGACAGGCAAAGAAAGCTGTGAATGCGAACAGAATAGATAAAATAACAACGAATGATTTTTTCATGAAGATAGCCCGGTTTTAATGTCAAAAATATGGATATACTTTACACTAATAACGCTGCCTGCGTTGATAAATTGCCTTCATTATTTAATTCGTGGATATTTCGGAGCGTGATGAGCGCAATTTGCGTGAGCGCTTCTTTTGTAAAAAATGCCTGGTGAGCAGTTACCAAAACGTTAGGAAAGCTCATCAGCCGTTGTATAGTGTCATCTTCAATAATATCCTGTGAAAGGTCACGGAAAAATAATTTTTCTTCCTGTTCATACACATCAATACCCAGGTATGCAATGTGACAACTTTTCAGTGCCTTAATTACTGCAGATGTATCTATTAATCCGCCGCGGCTTGTGTTTATCAGCATCACACCTTTCTTCATCATATCAATTGTCTGGCTATTGATGATATGCCTTGTCTGTTCATTTAAAGGGCAGTGAAGGGAAATAATATCCGCCTGTTGTAATACTTCAATCAAAGAAACATATTCTACGCCCATTGCTTCCGCCTCTTTATTCGCAATTACATCAAAGGCTAATATTTTACAATCGAAGCCGGTCATTATTTTGCAGAAAGCTTTTCCAATATTTCCCGTTCCAATCACACCAATTGTTTTGCCATGAATATCAAAACCAATCAAACCATTGAGCGAAAAATTTTGTTCTCTTACCCTGTTATACGCTTTATGTGTTTTGCGGTTAAGCGTTAAAATCATAGCCAGTGCATGCTCGGCAACAGCCTGGGGAGAATATGCCGGTACACGACAAACTTTAATGTCATATTGCTTTGCGGCCGCAAGGTCAACATTATTAAAGCCGGCGCAACGCAATGCAATAATCTTAACGCCTTTTGCCGCTAGCTGTTTTATAACATTTACATCGGCCTTGTCATTTACAAAAACGCATACAGCAATTGCGTTATTAACAAGGCTTGTTGTTTGTGAGGTTAGCTGCGTTTCAAAGTACTCCAGCTCAAAACCAAAACTATCATTGTACTGATCAAAGAATTGCTTGTCGTATGGCTGGGTGGAAAAGAAAATGATTTTCATAAAATAAAAATAATCATGTCAAACGTGAAAAGTGAGACGTTAAAAACAAAACCGTGTATAACTTTTTACGTCTCATGTAAATTGAAACCGAATTTATTTAAGGCATTGATATACGAGTGATTGAAATTTAGCACCAATATCACCATGACTGTTAGGCGTTTGCTGTGTCATAAAAAGGCACACAAGATGCTCTTTTGGATCGGCCCAGTAAGAAGTTCCAAAATAACCGCCCCAGGAAAAACTGCCTTCACTCTTTGGTTCGTCTGCGGCACCCTTTTCTGTTGTGATTTCAAAACCCAATCCAAATTTATCATTGCCTAAATTGATATCACCAATCTGGTTTTGCAATATCATTTCAACTGTTCTTGGTGATAATATTTCAACGCCGTTGTAAGTTCCTTTATTAAGCAGCATTTGCAGGAAGATGGCATAATCCATCGCTGTAGATGCAAGGCCAGCGCCGCCGGAAAAATAATGTTTTACCTGGTTAGGATAGTTTGCGGCAATACCGGTTTTGTTATCATTCCATTTAACAATGTGCTGCAATGAATCTTCAGTATATAAAGTAGCAAGCCTTTTGTGTTTTTCTGGTGGAATATTGAAATAGGTATCCTTCATACCAAGTGGTTTGAATAATTTTTTTTGCAAGTAGTCTTCAAGATTTTCACCACTTAGTTTTTCAACCAGGTATCCCAATACATCAATGCTTAAGCTGTAAGTAAATTTTTCACCGGGTTGATTTGACAATGGCAGTTTTGCAAGCGTAGTTATTTTTTCTTCAAGCGTTGCATCAACAATGCCAAGGCCCGAGGGGATTTTATTCTTTGCATAAATGGATCGCATTGCTTTGCTGCCAATGCCTGCGTAATCAATACCTGAAGTATGGGTAAACAGATCTTTGATAGTTATTTCCCTCTTTGCAGGAATGGTTGTGTAAGTAGTATCAGCTTCATTAAACTTATCCAGTACAACAGGGTTTTTAAATTCAGGAATATATTTGGATACCGGATCGTTTAACATAAACTTTCCTTCTTCGTATAACATCATCAAACCAATACTTACAATAGCTTTTGTCTGCGATGCGATACGGAAAATATTATTACCGGTTATGGGTGTTTTAGTATCAATATCATCATATCCATAACCTGCAAACTGAATAACCTGCCCGTCTTTTATAATCAGCGCCACAGCACCAGCAAGCCATTTGTTTTCTACATATTCATTAATCACTTTATTAATTCTTGTCAGGCGTTCATAGTTAATATGAGGATTCTGTTTTCCATTATTGGTTATTACCTGGGCACTGGCGGATAGCGATATAAGCAAGAGCAGTATAGAAAGCAGTCGTAGAGGTGTATGTACCATAGATTTAATTTTTAAGGAAGATAATTATTTTATGTTGTTGATGATAAACTGGTATGGAAATTATCAGCACAGTGATCTTAGATTACATGAAAACAAATTATTTAATAATGCTGCTTA
>Ga0105237_10006884_pt1 | contig 12532 bp, 14 predicted proteins | sample KBSC24metaG_FD_81520 | JGI IMG/M metagenome (GOLD analysis project Ga0105237, IMG submission 81520) | Corn rhizosphere microbial communities from Kellogg Biological Station, Michigan, USA - KBS C2-4 metaG | ecosystem: Host-associated > Plants > Roots > Rhizosphere > Soil | place: Michigan, USA...
AGGGCGGCCAAAAGGTCGCGCCGCTGCTCGCCTTCGTCACCGATATCGACAGCATCGGTCTGGAAACCGCGCAGGGCTTGCTGCTTTCGGAAGCGTTCTATTGGGATCTTAACGACGACACCCGCGCATTTTCCAAGCGTTTCCAGGAACGCATCAAGCGGGTCCCGACTTCGGCGCAGGCCGGCGTTTATTCTTCCGTCACGCACTACCTGAAAGCCGTAAAGGCTGCGGGCTCGACTGATTCCGCCGCCGTCATGAAGATCATGAAGGAAACCCCCATCAACGACATGTTTGCCAAAAATGGCAAGATCCGTGACGACGGCCGCATGGTGCACGACATGTATTTGTTCGAGGTGAAGAAGCCGTCGGAGTCGAAGGCGCGCTGGGATTACTACAAACTGCTGACGACGATCCCCGGCAACGAGGCGTTCCAGTCGCTGGAGGCTTCGCGCTGCCCGCTGGTGAAGAAGTAAGAACCGCCTTCGTAGGGTGGGTTAGCCGAAGGCGTAACCCACCGCCGGGCAAACCGGGCCGCAAGATTTTGGTGGGTTACGCTGCGCTAACCCACCCTACGCCCGCAATGACGATCGAATTCACGACAACCAACAACAACGAAAGCACGACACATGAGCGCAAACGAAATGGTCCTCCAGAAGCTCGACTCCGGCCTGCTCACCATCACCATGAACCGTCCCGACCGGCGCAACGCGCTCAACCCGGACATGACGCGAGGGCTGGTGGAGGCGGCGCGGCGGGCGGCGGAGGATCACGAGGTTCGCGCGGTGCTGCTGAAAGGCGCCGGTGGCACGTTCTGCGTCGGCGGCGACGTGAAATCGATGGCGGAGGGCAGGGCGCCGCTCGGCTTCGAGGCCAAGATGGCTAATCTGCGTCGCGGCATGGAAGTCTCGCGCATCCTGCACCAGACGCCGAAGCCGGTGGTGGCGCAGCTCGACGGCGCCGCTGCGGGCGCTGGGCTCTCGATCGCGCTGTCCTGCGACCTGCGCGTCGCCAGCGCCTCCTGCAAGATCACGACGGCTTTTGCCAAAGTCGGATTGTCGGGCGATTACGGCGGAACATACTTCCTGACCCAGATGCTCGGCAGCGCCAAGGCGCGCGAGCTTTATCTGACCTCGCCGGTGCTGAGCGCGACGGAAGCCTACAATCTCGGCATGGTGACAAAAGTGGTGCCTGATGCCGACATCGACGCCGAGGCGCATGATCTCGCGATGTCACTGGCGCAGGGACCGTCGGTGACTCTGGGCTACATCAAGCGCAACATCAACAACGCCGAGACGATGTCGCTGGAAGCCTGCTTCGACGCCGAAGCGATCCACCATTCGCGCTCGGGCGACACCGCCGATCACAAGGAAGCGGCGAAGGCTTTTGTCGAAAAGCGCAAGCCCGTATTTCAGGGGCAGTGAGATGGCCGAATATCTGAGACTGCGGCAGATCTGCCTGGTGGCGCCGCATCTGGCGCCGGTGATCTCGGATATTTCCGACATCATGGGCCTCAAGGTCTGCTACCGCGACGGCAATGTCGCGAAATACGGGCTGGAGAATGCACTGCTGCCGGTCGATACGATCCTGCTGGAAGTGGTGGCGCCGTTCCAGCCGGGCACCGCGGCGGGACGTTTTCTCGACAAGACCGGCGGTCGCGGCGGCTATATGGCGATCTTCTGCTGCGACGATCCCGACGCGCGCGGCAAACACGCCAACGGCATCGGCGTGCGCACCGCGAATGTGATCACGCACGCGCCATACCATGGCGTGCAACTGCACCCGCGCGACTGCCGCGCGGCGTTCATCGAATTCAACCACACCGCTGGCAGCGACGATGTGCTGGGACCCTACCCGCCGGCGGGACCTGATTGGCAGAACGCGATCCGCAAGGACGTGACGCTGGCGCTGACGGAGGTCGAGATGCAGAGCCCGGATCCGCTGGGGTTGGCGGAGCATTGGGGGAAGATTCTTGGCGTGGCTGTCAGCGGTGGTACGGAACTAAAACTGCCCAACGCCAGCTTTCGCTTCGTCAAGGGCGCGAGCGATCTGATGAGCGGGTTGACGTTCAGGGTCGCCGATATCGCCAAGGTGCGCGACGCGGCCAAGGCCAAGGGCTGCAAGGTATCGGGCGACGGGTTTGATCTTTGCGGGGTGACGTTCAAGCTGGTGGCGTAGAGGCAAACGCCACGCGGCGCACTTCCCCTCTCCCACAAGGGGAGAAGGGAAGAAGCAAGCTGCGCGAGATCAGCGTCCCTTGAAGTTCGCGACGCGGCGTTCGGCCGTTGCTTTGACGCCTTCCTTGAAATCCTCGGTCGCGCGGAGTTTGGTCTGCTCGACCAACTCGTGGTTGGTGGCGGCCAGGACGCGGTCGGCGAGGCCGGCGCGCATGGTGGCGCGGGTCGAGATCAGGCCGAGCGGCGAGCATTCGGCGATTTCGGCGGCGAGCTTCATCGCTTCAGCCCGCACCTGGTCCTGCGGCACGCAGAGATTGGCGAGGCCCATCCTCGTCGCTTCCTCGCCGGTGACGCGGCGGCTGGTGTAGAAAATCAGTTCCGCATTGTTCTTGCCGACCAGTTCGGGAAGCGTCGCGGTCAGGCCGAAGCCCGGATGAAAACCGAGTTTTGTAAAATTGGCGGCGAAGCGCGCTTCGGGGCAGGTGACGCGGAAGTCGGCGGATACGGCCAGTCCCAGTCCGCCGCCGATGGCCGCGCCATGGATGGCGGCAACGACCGGCTTCTTGTTGCGGAAGATGCGCACGGCCTGAACGTAGAGATGGTTGATCGGCAAATTGGCCGCCGGGTCCTTTTGCGCGCTTGCTTCCTGCTCCTGCCGCTTCGGATCGGAGAAATCGGCGCCGGCGCAGAACGCCTTGCCTTGCGCCGCCAGCACCGAGGCGCGGATTTCGATGTCGTTGTCGAACTCTTCCAGCGCATCCGCGATCTGGTTGATCAGCGAGACGTCGAAGAAGTTCAAAGGCGGCTTTCTGATTTCGATCAGGCCGACATGGCCGTGCTTCTCGACGCCGATATCTGTGTACTTGGTCATTGGGTTTCCTCTTTGAATTAGCGCAGACCGAGCCCGCGGGCGATGATGCCGCGCAGCACTTCGGTGGTGCCGCCCTGGATCGTCAGCTTGGGCGCGGTCTTGATGGCGAAGTCGAGCTGCTTTTCCAGCGTCTCGCGGTTGGTGGCGGTCTCCTCGACGAACGCGGCGAGGTCGCGGACGCGGTGCGGCAGTTGTTGCTCCCACACCGTGCCGATGTCCTTGACGATGGAAGCCTCGACCACCGGCTCCTTGCCGGCCTGCAGCATGCCCGCCACCGATACCGACATGCGGCGCATGGTGTGGACCTGCGCCACCAGCCGGCCGATGCCTTCGGCGCTGCGGGTGTCCGGGTTGTTGCCGACGGCGCGGACCAGTTCGGTCAGCACGTAATAGGTTTCGAGGAAACGCTCGGGGCCGCTTCGCTCATAGGCGAGCTCTGAAGTGGCCTGTTTCCAGGCACCGTCGATTTCGCCGAGCACGTGATCGTCGGGAACGAAGAAGTCGGTGAAAACCACCTCGTTGAATTCGTACTGCCCGGTGATCTGCCCGATCGGGTTCACCTGGATGCCCGGCTGCTTCATCTTGACCAGAAACTGCGTCAGGCCGTGGCGGCGGTTCTCTTTGGTGGGCGGTGACGTCCGGAAGATCGCGATCATGTAGTCGGCGATATGGGCCGAGGAGGTCCAGATCTTGGTGCCGTTGATCAGATAGCCGCCGTCGGTCTTGGTCGCGCGGGTTTTTGCCGCGAACAGATCGGAGCCGGAATTCGGCTCGCTCATGCCGATCGCAAAACAAACCTCGCCGCGGCAGATGCGCGGCAGGATGTCCATCTTGATGTTCTCGGGCGCGTATTTCAAAAGCACCGGGCCGCTCTGGCGGTCGGCGACAAAGAAGCGCCGCGTCGGTGCATTGGCAACGCGCATTTCCTCCGTCACGACATAGCGCTCAAGGAACGAACGCTCGTGGCCGCCATATTTCTTCGGCCAGGTCATGCCGAGCCAGCCGCGGGCGCCGACTTTTTTGGAAAATTCCGGCACGTCGGTGTCTTCGCGGTTCGGCTTGTGCGGATCGAAGGTGCCGGCGGCGATTTCCTCAGCGAGGAAGGCGCGCACCTCCTTGCGCAATTGTTCGCATTTCGGTGGAAGGCGGATCGGATCGAAATGGAGGGCTGCGGTCATTTAATGTCTCGATTTCTAAAGCGGGCAGATCTGGGTTGACGTCAGCGCGAGGCCACCAGCGGCCACAATTCATCGGCGCCGCGGTTGCATACGAGCTTGCCGAGCTCGACCGCCCAGTAGCTTTCGGAACCGAAATCGTCGCGCCAGGCCAGCGCGCGAAGCGAATAGCGATGCAGGATGTGCTCGATGGTGAAACCGATCGCGCCGTGCACCTGATGGGCGATGCCGCCGCCTTTCTCCGCCGCCTCCGCGCAGCGGATTTTTGCCGCCACCGCTTCGAGGAACACTTCGTCGTTGAAGGCGGTCGCGTTGGCAATGGCGTCCGCGGCCGAGGTCGCCGCCGCAAGTGCCGCCGCCGACTCGCCGGCGAGCCGCGCCAGATTGTGCTGCACCGCCTGGAATTTCGAAATCTTCTTCTCGAAGGCAACGCGTTCGTTGGAATAGCGTACGGAAATTTCCAGCATCGATTCCAGCGCGCCCGCAATCTGCAGGGAGCGCGCGACGCCGCCCATCAGCATCAACCGGGTCTGATCGAAGCCTTGCGGCGCGGGCTTGATTTCGACGGGCTGCACCTTGTCCAGCGTCACGGTGTCCGAATTGTCGCCGCCGAGGCCGAGCCCGGTCTCGATCCGGCACTTGCCGGCATCGACCAGCGCGATGGAGACGCTGCCCTTCGCATCGCTTGCGAGCACCGCGAAATGCTTTGCGGCCTTGGCGAACGGCACGCTGCGGGCCTTGCCCGAAAGGCTGCCATCGGCATTGACGGTAATCCGGTCCTTTGGACTCGCGGGCACCACCGTCATCTCGCCGTCGGGCGAAGCGATCCTGGCCTGCGCCAGCAGCCAGCCTGCCAGCATCGTCTCTGCAAGCGGCACCGCGACCGCAAAGCGTCCGGCCGCGCTCAGCACGCTGAAACCTTCGGCGAGGCTTGCGCCCGAACCGCCGCAATCTTCCGGTACCCAGGCCAGCGGCAGGCCGGCCTCCGTCAGCGCCTGCCAGAGCGGCGCTTTCCACGCGCCTTTGTTGTCGCGATTGATGGTTTGGGCGTCGGCGAGATCGGCGAAGATTTTCTCCGCGGTCTCGGCAACGATGTTCTCACTCTCCGCCACAGCGTTCCCCGATATTGATTGGCACCGGCCCGGGCTGGCGCGTAACGCCAAGGTCTCGGGCTGCGGTCTTTTCTTGCGCTTAATGATGAGCAAAAGCCATAGCCCTGACAAGCGCTGTCCGCAGGGCGGCCTGCGAGGGCGGCATGAAGATCATCATGCAAAGAATAAATTCCGCATAGTGGAACGATCGCGGATTTGCACGCCGTTGGTCGCGCGATATGGTAAGCCTCAGCCTGTGAACGGGCGGTTCGAAACCCAGCCAAGAGCAACAAGAGGAAATGCGGATGTCGAAGGATGGATTGTGCGCGATTGTCACCGGTTCTGCCTCGGGCCTCGGGGCCGCGACCGCCGCCATTCTGGCAAAGGGCGGCGCACGCATCGTCGTCAATTATTCCAACAGCAAGGCGGAAGCTGAAGCGACCGCCGATCTCTGCCGCAGCGCCGGCGCCGAAGTCGTGGTGGTGCAGGGCGACGTCTCGCGCGACGAAGATTGCAAGAAGATTGCCGCAGCGGCAGCGCCCTGGGGCCGTCTCGACGTGCTGGTCAACAATGCCGGCACCACCAAGCACGTGCCGCATCACGATCTCGACGGGCTGACGGCCGAGGATTTTCAGCGCATCTACGCCGTCAACACGATCGGCCCGTTCCAGATGATCCGCGCGGCGCGCGCGCAGCTCGAGGCCGGTGCGAAAGCCTCAGGCCGGCCGTCGGCCGCGGTCAACATCTCGTCGGTCGCGGGCATTTCCGGCGGCGGCTCCTCGGTCGCCTATGCCGCCAGCAAGGGCGCACTCAACACCATGACGCAATCGCTGGCGCGCGCGCTGGCGCCGCTGATCCGCGTCAACACGGTGTGCCCCGGCTATATCGATACGCCCTGGTTCACCAAGGGCCGCGGCGAAGCCGGCGCAAAAGCGGTGCGCGACGCCGTCGTAGCGAAGGTGCCGCTGAAGGTCGCGTCGACGGCCGACGACATTGCGCAACTGGTGTGCTTCCTGGCCTCGCCGGCATCGAGCAACATGACCGGCGAGTTCGTCCGCATGGATGCGGGAATGCATCTGGTGCTTTAGTTCCGTCATTGCGAGCGAAGCGAAGCAATCCATCGCGCCGCATGTGGAGGCATGGATTGCTTCGTCGCTATCGCTCCTCGCAATGACGGCGGAGAGAGCGCGTCGCCTTATTTATTTCCCGGATCGGAAATCATTCCCCGCGCCACCAGCCTGTTCCAGATGAACAGCACCACCAGCGCGCCGATGGTGGCGGTGATGAAGCCGGCACCCTGATTGGGGCTGTAATGGCCGATCGCCTGGCCGATCCATGTCGCCAGAAACGCCCCGGCGATGCCGAGCACCGTGGTCAGGATGAAACCGCTCGGATTGTTCGGTCCGGGCGAGAGCATCCGCGCGATGATGCCGGCGACGAAGCCGACGACGATGATCCAGATAATACCGCTCATGGCTGTCCTCTCCGATGCGTCGATGACGAGACCACGTGGCGGCGGGCGCCACGCCAGATTCTTGTTTGACGCGTTTCCTTCACGCGAAAACGCGATGACCCGGCGTCAGATGCGGCCCGACAATTCGTTCTCGTCCGGCAGCCGTCCGTCCGGCGTCAGATGATTGACGACGTCGGGCAGGTACTTGCTGAGGCCTTGCAGCAATTCGTTGCGCGAGAGGCCGCTCTGGGAGGCGAGTGACTCGATCTGGTCGGCGCCCAGCGCGTCGGCGAGGTCGCCTGGCGCGACTTGCTTGTTCGGCCCATTGCTGACCCACGAGTCGGCCTGATCGCCGAGGCCGTTCTGCTGGAACTGTTTCATGAGGTCGCCGAGGCCGCCGCTCAGGATGCTGCCGGCTGCGCCACCCGCGAGCAGTCCGCCCAATCCGCCCTTGAGCAGGTCGCTCATACCTCCGCCCGCGCCGCCGGGCATGCCGGCAGTCACATTGCCGGGTGTGGGAGCGGGTGCGGGTCGCGGCGCGGAGCCCGCCTGATTGCCGGTGAAATGCTTGATGCCTTTCCAGGCCAATAACGCCAGGATCGCCATTGTCATCGGCGACATCCCGCCACCACTCTCGGATTGGGCGCTCGGGGTGCTCGGGCCGCGTGGGCCATTCTGCATGCCGTTGAGTACGTCGAGTAAACCCATGATCGTCTCCTCCGCGTAGCCCCGCGTGAAACATAACGGTGGCGTATGACGGTTACAAGGAGCGGGCGGCCGCCTGCGATAGGCACGCCCCGCCCGCTCTGCTATTTGAAGCCCTGTGCAACGCGGTGGGTGGCGAAATGGTTGCGGGCCAAACGATCGGTATTGCAGGGGCGGGCAGCATCGGCTGCTTCGTCGGCGGCATGCTGGCGGCCGGCGGCGGCCGCGTTGCGCTGCTGGGGCGTCCGCGCCTGATCGCCGAAATCGAAGCAGGCGGCCTGCGGCTGACGAGTTTCGAAGGTTTTGACCAGACCATCCCGCGCGATCGGTTCGCATTGTCGGAAAATCCTGCCGTTTTTGCGGACGCCGGCATCGTACTGGTCACGGTCAAGAGCGCGGATACCGCAGGCATGGCCGATATCATCGCCAGGCACGCGCCACCGGATGTCGTCGTCGTCAGCCTGCAGAACGGCGTCGGCAATGCTGCCGTCCTGCGCGACCGGCTGCCGGGGCGGCGCGTGCTCGGCGGCATGGTGCCGTTTAACGTGATCGCGCTCGGCAACGGGCGGTTTCATCGCGCCACTTCGGGCGACATCGTCATCGCGCAGGACGAGGGGCGTCTCGCGGAAAAGCTGTCGGTGGCGGGCCTCACGATACGGCCGACCGACAACATCGACGGCGTGCAATGGGGCAAGCTCGTGCTCAATCTCAACAACGCGCTCAATGCGCTGGCCGACCTGCCGCTGCGCCGGCAACTGGCCCAGCGGCCATGGCGGCGCTTGTTCGCGGATCAGGTGGCGGAAGGTTTGGCGGCGATCCGCGCCGAGGGCATCAAGCCGGTCTCGCCGACGCCGATCCCGCTTGCGTGGATGCCGCCGCTGCTGCGCCTGCCCAATATCATCTTCGAACCGATGCTGGGACGGACCATGAAGATCGATCCAGAGGCGCGCTCGTCGATGTGGGAAGATCTCAAACACGGCCGACGCACCGAGATCGATTATCTGCAGGGCGTCATCACCGAGATTGCCGAGCGTCGTGGTCTGAAGGCGCCGCTGTCGCGCCGGATCGTGGAATTGATCCGGCAGGCCGAGCGCGAGGCCAAAGGCTCGCCCGGCCTGACGCCGGAGCAGATTCGCGCAGCGAATTGATTTGGCAGAGCCGGCCCGGCTTGCTTGAAATGGGCTGGTGAAAGCGATTTCAGGGCGGATCGAGGGAGAAACGGATGAAACGAACAGGTCTGGCGCTAATGGCGGTGGCTGCCCTGGCCGTCTGGGGTTCGCTGATTCCTGCGCATGCCGTGCCGCCGACGGTGACGCCGTCACCGGGCTATGACGCGCGGTTGCAGGAGCAACGGGCGGCGCAGCGCAGGGATGTCGAGCCCGTGCTCAAACCTGTCCCGAAGCGCCGCGGCAAGAAAGCGCCCGCGCATTGACGCCGACACGATCCGGAACAATGTGGAGCGTCAGCCCTTCTTCTGCTTGGCCGCCACCTGCTGTTGCTGCTGAGGGTTGAACAGCTTTTTCAGTTCGTTGACTTTCTCTGAAAGCCGCGGCCATTCACACGAGAACTGGTTCTTGGCGCATTGGGCAGCCTTGATGCGCGCCGCCTGCTTGACCGGACTTGCCACCGGCACCGGCACCTTTTCGGTTTCGGCCGGCGGAGGAGAGGTCTGTTCGGTGCGCAGCGAGACCTGCTGCAAGTCCTGCGCGGGCGGCGGCTCTTGCTGCTTGGCCGCCAGCGCCGCGGCGATGTGGTTGCGCCGCTCGCGCTCGAGATAGGCGGTATATTGCTCGTCGATTTTCTTCTGCTCTTCCGGCGTCGGGTTGGGGCCCGCGATGTCGAAAGTCCGGTCCTGCATGAAGTCGTAATAGGTATAGCCGCCGCCTACCTTGCGGCGGCCGGCGAACTTCGCGTTGCATTCGGCGAGCTTCGCCGTCTTTTCTTCCTTGGTCTTCGCCTTCTCGGCTACATCGGCGCAGGATTCGAAATCGACAGGCGTGCTGCGCCACCACTGCGCATCGCTGCGCACCGGGGCCAGCACCATGAGGCTCCCGATCGCGGCAACAACAAACGAAGATGCACGTGAGGCGATCACGGACGAAAATCTCCAGTCGAACTCTCTAGGGAACTTTGATTGACTCGATTGTCATCATTTTGGCAGCGCTGTCACCCCGAAACTGCACGGTTTTCCTGCTGTCGCTGTGACCTTATCCGGTGGATGTGACCGATGGAACACGATGTTGCGACGTTAAAAATCTTGAGGAAATTCAACGCCGAAGCACGCTGCGCGACGACTGCAGCGAATCAGAAGTGCACCATATTTGGGCGAGCGGATAAGCGCGCCACATTGTGGCAATAATCAGTCGGCTCCGCGCGCGCGGGCCAAGGTGCGCGACGCCGTTTCATGGAACGTTGCGCGATAGAGTCTTGCAAACTCGCCCATGTGATGGAAGCCGTTGGCGCGGGCGCACGAGGTCACGGTGATGGCGTCGGACCCTTTCACGAGTTGTGCGCGGGCCGACCAGAGCTGCTTGAGACGCAGATAGCGATGCAGGCTCATGCCGCGAACGCTCGCCACCGCCGTGCCCAACGTCCTGACCGATACGCCGCATTGTTCGGCGAGGGCGGCGCTGTAGATCGCCGAGGTGGCATGAAACGCGACGTATTCGTCGACCCTGCGAACGAGGCGGCAGTAGCTCCTGCTTGCAAGCCGGGCCGCCAATTCCGGCGTTCGGCCGCTGCGGAACATCTCGTCGATGGCGAGCAGCAGGCCCTCCTGTATTGCAAGCGCCGAGCGCGGCTCCTGCAACAGGTCCGGCCTTGCGGAAGCCGTCTGCAAAATACCTGTCGTGATGGACCTGACCGTCGCCAGCGCGTCGGGGTCCGGCGTGAACGGGCACAGCTCGTCCGGCGTATCGAACCATTCCCGATCCTGCAGGCCGGTTCCAAGAGTGACGATCGCATGCAGCGATCCACGGGGTTCGACGAACTGCAAATCCAGATTGCCGCGCATGCCGATAAAGGCTGGACGGTTCACGGACATGCCGTTAGCGGACACCTCGTAATCGTCCTCGAGCTGGAACATGACGACGCCATGCGGCGCGCGGTAGCTGACATCGACAATGCGGGGAAACGAGGTGAGCACGGTGATCTGGCAGCCCGGCAACTGCACCATCGCGCGCGCGGTATGGAAATTCGCCAGATTCAACGGGATGCTGCGCGCATCGGCGACGAATTCGACCGGCCGGAAGGCGTCGATGTCGGAAAACTGCACGATCGAAAGCGCCGGTGAAGGCGAAAGGTTCTGAAACAGCATATCGAAATGACCAGCGTCAGAATTGTCGAATCCGGTCCTTAACGTCGAATGGTCTGGTTAACTTGGTGTTAACAGGTGTGGCCGGAGGTGCGATTTCGCTCGTGTTGCAAATCCATTATAGCTGCTCATGCGGAATGCTAATTGTTCTGCGACATGCGAAGCCATCATGTGGCGGCGAATCCGGACCGGCGTGCCGGACATGCCGCAGCCGCAGGGAGAGACCGTCCTTATGAGCATCACCACGGCCATGACGAGCGTGCCGAAGCCCGCGACCGACCTGATCGAGGCTTTCAGGCAGGCGCCGACCTCGGTAATCAGCGACAACCTCGCCCGCCTGCCGGGCGCCGTCGGCCTGCGGCCGTTCCATCGCGGCGGCCGGCTGGTCGGATCCGCCTTCACGGTGCGCACGCGGCCGGGCGACAATCTTGCGATCCATCGGGCGCTCGAACTGGTCGGGCCGGGCGACGTCATCGTGGTCGATGGCGGCGGCGACGAGACGCGGGCACTGGTCGGCGAGATCATGAAGACCATCGCCGAATATCGCGGCGCCGCCGGCTATGTGATCGACGGCGCGATCCGCGACGTCGCGGCTTTCGCCGCGTCCGACTTCCCATGCTTTGCGCGCACCGCGATCCACCGCGGGCCCTACAAGAGCGGGCCCGGCGAAATCAACGTGCCGGTTTCGATCGGCGGCTCGGTGATCGCGCCCGGCGATATCGTGGTCGGCGACGAGGACGGCGTGGTGTCGTTTCCCGCTGCGACCGCAGCCACCTTGCTGGAATCTGTTCGCGCCCAGATCGCGCGCGAGGAGCAAACCATCATCTCGATCCGCGAAGGCCGCTACCAGGGCAGCTACGGCAAGTCTTGACGGATAGATCTTGATCGATGCGCGACCGGCGCTTGAGGGAGAAACGATGAGTCAGAAGGACGAATTTCACAATCTGGATAACCCGGCCGATGGCCTGTTTCGCGAACTCGCGTCCGGGGTCACGACACGAATCTTTTCCGGCGAGCACGCGATGCTGTCGGTGGTGACGCTGGCGCCGCACGCGCAAGGCACCCTGCATCATCATCCCGAGGAGCAATGGGGCGTGCTGCTCGATGGCTCGGCCATCCGGGTTCAGGGCGGTGAGGAAATTCCGGTCAGAAAGGGCGATTTCTGGCGCACGCCGGGAAACGTGCCGCATACGATGCGGGCTGGACCGGACGGCGCCCGCGTGCTTGACATCTTCAGCCCGCCGCGGCCCGAGTACAAGAAAGCCGGCTCCGGCTTCGGCGCTTAAGAAAATCTGCGAACAAAACAAAAAAGCGCAGCCACAATCGGGAGGAGACACTTGGTGAAGATTACCAGACGCAATCTGCTGGCGGCGTCGGCCGCGTTCGCGGTGACGCCGGCGCTGGGGCAGGCGGCAAAGAACATGACGCTGGTGGTGCCATTCCCGCCGGGAGGCTCCACCGACGCGCTGGCGCGGCTGCTGCAGTCTCACCTGCAGACCAGGCTCGGCCGGACCGTGCTGGTGGAGAACAAGTCGGGTGCTGCCGGCTCGCTCGGCGCCATACAGGTCGCCAAGAGCGCGCCTGACGGCGCGACGTTCCTGGTGACGTTCGACTCGCACGCGGTCATCCCCTCGATCCTCGAAAAACCGGGGCTGGATGTCGAGAAAGATCTGCTGCCGGTGTTCCTGGTCGGCACCGCGCCCTACGTCCTCGCCGCGAATGCCGAGCGGCCGTACAAGACCATTGCCGA